>Ga0209040_10002022_pt1 | contig 16023 bp, 11 predicted proteins | sample BogFormECP12_OM3_FD_188240 | JGI IMG/M metagenome (GOLD analysis project Ga0209040, IMG submission 188240) | Bog forest soil microbial communities from Calvert Island, British Columbia, Canada - ECP12_OM3 (SPAdes) (version 2) | ecosystem: Environmental > Aquatic > Freshwater > Wetlands > Bog ...
GCAGGTTGCGGTAGCCGAGCATCACCACGTCGGATTTGACGAGCACCTCGCCGTCGGTGTCGAGCTTGATCTCGACACCGGGCGCGGGCGGGCCGACGGTGCCGATCTTGATCTTCTCGGGAGGGTTGACGCTGCCGGCGCCGCACGTCTCGCTCATGCCCCACAGCTCCGCGAGCGGCAGGCCGATCGCGTGGAAGAACTCGAGCACCTCCACGGGCGTGGGCGCGGCGCCGACGTTGATCGCCTCGACCTGGTCGAGGCCGAGCATCTGTCGCACCCCGGCGAAGATCTCGCGATCGGCGCGCGCGACCTGCTCGGCCAGCTCCTCTGGCACCGGCTCCCCGGCCTGCTCGAGGCGCACCTTGCGCACGGCCGCGTCGATCGCCCCCTGCATCTGCTCGCGCTGCTCATCGGGCTGGGCGGCGACCATCGTCTCCAGGCCCGCCTTCAGCTTCTCCCAGATGCGCGGCACGGCGAAGAACCAGCTCGGGCGCACTTCGGGCAGGTAGGAGAGCACTTCGCGCGGGTCCTCGCAGCAGGTGATCTGCAGGCCATAGACGATCGGCAGGTAGTGGTGGGCGTTGCGCTCAGCCACGTGCGCGGCCGGCAGCCACGAGATGACGCGCCCGTCGCGCGGGAAGGAGATCAGCGCGTCGACGCCCTCGACCGCCGCGAGCAGGTTGCGGTGGATCAGCTGCACGCCCTTGGGCGGCCCGGTGGTGCCCGAGGTGTAGATCAGCGTCAGCACGTCGGTCGGCTCGATCGCGGCGACCGAGGCCTCGATGTCGAAGTCGGGATTGGAGCCCTCCACGTCGGACAGCCTGAGCGTCCCCACGCGCTCGCGCTCACCGTCGATGACGATCACGTGCTCGAGCTCGGGCAGGCCCTTGCGCGCCTCGAGCACCTGCGGCAGGTACTGCTGCTCGCAGATCAGGATGTGCGCGCCGGCGTCGGCGACGACGTATTCGATCTGCTCTGCGGTGTAGGTGTTGTAGATCGAGAACGGAGCCGCCCCGAGCATCATCGCGGCGAGGTCGCAGAGATGGAACTCCGGCCGGTTGGACATCAGCAGCGCCATCGTGTCGCCGCGTCGCAGCCCGAGCTTGGCCAGGCCGCCGGCGAGGGCGTCCACGCGTTCGCGCAGCTCCCCCCAGGTGATCGTGAACTCGTCTGCCCGCGTGCGAATCGCAACCTCGTCGGCGCGCTCGGCGGCCGTGATCCGAAACGCCTCCGCGATCGTCGTCGCTTCCGCGGCGGCGCCGCTGCGAGCTGTCATTTCAGTGACCGCGCCACCCATCTCCATTCCTCTCTTTCACGATTCTTCCTCCCGGGCCGCCCGCCCCAACGGACGACCCATTAGTGGCAGATCATACGCTTCGCGCGCCCGCGCGTGAAGCCGCGCCCGCGAGGGCCGCGGGGTGGGCGATACGCTCACCGCAGCCCCCACGGTCCGAGCGTGAACACCGTCGCCGCCACCGCCGCCCCCGCGCGCCCCGCTGCTGCACACCGCATCGGGGTGATCTTCGCGGGCCTGATGCTGGTGATGCTGCTGGCGGCGCTGGACTCGACGATCGTGGCGACCGCGCTGCCGACGATCGTCGGCGACCTCGGCGGCCTGGAGCGCCTGTCGTGGGTCACCAGCGCGTACCTGCTCGCCCAGACGGCCGTGACCCCGCTGTACGGCAAGCTCGGCGACCAGCTGGGGCGCAAGCGCGTGCTGCAGAGCGCGGTGGTGCTGTTCCTGGTGGGCTCGGCGCTGTGCGGCCTGGCGGGATCGATGACCGAGCTGATCGCGTTCCGCGCCGTGCAGGGCCTCGGCGCGGGCGGGCTGATCGTGCTCGTCCAGGCGACCGTCGGGGACATCGTCTCACCGCGCGAACGGGGCCGCTACCAGGGGCTGTTCGGCGCGGTCTTCGGCGTGGCGAGCGTGGCCGGCCCGCTGCTCGGCGGCGTGATCGTCGAGCGCCTCTCGTGGCGCTGGATCTTCTACGTCAACCTGCCCATCGGCATGGTCGCGCTGGTCGTGATCTCGGCGACGCTGCCGGCGGTGAGCGCGCGCACGCGCCCGGCCGTCGACTACCTCGGCGCGGGTATCCTGGCGAGCGCGCTGAGCGCGATCGTGCTGGTCGCGAGCCTGGGCGGCACGACCTGGGCGTGGACCTCCTTGCAGACGCTGCTCGTGGGCGCCGCCGCGGTGCTCCTGCTCGTGCTCTTCGGCGCGGTCGAGCGCCGCGCGCGCGAACCGGTGCTGCCGCTCGCGGTGCTGCACAATGAGGTCTTCCGGATCGCGGGGCTGCTCTCGCTGATCGTCGGCTTCGCGCTGTTCGGCTCGGTGACGTTCCTGCCGCTGTTCTTCCAGACCGTGTTCGGCGCGAGCCCCACCGATGCCGGCCTGCGCCTGATCCCGCTGATGGGCGGACTGCTGGTGACCTCGATCCTGTCGGGGCGGGTGATCTCGAGCACGGGGCACTACCGGCGCTTCCCGATCGCCGGCACGGCGCTCATGACGATCGGGCTGCTGGCGCTCTCGCGTCTGAACGTCAACACGAGCTCGCTCGCGGCCGACGCCTCCCTGCTGGTGCTCGGCCTCGGCCTCGGCATGGTCATGCAGGTGCTCGTGCTGGCCGTACAGAATGCGGTCGACTACTCGGTGCTCGGCGCGGCGACCTCGGGTGTGACGCTCGCACGCGGCATTGGCGGGGCGATCGGCGCCGCCGTGTTCGGCACGATCTTCTCGACCCGCCTGCGCGCCGCGCTGCACGGCGTGATCGGCGGCTCGCTCGGCAGGCTGCTCGCCGGCGGCGGGCGTCTGACGGGCGCGCAGGTTGCGACGCTGCCGAGCGCCGCCAAACTGGCCTACGAGAATGCCTACGTGACCGCCCTGCGGCCGGTCTTCCTCGTCGCGGCCGGGGTCGGTGCGTGCGGGTTCCTGCTGAGCCTGCGCCTGCGCGAGCTGCCGCTGCGCGCGACGGCCTCGACGAGCGACGGCCTCGACGACGCGCTCGCTGCACCCACCGGTCCGAGCTCGCTGGCGGAGCTCGACCGGGCCCTCGCAACGCTCGTCAGCCGCGAGGATCGCCGCACCTTCAACGAGCACGTCGGCGCGCGCGCCGGGGTCGATCTCAGCCCCGGCGCGGTCTGGACACTGGTGCGCTTCGGCAGCTACGGGATCGAGGGGACCCGCGCGCTGGCGCGCGAGCAGACGGTCGAGGAGGAGCGCATCGCCGCGGTCGAGCGCGAGCTGCGCGAACACGGCCTGATCGAGGGCGAGGGCGCTCTCGCGACGCTCTCACCGAGCGGTCGCGCGATGGCCGATCAGCTGCTCAGCGCCCGCCGCGAGGAGCTCCAGGTGCTGCTCGACGATCGCGACGCCGAGCGCGTGCCCGAGGTCCAGCAGCTGCTCGAGCGCCTGTGCGTGGAGCTCGCCGGGCAGCGCCCCTGAGTGCCGGCCGCCCATGCGCCCCGAGCCGGCCGGCGCCCCGCCCGGGCACGAGGCGCGGGCGCCCCGCCCGGCGCGGGCGCCCCGCTCAGGCTCCGGCGAGCGCGAGCTGCTCGTCGCTGTAGGGCTCACCGCGCTCGGCCCGCTCGACGAGCGAGGCCGGCGGCTCGAAGCGCTCGCCGTAGGTGGCGGCGAGCTCACGGGCGCGGGCCACGAAGCCTGCGATGCCGGGGCCCGCCGGGTGCTGATAGCCGTTGATGTACTGCAGCACGCCGCCCGTCCAGCCGGGGAAGCCGATGCCCAGGATCGACCCGATGTTGGCGTCGGCGACGCTCTCGATGACGCCCTCGTCGAGGCACTTGACCGTCTCGATCGACTCGATGAACAGCATCCGCTCCTCGAGATCCTTCAACGAGATCGCCGCCGGGTCGGTGCGCTCGAGGAAGAGGTCTTTCAAGCCCTTCCACAGACCCACGCGCTTGCCGTCCTGATAGTCGTAGAAACCGGCCCCGCCCAGCTTGCCGGCGCGACCTTCGGCGAGCATGCGCTCGATCACCGCGAAGGCCGGGTGATCGGTCCAGGCCCCGCCTTCGGCCTCCACCGCCGCCTTTCCGGCCGCGCGGATCTTGCTCATCAGGTTGAGATTCAGCTCGTCGCTGAGCTGCAGCACCGGCGCGGGATAGCCGGCCTGGCTCGATGCCTGCTCGATCGAAGGCGCCGGCACGCCCTCGAGCAGCATCGCGATGCCCTCGTTGAGGAAGGTGCCGATCACGCGGCTGGTGAAGAACCCGCGGCTGTCGTTGACGACGATCGGCGTCTTCTTGATCTGCCGGGCGACGTCGAGGGCACGGTAGAGCGTCTCCTCGCTCGTCTTCTCGCCCCTGATGATCTCCAGCAGCGGCATCTTGTCCACCGGGCTGAAGAAGTGCAGCCCGATGAAGTCGACGGGACGCGAGACGCCCTCGGCCAACTCGCTGATCGGCAGCGTCGAGGTGTTCGAGGCGAGCAGCGCGTCGGGCCGGATGTGGGGCTCGATCTCTGCGAACACCTGCGCCTTGACGGCCGGGTCCTCGAAGACGGCCTCGATCACGAGGTCGGCGCCCGCCGCGTCGGCGGGATCCTCGCTCGGCGTGATCCGCGCGAGCAGCGCGTCGGCCTGCTCCTGCGTGGAGCGCCCCCGCGAGACGGCCTTCTCGACCAGTCCCAGGGAGTAGCCCTTGCCGCGCTCGGCGGCCTCCAGCGAGACGTCCTTGAGGATGACCTCGATGCCGGCTTTGGCTGACACGTAGGCGATCGCGGCGCCCATCATGCCCGCGCCGAGCACGAGCAGCTTCTTCGCCTTGAAGGGCTCGAGGTCGGCGGGGCGCCCGCGGTCCCCGCCCGCCTGCTGCATGTCGAAGAAGAAGGCCTGGATCATGTTCTTGGCGACCTGCCCGGTGGCCAGGTCGACGAAGTAGCGGCCCTCGATCTCGCTCGCGGTGTCGAAGTCGACCTGGGCGCCCTCGACGGCGGCGGCCATGATGTGGTGCGGAGCGGGGTAGTTGGCGCCCTTGAGCTGCTTGCGCAGGTTCGCCGGGAAGGCCGGCAGGTTCTGTGCGAGCTTCGGGCTCGACGGTGTCCCGCCGGGGATCTTGTAGCCCTTGACATCCCAGGGCTGCACGACCGGCTCCTCCTGCGCGGCCTGCTGCTTGATCCATGCCTTGGCGGCGGGGACGAGATCCTCCTGCCCGGCGACGATCTCATCCAGGATGCCGACCTCTTTGGCCTTCTCAGGGCGCAGCCGCTGGCCCTGCATCAGCAGCTGCATGAGGGCGTCGACGATGCCGAGCATCCTGACCGTTCGCACGACCCCGCCGGCGCCCGGCAGCAGGCCGAGCTGGACCTCGGGGAAGCCCATCTGCACCTTCGGGTCCTGCACTGCGATGCGGTGATGGGTCGCGAGCGCGATCTCCAGGCCGCCACCGAGCGCGGCGCCGTTGATCGCCGCGACGACGGGCTTGCCGAGCGTCTCCAGACGCCGCAGCTGCGCCTTTCCGGTGCGCACCATCTCGGCGAGCTGGGCGGCGTCCTCCTTGCGCGCGCGCCTGAGGTCGTTCAGATCGCCGCCGGCGAAGAAGGTCTTCTTCGCCGATGTGATGACAACGCCGGTGATCTGCTCCTGCTCGGCCTCGAGGCGATCGACCGTCGCGGCCATCGACTCGGCGTAGGCGGCGTTCATCGTGTTGGCCGACTGGTTGGGGTCGTCGAGCGTCAGGACGACGATGCCGTCCTCGTCCTGCTCCCAGCGGATGGTCGTGCTCTCTGCCATGTCAGATCGCCTCCACGACTGTCGCGATTCCCATGCCGCCCCCGACGCAGAGCGTCGCGAGGCCGTAGCGCCCGCCGGTGCGGTGCAGCTCGTCGATCAGCGTGCCGAGGATCATCCCGCCGGTCGCACCCAGCGGGTGGCCCATCGCGATCGCGCCGCCGTTGACGTTGACCTTCTCCATGTCCAGGCCCATGTCCCTGACGAAGCGCAGCACGACGGCCGCGAAGGCCTCGTTGATCTCGATCAGGTCGAGCTCCTCGACGGAGATGCCGGCCTTCGCGAGCGCCTTGCGGCTCGCGGGCGCGGGTCCGGTGAGCATGATCGTGGGATCGGCGCCCGACACGGCGGTCGCGAGGATGCGGGCCTTCGGCGTCAGGCCGAGCTCCTGGCCGGCCTGCTCGTTGCCGATCGTCAGCAGCGACGCGCCGTCGACGATGCCCGAGGAGTTGCCCGGCGTGTGGACGTGCTCGATCTTCTCGATCCAGTGGTACTTCTGCAGGGCCACCGAGTCGAAGCCGCCCATGTCGCCGATCGCGGCGAACGACGGCTTCAGCGAGCCGAGCGTCTCGACCGTGGTCCCGGGCCGGATGAACTCGTCGTTGTCGAGCACGACGTTCTCGTTGAGGTCCTTGACCGGGATCACCGAGCCCGCGAAGCGGCCCTCGGCACGCGCGCTGGCGGCGCGCTCCTGCGAGCGGGCGGCGTAGCGGTCGACGTCCTCGCGGCTGAACTCCTCGACCGTGGCGATGAGGTCGGCGCTGATGCCCTGGGGAACGAAGTAGGTGTCGTAGTTGGTCTCGGGGTCCATCCCCCAGGCGCCGCCGTCGGAGCCCATCGGCACGCGCGACATCGACTCGACGCCGCCGGCGAAGACGAGGTCCTCCCAGCCGGAGGCGACCTTCTGCGCGGCGATGTTGACGGCCTCCAGGCCGGAGGCGCAGAAGCGGTTGAGCTGCACCCCGGCGACCGTGTCGGGCAGGCCGGCCTTGATCGCGGCCGTCTTGGCGATGTCCGCGCCCTGGTCGCCCACCGGCGAGACGCAGCCGAGCACCACGTCGTCGACGCGCGCGGGATCGAGTTTCTCGTTGCGCACGAGCGTCTCGTGCATGAGGCCGACGACGAGGTCGACCGGCTTGGTGCCGTGCAGCGAGCCGTTGAACTTGCCCTTCCCGCGCGGCGTGCGGATCGCGTCGAAGACCAGCGCGTCGGTGGCTGCCATCAGTCGGACCTCCTGTGTCGTTGACCGGGCCGCCAAGGGGGTACGGGCCCGGGTGTGGGAGCAGGGCGGAACGCTAGCAGAGATACGTTCGTGCGTGAACGCAAATATGTCTAGGATCTGGGCAGATGGCGGCAACCTCCCAGGCGCCCCAGCGCCGCAGCCAGGCCGAGCGCAGCGCGGCCACGCGCGACGCGCTGCTCGACGCGACGATCGACTGCCTCGTGGCCGATGGCTACGCGGGCACAACGACCAGTCGCGTGGCCGAGCGGGCGGGCGTCTCGCGCGGCGCCCACCTGCACCACTTCCAGACGCGCCAGGCGCTGATGGCCGCCGCGATGGAGCGTCTAGCCGAGCGCCGCGGCCGGGAGCTGCTGGCGGCCGCCGGCGAGCTGCCCGGCGGGCGCGAGCGCCTGCTGCAGGGCCTCGACCTGCTGTGGGAGAGCTACGCCAACCCCCTCTTCCAGGCGGCGCTCGACCTGTGGTCGCACGCCCGCACCGACCGCGAGCTGCGCGAGCGCCTCGTGCCGGTGGAGCGCCGGCTCGACCGCCAGACGCTCGAGATCGCCAGGCGCCTCTTTCCCGAGCTCGCTGAGCGGGGCGACTTCGATCACCTGATCGAGCTCGCCGTCGCGACGATCCGCGGGCTCGCGCTGCTGGACACGCTGCACCCGGGCGGCGGGCGCAACCGCCGGCAGTGGCCCTACAGCCGGGCGCGGCTGCTCGAGCTGTTCGAGGGCGCGGCCTGAGCATGCGCACGCGCCGCCTGCTGCCGGCCTGCCTCGTGCTCGTGCCCGTGCTCGCCGCCGTGGGCGCGTCCGGCGTGGCCGGCGCGAGCGGTGCGGGCACGCGTGCGGGCGCGAGCGGGCGTGCGGGCGCGAGCGGGGCCACCGGCGCCGTGGCGACGGCGGGCGGACCGATCTACGGCGTGACCGTGGACCGCCTGGCGAAACTGCGCGACACGGTGGGCGCGCTGGGCGCGCTGGGCGAGCGGCCCACCACGCGGGTCTACTTCGATGTCCACGAGCCGGCCTCCTACTACCTGGGGGCGGTGGAGCAGATCGACGGGGTGAGCGCGGTGATGGGAGAGCTGCTGGACTCCTCCGATGAGCAGGCGATCACGGTGAGCGCCTTCCAGGAACGGGTCGAGTCCTACGTGGGCCTGCTCGGCGGGGAGGTCGGTATCTGGGAAGTCGGCAACGAGGTCAACGGCAACTGGACGGGGCCCTACTCGCAGGTCGCGGCGCGGCTCACGGAGGCCTATGAAGACGTGGCGGCGGCCGGCGGCAGGACGGCGCTGACGCTGTATGCGAACAACTTCGGCCCCGAACACTGCGGCGACGGCGAAGCGGAGCTCACGCCGGTCGAGTTCAGCCAGCAGTACGTCCCCGCGCAGGTCGCCGACGGCCTCGACTACGTGCTGCTCTCCTACTACCCGACCGAGTGCGGCGGGCGAGAGCCGACGTCCGCGGAAGTGGCTCGCTACATGGAAGCGCTGCACGTCCTCTACCCGAACGCGGAGCTCGGTTTCGGCGAGGTTGGCCTGCCCCGCCGTGCGTCGCGCAAGTCGAGCTCTCAGGCGGCGCAGATCATGCAGTGGGCCTACTCGCTGAACCCTGGGCTCGCGTATTACATCGGCGGCTACTTCTGGTGGTATGGCGCCGAGGACGCTCTGCGCCCGGGCGCCCCGCTGAGCAGCGCGCTGGCGGGGGGCTTCGAGGAGGAGGCCGCCGCACTCGGCGCGAGCGCGCCGTGATCGCCTCAGTGTCCGGCGAGCGGTGCCAGGTAGCGCAGGAACGGCTCGACCACGATCGCGCTTCCGGTGGCCTGCTCGACGAGCTCGGCGGTGTCCAGGCGCCGTCCGTAGCGGTGCACGCGCTCGGCGAGCCAGCGCTGGATCGGGGCGACCTCGCCGCGGCGCAGGTCCTCCGAGCGCGGCCCGGTCTCGGCCTCGAGCACCTCCCACAGCTGCGCGGCGATCACGCAGCCGAGCGCGTAGCTCGGGAAGTAGCCGAAGCTGCCCGCGCTCCAGTGCACGTCCTGGAGGCACCCGAGCGCGTCGGAGGGCACCTCGACGCCCAGCAGGCGGCGCATGCCTTCCCCCCACGCGGCGGGCAGATCTGCGACGGCGAGCTCGCCGGCGATGAGCGCATGCTCGAGTTCGAAGCGCAGCACGATGTGCAGCGGATAGCTGACGGGATCGGCTGAGACGCGGATCAGCGAGGGTTCGACGCCGACGAGCGTCGCGTGCAGCTCGGCGGCGCTCACGCTGAAGCCCCCGGCGCCCAGCTCAGCGGCAAGGACCTCGGCGAATGCGGGGTTGCGCGCTACGTGGTTCTCCCACAGCTTGCTCTGGGACTCGTGGACCGACATCGACGTGCCGCCGGCCAGGTTGGTTCGCTCGAGCGCGGGATCGACCTGGCGCTCGTAGAGGGCGTGTCCGTACTCGTGCAGCGAGCTGAGCAGCGACTCGACGTCGCCGTCGCTGTAGCGGGTGGTCACGCGGGTGTCGCGGCTACCGATCCAGGCGGTGAAGGGGTGCGCGGAGACGTCCACCCGCCAGCTCGCGGAATCGACGCCGATGCGCCGCAGCGTGCGTTCGACGGCGTGCTGCTGGGCGGCGACGGGCACCACCAGCGGGCGGCGCGGCGAGTGCCGCTGTGCGTCGGCGAGCAGCGGCGGCAGCGCCTCGGTGAGCGCGCCGAACAGCGCCTGCAGCTGCTGGGTGCGCAACCCGAAGTCGTAGTCGTCGAGCAGGGCCTCGTAGGTGCTCTGGCCCTCCGCGGCCAGGCACTCCCCGTAGGCACGTGCGAGCTCGACGTTGCGCTCCAGCGCCGGCGCGAAGGCGGCGAAGTCGTCGTTCGCGCGCGCCAGCTGCCAGATCTCCTGACCGGCGGCGCTCGCGCGGGCGCGCTCGACGGCGAGCTCGGCGGGCACGCGCCGCGCGCGCTCCCAGTCGCGTCGGGCGATGCGCACGATGTCGCCGTCGAGCGGGTCGAGCTGGCGGGCGTCGAGCTCGCCGAGCCAGCCGCCGATCTCCTCGCCGGTGGCGCGCTGGTGCGTGAGGCGCGCGAGCGTGCCGAGCTGCAGCGCCCTGCCCTCGCCGCCCTCGGGGGGCATCATCACCAGCTGGTCCCACTCGGCGAGCATGGCCAGCGCCGCCAGGTCGGAGAGCTCGGCGGTGCGCTCGCGCAGCTTCTGCATGGCATCCACCCGCTGAAGCCTATGCGCGGGGCAGGCGTATGTCCGTGCGCGTGCCGTGCGCGATCACGCGCTCGCCGCGCGGTGGGAGTGCGCGCTCACCGCGTGGCGGGCACGGGCTGCGGGCCGGCGGACTCGGAGACGCCGCCGCGCAGGATCGCGCAGAGCACCTCGAGGGCCCGCGCGCGGTGCGCGTCGAGCTCGGCGACGAGCCGATCGGCGTCGCCGTCGCGCATCGCGGCCATGATCCGATCGTGGGCGTCGATCGAGCGGCGTCGCTCGGCGGGCGAGTTGTAGTACATCGCGCGGTAGGCCTCGGTGGACTCCCACAGCAGGTGGATCAGGCGCATCGTGTGCGGCTGCTCGTCGGAGGCGAGGATCGCGAAGTGAAAGCGCCGGTTGGCCTCGAGCTCACCGACCACGTCGTCGGCGGCGGCGGCGTTGTAGCAGTCGCTCGCGGCGAGCGAGATCCGCTCGAGGGCGTCCTCGTCGAGCGTGGGCAGCGCGCGCCGCGCGGCCTGCCCCTCGAGCAGCCGGCGCAGCTCGTAGATCTCCACGAGGTCCTCGGCACGCAGCCGCGTGACGAAGTAGCCGCGGCGCGGGAGGTAGGTGACCTGTCCCTCCTGCTCGAGCACGCGCAGCGCCTCGCGCACGGGCGCCACGCTGAGCCCGATCAGCTCGGCGAGCTGATCCTGGTTGGCGCGCTGCCCGGGCCGCAGCTGGCCGGCGACGATCATCGCCCGCAGCGACTCGACGGCGTGCTGCTGCGCGGTCGCGGGGACCGACCGGGCGCTCCCGCCGCGGCGCGCGGTGTGGGCGTGGACGCTCATCGGAACGCCTGGATGCCGGTGAGCGCGCCGCCGACGACGAGCGCGTGGACATCGGCGGTTCCCTCGTAGGTGACGATCGACTCGAGGTTGTTCATGTGGCGGATGACTGGGTACTCGAGCGTGATGCCGTTCGCGCCGAGCACCTGGCGCGCGGAGCGCGCCACATCGAGCGCGGCATTGACGTTCCCGAGCTTGCCCATGCTGACGTGCTCGGGCAGCAGGCGCCCGTCGTCCTTCAGGCGCCCCAGGTGCAGCGCGAGCAGAGTCGCGCGGTTGACCTCGAGCGCCATGTGGGCGAGCTTGTGCTGCTGGATCTGGGTGGCGGCGATCGGCCTGCCGAAGGCGATCCGCTGCTTGCTGTAGTCGAGGGCCGATTCGAAGCAGGCGCGCGCCGCCCCGGCGGCGCCCCACACGATGCCGTAGCGCGCCTCGTTGAGGCAGGACAGCGGGCCGCGCAGCGAGGATGCCTCGGGCAACATCGCCGCGGCCGGCAGGCGTACCTCGTCGAGCAGCAACTCGGAGGTCACCGACGCGCGCAGCGAGAGCTTGCGGTGGATGTCCTGCGTGGTGAAGCCGTGGGTGCCCCTCGGCACGAGGAATCCGCGCACACCCTCCTCGGTGTTCGCCCACACGACGGCGACGTCGGCGAGCGAGCCGTTTGTGATCCACATCTTCTGCCCGTGCACGATCCAGTCGCTGCCGTCGCGGCGCGCTCGCGTGCGCATCGAGCCGGGGTCCGATCCGGCGTCTGGCTCGGTCAGCCCGAAGCATCCGAGCGCCTCGCCGGCGGCCATCCGCGGCAGCCACTCGAGCTTCTGCTCCTCGCTGCCCCAACGCCAGATCGCGAACATCGCGAGCGACCCCTGCACCGAGACGAGCGAGCGCAGCCCGCTGTCGCCGGCCTCGAGCTCCATGCACGCGAGCCCGTAGGCGGTCGCGCTGGCGCCCGCGCAGCCGTAGCCCTCGAGATGCATCCCCAGCAGCCCGAGCCGGCCGAGCGCGGGTGCGATCTCGGCCGGGACGCGGGCCTCCTCGAACCAGTCGCCCACGTAGGGCAGCACGCGGTCGCGCACGAACGCGCGCACGGTGTCGCGGATGTCGCGCTCCTCGTCGGAGAGCAGGCGATCGATGCCGAGGAAGTCCCCGGGGCTGATCGCCGCGGGCGCCGCTGCTGAACTGGCCATGTAGCTCCGCTCCTTAGCGTGTCGATTTTCGAGGATCGAATATATATAGGGATGGATGGCGAGCGCGCTGGAAGACCTCCGCATCGTGGACTTCTCACGCGTGCTCGCGGGCCCGCTGGCGACGATGGTGCTCGCGGACCTGGGCGCGGAGGTGATCAAGGTCGAGCGACCGGGCAGCGGCGACGACACGCGTGGCTGGGGGCCGCCCTACGACGAGACGGGCATGGCGACCTACTTCGAGGCGATCAACCGCAACAAGCGGAGCGTCGCGCTCGATCTGCGCTCGGCTCCGGGCCGCGAGCGCGCGCGCGAGCTGGCGGGCACCGCCGACGTCGTGGTCGAGAACTTCAGGCCCGGCGTGATGGAGCGGTTCGGGCTCGACTATGAGCAGCTGCGCGCACACAGCCCGGCCCTGATCTACTGCTCGATCACCGCGTTCGGCACCGGCGCGGGCGCACAGCTGCCCGGCTATGACCTGCTGATCCAGGCGCTGGGCGGCCTGATGAGCATCACCGGCGCACCCGAGGGTGAGCCGCAGAAGGTCGGCGTGGCGCTCGTGGACGTCGTCTGCGGACTGTTCGCGAGCACCGCGATCCTCGCCGCGCTGCGCCACCGCGAGCGCACGGGCGAGGGGCAGCGAGTCCAGCTGGAGCTGCTCACGTGCATGCTCGCGGCGCTCGTCAACCGGGGCTCCGCCTTCACGCTCGCGGGCGAGGTCGGCGAGCGCCTCGGCAACGCCCACCCGAGCATCGCGCCCTATGAACTGCTCGCGACGGCTGACGTGGCGATCGTGGTGGCGGTCGGTACCGACGCGCAGTTCGCGGCGCTGGTGGAGGTGCTCGGCTGCGCCGAGCTGGCGGCGCAGGCGGCCTACAGCACCAACGCGGCGCGTGTCGGCGGGCGCGAGCGCCTGCGCGCCGAGCTCGAGGCGCGGCTGCGCGAGCGCCCCGCCGCGCACTGGGTGAGCGCGCTGGCGGCGGCGGGCGTGCCGGCGGGCCCCGTCAACGACATCGCGGCGGCGTTCGCGCTCGCGGAGCGCCTCGGGCTGGACCCGACGGTGGAGATCCCCCGCGCGGACGGCAGCAGCGCGCTGCTGACCCGCAGCCCGATCGGCCTGTCGGCCACGCCCCCCCGCTACCGCTCGGCGCCGCCGCCGCTGCCCGCGCCCTGAGCGCCGCGGCGGCGGAGCGCTCGGCGCCGCTGCCCGCGCCCTGAACGCCGCGGCGGCGGGCGGCGTTACACCCGACGTCGTGCGGGCGCTTCAGACGTACACGCGCGTGAGCGACTCGGCGACGCACACGGGCTTCTCACCGCCGTCGCGCTCGAAGGTGAGCTCGGTGGTCAGCTGGGCCCCGCCGGGAACCTCCTCGACGGAGAGCAGCTTGGCGCGCATGCGCACCTTCTCGCCGACCGGCATGGGCGCGGGAAAGCGCACCCGGTTGAGACCGTAGTTGACGCCGAAGGCGAAGCCCTCGAAGCTGAACATGTCATAGGAGAAGCGCGGAGCCAGCGACAGCGTGTAGTAGCCGTGGGCGATGGTGCCGCCGAAGGGGCTCGCCTTGGCGCGCTCGCGGTCCACGTGGATCCACTGGTCATCGCCGGTCACCTCGGCGAACTGGTCGATCTTCTCCTGCGTCACCGGGAGCCAGTCGCTGACGCCGAGTTCCTGGCCGACTTGCGCCTTGATCTCATCGAGACCGTTGAGCGTGAGCATGAGCGGTGGTCCTCCGTTCGGTCGCTGGTGTGTGGGCCGTCCCGGCGCGCGGGCGCCGTCACGGCGAGCCGATCCTACGCGCCCGGCCGCAGCAGCGGCCGCCGGCCCGGCAGCGCGCCTTCAGGACGCGGCACCCTCGGCGGCGAGGTCCCCGACATAGCGCTCGGCGACCTCTTCGGCGGCGTCGTGGCTGTCGCTGTGACCGGTCACGGCGATGAGGAATGGTTCGCGGTCGAGCGCGATCAGCCGCGTCGGCGCGAGCGCGCGAACGGTCGCCGTGCGCGCCACGTCGCGCAGCAGCGCGATCTCCCCGAAGAACTCTCCCGGCCCCTGGCGCCGGCGCAGGACCCCGTCCTGGCGGACCTCGACGGCGCCGTCGTCGATCAGGTAGAAGCGCGCACCCGGCTGACCCTGCTCGATCACAGTGGCCCCCGCCGGCACCTCGACTGGCACGGCGCGCCGTGCCAGCCCCTCGGCGGTGGCGAGCGGCAGCGGCGCGAACACGGGACAGCGGCGCAGCAGGTCGAACTCCCGCTGGGGCACCGGGGCGCCGAGCTCCAGCCGGCGCAGTGCCGACCACCGCAGCAACGCGGCGAACGGGAGCAGCGCGCCCGTGCAGATCAGCGCGCCCCTCAGCCCCAGCAGCGAGATGAGCGCGGGCGCGAGGATGGCTCCGAGCCCGATGGACGCCACGAACGTCATCTCCAGCAAGCCGAGGACCCGCGCCAGGACGCGGTCGGCGGCGAGGCGCTGCACGAGGGTCACGCCGGAGGCCTTCACGAGCACGTAGCCAAACCCCAGGGCGCTCCAGGCCAAGAGCGCCAGCGCGAGGCTCGGGAACAGGCCAAGCAGGATGAGCGGGACACCGATGGCGAGGCTGCCGAGGGCCAGCGCGATCGCCCGGCGCGATCGCCACAGCAGTCCCAGCGCGATCGCGCCGCCGAGCAGGCCGCCGCCGCCGCGGGCGATGTTGAGGTAGCCGACGCCGGCCGTGCCCGCGTGCAGCAGGCGGATCGCGGTGACGATCACGAGCACGTTCGTCAGGCCGTCGACGACCGAGAGCGCGGCGACGATGCCGACGACCAGCCGCAGGTCGTGGTCGTGCAGGACCGTCCGCAGGCCCGTCGCGAGCGCAACCCTGGGACGCTCGTGGCGTCGCCGCAGAGGGCGCGCGTCGAGCGGGATCTCGAGCATCAGCACGGTGGCCACGCAGTAGCTCAGACAGCACATCGCCACGACGAACTGCACGCTGGTGGCCGCGAGCAGCACGCCGCCGAGGCCGGCGCCGAGCAGGAAGCTGAGGGTGTCGACCGAGCCCATCACCGCGGTCGCGGATGAGACCTCGGTGGGTGAGCGGGCGAGCACCGGGATCAGCGCCGCGCGCGCCGGCTGGTTGGCCGTGGAGACGACGCTGAAGAGGGCGGCGAGCAGGAAGATCACGACGATCGGGCTGCCCTCGAGCGCCGCGACGGCGACCGCTGCGAGCAGCAGGGCACGGATGGCGTTGGTGGCCAGCAGCACCCGCTGGCGCGGGAAGTGGTCGCCGGCGAGCCCGAGCAGCGGCGCCGCCAATGTCGCGGGCACAGCCTGGACGAGCACGATCAGCCCGATCGCCTCGGCCCCGCCCGCGCGGAATGCGTAGACCGCAAGGGTCACGAGGAACGCCCACTTGCCGAGCGACGTGGCGGCGGTCGCGAGCTGCAGGCGGCGCAGTGGCGCGTTGGACATCACGCCGGGCGCGCCAGCGCGCGTGCTCGCATCGTCTGGGCGGGCGGGCACGGTCAAGTTCCGAGCGGGCCCGCTGGCGATGCACCCTGGCTCATGGAGGGACGATTATCGTCGAGGAGCATGCCGCGCGTTCCAGGTAGGGTCCGCGGATGGGCATCGAGCACCTCTTCGCCGGCATCCCGGTGGCCGACCGCGACGCCGCGGCAGCCTGGTATGAGCTGCTCCTCGGGCGCCCGCCCGACCTGCTGCCGAGCGAGACCGAGGCGGCCTGGCAGCTGACCGAGAGCGGCTGGATCTACCTGCTCGCCGATGCCGAGCGGGCCGGCTCGGCGCTGCACACCCTGCTGGTCGACGACCTCGACGCGTTCATTGCGCGGATCGCCGCGCGCGGTATCTCCGCGGG
>Ga0209040_10002023_pt1 | contig 16019 bp, 17 predicted proteins | sample BogFormECP12_OM3_FD_188240 | JGI IMG/M metagenome (GOLD analysis project Ga0209040, IMG submission 188240) | Bog forest soil microbial communities from Calvert Island, British Columbia, Canada - ECP12_OM3 (SPAdes) (version 2) | ecosystem: Environmental > Aquatic > Freshwater > Wetlands > Bog ...
CATGTCAGCGTCGCTGCGCTCCGACTGCTGTTCACCTTCGCTCCGGAATGCCGTTCGGCTTCCCTCCGGAATCGATGTTCACTTTCACCGGAATACCCAGGTGGCAAAGGCGGAGTTGTAACCAGCAGGAAACAAGCAATCGCCAATGGCCTCTCAGAGGCCCGAAAAAAAGGCGCAAAGGTTCCCAAGAAAAAAGCCAGCTAGCTCCGCTAGCGGCGCGCTGGCCCAATCAATCAACGTGTCAACACGCCGGCACCTGTTTGCCACTTTTCATAAGCTCATCACGCCGTTTTTCCTCGCTTGCCACGTAGCAGATTCAACAGCGACGAGAACCGGATGGCCAGCCTCGTTAGTATCACGATTGTCATCTCCGCGATCTTGTTGTTGCGGGCATTCGATGTGGTTATGAATTGATTCAACGGCGATCCAGTTCAGATATTTGGCAAACGAAGACTCTTAACCCGACAGTGCATGAGAGCCGGAACTATTTGTCAGGGCTGTTACACCACGGTAGGCAAGCGGGAAAGTCGTGCTGCGCTGCCCGAACAAATAGACAGTGGACCCTATTGAGGATTCAGGAGTTTGAGACGAATCTCCGGGACCATCACGTTTACACGCCGCGGACGACTTCTCGCTCGCGATCCGCTCTTGTTTGCAGTTAAGAACACGGGTCAGGCACGTGTTTCTTCGATGTTCTCGATTGTCGCAGCCAAATCCGAATCGAGGCGGCTTTTGTCGACGCACCCGTGGGCCCCAGCTTCGATGACGTGGGACAACAAGTAGCTCGGGTCGTGCTGGCTCATGATTACGACTTTGACCTGGGGCAGTTCTCGCCGCAGAATACGTGCGGCCTGCAACCCGCCTGATCCTGGCATGCTTACGTCGAGCAAGACAAGGTCTGGCAACAATATGTGCGCCAGTCGAAGCACCTCTGTACCGTCTGAAGCCTCTCCGCACACTTCGTGGTTCAACTGTGACGAAAGGATTCGCCGGACGCCCTGCCGTACCAAGTGATTGTCATCTGCAATGAGGACCCGCATAGTCGTCGCTCCACTTCACATTCACGAGAACCTATTCGAACTCCGGAAATGGCTGCAAATCCTCCGCTCCTGATCGCGTGCTCTTGGCAAAGGGAAGAGTGATCGCGATCAAGGTGCCGTTACCTTCGGAATTAAGTCTCATCTCCCCGCCAAGCTGCAAAACACGTTCTCGCATTCCACGGATGCCAACACCTCCCCCTTTTGCTTGAAGCTGGACCAATTTTTCGGGGGATATGCCCTTACCCTCATCTCGAACCTCAAGGGAAATGTTTTGATGGTCACGCGCCATGCGAATGGTCGCAACTTTGCTCCCGGAATGACGATGAACGTTCGTTAAACACTCTTGGACGATGCGAAAAACTGCCAATTCCAGTTCGTTGGAGAACCGTCCCAGGTCTTCGGGAATGACCAAACTGACATTGAGGCCGCTGCGCTCTTCAAGTCCCCGAATGTACCAGTGAAGCGCTTCTGCGATGCCGTTGTCGTCGAGGAGAGGCGGATGCAACAGATAAGACATTGTCCGTATCTCCTTGCTCAATTCGAGAACTAATTGTTTTCCTTCCTCCGCGTCCTGTGCCAGCTCAGGACTGGTCTTGCGCGCCTGTTGAGCCAGTCGGGCAAGATTCATGCCCAGCGCTGTCAAGGTTTGCCCGGCGCTGTCGTGCAGTTCGCGCGCGACGTGGCGCCTTTCGTCATCCTGGGCTTGCATGAGACGTCTCGACAGCTCGCGAAGCAGTTCGGACTGCCGTACTACCTCGACATTGCGGGACTCCAGTTCCCGAGTTCGGGCCTGCACTTCGGCATCCAGGGTTTCCACTAGCGTGCGGTAGTTTTGCTCGGCGTGCTTCAAGTCGGTGATGTCGATCCCCGTGGGATGCAAGAAAATGATCTCGCCTTGATGGTCCCTTATCGGATGCAGTGCAAAATCGACCAGGCGCTCGGTTCCATTCGCCCAATGGTACGGCAGGTGCTCGCGATACGGCACACCCAGCGCGGCTTGCTCGGTTGCGTTTCGGATCTTAGCTTGCACCTCCTTCGATCCCCGCCACCACCCGGTCTCCCAAAACAGCCGCCCCACCACTTCTTCGGCTCGGTAACCGCAGGCGTCCAAGCACAGTCGATTGGCGTCAACGACTTTACCGTCCACGGTCATGATTCCGGCGAATACTGGTGTTTCATCGAACACTGCCCGGAACTTTGTGGTGGCGGCGAGCGCTTCGGCAGTCATTTGCCGTTCCCGTTCTTCGATCTGCCTGCGCTCGGTGATGTCCAGGGTCACGCCATCAAAGCGCTTCGGCTGGCCGGCTGCATCATAAAAAGTTCTGCCTATCGCCCGAATCCACTTTACCCGTCCGTCGGGCGCCACCGTGCGATATTCGATGTTGTAAGGAGTATCGTTTGCGTTGGAATCGGCAATAGTCTGGCGAGTGCGTTCACGGTCTTCCGGGTGTAGCCTCTCGTAGAATGTGTCAATCGTCACCTCCGCTTCCGGGGGCAACCAGAAGTGCTCTTTGACACGGTTGTCCCATATCAACTTGCCAAACGGCAGGTCGCAGAACCAGAAACCGACCTGCGAAGCCTCTGCGACCATTTCAAATCGCTCGCGATGCTGCCGCAACGTTTCCGCATCTTGTATGCGCTGCGTGATGTCGAGCACGGTTCCGAGAATCCGCCAGGGCAAACCGTCCGGTCGACGTTCCAGTTGGCCCGTAAACTCCACCCACCCGGTCGATCCATCCTTGCGTTTGATCCTGCCTTGGAAGAAGAAACGGGTGCCAGTCTGCAAGGTGAGGGACACGGCGCGTTCGAATTCTTCCGCATCCGCCGGATGTAGAATATCCGCCCTGAAGTCACTCGCACTGATTGGGCCTTCCTCGCGTGTACGGCCAAATATCTCGTAGGGGCGATCGTTCTCCCACGTGGCTCGGCCTTCCTCGAGGTACCAGTGCCAGATGCCGAGTTCTGCTGCTTCGCTGGCCAGCCTTAGCCGCCGTTCGGACTCGGCAATCGCTTCGCGGGCATGTACCATCCGAGAGATGTCCCGGTAATAGCACACCAACCCAAACCGTCCGTCGGGGAGAGGAATGCGATTGACCTGCCATTCATAGAATTCAATCACCCCGCGGTCCAATCGCTCTTCTCTGTGCTCGGCGACAATGTACGGTTCTCCTGTCTCCAGGGTGCGGCGGAAGCGGTGGATGATGTCATCGGCATAGGCTTTCGGCCATAGGATGTGGATCACTTCGTCGACGCCCCGGCCCACGAGATCCGGAATGTCCCCGAACGTGTCGCGCGCCGTGGGATTGACCTGCAGAATACGGAGATCGGCATCAACGACGTAGACGCCGAGCGGGGCCTGGTTGACCAGAGTTTCGAATTGTTCCGTCCGTTGCCGCAGGGCATCTTCACTCTGTTTGCGAACTCGCGACAGCTCCAGGTGGGTTTGCACACGCGCCAGCATTTCCCGCGCGCTGAAGGGCTTAATCAGGTAGTCGTCCGCGCCGCGTTCAATTCCTTCCACCCGCGCTTCCTCGCCGGCCCGCGCCGACAGCAGGATGATTGGAATCGTTTGGGTGGCTGCGTCGGAGCGCAACTCCCGTAGTAGCCCGAAGCCGTCGAGGTTGGGCATCATCACGTCGGTCAGCACAAGGTCAGGCCGCCGCTCCCGCACTGCTTCCAACGCCGCTTGTCCGTCCGGAACGGACCGCACTTCATATCGTTCCGCCAGCAATCTCACCAGGTACTGGCGCATGTCCGCGTTATCGTCGGCCACGAGTATGCGCGACCGCGACTCGGATTCTCCGTCGACAGACGGTCCCGGCACATAGGGGACAGGAAGTAACTCGGGCAGTGTGAGAATCTCGTTTGTCGACTGGGATTGGTCGGCATCGGGAAGCCAGCGCATCGCTTCCTCTACGTAGGGAGTGGCGCCGACTGCGGTGGTAGCCAGCGTGCGGGTTGCGCCAATCGCGTCTGTCGGAAGGTGGGCTTTCCCTACGGGTACACTTACCAGGAACGTGCTCCCTTCTCCGAGCACGCTTTCGACGCGAACGAATCCTCCATGCAGCTTGACCAGTTCTTGTACCAGGGCCAATCCGATCCCACTTCCTTCGTGGGTGCGGCTGCGCGAGTTCTCGATCCGATGGAAGCGATCGAATAGCCGCGGCAGTTCCTCGGCTGGAATGCCTACCCCTGTGTCGCGAACTCGCAGTTCGACACTGTCCCCTGCATCCCTCAGGGAAACCGCGATGGTCCCTTCAAAGGTGAATTTGAATGCGTTAGAAATCAGATTGAGGACGATCTTTTCCCACATGCCGCGATCTACAAAAGTTTGTTCCGCAAGCGGGGGACAGTCCAATTCCAACTTCAATCCTGCACGTTCCGTTGCCGAACGAAACACACTCGCGAGTTCCAGGGTGAAGCGCGCAAGGTTGGTAGGCGCGTAGATGGCCTGCATGCGCCCAGCTTCCAGACGGGAAAAATCCAGTAGAGTATTCACCAATCGCAGCAGCCGCGAACCGTTTCGGCTTACCAGCTCCAACTGGGTTTTTGCGGCTGGAGAAAGGTCTGTGTGGCTTCGCGACAGCAAGTCCTCCACCGGGCCCAGCATGAGGGTCAAGGGAGTGCGGAATTCGTGGCTGACGTTGCTGAAGAATGCAGTCTTGGCCCGATCAATTTCCGCCAACGCCTCGAGTCGCCTTCTCTCTTCTTCGGAAGCCCGTACGTTCAGGATGGCCGTCGCGATCTGGCCGGCCACTAATTCGTAAAACGTGCGATATTCGGAATCGAGTTTGCGCCCAGGATTGACGCCCGCTACCAGGACCCCAACCATGCCGCCCTCTCCACGCGAGGTGATTGGCAGAACCATGGCCTGAGAGAGTCGCTGTTGCGCAACTCCCAGAGGAAGTCCCTCAACGTCGTAGACAGAGACAACTTGCGACTGAGCTGTTTTCACGACCTCGGCAAGGGGCCACAAACAATTCTGCCGATCTTCAAGGGCTAGCTCAACTGAATCTGGCGTCAGAGCCTCGATTCCCTTGGGCAGTCCGCAACTTTGCTCCAGGCGGGCTACCCGCCCTTCAGCGTCAATGAGGTAAAGCAGGGCGAATGGTATGTCGTGCGGATTCTTTTCGAGGGCAGCAATGACTGATGTGCATGCGGCCTCAGTAGTTTTTTGAACCAGGGAATTGGCCGACAGCTCCGCCAGGGTTCCCAGCCTCCGCGCATTGATGACTTTTGGAGTGACCTCGGTCGTGGGGCAGAATAACCCCGCTACAACTCCGGATTCGGCTGTAGGAAAATGAGTAATAGGTTTCCTCGACGAAGTCGCCTCTATTCATTAGGAAGCGAACATCATCCAGAAACGAAACTTCACCTCTTTCATACACGTTATCGATGAGCGGCCCGATGATGTCCCAAATCTCGGGCCAAACTTCTGCCGTGGGTTTTCCCAACGCCCAAGGATGTTTGGCCAGGCTCAGGACTTGAACATAAGCGTCGTTGTAGAGGAAAACTGCATCCGGTCCCCATCCGACCCACATCGGGTGCCGAGCATTGAGGATTAGGTTTACGGAAGTCTTCAGACTCTGCGGCCAACGGTCGATGGATCCGAGCGGAGTCTGCGACCAATCATATTCCCGAATCAGTTGTCCCAGCCTTCCGCCGCCATCCAACCAATCGAGCCTGACTTCTCCACTCGCGATGCCCTCCCCGGCCGCAGCGGCTTCACCGTTTTGGCTTGCAAAGAGTCGATCCAGAGTCGGAAGCAGCTCATCCGCCAGATCTTTCTTTGCAACGCAGGCCGCCGCATCTACTTCCTCAGCTTGTCTACGGACAACATTAGGATCGTTTTGGCTGACGATGATTATTTTGGATTCAGGCACCTCTTGTCGGAGGATTCGAGTCGCATCGAGTCCGTTCATCAGCGGCATCGATATGTCCATCAGGACAGCATTGGGGCGCAGTGTCTTCGCTTTTTCGACGGCTTCGAATCCGTCGGCAGCTTCACCGCATACCGTCCATTCGGGGCGTGTTGCCAGCAGCGAACGCAGCCCGCGCCGAATTGCCTCGTGGTCATCCACGACCAGTATGCGTAGTGAACTCATTGACCTTGCTCCCCTAGGATCGATACGGCCGCATGGACCGTGCAAGACATACTACTGGTGTTTTGTCGTCGATGAGGGAAAAATTTGGGCATCGATCTGGGCTACAGGATTTACCGTATTTACTTTTATTTGAGTCTGATACACGTCTCCGGCTGTCTGAATTGACTTCCAATGCCGGGCCGCCGGCAGGACTCACGACCTTGCCGACGGGAGACCGCAGGTCGGGACATCTGCGAGCAGTGGGGTGTTCAGGGTATCTCAATAAAAATTAGAAGTTTACCGGACTTGTCCTGAGGTGAAGAAGTAGCTGGAGGCTAAATCAAGCGTCCTTCACAATCGGGGAGATGGACTCGCACTCCGTGGCCGAACCGGTACGCGACGCGATTAAGAACAAAGTGGTAGAGCCACGACGACAAAATACGTTTTTCTCCGTATTCCCAAATTGCCCTTAAACGCGATTCAATGTCGCTTGCAAACGCGATTCAGTGATTTGATGACTATCGGCAACACAATGTCACCGACGCGGGTCTTAATTTCCGATGATTACCCATTTGTTCGTCGCGGCTTGCGGACAATACTCGAAGCCAATGAGAATTACGCGATAGTGGGCGAAGCTGCCGATGGAGAGCAAACTCTGGAATTGGCGACGAGTTTGAGGCCCGACATCCTTATCATGGATATTTCGATGCCTCCGCCGAACGTTGTGCAAGTTGCTGCGATGCTGCGACATGCCTTCCCTGCCATCAAGATCTTACTGATCACCGTGCATGACACTGAGGAGATGCTGCGGGCGGCGGCAGGGGCCGGAGTGTCGGGCTATCTACTCAAGTCGGATGCCGGGGAGCACGTTGTGGTCGCTCTTTCCGAACTTGGTGCTGGTCGAAAGTTTGTAAGTCCTGCGTTCGATCCTGCATTATCCCGAGAACTATTCACGTGAGGTTTTGTTGGTGCAAACTTTGTCGGGAATCTCCACGGGTCTGCGCTCGCCTTTCTACGATACCTGTCTCCCACAAATACGGCGTCCTCCCGATGGAGGGGAAAGTCGATTCGCCCTAGAGTTCCAAGTGTTATGTGTTATGGAGCTCTTCCGGCCAATGCCGGCAGTCCAGCTCGAAAGATCGGCTTCTTCACGCAGAAGCAAGGTTCGACATTACAAGTTCTTCGGGACAGGAAGCAGGAGACTATGAAGCCAAAGATACAAAAACTCACGTTGTTCGCGGGCGTTGTACTCATGGCGATGCTGATGACCGGCGTGGCGCAGGCGAATGCCATATATGTGCTGCCGGGGCCGATATATTCAGGAACCTTCATCCTGAACAGCGACGGCACGGTAACCCCGGTGGGGGTTGGCGGTGATTACAACGGCGTCCAGCAGCAGGATAAGTTATGGGACAACTTCGGCGTTGGTAACCTTCCCGTTGGAACGCTGCTCACCCTAAGCTTCGCGAGAGTTGGCAGCCAGGACATTCACACCATATCGTTCAGCGCCCCCTTCGGCGCTTATGGGGCCGGGGCCAGTTTCCACTGGTCGTATGACATATCCGTCGTGCCCGGCCCGCCGCCCACGATTCAGGACGTCGCATCCGATATAAATCAAACGAGGGGTAGCTCTGCCTTGATGACGATGCTGGTGGATAATCACAGCATCAGCTACATGACCAACTTCACGCAGACCGGGACCTCGACCACCGGTACTACGACCGCAACCTTCCTGCCCGGCGTCGATATGTTGGCTGTCAATGACGTGCTGACGATCAACACGAATGGTTCCGACAACACGGGTATCGCCAATAGCTATACGCAGACACTTGTTCCTGAGCCTGGAACGCTGGTGCTATTTGGTTCAGGAATCATTGGGCTGGCGGCCATTTTGCGCCGCAAGATCAATTCGTGAACGATCCGTCGAGGCTAGATTTCAGATGCCGGGAAATTGTTTCCCGGCTTTCTTCTGTGGCCCGCACTGTCTTTTCGCGCTGGATCTGGCGCCGTTTCGGGCTCTGGTATGCATTTCTTCCCGCAATGGTCTTCGCCGTCTTTCTGCCGGGCTACTGGACCTCGTCCCACTCGGCGCAGCATGTGATCGTCCCCTTGCTATATCCAATCGGGTTCATAGCCGAAGCTCTTTCGGAATAATCACTGATCCGGCCGGTTGGGTTCAGACTTGCCCCTCTGCGCGAAGCCTTCGTCGTGTTGGCGTCCCGAGGCGACGCTGGCGGAATCTGACATTGCGGTTGCGAGTCGCGATTCGCCTACCGGAGTCCTGTCTAGTTCGCGAATGAGTTGGTCGGCTAGCTCCATCAGCTTCGCCGTGTCTGTTTCCCCTGCAATGAGCTTGGCAGTTCTGCGCCAGTTCTCGACTGGCTGCGCTACATGGTTCGACCTGACGTCGCCACCATGTACCCCTGCGATTGAGTCTTCACGCCCATCCTCAAGGGAGACGTCGTTCAGATCTGTAGCATCGTTTATTTTTGTCATTTCGGTCGGCTCTCTCTCTGCAGCATCGCCAACCGCGGCCACGGCGGCTCAACTTGGCGTTTGTCGTCTGTTCGGAATTCTCACGGACCCCTCTCACAATCCTCAGCACCACGGCAACGGGAATCTGTTCAAAAAACGTGATTGAGGCATTCATGACATCGGTCCTTCTGTTGAGTGACTGTATCAAGCAAAGATCAGTACGGGTTATATCTTTTGCTGAATTTTCATTGGGTAATTGCGCTCATAAGTCGCTATAAAATAGCGACTTATACGTTGGTTTACTGAACGCCCGCCGTTTAGCGCCATTTAATTATTGCGTCTTGTACGACATGTGAGGTTGTGTTACGATAATTATACGTGTCGGATGTTTAACGTTCCGTCTATGCAAGGAGATGATTCCATGTGTCCCCGGACCAACAAACTACCCGTCCAAGCCGCGATGAACTTCAAGACGATGCCGCAGTTGGAAGTGCCGCAAGGTCGAAAAGGAAAGCACAACCTGATCGTCACCCAAATTCTTTCGGACCTCGATCAGACGCCGGTAGGCGCGGCTCTGAAGGTCCCACTAGCTTTGCTCGACGAAAGCAAGGCCAAGGTGCGTTCCGCGCTGAATCGCGCCGTCCACAAAGCGGGGCGAAGTGTTGCCACCGCCAGTGACGACGAGTTCCTGTACGTGTGGAACGAATCCAAGTAGCTGAATTCCTGGCTTGCTACCAAACGGGGTTACCCCTGCAGCGTAGCGGGAGTCGGTCCGCCTGGCCCCCGGACACCGGTCAGAGGAGGCTAAGAAACAGGCGATCCAAGGGCGAATTGCAATGCTGCCGCCACTTTGGCGTGATGCACTTCGGTGTACCACACCAGGAGCATGCGCTTCAATTAACTCATAAAGTGTATTCAATGCTCCTTGTAAACCCTCGATATCACAATCGAGCGGCCTGTTGCGCTCCTCTAATGCACGCATACGGTTCTCCTAGCGTTGACGCTGTGGCCGACGCGGGGACGACATCAAGTAGTCTGGCTCATTTCAGAGAACCTTGAAGACGAGCGGAACAAATGCATCCGCGACAAAGTTGTGATTCCGAACGGCATTTCGGTCTGAAGGTGAACGCCGATTACGGTGGGAAGGCGTTTCCACAGGCGGGACCGCAGGAGGTGCTGCGACGCTGCACAATCACCCGGCATTGAAACTCCACAAGTGAAGGAGGACAGGATGCCGGCCAGGAGAAGTCCATGCGGAAAGTCAAAGAGGTCCTGCGGGTTGAGGTTCGAGTTGAGCAACGGAGACCAACGCGCGAGCGGTCAGTGGTTATTCTTCAGCAGGATTGCCCGGGCACTCTGCCCTTCTGTGACCACTGCGCTCGAACTCTGAACTAAATTCCAGCCGATTTTCGATCGCTTCCAGACGATGCAGAAACGGACCGGCACCGACGGCTGGTCGCCAACCGCAAACGAGGCGTTGAAGAAGATGGTTGCGATATCTCCTGCCTGGGCGATCGAAATGTCTTTCATCTCGCCAATGTGAGCTTTTCCTCCCCAGAGTCGAGCGTCGTTGGCCAACATCGACTTGACCCCGGATTGGCCGTGAAAGACCTCCGCTGCGTCGCTGCCATATACCGTGGTGGCCTCGTCGACGGAGTGTAGAACCGTTACGCTGTCTGCATTCGCGTAGGCCTGCAGGAAGGCGGCGGTCCAGGAACGCACATCGCGTTGCTGAGCGACTGCAGAGCCGCTCAGAAGGAAAGCGCAGATAGTAAAAGTCGCCGGCGCCAGTTTCAATCGAAACCTCCTGGCTGCAATACGTTTGCGATCGGAGTTTTGTTCCGTTTTTGCGACGGCATCGTTCGTGGCTTCAGAGATGTTCGCATATCGGATGAAGTCGAATTCACTCATTGCTGGGGGAAGAATGGCAGAATACAAGAAAGGACTGAGAGCTATTCTGCCGACGCCAGGGCATACTGGCGGCAGTGTTCCAGATACGCTTTTTCGTGGCTGGCGAGTAGGTCGACCACGCTGGCCCACAGCCAGGACGGAGCGTCCAAGCTCTTCGACCTGTTTCGCTTCAAATCGGAGAGCCAAGTCTTGCGGGCATTCGAGTCCATTTGCCGTGCATGCGCCTTCCCGACAACTCCTGCCAGAAAACGCGCCGACGCCACAATCTGTTTCCGGGTGAGTCGATCCATTTCTAACTTGAGATCCTGCGGCAGCAATTCGCGAAGTACGACCGATTTCCCCAGCAACTCGGCCGCGAGCATCCGCTCCCCAAGGTATGGCGACAAATGACGCGCTCCCTCGACCACCCGATCGGCGTTGTCCCGTGGCATCGCTGCGCCTGCCGCAGCCGGAGCCGCAGCGCGAATTGCCTCTTTGATGTCGATCAGGCAAAGGTCGTTGTTGTGCTTGCCCACCCCGACCAGCACAGCAAATCTAAGTCTTCCGAGGGAACTGCAGCCCTTCATCCAATACGTTGCATCCAGAACATTCACAGGGCTGTCGCCGTCTCGGTGGCGTAGACCAGTAATAAGTCTTCGCACCTCCTCCGAATTGAACAGGCGGCTGATGCCTCGCTTTTCGGTCTGCGAAAGGATCCAAAAACGTTGGCCAAGGGGAATTGAAGGTTTCACATTTTCGATGCGTTCCTCTGCCAGATGCCTCCATTTGCGTTTCAACGCTTGTCGGAGCACGAACCGGATTGGCTCCGTTGCAGATCCCGACGGTTTACGTCTCGAAGCGGGATCAAAAAGTGCCTGTTCATACCCGACAATCATCTCTTCCATCATCAATGCAGTTGAAACCCCAGGAAGGTCAGAGCCACGCGCGGCGGTGGCTAGAGAGAGCGCGAGTCGAATCAAGTCATGAACCGGATTTCCCAGCACGGTTTGGTCTAAGTCCCGAATTTCAATCTCGACCTTGCCTTCCGCGCTGGCCACTGGCCCCAAATTTCCCACGTGGCAATCGCCACAAATCCAAATGGCGGGGCCTTCCGGCAAGGCCCCCTGCCCCAGGGACTTCAGCCACTCATAGAATTTCAGCGTATTTCCCCGTACGTAGGCATGCGCGGACCTGGCCATCTTCAGCCGACGGCGCTGTTCGAGGACGCTTGAGCGCTCCGAGGGCCTGAGCTTCGGAGGTTTCGGACTTCGGGTATGGAGCAAGTTGCCTCAAATCTACGACACCGACCGGCGTGAGATGTAAGTCCCTTCAAATGCGTCCGGACTCAAACCTGTATGTGAAAGCGCCGCCTAGGGCCGCAAAAAGCTCGTGCTGACAATCCCGTCCTGCAGACCCATTGATTCAGTTGCTCGACTCGTTCCCCTTACCTTTCCTCGCGTCGCTGACGTTCGGAACATCTTCACCGAGAGCTGTTGCCAAATCAATTTGATGGTCTTGCTCATTGACGAGGATCTGACGAATCTGTTCGGCCATCGCGAATTCACCCAGATGCTCGCACTGGCGGACCCGCTCGCGATAGTTGCGAATCGTTTCGCCTTCGTTGTCCAAGTCGAAGCGGAGCATTTCTTTTGGGTCTTCGGAGGTTCTTACCGGCTTGGGCGTCACGATGGGCATTTTGCCGAGGTAGTCAATTTGCCGGGCAATGATTAACGCGTGATCGAGCTCCTGTTTTGCGTGTATCTCAAGTTGATCGGCGATACTCATATAGGCCGCGCCTTTCAGCACCTGGGAATACACGACGTAGCCTATGATCGCCTGGTACTCACGTGACAGGTCTTCGTTCAACAGTTCCGCCAGACGGTCTCGGGAAATTTCTGGTTCGCTCTCAATTGATTTCGGGCTGGGCATTTTTTCCTCCGGCGAATCGACAAAGTTGGTGATGCCTTGTGTTTCGGAACGGGAGGCAGAGCTTATGCTTCCAGAAACTCAACCTTTGCCATAAAGGTTGCAAAACAGCGTCTGATCCCCCTGGTTACCCTCTTTGCGCTACCTTCCCGTGGAGTCTTTCTCAGGCTTCACGTCAATCTCATTCACCACTTCCTTGACGTTGGGAACCGCCTTCGCCAGTTTTTCGGCTTCTTTCTTTTGTGCGTTGGTTTTCACGCTGCCCTTCAAAACCAGCGTTCCATTCTTGGCGTCATAGGAAATGCTCTGGTCGTCCAGGGTTTTGTGTCCCTTCAATACTGCCTTGAAGTTGTTCTCTATGCCGTCGTCAAGACTGGAGTCAACAGCCTTGGCCTGACTTTCGGCTCCAATCGGGCGAACCCCAATTTCGTTCGAGATGGTATAGCCTGGAGCGACTTGAGCCGCGACGCCCTCCGCTTGCACCTTCTGCTCCGCAGACTCGACGTCGCCCGTAAGGGTGAGAACTCCCTTGTCTCGATCTTGCGAGACTTTCACTACTCCGAGATTATTGCGGGTCATCGCCGTATCAACTGAAGCTTTCACGTCGGGGTGCCGAGGCTTTTGATTGCATCCCACGGTCCCTAACGCCAACATTAACAATGTCGTTGCCATTGCGACCCACGTACGTGACTTTCTTACAATTTGTTTGGTCAAGGTATCTCTCCTGTGCGTTCCGAACCGAAAAGGTCGATGCGCTTTGCATTCGGCCAGCGGCACCGAATGCCCTCGTTCTCCCCTCGCAAATCAATAAATACCCCACCTATCATGGACTAGGTACCGGGGGAAAACCTTACTTTTCATTTCCATTTTCCTTAGAAACCGGGTGCATTCTCCGTTCGGCAATGCCTCCTGGACAAATCACCCCGAACACAGTCGGTCCATGGACTTCTCAGTGGCGCCGTTGTTTCCAGGTCGCGGACCGACCTCTCAGTCCATTGCGTCGAGCAGCGACCAAGGGCGGCGCGGCCTCGTTCTCACCGGAGTTGCGTCATCCTAGATGCGTTTTCCTCGCCGCCTACGGGCATCACCTGATTCGCACCTCATACATTCAACGAGTAACCTCGGCTTCGTTGCTCACGGAACGGCCAGCGACCGAACCATCCGGCGGACGTTCAAGAAGAGTGAGCCCTATGCAGCAGAGGTTGTCTATTTTTGGGATTGCATTCTCAAGAACCGGGAACCCGAGCCTTCTGGTCGCGAAGAATTGGCAGCCGCGCGAATCATTCAGGGCGATATTGCAGTCGGCGGACACGTCTCGAGACCGGCGTTGACCAAATCGCCGTGGCTGGTGAAGGCGTAATCACTAGCGGCGTAATGCGGCACCATCCGAGCTCCGGCGTCGGCGATCCTTAAGGGCAGCTAACGATTCGAACATTCAGGAGGAAAACACAATGGCAAAATACGGGGAAGCGGCTGGCAAGAGCGTGGAGAGCGCAGTCCACCGTGAAAAGGAGGGGATCCTCCGCTCCGGAAAGGGCGGCAAAGGTGGACCGGTGACGAGCAGAAAACAGGCTATTGCAATTGGCCTGTCTGAGGCCCGCAAAAAGGGAGCAAAAGTTCCCAAGAAGAAGGCAACATAGTCGGGAGCTGGGATTGTTGGGCAGTTGGTTGTCCATTTGTTGCGTCTTTCGAAGTGGTGATGAATTGACACAGCATCGATCGAAATCGGACATTTCTAAGCTTTTCGCGCTCGTAGCCGGAGTTGTTGCCATTGCGACACTGTACTTGGCTAGAGTGGTGCTGATTCCCTTTGCACTGGCGATGCTGTTCAGCTTTGCGCTCGCCCCACTCGTAAGGCTGCTTGAAAAGGGTCGATTGCCCAGAGCTCCTGCTGTCATTCTCGCTATGACAACCGCAGCCTTCGTAGCGCTGCAAGTCACCAACCAGTTGGTCGACGTCACCGCTCAGCTTCCAACTTATCGAGCCACCGTTAAGAACAAGATAGCGTCATTGAAACGAGGTAGCGCTATGGGTGTGCTGAAAGCTACGGCACAGATAAGTGAATTCAGCACGGAGATGGTGGAGGCACTGCCAGGCTCAGCACCTTCAACTCGTCAACAGAACGGTAGCGGCGTTCCCGAATCAAGAACAGGCAAGCCCATGCAAGTGCAGGTCGTAGAACCCCTCGCACGCTCCTGGGATTCGTTGCCGACGGTGGTGACTCCGGTTGGTCTCGGAGGACTCGTACTGGTTTTCACCATTTTCATTCTTCTGCGGCTCGAAGACCTGAGGAACCGCTTTATTCGCCTGGTTGGTCACGACCACCTGAATGTGACGACTCAGGCTCTCGATGATGCGAGCCAGCGCATAGGCAGGTATCTCTTCCTGCAATGTATCGTCAATCTGTCGTTCGGAATTGCTGTTGGCGCCGGTCTACATTTCATCGGACTACCAAATGCTCTCTTGTGGGGAGTCCTCGCATCGGTCTGCCGATTTCTGCCATATATTGGAACACCTATCGCAGCCTTTTTGCCCATTGTCTTATCCATTGCGGTATTCAATGGATGGACCCGGCCCCTCATGACTGTGGGGCTCTACGTGGTCACCGAGGTCGTGGTTGCGAACTTTGTCGAGCCATTGCTCTACGGCGCCCATACTGGTATTTCTTCGCTCGCGATTCTGGTTGCAGCGGTGTTCTGGACGCTTCTCTGGGGAACCATTGGGTTGGTCCTGTCTACGCCACTGACGGTATGTCTGGTGGTCATAGGACGCCATGTTCCGCAAATGGAGTTCTTGCATGTTCTGTTGGGCGATGAGCCAGTACTGACTCCCGACGTGCATTTCTACCAGCGAATGCTGGCATCGGACCTAAGCGAGGCCCGAAGGGTTCTCGAGACACAATTGGCTGGGAAGCGTTTGCAGGAGCTCTACGACTCCGTTGTGATCCCGGCACTGGGCATGGCTCAGCGAGAGCGCTATCAAAACGATTTTGATGAGACTGTTGGAGACTCTATCATTCAGGGCACGCGCGACTTGGTGGAAGAACTGAACGAGGAATATGCGGAGCCCCAGGACTTTGCTGATGGCACAATACAGCCCTCCCCCTTCGGAATCGTTGGAGGAATGACTGCCAGGCCCGCTCGAATCGTGTCCGTACCCTCGAAAACCGGGGCCGACGCTTCGGCGCTTGCGAGAAGTTACCAAGCCCTGCTCACCAAGACTGACCACCGACTTAGTGGCCGGGAGGATCGGGACGGTTGCCGGTTAGTTTGAAGCGAATCTTGTTTTGCACCCAGCCATAGGTTTCTCCTCGGGATTCATCTTGGAATCACTGAGGAGTCGGGTTGAGCACGTCCTGCCGTTGTCCTTATTGTCAGCAGTGGTTTACTGCCTCGCTGTATCGTCCCCAACAAGTGATCTGTAGCCAGGCGGAGTGCCAGCGGCGGCGGCGCCGAGAGTATCACCGGCAGAAGCTGGCGAGCGATGCGGAGTATCGCCAAGTGGCGCATGAAAGCCAGAAGAAGTGGCGTGACGCCCACCCGAACTACCTGCGAGAGTATCGCGCGAAACATCCCGCGGCGGTGACGCGCAACCGCCAGCGGCA
>Ga0209040_10002024_pt1 | contig 16014 bp, 10 predicted proteins | sample BogFormECP12_OM3_FD_188240 | JGI IMG/M metagenome (GOLD analysis project Ga0209040, IMG submission 188240) | Bog forest soil microbial communities from Calvert Island, British Columbia, Canada - ECP12_OM3 (SPAdes) (version 2) | ecosystem: Environmental > Aquatic > Freshwater > Wetlands > Bog ...
GGCCAGCGAATGGGAGCCGACCATAGTAATCCATGTCGCTGGCGCGATTGATCGTCTGATTGCTCAGTTTGAGATAAGCAGGTTCAAAGGTAAACGATTTGTTCGGAGTGCCGCCGATGAAGTCATTACCGCTGCTCTGTGACTCAGCTGTTCCAGTAAGCAGCCGAAGGTTCAACGTGGCTATATTGTTGATTAGAAGTTGACGGCAGCTGATAGGAGCAGTGAAGAATCTTGCCTGAGACCTGGGCTGGCTTCTGTTTGTCTCAAGGATCGGTGGCAGCCCTGCGGAAAAACTGCGCGGATGTAGTATTTTGGCCTCTAAAACAGGTACGTGCAGTACGGCAATGTCGAAGATAGGAGCGACGATCGGCTCACTAGGCGGCTGATTCTGTGCCCACGACAAAACAGCCGAGGGCACCAACAAGCTGACACTCAATATGGAGAGCAGGTGCCGAAGCGCAATGAGTTGGCGTCGCATAGGAACTTCCTTGAGGGCTCTGTGTTGGGGAGCGCTCCTCAATCGAAAAGGCTCAAAGCGATCCGAGTGCAGCAGGGTGGTCCTCGTCTGACATTGACAATAGACCAATCCACGATGGGAGTCTGTTCAAAATTGCACAACCAGTTGCGACTCTACGAAAGTCAATCGCTTAGACAGTTCTGCTTGGGGTTGCTGCGCAAGTGAGGTGTTCCAAGTCCTACTGTCGATAACAGGCCTTATCGTAAGTTATCCGCGGCCGAGACTGAAACATCAAAGGACGATGGCGTCCATCGATCGCAAGTCGTGTCCGCGAATTGCACTTGGTTACTTTCGTTTCCTCCGAGGGCCGATTTCTCTGGCAGTTTCCACCCCTGCCCCTTACAAGGGATCTTTGGGGCCTCAGGCATGGTGTCTCTGGCCGGTTCGCGTCTTGGCGCTGAACGAGAATGGCTCTTTGACAATTCCCAAAATGGAAGCCAAACGCGGGAGATGCGCCCGAGAAGCGGCGCTAACTCCTACGGGCAGACATGGATACGTGTAACTCTATTTAGAATCAAATGATTGCGAAGAATTTTCGCCCAAATCACTGATTTTAAACGATCATGAAAAAGGTTATTTGTGCCACTTTTGGCGTAGACGGGAGACGTCGCCATCTGTTTGACCGACGCGATTCGCTGACTACTGGCAACCGGCTACTGGCCTCTGACGCTTAGTACTTCGGCACTTTGGGATCGATGCGTTCCGCCCAGGCGTTAATCCCACCCGCCAGGTTGTACACTCTACTGAATCCCGACTGGCGCAGGAAATCGACCGCCTTGGCGCTGCGGCCACCCATCTTGCAGTGCACCACGATCTCGCGGCTGGAATCCAGCTCGCTGACCCGTTTCGGCAGGTCGTTCAACGGAATCAGGTGTCCGCCGAGGTTGCAGATCTGATATTCGTGGGGCTCGCGCACGTCCAGAACGAACAGGTCATCGCCCTTGTCGAGGCGCTGCTTAAGTTCTTCAACTGTCATATCCCGCATGGTATTAGGTGCTGCCGCCTCCTCGCCGCGAATGCCACAGAACTGGTTGTAATCGATGAGCGCGGTCACCGTCGGATGCGCACCGCACGCCGGGCAGTCCGGGTTCTTGCGCAACTTCAACTCGCGGAAGCGCATCGCCAGCGCATCTACCAGTAACAGACGGCCGATCAGGGGCTCGCCCGATCCCAGAATCAATTTGATGGTCTCGGTGGCCTGGATCACGCCTACTAGTCCCGGCAGAATACCCAGCACGCCGCCCTCAGCGCACGACGGTACTAAACCCGGCGGAGGCGGCTCGGGATAAAGGCAGCGGTAGCAAGGGCCCTCTTTGGTCGCAAAGACGCTGGCCTGTCCCTCGAAGCGAAAAATCGAGCCGTAAACGTTGGGCTTTCCGGTGAGAACACACGCATCGTTTACCAGGTAGCGCGTCGGGAAGTTGTCGGTCCCGTCGGCGATGATGTCGAACTCGCGAAAGAGCTCCAGCGCATTGGCACTGGTCAACCGCGTGTCGAACTTGCGAATCTCGACATTGGGATTGATCTCAGCGAGGGTGTCGGCAGCCGAGTCCAGCTTCTTGCGGCCAACGTCTTCGGTGCCATGGATGATCTGGCGCTGCAGGTTGGTGTAATCCACAACGTCAAAGTCAACGATGCCGAGGGTACCGACTCCGGCCGCGGCTAGATATAGGGCGAGCGGCGATCCCAGGCCGCCTGCTCCTATACATAGAACCTTCGCTTGTTTCAGCTTAAGCTGACCTTCCATGCCGACTTCCGGCATGATCAGGTGGCGCGAGTAACGCAGGATCTCGTCGTTGTTGAGCGGGGCCACTTTTTCTGCGATGCCTGCCATGACGTCTTTAGCACCTCCCGCCAGCGATCGACGGAACGATGGAGAGCGTGTCGCCATCTTTCACGGCAGTCTGATCGTTCTGGAGGTACCGGATGTCGTCGTCGTTGAGATAGAGGTTTACGAAGGCGCGCAATTTCCCCTCGTCGTTGTAGAGGTGCTTGCGCAGGTCAGGGTACGAGGACGTCAGGGCAACCAACGCCTCGCCAACCGTGGCCGCCTGCACTTCAACGGCGGCCTGCTTCCCGGCGTACTGCCGCAGTGGAGTAGGTACCAGTATTTTCATCGGCCTATTAGTGATGCGTCGCTCTCCTTTTGAGATTCAGGTGGATGACTTCAAGATAACCCATTTCTGGCTGGACCATCGATGCTAGCTGACGGCCAACTCCGCCAGGGCAGCGACCGTCGGCACTTCGAGGTCGGGCTGGGCTGCGACCAATCTGGTGGCCGCTGCTGCCTTGCCCTGTCGACGGTCGACCCAGACAGTCGCGATTCCCAGTGCATGGGCGGGTACCACATCGTGATAGAGGCTTTCCGCGACGTGGAGCAACCGCCCTTCGTCAATGCCCAGACGCTCCAGAAGTACTTCGAAGTTGTGGAGCGATGGTTTGTAACGTTGCGCCTGCTGTGCCGTCACTACGCAATCCAGTGCTACGCCCAACTTCGGGGCCGTCAATGCAAACAAGTCATCATCGATGTTGGAGAGGACCGCCAATTTGTAGCGGGACTTCAGCCGCTTCAATGCAGGCACCGTATCAGGAAAAGGCTCCCAGGTGCGAATGGAGTGGGCGAGCCCTTGCATCTCTTCCTCGGTGAACTGAACACGAAAGTTGCGGGCGAAATCGTGCACAACGGTGGCCAGCACTTCACGATAGCATCGGTACGCCGCCGCCTGCGCTTTCGGCTCGAACTCCGAATACAGGTTCAGGATTTCCTCTTCGCTCGGGTTGCTGCCTTTGCTTTGCAACAGCGGGCGAAGATACCCGAGAATGCCGGACTCCCAATCGATGAGCGTACCGTAGCAGTCGAATGACAGAACTTCAAAGCGCGAGAAATCGAGCATACTCAGGTATTTTTCGTTGCCAGGACGCGACCGTTAACCACCTTTGACGCCGGCCGTGGTGACTTTGTGGGAAGCGAATTTCCGCTGCAATGCATCGAGAGGCGATGGAGGTGCGGCCTTTTCCGCGCCAGCCGAATTGACCGGGGTGTTATCCGCATCCGGGATTAGCCGCGACGCCGTGACGTCGTCCGCGCCGCCAGACGTATCCTCTGCTGGAGTCCCGGTCACCGCTGGCTTGGATCCAGCGTCTTCCTTTTCCAAGAACTTCCGCGTGTTTAACAGGGGCCGAGCCAGCGAAGCATTGTAGCTGGTCCACGCCGTTTCCAGTTCACTCTCTCGTTCGAACTGGGCGCGCATGCTTTCCATCTTGGAATCGAGGTCGTCGAGGTAATGCAACATAAGCGCCTCGGGAAACATCGGCAGTTTAGGTGAGCCAAACTCGTATTGCCCGTGATGACTGATGATCAAGTGCTCAATCAGGATCTTCAGATCATCGGGAAAACCAGGAATGTGGGAAAGCTTTTCTTGCAGCATCTCCAATTCGATGATCATGTGACCCAGCAGTTGTCCCCTGGTGGTATACGAAATGGAACGCTGGTATGCCAGTTCGTGGATCTTGCCGATGTCGTGCAGGAACGCACCGGTGAGCAGCAGGTCGCGATTCACCTGCGGGTAGTTGCGCGCGACGAGATCGCAAACTGTAGTCAGCGAAACCACGTGGTCGAGCAGGCCGCCGACGTAGGCATGATGCAGTGTCTTGGCTGCGGGTGCGTTCTTGTAGGCCGTGGCAACGGCTTCATCCGCCATGAAGTCCTTGATGAGCCGCTTCAGCCATGGGTCTTCAATGGTCTCGACGAATTCTCCCAGGGTGCGCCAAAGCTGCTCGATGTCCTTGGAGGTCTTGGGGAGATAGTCGGAGTAATCGATTTCCGCATCTGCGAGCTTGCGTACCTTGTGGAGTGTGAGTTGCCAGCGGCCGTTGTACTTCTGGACCATGCCTTTGACCTTGACGAAGTCGTCCTGCTCAAACGCATTCATGGCATCAGACACGTTGTCCCACATGTTGGCCTGCAACTGCCCGGTGCGGTCGGCCAGTGTCACAGCGAGGTAAGGATCGCCGTTCTTCTTGGTCTTTACCTGTTTGGACGCGACCACGAAACTCGAGGTTATGGCTTGGTTTTCGTGCTCGGCACACTCTCGGACGTAGAAGTCTTTCATCGGGATACCTCGATGCCAAATCGCGTGGAACTCACAATTGTCGATCGCTTATCGTACCGCAAGGACTTAGGGATTTGTGGGTGCTCAACAGCAGCAACGAGCGCAGCTGACTCTGGGAAACGCACATGGGCGCGGCCGCAACTTCCCAAAAGAAGAAGGGGCGCGCCAAAATGCGCCTCGGCAAACCCGTTGCCCGACCATTAGAACACGCCGAACTTCTTTTTCTTCTTGGCCTTCTTGGCATCGTCAGCAGCGGAGGCGGTGGTGTAGATGGGCTTGGTTTCGTTGGGGCTGGCGCCAGTGTCGATGTATCCAGGCTTGATGTCGATGAAGGCATTCTCCCGCAGCTTGGTGAGGTATTCGCGCAGCGCAGGTTGCATTTTCGTCATGTAAAGGCGTTCCTGAATCTGAGGCTCTACCTCCTTCAGCGCTGGAATGCCTTCCGACTGGTGCTCGGTTACTTCGAGAATTACCCAGCCCTGATTGGTTCGGATGGGTTCGGTAAACTGGCCCGCCTTCAAACCAAAAACCTGATCTTCGAGCTGCTTCGACAGCGTCCCGCGCTTGAAGTATTCGAGGTCGCCCCCTTGGGCAGCGGTTGGACCGCCGGAATTCCTTTTGGCGAGGTCCTCAAACTTCGCGCCTTTGGCTAACTGGGCATAAATCGCATCTGCCTTAGCCTTGGCCTGGGCAACGACTTCGTCACTCGAAGTCTCCGGGAGAGCGGCTTGTCCACCCGCCGTCTTCACCGGCGGAGCCTGTTGGGTGGAGATCAGAATCTCGCTGAGGCGGACCTGCTCAGGGCGCTGCATTTCAGCCTTGTGCTGGTCGTAAAACGCCTGAATTTCCTGCTGAGTCACGCTGATGTGCGCGCCCACTTCCTGCTGAATCACCTTCTGGGTGAGGATTTGGTTCCTTAAATTCTGCTTGAACTCCTCGAACGAGACACCCTGCGCCTGCGCCGCCTTCTCCAGGTCTTCCATGGATTCCGCGTGCATTTGCTTGCGCAGGTCGTCGAGGCGCTTAATCACATCGGTATCGGCGCTGATCCCAAGCTCCTCGGCTTTTTGCGAGAGCAACTGGGTGTCAATGAGATCGCGAAGCAGGTCCTTCTCCTGGGGCTCGTTCTCCGGGGGAATGTTGGGATCCGCCTTGCTCTGCTCGGCCGTCAGTTGCTCTTCACTGCGTTTGAGGTCTGAGCGGGATATTATGCTGCTGTTGATGCGGGCGATGATCTCCTCGACCACCGTCATGTCGCTGGCTTGGCCTGGCGCGGGCGCACCCGCAGGCGCCGCTGTGTTGGACTGAGTTGATCCAGACGGCAGGGCGGCCTGGCCGGGGGCAGTTGCAGGCGCGGGCGCTGCTGCAGCGGGCGGAGTCGATCCAGATGGCAGCGCCGCCTGGCCCTGCTGTCCAACCAACCATGGAGCACCAAGGAGAAACGTCGATAGAACAACTGCGGATTTCTTCATCAATAACCTAATCGGGGTGGGTCAACTCACGCAGAGTCTTGCCTGAAATGCGTGCGGACGCTGATCTCATTCTACCTTTATTCAGGCGCGGCCGCTCTGCGAAACCACGCTCCATACATCTGGCGATACCACCCTTGACGGCCGGCCCGTAGAGACCGAGGTCCGGGGTCAGACTGAATTTTATCGCTGACGGCTGCCTACCGCTAGCCGAGACTCTGCGATGGCATACTACTTTCGTAACCCGCCGAGGTGACGAAGTGTGACGTTTCGAAGCCTGTCGCGCATGACAGTGGATCATATCTCACACCAAGACACCACATCGGCAGTAGCCGGGCGCAAGTTCCCTCCACGATGTGATGGGAGCGGTTGCCGCGTCCGTGTTATGAAAAGTCCATCCGGTTGACTTAGACTGTTGACGGACGTTCGCGTTTAGAACGGCCCGCGTCTCCGTTAATGGCATTCCTGCGCATCCAGCTCCCACGAATTGCACTTTCTGCACTTGTTCTACCGCTTATCTGCCAAGGATTTCTGCCGGCGCAGACGCTGCCCCTGACGTCCGGCCCCGTACTGCCGCTCTATCGTGCGCTTCGCAGCGTAGGACTCGATCCCCAACGTGTCTACAAGATCCGCGAAGCGGCCATCGATCGGGAAGACGTTCATTTGTTTCTCAACGACGGCACTGTCGGATTCACGCAAAGCGTCGACGGCAGGATCACCGGCGCCTATTTCGAAGGAGATGGAGAAGTACTGGTGCGTCCGCCCGACCGCATGGAGCGTGCCGCGCTGGGTTTGTTCACCGAGCAGGGCGTTCTGGAAGAAAGAATCTCGTCTGCGTATTTACGGTTCAATGACGATACGGCGAACGAGCTGCAGCAATATCTCCGTCCCGCGGAGGACGCCGCGGGATTCGTTGCGCGCAATGAGGCGCTGGCGCGCCGGCTCGCGACCATGGATGCGATGCGGCTGGCAATCGCATTCACCAGCGGACCAACCAGCGTCGCCCAGGGCGAATCTCCACCTCCACCCGATCGATTGCTGCATGCCAGAGTGTCCAGCGATCACCTGGGAATGTTTGACATCTATTTCGATACCCGCGCGCCCGAGCAGATCATCGTCGGCCAGACCTCAAGCGTCCACGGAGAAACCTATTACGACTTGTGGATGAGTTTCCCGATGCGCTCGGCGCGCAAGGAGACGTTATCAGCCTCCCGGTTCCACGGCCCGACGGGCCCGGCTTTTACCCGCGATGCATTCCAGGCGAAGAAGTACACCATCCATGTAGCCATCGATCCCTCGTTGAGTTTGTCGGCGGATGCAAGACTCGATGGCACCGTGCGCCAGGGTGGACCGCGCATCTTGATGTTCGAATTGTCGCGTTACTTGCAGCTCAAGTCGGTGGAAATGGCAGGGAAGTCGCTGGAATTCATTCAGAACGAGGCGCTTGAAGGCAGTGAATTGTCGCGGCGCGGAAACGACCTGGTGGCAGTGGTTCTTCCGCAGCCGCTGACGCTTGGAACGCAGTTGCGTTTGCAATTCACTTACGCGGGCTCCGTCTTATCTGACGCCGGTGGCGGGCTGTTTTACGTAGGAGCGCGAGGGACGTGGTACCCGAACCGCGGCATCGCCATGGCGGACTATGACATTACGTTTCGCTTTCCGCAATCGTGGACGCTGTTGGCGACGGGCAAGCAAGAATCGCTGGAGCAAGAAGGCACGCAATGGATCGGCCATTGGATCAGCGAGGGGCCAATCCCCATCGCGGGCTTCAACCTTGGACGCTACGTGCGAAGCACAGCCAAAGCCGGAGACGTCGTGGTCGAGTCTTACGCGACGCGCGGCGTCGAAAAAGAAATGTCGAAGCCGCCGCAACTAGACATGGCGCCGGGTTCGCAGTCTCCAATCCCACCGGAAGTCACATCGTCACCTGCCAAGAGTGTAGCCGCGCCGAATCCTGCGGCGGGCGGCGCGCAGCTCGCTACGCAGGCGGCCGATACCATCCTCGCGTTGGAGAAGATGTTCGGCCCATATCCTTTTAGTTCACTCGCGCTTACCCAACGCCCTGGCACGGACAGCCAGGGTTGGCCCGGGATCATCTTCCTATCGAGTTACGTCTATCTCACGCCGGCACAACGCGAAGCCCAACACGTTTCCGGCCCTGACAACGTGCTTTACGGGGACGTGATGATGCCGCATGAGGTCGCGCATCAATGGTTCGGCGACCGGGTGTCGTGGGCCAGCTATCACGAGCAGTGGCTGCTGGAAGCCATCGCAAACTGCTCCGCGCTGATGCTTCTGGAGCAGCGGCATCCCACTGACGAGCAGATCATGTTGCAAGCCTACCGGCAACTGCTGGCATCGAAGTCCAAGGACGGACTTCCCTTTGTGAAGGCCGGGCCGGTGACTCTGGGCGTCCGGCTCGCCTCCTCGAAGTTTCCGGCTGGCTACGAAATCATCACCTACGGGCGGGGCACCTGGTTGCTGCATATGCTGCGCGAGATGTTTCGCGACGCTTCGCGCACGCCTGAAAATCCGGAGGGCAGCGACCAGGTTTTTCTTGCGCTCTTGCGGAACTTGTATGACCGCTACCAGGAGAAGGAAATCACTAACGCCGACTTCGAACACGCGGTCGAGGAAGTGCTTCCGAAACCCCTGTGGTTCGAGAACCATAAATCACTGGACTGGTTCTTCGACGGATGGGTCAATAGCACCGCGTTCCCTCGCTTCGAGATCAAGGATGCGAAGTTCTCCACGCGGACGGGCAAGCCCATGGTTTCCGCGACTCTGCTTCAGACCGACGCGCCCGACGATCTTGTAACCAGTGTTCCGGTGTATGGGATTGTGGAGGACAACAAGATCTATCTGGGTCGGGTATTCGCCGAGGGACAAGAGACTCGCATCAGTCTTCCCGTACCTCCCGGTGTGAAGCGCCTCGTTCTGGATCCATATCAGACGGTACTGACAGCTCCCTGAAACGGCGCGCGTGGGTATGGCCTGCAAACTTGACGCTAAGCGGTCGGTAGCCGCTTATGTGTGAACGCCTTGGCATTCGGACCCTGGTAGCTGTGCGCAAGTTGGCCCGTTCCCCGCAGAACATACTTGTAGGTCGTCAGTCCTTCCAGTCCCACCGGGCCGCGAGCATGCAGCTTGCTAGTCGAGATGCCGACCTCGGCCCCGAATCCATACCGATACCCGTCCGCGAAACGAGTCGAGGCGTTGTGAAAGACTCCTGCGGCGTCGACCTCTGCCAGAAAACGCTCAGCCGCGATTGAATCCTGGGTCACTATGGTTTCGGTGTGAGCTGATCCATGAGCGTGAACATGCTCAATGGCATCGTCAATCGAGTTAACCACCCGCACCGCCAGCACGAGGTCCGAGTACTCCGTGTGCCAATCAGCGTCGGCAACGGCCTCCACTTGTTGACCGGCGAGGATCGCGCGTGTCTTTTCGCATCCGCGAAGCACCACCTGGCGCGAATAAAGCCGTTCGGCCAGCCTGGGAAGAAATGATCCGGCGATCCGCTCATGCACAAGCACCGTCTCCGCCGCATTGCACGCGGCCGGATAATCCGTCTTGGAGTCATCAATAATCGCCAACGCCATATCCGGGTCGGCGGCAGCGTCAACGTAGATGTGGCACACGCCTTCCGCATGACCAAGTACCGGAATACGCGTGTTGGCCTGCACGAATTCCACGAGTTGTTTGGATCCGCGTGGGATCACCATATCAACGATGTCGGACATATCGAGCAGTTGCCGAACCGACTCACGGCCCGTGACCATGGTCACCGAATCTTCGGGAAGTCCGCTTTCCTTCAGCGCCTGCCGGATTATCTCCACCAGCGCGGAGGCCGTGCGCTCGACCTCGCGGCCCGGCTTGAGGATGAGCGCGTTGGCCGACTTCAATCCCAGCGCACTGATTTGCGTGACCGCATCAGGCCGTGCTTCGAAGATGATGGCGAGCACTCCGAGCGGGCACGTGATCTTCTCCAACACCAGGTTGGTGTCCAGTTCGGTGCGCTGCAGCACGAGCCCAACCGGCTCCGGAAGCTCAGCAACCGCGAGCATGGAGCGCGTCATCTCGGCAATTTTTTTGTCGGTGAGTCGCAGCCGTTCAAACGTCGCCGCCGTGATTTCACCGCCGGCGAGCATGTTCTGAGCGTCGTCCAAATCTTTTGTATTGGCTACCAGAAGACTTGGCAGATTCTGTTCGATAAGCTTGGCGGCAGCCCGGATGGCCCCTGTTCTTCGCTCTGAGGTGGACGATGCCAGGGCGCGGGAGGCACGCTTGCAATTCCCGGCGATGGCGCGGACCGAAGGGTTCACTTGATCTCCCGCGGCAGGAACAGCGTCCCCACGATTTCGCCTGCGCAAACTCTTTCAATCACTTGCGGCAATCGGCCGTTCGCGATGACGGCCAGCCCGTTGGACTCGGTGGCGATGCGCGCCGCCGCCAGCTTCGTCAACATTCCTCCGCGTCCCCGACCGTTCTTGCCCTGCGCAAAATTCAAGACTTCGTCGGTGATGTCGAAGACCTGGCCGAGTAGCTGCGCGCCCTCTGCAGTCGGGTCGGCGGTGTACAGACCATCCACATCCGAGAGCAAGAGCAGCAGGTCAGCGTCGATGTGGGTCATCACCAAAGCCGAAAGCTTGTCGTTGTCGCCAAAGACGCGTTCTCGCTCCGGCGAATTGGAGGGATGGTCAAGCTCGGCGGTGGAGACGGTGTCATTCTCGTTGATCACGGGAATCACTCCCATCGCGAGCAGGGCGACCAGCGTGGAGCGGAGATTGCTGTAGCGCGCTGGATCGCGGAAGTCGTCTTCAGTCAGCAGAACTTGCGCCGTGCGGCAGCCCAGCTTGTCGAAGGCATCGTCATAGATCGCCATCAGGCGGCTTTGCCCGATGGCCGCGCAAGCCTGAATCTGCGAGAGTTCAGTCGGCCGGCTGGCGAGGCCAATGCGCTCCATACCGAGCCCCACCGCGCCGGATGAAACCATCAGCACGTCACGCCCCTGTTGCCGTAACCTCGCCACGGCCTCAGCAATCCCATAGACCTGGCTGAGGGCCAAACGACCGTCGTCGCGCATGACGACGTTTGTTCCCACTTTGATCACGATGCGACGGGCCTGGGCGACCTTTTCGCGGATGGTTGCGCTTGGCTCGATATCCAGTAAATGACTCATAATTCGGCAGCGAACCTACAGGCTGTGGTCAAACACTTCTCGAGATCAACCATTCGAATCTGGCAGTCCGTTATGGGGTTCTTCAAGCGACATTGTGAAGACTCAGAGGTACGCTGAGACTTGGCATTGCGCGCACGATCACCTTACTGACAGTCTAACAAGATGAAGCGCAAGTGGAGGAGTGTTCGATTATCCGAACAGAAGAGAATTCGGATTGCAAGTCACGCGCTGGTATTTGTCGCCCAGAGGCGGCCGACTGCTGGAACCATTTTGCCCGCGTGTCAATCGGCAGCCACAGCCGCAACTGCGTCCGCCAGTTTTGCTTTCTTCTCGCCGCTCTGCTGCATTAGTTTGGCGACCAGCGCCGTCCAGCCCGTTTGGTGACTGGCTCCGATGCCAGCGCCAGTGTCGCCATGGAAGTACTCGTGGAACAGGATGAGGTCGCGCCAGTGCTCATCCCACTGAAACTTTTCCATGTCGCCATACACCGGCCGGCGTCCGTCGCCGTTGCGGGTGAAGATGCTACCCAGGCGGCGCGACAGCTCCGCGGCAACATCCCACAATGTCAGAGACCGGCCTGAGCTTGTGGGGCACTCAACCTTGAACTCGTCGCCCAAGTAGTAGTGGAAGCGCTGCAGCGACTCGACCAACAGAAAATTCATCGGGAACCATATCGGGCCGCGCCAGTTGGAATTGCCGCCAAACATGCCGGTGCGGGATTCGCCCGGCTCATAGTCCACCCGGTGCTCGGCGCCGCCAACGTGCACAACGTAGGGGTTGCGCTCGTGATGTTTTGAGAGCGCTCGGATGCCGAAGGGCGAGAGAAACCCATTCTCATCGAGCATGTACTTAAGAATGCTGCGTAGCTTTTGCGCGTCAACCACGGACAGCAGTCGCCGTTCTGCTTGGCCCGTAGTGTGCATGCAGGCCAGATTGGCCGTCAGGTCTGGGCGGTTCTCGATGAACCAGTCCATGCGCCGCTTGAACGACGGCATGCGGTCGAGCAATTCGGAGTCCAGTGTCTCCACTGCGAACAGCGGTATCAGCCCCACCATGGAGCGGACCTTGATGGGGAAACGGTCGCCGTTGGAGGTGTGCAGGACATCGTAGAAGAAGCCGTCTTCCTCGTTCCATAGGCTTTCGCCGTCTCTCCCGCTGTGGCACATCGCGTTTGCGATGTAGAGAAAGTGTTCCCAGAACTTGCTGGCCACGTCTTCGTACGCAGAATCTTCTTTGGCTAGCTCGAACGCAATGGCCAGCAGGTTCAGGGTGTACATGGCCATCCAACTGGTGCCGTCGGACTGCTCGAGATGGCCGCCGGTGGGCAATGGCGCGCTGCGGTCAAAGACGCCGATGTTGTCTAGACCCAGGAAGCCGCCCTGAAAAATGTTCATGCCCTCTTCATCCTTGCGGTTGACCCACCAGGTAAAGTTCAGCATCAACTTGTGGAAGACTCGAACCAGAAATGCACGATCACCCCGACCACGCTGTTTCTTGTCGATCTTATAGACGCGCCACGCGGCCCAGGCGTGTACCGGAGGGTTCACATCTCCGAGCGCCCATTCGTAGGCGGGCAACTGCCCGTTGGGATGCATGTACCACTCTCGCGTCAGCAGCACTAGCTGCTCTTTGGCGAACTCCGGATCGACCAACGCCAGTGGTACACAATGGAACGCCAGGTCCCACGCGGCGTACCAGGGGTACTCCCACTTATCGGGCATGGAGATCACGTCGGCGTTGTAGAGGTGTGTCCAATCCTTGTTGCGCCCGTTCTTTCGTTCCGCCGGCGGAGGCGGACCGGCGGGATCGCCGTGCAGCCAGTCGCGCTGCACGTAGTGATAAAACTGCTTCGACCACAACAGACCGGCGAAGCTCTGCCGCATCACGTTTCGCGTGTCTTCGGAAAGATCGCCGGAGATGATCCGCGCATAGAACTCATCAGCCTCCAACTTGCGCGTCATGAACACGCGGTCGAACTCGCCGTCGAGCGGATCTTTCGCTAGTGGCCAATCCTGGTCGGTCAGCCTCAGTTTGACGGTGACGGTTTCGCCGGGCGCGATGGGGAAGCGATAATTGGGCGCGGCCTTGGTCCCTTCATCGTCTTTATTTACGGCGTCCATCCGCCCGTTCACTACGAAATCGTTGATGCCGTCCTTGCAAAACGCCGGACCCGGCGCGTCATACAGGCGGCGCGTGTTGGTTTCGTTATCCGTGAATAACACGGCAGGCGCATTCTCCATAAAAAGGAAGCGGCGCCCGTAGGATGGGTGGTCGAGCTGCACTACCGTGCCCGAACCCCTGGCCGGGCCCTTGGCGAGCCGCGGCCGCGCGGCGTCTTTCGTCCACGACCAGGTATTGCGGTACCAGATCGTCGGCAACAGGTGCAATTGCGCCGGATCGGGGCCGCGGTTGGTAGCGCTGATGCGAATCAGCAAATCTTCCGGCGAGGCTTTCGCGTACTCTACGACCACGTCGAAGTAGCGGTCCTGGTCAAACACTCCGGTGTCGATCAGCTCGAACTCGGGATCGTTCTTGCCGCGCCGCCTGTTTTCCTCCACCAACTGTGCGTAAGGAAACTCCGCCTGCGGGCACTTGTACAGATATTTCATGTAGGAGTGCGTGGGCGTGCTGTCGAGATAAAAGTAATATTCCTTTACGTCTTCGCCGTGGTTGCCCTGGTTGCCGGTGAGTCCAAAGAGGCGCTCTTTCAGGAAAGGGTCGTTGCCGTTCCACAGCGTTAGCGCGAAGCAGATCTGCTGGTGGCGGTCGCAGACGCCGGCGATGCCGTCCTCGTTCCAGCGGTAGGCCTTGGAGCGCGCATGATCGTGGGGCAGAAACTCCCAGGCATCGCCGTTGACACTGTAGTCCTCGCGCACGGTGCCCCAGGCACGCTCGCTGATGTAGGGTCCCCAGCGCTTCCAGTGCGACTTACGATCACGACTCTCCTCGAGGCGCTTCTCTTCCGCCGTCATACTCTTGGGCCCATCCACGCATCTCTCCTTGCAATTCGTGTCGCTTCAGCGGTAGGAAACAGCCGCTGGAAACATACAACAGCAACCCGGATAGCATTGAATAAGAGTGCCGAGGCTGCAATTGGTTTCAGCGATTTTCGCGAAAAATTAATGGACCCCATGCGCGTTATCAGTGACACCGCGCATTCTTCGTTTCGTTCCGAAATCCTCAGTTCCGAATGTTCACCAGCAACTGCTCGACTTCGGCCTTCTGCTCGGCGGTTAGAGGCAGCAGCGGCAATCGCGGGGGGCCTCCGTAGAGGCCGTTGAAGTCCATTGCGTACTTCACGGCGGGGATGCTCAGCTCTCCCACGACGCGAACGGCAGCATTGGCGATCCGCGCCTGCTTCTCGCGCGCGAGGTCCATGTCTCCCTCTTTCCAGGCGGCATAGATCTCATAACAAGCGGTGGGAGCGCAGTCGGCAAAGGCCAGGATGGCGCCTACGGCTCCGGCATCGAGAGAGGGCGCAAGCTTCTGGGCCGCACCTACGAGCACCTGGAAGCCAACCTCTTTCTGACGCGTCTTCAGCGATCCGACCACCTTGACCCCAGGAGATGAGGGCTTGGGAGCGTCTCCCGTGAGAGAGCCGACGGAGACCAGGTTGCCTCCATCGTTGTTCGCGGGAGTCTCGGCCGCTTTGAGCATGCGTCCGGTGACCGCGGCGAAGGTCTCGGTGACGGTGGCTTTGCGTTGAATGTGACGCGTGCCTGGGACCATCTTCTCGACCTTCTCGATGGAGCCGGACGACTCCTTGATGCCGATGAGGTTGGGGTGCTCGGCGAGCTCGATGACCAGCTCGGCGGGGATGTCGTAGCTGGTGGCCTGCGGGAAGTTGTAGATGATGACAGGCAGCGGCGAGCGGTCGCACACGAATCGGTAGAAGGCCAGCATGTTTTGCGGGTTGGCCATCTGCGATTTGTAGTAGTGCGGGGTGCGGACCATCGCGACGTCGTATCCGATGTCGTAGGCATACTCGGTGAGGCGCAGGGTTTCGATGGCGGACTCGACACCGGTGCCGGCGATCATGACCTTCTCGTTGGCGGCGGCGTCGATGGCGGTCTTGAGGGCTTCGCGGCGCTCGTCGTCACTGAGGAGAATAGCCTCGCCGGTGGATCCGAGGACGACGATTCCCGCGGTGGGCGTGCGCGAGTAGTGCTCGACGTTCTGCTCGAGCTTGCGGTGGTAGATCTTGCCGTCAGGGTAGAACGGAGTGGTGATCGGGGGAAAAATTCCGTGAAGAAACATCGGGTCCTCGGGGTATGAGTTCAGCCTCGATTATAGGCTCTCGGCAATTACCTCTCCCTCAGGCTTGTCATCCTGAGCGAGGAGCGAAGCGACGAGTCGAAGGACCCCTACCCAGCGATTGAACCTACGCGGTTCCGGCCGCTTTCAAGTCGACTACGAGCTTCTCCAGAACCTTCTGATACTTCGCCCGGGTGGCCCATCCCGCCCTCTTTTGGCGGGGTGGGTCTTTTCTCCGTAGTCGCGGGCTTCAGAAGCGGCTAAGGGCAAGGTGGCACGACAAACTTCGCCGGCTTGGCTGCAAAAGGCGGCGAAGCTGGACTGGACCAAGTGCCCCGAGGTTGAGGTGATGCAGGGGAAAGACAGGCGGCTCTGGGTTCTGCGAAGCACCTTGGCGCCGCTGACCGAAGTGTTACAGGCGGCGGAGGGAAACCCGGCGGACGAGCTAGCGGAGATCTTTGCAGTGAAGCCGGCTCAGTT
>Ga0209040_10002025_pt1 | contig 16003 bp, 15 predicted proteins | sample BogFormECP12_OM3_FD_188240 | JGI IMG/M metagenome (GOLD analysis project Ga0209040, IMG submission 188240) | Bog forest soil microbial communities from Calvert Island, British Columbia, Canada - ECP12_OM3 (SPAdes) (version 2) | ecosystem: Environmental > Aquatic > Freshwater > Wetlands > Bog ...
GGAGGCGCCCACCGATCACGTTGCTCGCGAAGTGCTCGTGGGCGATGCCTATCTCTGCCGCGGCCCAGCGCTCTCCGAGGCGGCGCAGGAACGGGAGGATCACCTCCGAGAGCGCCTGCGGCAGCGCGAACGTCTCGAGCAGGCGGTCGAGCGCCGCCTGCGTCATCGGCTCGTCGAGCGCGTCGACGCCTTCGGTCAGCGCGCGCTCGATCTCCTCGGAGGCTTGCGCGCGCTCGCGGGCGCCGGGGCGCCGGCCGAGCAGGGCCAAACGGGCCGCCTCGGAGGCCGGCATTCCGGCGGCGAGATTCTGGACCATCAGCTGCACCTGGCGTTCGTCCTGCTCTGAGAAGAGGCGAAGACCGCCGCCGGAGCGCTCGGGGCGCAGCAGCCCGTAGCGCGTCTCCCATGCGCGCAGCAGCTCGGGGCTCACCCCGACGCGTCTGGAGAACTCACCGATACGCAGTCGCGGACTGTCCGCCATGGCCGCAGTCTATCGCATTTGGACACTAGCTCTACAATATCTCGACAGACTCTCTATACTGGCCTGCCATGACCCGGCAGGCCGACACCCGCTCGACGCCACCGACCCCACGGAGGAGACGATGAGGATCGCGATCATCGGCGCAGGCGTGTCCGGACTCGTGTGCGCGCACATGCTCCAGCGCGAGCACGAGATCGTGGTGTTCGAGGCGGACGAGCGGCCGGGCGGCCACGCGAACACGGTTCGTGTCGAGACCGAGAGCGGCGCCTACGACATCGATACGGGCTTCATCGTCTTCAACGACCGCAACTACCCAGGCTTCGAACGCCTGCTGGACGAGCTCGGTGTGGCGACGCAGCCCTCCGAGATGAGCTTCGGTGTCAGCGACGGCAAGGACTTCGAGTACAGCGGCTCATCGCCGAACGGGTGGTTCGCGGTTCGCAGGCACGCACTCACGCCGAGCTTCCACCGGATGATCGCGGACCTGCTGCGCTTCAACCGCGAGGCGCATGAGCTGCTCAGCTCTGACGATGATCCCTCGCTGCGCCAGTGGCTCGAGCAGCGGAGCTATTCGGACGCCTTCATCGAGCGTCTGATCGTCCCGCAGGTAGGCGCCGTTTGGTCCGCGGACCCGGGGCAGATGTGGTCGTTCCCGGCGCGCTTCCTGCTCGAGTTCTTCGAGAACCACGGGATGCTCGGGTTCACCGACCGGCCGCGCTGGCGGACGGTCGCGGGCGGCTCGCACAAGTACGTCAAGGCGCTGATAGCGCCATGGCGTGACCGCGTCAGGCTTTCGACGCCGGTAACGCGTGTCGTTCGGCACCCCGATCGGGTGGAGGTGACGACGCGCGGCGCCGAGCCCGAGCGCTTCGACGTGGTGGTCTTCGCCACGCACTCGGACGACGCCCTCGCGCTGCTCTCCGACCCCAGCGAGCTCGAGGCCGAGCTGCTCGGGGCGATCCCCTACCAGCACAACGAGGCGGTGCTGCACACCGACCGCGCGTTGCTGCCGCGACGTCGCCGAGCGTGGGCGAGCTGGAACTACCACCTCGTCGCCCCCGATGTCGACCGCGCCACGGTCACCTACCACATGAACCGCCTGCAGTCGCTGTACGCCGACCGCCAGTTCTGCGTCACGCTCAACCGTACGGCGGCGATCGACCCCGAGCAGATCATCGCGACGTTCCACTACGCCCACCCTGTGTACACCACTGCGGGCGTCGCCGCGCAGGCGCGCCACGACGAGATCAGCGGACATAACCGCACGCACTACTGCGGCGCCTACTGGGGGTGGGGCTTCCATGAGGACGGCGTCAGGAGCGCGCTGCGCGTCGCCCGCGAGCTGGCCGCAGAAAGGGCCCAGCCGGTGAGCGTATGACGGCGAGCGCGATCTACGAGGGCGCGGTCCGCCACCGGCGCTTCGCCGTGCGCTCGCACGAGTTCAGCCACCATTTGGCGCTCGCATACCTCGATCTCGACGAGCTGCATACGCTGCTCGGCGGCCGTCTCCTCGCCCGGCGAGGAGGGCTTGCTCGCTTTCGCCGTGCCGACTACCTGGGCGACCCTGCGGTCGATCTGTCAGCGGCCGTGCGCGCGTGCGTCGAGCGGCACAACGGGAGCGCGCCGACGGGTCCGGTCCGGGTGCTGACGCATCTGCGGGCGTTCGGACACTGCTTCAACCCCGTCAGCTTCTACTACTGCTTCACGCCGCAGGAGCGGCTGGACGCAGTCGTTGCGGAGGTCACCAGCACGCCGTGGGGGGAGCGCCACGCCTATGTGCTCGAGCGCACCGGAGATGGCACCGTGCTCGCAGGCGAGCTCGCCAAGCGGCTGCACGTCTCGCCGTTCATGGGCATGCAGCAGAGCTACCTATGGCGTGCGGCCACACCCGCAGAGACGCTGGCGGTGCACATCTCGAGCGGCGAACACGGCCGACGGGTGTTCGACGCGACGCTCGCGTTGCGTCGTGTGCCCCTGACGCGTGGCAGCCTCGCCCACGTCACAGCCCGCTATCCCGCGGCCACGCTTCGCGTGCTCGCTCTCATATACGGCCACGCGATCGCGCTGAAGCTGAAGGGCGTGCCGCTGCACCCCCGTCCGCAGGTGCAGACGTGACGGCGAGGCAGCGGATCGCCCGCCATATCGCCCTCGGCGTGCTCGCGCGTATGCGCTCGGGCCGTTTGACGGTGATCGAGGGCGCACAACGGCTGGTTCTCGGCCGCGGCGGCCCGCAGGCGGTCGTGCACGTTCGCTCACCGAGGCTGTGGCCGCTGTTGCTGCACGGCAGCCGTGGCTTGGCGGAGGGCTATAGGGACGGGCTGTGGGACTCCCCGGACCTGGCGGCGGTGGTGCGCCTCGCCGCTCGCAACGTCTCGGGGCTCGATCGCTGGCGACGGCGGCTCACGCCGCTGCGGGTCCCGCTCCAGGCGCTTCGCGGGCTGCGCTTCCGCAACGCGCCGGTGCGCAGCCGCCGTGCCATCGCGGCCCACTACGACCTCGGCAACGAGCTCTTCGAGCTGATGCTCGACGAGACGATGATGTACTCGTCCGCCTACTTCCCGCGACGAAACATGACACTCGCCGAGGCCTCGACGGCGAAGCTGGAGCTGATCTGCGACGAGCTCTCGCTCGGGCCCGAGGACCACGTGCTCGAGATCGGCACGGGATGGGGCGGGTTCGCGCTCCACGCGGCGCGCACGCGCGCCTGCCGCGTCACGACGACGACGATCTCGTGCGAGCAGTACGAGTACGCCCGCGCACGCGTGCGCGCGGCGGGTCTGGAGGATCGCGTCACCGTGCTGTGCCAGGACTACCGCGACCTGCGGGGGCGTTACGACAAGCTCGTCTCGATCGAGATGATCGAGGCGGTCGGGTGGCGCGATTTCGGAACGTTCTTCGCCCGCTGCTCGGAGCTGCTGGAAGACCACGGAACGATGCTCCTGCAATCGATCGTGATCGACGACCGCGCCTACCACGTCGAGAAGGCATCGCGGAGCTTCATCCGCACCCACATCTTCCCGCGCGGCTGCCTGCCTTCCATGGAGGTGATCGCGCGCTGTCTCGCGCGGCGCACGGACATGCGGACCGTCGGGCTGAGGGATCTGACGCCGCACTACGCCGAGACGCTGCGACGCTGGCGCGCGAACTTCGAGCGCGCGAGGCAGCTCGAGCGCCTCGGCTACGATGAGCGCTTCAGGCGGATGTGGCGGCTTTACCTCGCGTACTGCGAGGCAGGCTTCGATGAGCGGCGCATCGGCGTCGTCCAGCTGCTGCTCGCGAAGCCGCAGTGGCGCGCGCCCAGCGGGCTGGCGAGCGCCCCACAAACAGAATCGGCCCTGGCGGCGTAGTCGAGCCTGCAAGCAACGGCAAAGGAGAGGTCAATGGCCAACTACAGCGCGACGCTCGAAACGCAGATCCCCCGAGAGGAGGCGTTCGCGTATCTCAGCGACTTCTCGAACACCGAGGAGTGGGATCCCGGCACCGTGCAAGCTGAGCGTATAGGCGAAGGTCCCATCGGTGAGGGCAGCGAGTTCCGGCTCGTGGCGGCCTTCCTCGGCCGCGAGACCGCCCTCACCTACCGTGTCGTCGAACACGAACCGCCGAATGCCGTGAGCTTTCGCGGCGAGAACTCGACGGTCATCTCGCTGGACCGCGTCACCATCGTGACCGCCGGCACGGGAACGCGCATCACGTACGACGCCAGGCTCACCCTGAAGGGCCCGCTAAAGCTCGCCGATCCGCTGCTGGCGCTGGCGTTCAAACGCGTCGGCGATCGAGCGCTCGCCGGGATGCGCGACACGCTCGCCCGCAAACAGGCGGAAATGGGTGCTCGTGTGTCCGTGTCGGAGCGCAGCTGATGGCCGTGAGGGCGCTCGTCACCGGCGTGACGGGTTTCGTGGGGCAGCGGCTCACGAGAAGCCTTCTTCGCTCCGGCGCGCGGGTACGTTGCCTCGCACGCAACCCCGCGGCGGCGGCCGACCTTGCACGAAGCGGCGCGGAAGTACGGCAGGGTGACGTCATGGAAGAGTCGAGCCTGAACGGGCTTGGCGATGACATCGACGTCGCCTATTACCTGATTCACTCGATGGCCGATGGTCCGGGATTCCGCGAGCGCGAGCTCGCAGGCGCGATCAACTTCGCGCGCATGGCGACTCGCGACCGGGTGTCGAGGGTCGTATACCTCGGCGGGCTGGGGGATCAGCCCTCCTCGGCGCATCTGCGCAGCCGCCACGAGACCGCACTCGCGCTCGCCGCGGAGGGCCCTCCGCTGACGTACTTCCGCGCGGGCATGATCGTCGGGTCTGGCAGCGAGTCCTACACGACCTTGCGCTACTTGGTCAAGCGACTTCCCGTGATGGTCGCTCCTCGTTGGCTTCGGACCGCGACCCAGCCGATCGGGATCGACGACACGATCGGTTACCTCGCGTCCGCGCCGGAGGTCGCGCGATCGTCCGGTCGGGAGGTCCAGATAGGGGGCCCTGACGTCCTCAGCTACGCCGCGATGCTCGACCGCATGGCGCTCGCGATGGGGGTCCACCCCCGCCCCAAGCTGCCGGTGCCACTCATCACTCCGTGGCTGTCGGCCCTCTGGCTCGGGCTGGTGACGCCGGTCGACACCAACGTCGCCCGCCCGCTCGTCGCGGGACTCACCACCGAGACGGTCGTCACCGACACGTCTGGGTCCCGACTCTTCGCGATCGAGCCGCTCAGCTTCGATGAGTCCCTTCGCATCGCCCTCGCCGAAGAGCTTGCACCACGCCCTGAGGCGCGTATGGGCAGGGCTGCCGCCGTACGCTGAGATGCGCGTCTTTTCTGTGCGGCCGATTGGACTCCAGCCCGCGCCGGGTCCCGCGAAGCCGTCCAGCTGTTGCAGCAAAGGTTCGCGGCTTGGGTGGGCAGGGTCGCAAACGCTCGCGCGGGCCTGCCGGTCGGTCAGGGTTAGCAGATCGAGCTCGTCAACCTCTCCATGGGGTAGCAAGCGGGTAGCAGACTGCCGATTTTTTGGCTCTTCGAAGCGAAATGTGAACCGGGCGCCCCGATTAGCTCGCCGACAGAACCTGGGGAGTGCCGGGGGAGTCTCGGCTTCGGGATTCGGCTCTCAAGAGCGGATCTCTGGATGACAGGGGCGCGCGTGATCCACAGCCCGGCCACTGACTGCCGTTGGCTGCCGGGTCGGCTGAAGGAGGCGTCAGTTCTGGGTAGGCGCCGCTCGGCTCTTCGGTCGCCTCCGACCGCTCCGACATTCGCTCGCGGGACGTCACGCTCGCGGAAATAGACTCCTAGCTCGAATGTTCGTGGATGCATGCGCGGCGCTGGAGCGACTGTGACCGTCGCTACGCCCGACTCAGTGCTGCTCGTGACATCGCGCTGGGTGAGAGACGGGGGCGTCGGTGCGCACGTGCAGGCGAGCGCACGTGCGCTCGCCGCGTACGGCGTGCACGTCACGGTGCTAACCGGTCGGATCGAGGAACGGACCTTCGCCCCAGAGGTGACGGTGATAGCGTCTGCGGAGCTTCACGACAGGCAGGCCCCAATGCGCGCGAGAGTTGGTGATGCGCTCGCTTGCGGCGCCGAGGTCGTTCACATCCATCAACTGGACGACCCTGCGCTTGTGGCGTTCATACAGAAACAAACGCCTACGGTGCTCAGCGCGCACGCTTACACCGCGTGCCCTGCAAGCCTCTACTACTTCGCGCCTGGTCGGGAGTGCGCGCGAGCGCGGGGTCCCGGGTGCATCGGGAACATGCTGTTCCGCGGCTGCCTACACACCCGCGATCCACGCCGGCTGCACTCCTATGCAGAGTCTGGTCGCGCGCTGCATGCGCTGCAACAGGCTGATCTGGCGATCTCATACTCGCACTTCATGGACCGTTATCTCGCGACCAACGCGGTGACTCGCCGCGCCGTGGTGCCGTACTTGACCACCGTCGAGCCGCGGCCGGGGGCTGGCGAGAGCGAGCGACGGCGGGTCGTCTTCGCCGGGCGCATAGTCAAGGAGAAGGGCGTCCAGACGCTGCTACGGGCGGCGCAGGAGCTCGATGCAGAGCTCGTCATATGCGGCAACGGAAGGTATCTCCCGGCGATGCGCAAGCTTTCGCGCGAGCTTGCGGTCGCGGAGCGCACTCATTTCCGGGGGTGGCTGTCCGCCGATGAGCTGGCCCGCCAGCTGGCTGAGGCGTCGGTCGTCGCGCTGCCCTCCTTGTGGCCTGAGCCGTTCGGTTTGGTCGGCATCGAGGCGCTCGCCGCCGGAACGCCAGTCGTGGCGAGCGATACGGGCGGCGTCCGCGATTGGCTCGAGGACGGCGTGAGCGGCGTTCTCGTTCCGCCCGGCGATGCCGGTGCCTTGCGGCGAGCGCTCGCTGAGCTGTTGGCCGATCCGCAGCGGCAGCGTGCGATGGGAGATGCCGGCCGGGAGACAGTCACCTCGCGCTTCTCGCCCGAGCAGCACGTTGCGCGCCTGCTCGAGGGCTATCGCGCGGCGTGCGCCTCGTGGCTTGTGGCGCGCGCGCGCTGATCTCGAGCGCGACTGTGCAGCGTCGACTGGAGCAGGCCGACGACGACCTCCAGCGTACGTGCAACCCCCATCTCCTGCTCGGCGAAAGCCCGTCCGCGAGCACCAAGCGTCTCGCTCGTGCGGGGGTCATCGAGCAATTCGGTGAGGGCGTCGGCCAGCGCGAGGGCGTCGCGTGGCACGACCCGCGCGGCGTCGGCGTCGAGCAGCTGCTGCCAGCGCCGACGACCCTCGAGCGCGACCAGCGGCCGCCCCGAGGCGAGCGAGCCGGCCAACGTTCCCTTGCACGACGTGGGCCCGATGGGCTGGGCGTACAACAGCGCGTCGCACCGTGCGAGCACGTCGGATAGCTCCTGCGCGGCAAGCACGCCCGGGAAGGACAGCGCATGCGAGAGCCCTCGAGCGCGTGCCTGCCGCGACCACTCGTCCGCAGCCCCCCAACGGCCCGGCCGCCCGAGCAGCAGCAGCCTCGGCTCGAGCCCCCGCTCTAACAGGCTGCGCATCGCATCGAGAACAAGCGAGATCGTGCCGGCATCGAGCGCATAACCGAACAGTCCGAGCTCCGGCACGATCCGAGCGGCAGGCGGACGAACCGCGGGCGGCGGCAAGTTCGAGAAGACCGGCGCCGATGAAATCGGTCGCGTTGGAAGCCACCAGCGGCTGCGCAGCCAGCGCAAACGGAACTCGGTCGTGACCACCACCGCGTCGGAGGCCGCCACGAGCTCGCGCAGGGCGACACGGTCGGCGCTTGCCCACACCATTCCCTTCGCGCCTTCGCGCCGCCATGGGTAGGCGAGCTCATGCCCGGTCGTGAGGAGAGGAACCCCGCAGCGGCGCAGGGCGGTAACCATCGGGTGGACGAGGAGCGGAAGCCCGCGACGGTAGTAGGAGAAGGCTGAATAATGAAACAGCAGCGCGTCCGCTCCCGCGTCGCGCACTTGGTCGGGTAGCGCTCGTGTCCACGCCCGCATGTGCGTGTGGCGCGCTCCGGTGAGGCCGTAGGTCGAGAGCCAGTGCAACGAGCAGGAAACGCCCTCTGCGCGCAGGGCGTCCGCGAGCACGAGCGCATAGTCACGCACGCCGTCGATCGCCTCGACGGAGACACCCACGGCCGCAATGCGCAATTCTTCAGCCACTCGGGATCTCGCCCCGTGCCACCGATCGAGCGTAGCAGTGCGCATTGGCACAAGTTCCCTGGCGATCCGCTCGCTGTGCGGACGCTGTTGCCGTCGTGTCCGCTCGCGCTTCGATCGGCTCACTGGTCCAGGGTGAGGGGCTGCGGGTCACCGCGGGCGATGGAGCGTCCGTGATGGCAGGTCCGTGAGGCCGGGCAGCAGCGGCCTGCTACCGTGAAGCGATCAGGTTGGATCATCGATCCAATAACGCAGTGTCAGCGCTCGTAGCTTTGCTCATAGCATCTCCGCGTTCGTTGCACGCATCGACGCCGGAGGAGACAATGGCTACAGGAACCGTGAAGTGGTTCAGCGACGACAAGGGATTTGGGTTCATCACGCCCGATGACCAGTCCAAGGATCTCTTCGTCCACCACAGCGCGATCATCGGCGACGGCTATCGCTCGCTCGCCGAAGGCGCGAAGGTCAACTACGACTCGGAAGCTGGCGAGAAGGGGCCGAAGGCGGTCAACGTCCAGGCCCTTTAGAGCCTTGCGCGTCTGCCGGCGATGGCCGGCAGACGCCCGCCGCTCACTCGCTGGAGGTCAGATGTCCGATCTATCCGTTGAAGACGACGCTCTCGTCATCGAGCACGAGACGGTTGATCGTGTGGCCAACATCGTCGTCACGGTCGTGCCCATTGCGATGCTCGGCCTCGCAATCTGGCTGGCCTGGGGAGGAACGCTCCACTGGCAGGACCTCGTCGTGCTGGCGCTCAGCTATCTCATCACCGGCCTCGGCATCACGGTCGGCTACCACCGTCTGTTCACCCATCGCAGCTTCAAGACCAGCCGCCCGATCCGCGCGCTGTTCGCGATCTTCGGCTCGGCCGCGGTGGAGGGGCCGGTCATCGAGTGGGTGTCTACCCATCGCAAGCACCACCGCTTCAGCGACCAGCCCGGCGACCCCCACAGCCCTCACACCGATCGCGGCCTGGGGTGGCGGGGCGCGCTGCGGGGGCTGATCCACGCTCATGTCGGATGGATGTTCCGCGGTGTCGATCGCGCCAGTGAGGGGCGCTACGCCAAGGACTTGCTCGCCGACCCGGTGATCAGGGCTGTCGATCGCACGTTCCCGCTCTGGGCGCTGCTCGGGCTCGCGCTTCCGTTCGGGCTCGGGGTCGCGCTGACCGGTTCGGTGATCGGGGGCCTGACCGGCATGTTGTGGGGCGGTGCCGTTCGCATCCTCTTCCTGCACCACGCGACCTTCTCGATCAACTCGCTCTGTCATTTCTTTGGCCGACGGCGCTTTGCCACCGGCGATGAGTCCCGCAATCTCGCCTGGCTCGCCCTGCCGACGTTCGGCGAGGCCTGGCACAACAACCACCACGCCTTCCCGACATCCGCGCATCACGGCCTCACCCGCTGGCAGCTGGACCCGGGCGGGTGGCTTATCGACAGCCTCGAGCGGCTCGGGCTCGCGTGGGACGTCATACGGATCACGCCGCGCGCTCAGCAAGCGAAGCTCGCCGGCGGAACGGGCTAGCGCTCCAACCGGGCGCCAGCGCTCAACGGGCCCGAGGAAGGCCGCGGCGTTGATGTCCCTCGAGAACGAGTCGCAACGTCTAGGCGCCGGGCCTGCGCGCGCAGACCTGGTAGACGGCCGTGTCGGCCCTCTCAAAGCCACGGCGTGCGGCGCGCAGGTACAGCCGCCAGACGCGCGTTCTCTCCGGGCCGGCAAGGGCGAGCGCCTCCTCGAGACGCTCGTCGAGGCGTTCGCTCCAGTGACGGAGGGTGAGGGCGTAGTCCTCCCTGAAGCCCTCGACGTGCATCGTGTGAAAGCCGGCTCGCTCGAGCGCGAGCTCGACGCGCGAGAGAGGCAGCGGCTCGCCGTCTGGGAACACATAGCGGGTCGAGAAGACGTCCTCGAGCGGTTTGTGCTCGGGGTCCAACGCGGCGATCGCGTGGTTTAGCAGTAGGCCCTGCGGACGCAGCAGCCCGAACAGCGACTTCGCGTAGAGGTCGATCCGGCTCTCTCCGACGTGCTCGGCCATGCCGATGCTCGCGATCGCGTCGAAGGATGCCCGCGGCAGCTGCCGGTAGTCGGCAACGCGGATTTCGACCTGCTCGGCGACCCCGGCCTGCGCGACCCGCTCGCGCGCGAGCTCGGCCTGTGGCTCCGAGAGCGTGATGCCCAGGACCCTGACGCCGAACTTGCGTGCGGCGTGGATCGCAAAGCTGCCCCAGCCGCATCCCACGTCCAGCACGTGCATGCCGGGCTCGAGGCCGAGCTTGGTCGCGACGAGCTCGAGCTTCGCAAGCTGTGCGTCCTGCAGGGTGCGCGCGCCCTTGGAGAAGATCGCGCAGCTGTAGGTCATCGTCTCGTCGAGAAACAGCGCGAAGAAGTCGTTGCCGACGTCGTAGTGGTAGCGCACGGCTGCCGCGTCGCGCTCGATGCTGTGAACCCCTCCGCGCAGGACGAGCTCGAGTCCCGGGCGCCGCGGGATCCCCCCCGGCGCGGCGGCGATCGCCACCGCCAGCCCGAGTCGCGCGCGACCCGCGGCGCCGACCGCCGAGGGTTCCCATTCATCGACCACCGCAAACGCCGCATCGAGATCGTCCACATCCAGCGAGCCGTCGACGTAGGCGCGGCCGAGGCCGAGCGTACCCGGGGCTCTAAGGAAGTGAGACAGCGCCGCAGGGCGCCGCAAGAAGAACGTGGGGGCGTCAGGGCTCGTCGCAGCGACGACCGCACCGTCCCACAGGTGAACGTGGAAGGGCCGCGCCGGGACGGCGTGCCGGAGTGCCCGGCGTAGCGGCTCGCTTGCGCGCATGAACGCCAACGCTACTCGCGCGGGCCATAGCACGAAGGCCGTAGCGTACGCTGAGCTGGGCATGCGGGGTTCGCGCGAGCAGCTTGCCTGCGGGCGAGGTATCGTGTCGCCGCCTCGGCCGGCTGCCGGCGGCCCGACCCGAGGGCGTCGCGAGCCGGCCCGAGAACCGTACGAGATGCCAACTCCCACCACCAGCGGGCTGGTCTCCAGTACGTTCCTCGCGTTGCTCACCGACAGCGAGCGCGAGGCGCTTCGCGGTCTCGGCATGCGCCGCACGTTTCCTCGCGGCGCGGTGCTGATGTTCGAGGGGGAGCCCGACGAGCGGGTGATGCTCGTGTTCAACGGTCGCGTGAAGGTGACCCACGTCAGCCACGACGGTCGAGAGATCGTGCTGAGCATCCGCGACCCCGGCGACGTGCTCGGGGAGCTCGCGTTCATCGACCGTCAACCGCGTGCCGCGACGGTGACCGCGCTGGAGCCGGTCGAGGTGCTCGTGATGCCGGCACAGGTGTTCCGCACCCATCTCGAGACGACCCCGCGCGTCGCGGTCGTGCTGCTTGAAATCGTCGCCAGCCGCTTCAGGGAGGCGACGATCGAACGGCTGCGGTTCGCCGCATCGGACACGATGGGCCGTCTCGCCGCGCGGATCACAGAGCTGGCCGACCGCTACGGCGAGCCCGGCGAGGCCGGGATCGTCATAGCTTCGCCGATCTCCCAGGAAGAGCTCGCGAGCTGGACCGGCGCTTCGCGTGCCGGCGTCGCGCAGGCGCTCCAGGCTCTCCGGGAGCTGGGCTGGATCCAGACCGAGCGGCGCAGGCTGATCGTCACTGACGAGGCCGCCCTGCGCGCGCGCGCCGTCTGACGGGGCCGGCGCGCGCCCACCTCCTCGGGTGTCCAGGATTGGACGTTGCAGCGGCCATCACTGGGTCGCCGCGCCCTGACTGCTCGACCATAGTCAACTGTGTGGAACACGCGGTACCCCTCGAGGCGGGCGCATGGACCGACTACTTCCGTGACATCGGCCGTGATTGCGGACGACTGATTGCGACCGTCACGCTGCTTCCTGACGACCGCGACGGGCACGGCGCGGGAGCGGGCAGGACGCTGCGCACGATTCGCTACGACCGCGACCGAGACGCCCTCGAGCTCGGAGTCGGCGGCGGGGCGGGCCTGGGGCCGGCGCTCCGCTATTTCATCGCCGCTCCGCGGCGCATCGTGATCGCCGAGTCGCGGGGTGTGATCGGGCTCGTGATCGAAGACTCCAGCGGTGATCGCACCGCGGTCGAGCTGCGCCGCGTTGGCGAGGAGGCGCGCAGCCCCCTGGTATCGCTCCAGACGCCGGCGCATTCCTCGCCCGCGTACGGCGCCTGAACGGCGCAGGCGAGGTCCGCTCAGCGGCGCGCCACGCCGCGCGCCAAGCGTCGCTCGAGGCACCCGCCTGAGGAGAGGGCGGCGATCAGCTGGTGCTGGCCGCGGCCCCCTCGCCGGCTTGTCCCGTCCCGTTCCTCGCCGCTGTCTCTGGCGCGGCCGGCGGCTGCCCGGCCCGCGCGGCGAGCTCGGCGCCCGCGGCGCCGGCTACGCCCGCGAGCAGCGCGCCGAGCGCCCACGGCCAGTCCCGTTCGCCGCCCTCTCGACCCCTGTGCGAAGGCGCCGCTAGCGCGAGCGCCGCGGCGATCAGCACGAGGTTGTACTCGTAGCCGCCTTTCGTCGCCCACGGGCCGTTCTGGAGGTGCACGCGGCGTATAGCGGTGAGCATCGTGGCCGTCAGAACCGCCGCCGCGAACGGGTTCGCGCGGCCGAGCAACAGCAGCGCTCCGCCGCCGGTCTCGGCCGCGCCGGCGGCGAGCGCGTGCCGGCGTCCCGGGCGCAGCCCGATGCCCTCGAAGAACTGCGCGGTCGCCTCCAGACCGTTGCCTTCGAACCACCCGAAGAGCTTCTGCGTCCCGTGGCCGACGAACAGGGCGCCGACGATCGTGCGCAGTGCTGTGAGTCCAGGTCGCATGTGCTGCCTCCTTGTTGTCGTTGGTCTCTGCGTGTTGCTGAGAGCAGGTCCGGTCGATCGGCCGCGCGCTCACGGCGCCGCAGGCACCACCGCGGCGGGCCCGTCCTCGCGCCGAGTGGCGACTCCAGCCGCCCGGCCGTGGAGCGGTGCACGTGCGGCTCGCCGGCGATCGCCTCAACGGCGTTGTGGTCGACGTGCTCGTGGGTGATCAGGAGCAGGTCGGCCTGCACGTCCTCGATCGGGGGATACTCGAACTGCAGGCCCCGCGCCCTCAGCCCCGAGAGGTCCCCGAAGGGATCGATCGCCACCGCGTGGTCGTTCGCCGTCAGGAGGAAGGCCGACTGTCCGAACCACTCAACGCGCATGCTGCTCCTCTCTGGTCGCCGTGCTTGCGGGACCGATCGTTTCACGTGCGCCAACACGGGCGTCGCGAGCCTGGGCCGGGCGCTCGTCCAGCGGACGCCGGCCGCGCAGCAGCGAGGCGGCCGCCGCGGCCAAGCGGTAGCTTCGTGTCGTGGAGGCCGACGGCGGTGCAGACGACCAACAGGGCGCGCTCGTGTGCGTCGTGGAGATCCCCAAGGGCGGACGCAACAAGTACGAGTACGACGAGCACCTGGGAGGGATCAAGTTCGACCGGCTGCTGATGAGCGCGGCCACCTATCCGGCCGACTACGGCTATCTGCGCGGCACGCTCGGACGCGACGGCGACGCGCTCGACGCGCTCGTGTGCCTGTACGAGCCGACCTTCCCCGGCTGCCTGATCCCGGTCAACCCGGTGGGGCTGTTCAAGATGACCGACGACAAGGGCGTCGACGACAAGATCATCTGCGTGCCGCTGCATGACCCCTACTGGAACCACTACCAGGAGCTCGATCAGCTGCCGCTGCTGCTGCGCCAGGAGATCGAGCAGTTCTTCTCGATTTACAAGGACCTCGAGGGCAAGCTCGTCACGATCCAGGGCTGGCGCCCGCGCGAGGAGGCGATCGAGGAGATACGCGCCGCCCGCGCACGGCTGCGCGCCGCGCCCGCAGACACGGTCGATTGAGCTCGTCTGTACCCTTGGCCGGCCCTGTTCGTAGGGCTCGCGTTCGACTACGCGATCGCGCATGATGCGTCCGCGGCGAGGGCTCCATGCGAGCATTTAGAGCAGCGAGAGCACGCGCCGTGTGAAGCGCCCGCGTGCGGGTGTCAGACACGCGCGTTGGCCTGGCGGCGCTTGGCGATGCGCGAAGCCTGGCGGGCCGGCGCGCGGTCGGGCTGCTCGCGCGCCGGCAGGTGCTGCTGGAGGTACGTGTCAATGTCGGGCGCGGCGATCGGACGGCAGAGGTGATAGCCCTGGACGTACTCGCATCCGAGCGAGCGCAGCCGCTGGAGCTGCCACTCGGTCTCGACGCCCTCGGCCACTTGGTCCGGTCCAATGCGAACTAAAGGCAGCGGTTCTCGCATGGGACCTCACGTTTGCCGGCGCGAGCACGGCGCGCGCCGCGTTCGGCGAGGAGCTTCGGCGGCCGAGCGTCGCGCGGGCGAGCGCCGGGCGGGCCGCGGCCTTGCCAGGCCCGCTAGCGTTCGGGGGGTGCTGCAGTCGCCTTGGATCCCGGGCCCGCGATGAGCGGGCCGCCGCCGGCAGAGGCCCCACCGCGCGAGCGTCCCGCGCGGACGCCGCAGAGCGACGAGCAGGGAGCCTCCCAGGAGCGGACCCGGCGCCCGACGATCCTCGCGGTCGACGACGAGCCGGCCGTGCTCGCGGCGGTGGCGCGCGATCTGCGACGGGGATTCGGCGAGCGCTACCGAGTGCTGAGAGCGGGCTCCGGCGGGGAGGGCCTGGAGCTCCTCGAGGAACTGCTGCGCCGCGGCGAGCAGGTGGCGCTCCTGGTGGCCGACCAGCGCATGCCCGGGATGGCGGGCACCGACTACCTCGTCGCCGCCCGGCAGATCGTGCCCGCCGCCAAGCGGGTGCTGTTGACGGCCTACGCCGACACCGAGGCGGCGATCGCGGCGATCAACGAGGTTGCGCTCGACTACTACCTGCTCAAGCCCTGGGACCCGCCCGAGGAGCAGCTGTTCCCGATCGTGGACGATCTCCTCACGACGTGGGAGGCTGGTGCGGCGCTGGAGGCGGGCGGCGTGCGCGTGCTGGGGCACCGCTTCTCGAAGGAGTCCCACGAGCTGCGCGACTTCCTGGCGCGCAACCGTGTTCCCGGACGCTGGCTCGACGTCGAGCGCGACGCCGAGGCGCGCGAGCTGCTCGCGGTCGCCGGAGTGGAGCCGGCCGGCCTGCCGGTGGCGCTGCTCGAGGACGGGTCGGTGCTCGAGCGCCCGACGATTCTCGAGCTCGCCGAGCGACTCGGCATCTCCGTGGCGCCCGCCTCCGAGCACTACGACCTCGTGATCGTCGGCGGCGGTCCCGCGGGGCTCGCGGCAGCTGTGTACGGAGCATCGGAGGGGCTGCGCACGGTGATGGTCGAGCGCGAGGCGCCGGGCGGACAGGCCGGACAGTCGAGCCGGATCGAGAACTACCTGGGCTTCCCCGCAGGCCTCTCGGGCTCGGACCTCGCGCGGCGCGCGACCGACCAGGCGCGCCGGCTCGGCGCGGAGCTGCTGACCGTGCAGGACGCGGTGGCGCTGCGCGCCGAGGGCGCCGGTCGCGTCGTGGAGCTCTCCGGGGGCGGCTCCCTGAGCGCGAACTGCGTGCTCGTGGCCTCGGGCGTCTCCTACCGGCAGCTCGACGCGCCGGGCTTCGCCGACTATACCGGCGCAGGCGTCTACTACGGAGCGGCGGTGACGGAGGCGCGCGCCTGCTCCGACCAGCACGTCGTCGTGATCGGCGGCGCCAACTCGGCGGGACAGGCGGCGGTCTATTTCTCGAGCTACGCCTTACGCGTGTCGATGCTCGTGCGCGCCGAGTCGCTGGCGAAGTCGATGTCGCACTACCTGATCGATCAGATCGCGGCGCTGCCCAACGTGGACGTGCGGACGCGTTCGGAGGCGGTCGCGGCCGAGGGCTCCGACGGTCGCCTGCGGGCTCTGCGGATTCGCGACGGCGAGGGCAGAGAGACGGTCGAGG
>Ga0209040_10002026_pt1 | contig 16003 bp, 13 predicted proteins | sample BogFormECP12_OM3_FD_188240 | JGI IMG/M metagenome (GOLD analysis project Ga0209040, IMG submission 188240) | Bog forest soil microbial communities from Calvert Island, British Columbia, Canada - ECP12_OM3 (SPAdes) (version 2) | ecosystem: Environmental > Aquatic > Freshwater > Wetlands > Bog ...
AGCGCCGGCGTCACCGACCAGACCACGTAATATCCGACGAAGACCGCGAGCGCGAAAATGGCGAGGCGGAACACGAAGGGGTCGATGGCCCCGCCGGAGGCGGCGTGTCCCGCAGCGGCGATCTGATCGCCGTAGGCTTGCACGGACTGCGCGGCCTGCTGCGCGGCGTCGGTTGCGGCTCTCAGTTTGGCGATTGCGGCGTCGAGATTGTCCATCCGGCTCTCCGGGGCTTAAAGGGGCGGGCGCGTCAGTCTATTTGGGTTGAAAGTTGGGATGAACGACCGCGCCGCCCCGGGTGAGGCATGTCGCCTTGACGAGTTCGTCGTCCCAGTTGACCGCGAGCGCCTTGTTCGCCTTGTCGATGAGGGTTTCGACAAAGGCGTAGAGATTGCGCGCGTAGAGCGAGGACGCGGTGGCAGCGAGGCGGGTCACGCTCGAATAGCCCACAATCCTGACGCCGTTTTCGCTTGTCACCATCTCGCCGGGCTTCGCGAGCTCGCAGTTTCCCCCGCGCTCGACGGCGATGTCGACGATGATGGAGCCAGCGCGCATGGATCTCACCATGTCTGCGGTGACGAGGCGTGGGGCAGGGCGGCCGGGGATCAGCGCTGTCATCACGACGATGTCCTGCTTGGCGATATGCGAGGCGATGAGCGCGGCCTGCTTGGCCTTATAGGCGTCCGACATTTCCTTGGCGTAGCCGCCGGCGGTTTCGGCCTGCTTGAATTCGTCGTCTTCAACGGCGACGAATTTCGCGCCAAGCGATTCGACCTGCTCCTTGGTCGCGGGACGCACGTCGGTCGCGGTGACGATCGCGCCAAGTCGACGGGCGGTCGCGATTGCCTGCAGGCCCGCGACGCCGACCCCCATGACGAACAGTTTGGCGGCCGGGACCGTGCCCGCCGGCGTCATCATCATCGGCATCGCACGGCCGTATTCGGCCGCAGCGTCGATCACGGCGCGGTATCCGGCAAGGTTCGCCTGACTCGAGAGGACGTCCATCACCTGCGCGCGGGTGATGCGCGGCAGCAACTCCATCGCGAAGGCCGAGACGCCCGCCCTCGCCATCGCCTCGACCGCGTCCTGGTGGCCGTAAGGGTCCATCGTGGCGATGACGGGCGCGCCGCTCTTCATGAGAGCGAGTTCGTGTTCCGTCGGCCGCCGGACCTTCAGAACCAGATCCGCGCCGAGCGCCTCCGCCGCCGAAGCGAGCCGCGCGCCAGCCGCCTGATACTCGGAGTCGACGACGCCAGCCTGGAGGCCGGCGCCGTGCTCGACCGCGACCTCCGCGCCGAGCCCGATGAATTTCTTGACCGTTTCAGGGCTGGCCGCGACGCGGGTTTCCGCGGGGTCCGTCTCCGCGGGCACTCCAATCAGCATGAATTTTCCCCACGACCGTCGACGTTTGCCGGGACGGGCGCCCCTCAGCCTGGCGTCTTCCGCCAGCGAAGACACGGCCGGTCATCGCAGCGTCGAGCTAGCCATAGAGCATCGACGTTTAGCCCGCAACGCGACCAAAGGTTGGGTCAAACTTGATGCCGGCCGGCAATGACGGTTGTGGCGGCGCCACCTCAGGCGCGCGCGAGGCCTTCGATCCCTCGCTCGCCGGTCTTGTCGCGGATTTCGATCGCCTCGACCTTCAGGAGTTCCGCCTGCGCGTCTTCCTGCGCGGCCTTGGCCTCCTCGATCTGACCGGCAAGCTCCGCAATCGAGCTTTTCAGGTTGTCGCGTCGAACCGAGGCGGCCCGAGCGTAGGTCGGATAAGCGAAATGGCGCGGATCGGCGATGCCGGCGCGCTTTTCTTCGTTGGCGATTTCGCGATCGAGTTCAGCGGTCATGCGGGTGAACTCGGCGAGCATCATTTCGATCTGCCGGACGCGGCGGCGCTTTTCCTCGAGTTGAAAGCGCTTCAGGCGAATAAGAGTGTCCCGCGACTTCATTCCAGGGCGCTCCATGCAACAGCCACGCTTAGAAGGCGCCTCCGCCCTCCGATTCCACGACCACGGGACCGGCAGAGGATGCAGCATGAAGGTTTCCCTTTTCTTACCGTAAACGCCTCGGGGAGAACCCGCCTGGGAGTCGCGCTTCGGGGCCAGCGGACGACATGTTAGCACTTCATTTACGCCCCTCATCAACAATCCGGGCTGGCGCCGCCCGCGCGTTGAAATTATTTCCGTTCAATCAACATCGCGGCGGCTCCGTTGAATGGCCGGCGGAACCGTGAATCCAATGAATCGATTGGAGTTCATCATTAATGCTTTACTTTAAATGGCTATGGTCTAGAAACTCTATAAAAAACATGAGCTTACCTGTTGCGATAACGATGGTTGACAGGGGCTTGCGCGAAGGAATCATGTTTTGTTAACCATTGGTCGTCACTGTGCGAATCGAATCAGTCCAGGTCCGAATCCGGCGACGAGCCAGCGAGGATCAGGCGTGAAGGCGATGTACGGAACCGCGGTCACGAAGCAAAAGGCGAGGCGGGGAGCCTAATCATGCGGGTATTATTGATCGAGGATGATGCGGCGACCGCGCAAAGCATCGAGTTGATGTTGAAGTCGGAGGCCTTCAACGTATACGTGACCGACCTTGGGGAAGAAGGTATCGATCTGGGTAAGCTTTACGACTACGACATCATCCTTTTGGACCTGAACCTGCCCGATATGTCGGGCTATGAAGTGCTTCGTTCGCTTCGCGTGACCAAGATCAAGACCCCGATCCTCATCCTGTCGGGCATGGCGGGGATCGAGGACAAGGTCAAAGGCCTCGGCCACGGCGCCGACGACTACCTCACCAAGCCGTTCCACAAGGATGAACTGGTCGCCCGGATCCACGCTATCGTTCGGCGCTCCAAGGGCCACGCCCAGTCCGTCATCATCACCGGCGATCTCGTCGTCAATCTCGACCAGAAGACGGTCGAAGTCGACAGCGCCCGCGTGCATCTGACCGGCAAGGAGTATCAGATGCTCGAGCTGCTTTCGCTGCGAAAGGGCACGACGCTGACGAAGGAAATGTTTCTCAACCACCTTTACGGCGGCATGGACGAGCCCGAGCTCAAGATCATCGACGTCTTCATCTGCAAGCTGCGCAAGAAGCTCGCCATGGCCTCGAATGGACGCAACTACATCGAGACGGTCTGGGGCCGCGGCTATGTGCTGCGCGAGCCCGCGACGAGCGACGACCGCATTCCCGCTTGATCCGCCGCCTCTGACAGCAAAACGCGCCGCGGGCCGCCGGGCGATTTCCTATCATTCTTGTTGCCTTGCGCTCCTACCGCGGCAGGACGGTCGAACCCATCAGTGCTTCGTCGATCGCCGCGGCGCATTGACGGCCTTCGCGGATCGCCCACACGACGAGCGATTGGCCGCGTCGCATGTCGCCGCAGGCAAAAACCTTGGGGCGCGAGGATGCATATCGGCTCGTGTCTGCCGCCACGTTGCCCCGGCTGTCGAGCGCGACGCCGAGTTCGGTGAGCAGGCCTTCCCTGACCGGCGAGACGAACCCCATCGCCAAGAGGACGAGGTCGGCTCTAAGCATGAATTCGCTCCCGGCGACCGGCTTCATCTTATCGTCGACGCGCGTACAGCGGAGACCGGTCACGACGCCGTTCTCGCCCTCGAACGCAGTCGTCATGACCGCGAAATCGCGCTCCGCGCCCTCTTCGTGGCTCGACGACGTCCGCAGCTTCAGCGGCCAGTTCGGCCAGGTGAGGAGCTTGTCCTCCGCCTTTGGCGGCATCGGCATGATTTCCAGCTGGGTGACGCTGAGCGCGCCCTGGCGAATGGACGTGCCGATACAGTCGGAGCCCGTGTCGCCGCCGCCGATCACGACGACGTGCTTGCCGCTGGCGAGAATCGCATCGTTGGTCTCGAGAGGCTCGCCTGAGACACGCCGGTTTTGCTGCGGCAGGAAGTCCATCGCGAAATGAACGCCCGCCAGATCGCGGCCGGGCACGGGCAGATCACGCGACGCTTCCGCGCCGCCCGCGATTGCGATTGCGTCATGGGCGTCCACAAGAGTCTGGGCGCTGACGTTCTGACCGACGTGGGCGTTGTAGTGGAAGACGACGCCCTCGGCGGTCATTTGTTCGATGCGCCGGTCGACATGGCGCTTTTCCATCTTGAAGTCGGGAATGCCGTAACGCAGCAGGCCGCCCGCCTTGGCATGCTTTTCGTACACATGAACTTCGTGTCCGGCGCGTGCGAGTTGTTGCGCGCAAGCCAGCCCCGCGGGCCCGGAACCGACGATGGCGACCTTCTTGCTGGTCTTGTGGGCGGATGGCTCCGGCTTCACCCATCCTTCGGCGAAGGCGCGGTCGATAATCGCGCATTCGATTGTTTTGATGGTTACCGGCGTATCCTGAATGTTGAGCGTGCAGGATGCTTCGCAAGGCGCCGGGCACACCCGGCCGGTGACTTCCGGGAAATTATTGGTGGAGAGCAGATTGCGCGCCGCTTCATCCCACTCGCCGCGATAAGTGAGGTCATTCCAGTCCGGGATCTGGTTGTTGACCGGGCAGCCTGTGTGACAATAGGGGATGCCGCAATTCATGCAGCGCGCCGCCTGGTTCCGGGTCGCCTCTTCGCTGAGCGGGAGAACGAATTCGCGATAATGACGAATTCGGTCCGACGCCGGGGCGTAGCGCCGGTCAGCCCGATCAATCTCCAAAAAGCCCGTCACCTTGCCCATACCGCTACGCCCCTAAACCCGTCCCGTCTGACTCATGTGACCGCACGCCGCCTTCCGCAGCTGCGTCCCCACCGGACGCAGCGCCAATTCGCGTCATTCTCCCGCCGCAAGCATGGGCTGCCCGCTCTGCGCCGCGAGTTCCGCAAGCGCGCGGCGATACTCGACCGGCATCACCTTGCGGAACTTGGGCAGATAGGTCTCCCAGTTCTCAAGGATGTGGCGCGCGCGCGCGGAGCTCGTCGCCCGGGCATGGTTGGCGATGAGCTGGTGGAGACGCTCGCCGTCAAAACGGCTCATGTCGCGCATCACGTCCACGCGTCCGTGCGCCTCCAAGTCGCCGCCAGAGTGGAGATGCCGCACCATCATCTCCTCTTCGGCAGCGACGGGCTCCAGCTCGACCATCGCCATGTTGCAACGGTGAGCGAAGGTCCCCGCCTCGTCGAGCACGTAGGCAATGCCGCCGGACATGCCGGCCGCGAAATTGCGGCCCGTCGCGCCGATGACGACGATGATGCCCCCGGTCATGTACTCGCAGCCGTGATCGCCCACACCCTCGACGACAGCGATCGCCCCCGAGTTGCGCACGCCGAACCGCTCGCCGGCAACGCCGCGGAAGTAGCATTCTCCTGCGATTGCGCCGTAGAGCACCGTGTTGCCGACGATGATCGACTCCTCTGGCTTCAGCTTCTTCGCCTCCTGCGGCGGGTAGACGACGATCTTTCCTCCCGACAGGCCCTTCCCAACGTAGTCGTTGGCCTCGCCCTCGAGCTCGAGCGTCACCCCCTTCGCAAGAAACGCGCCGAAGCTCTGCCCGGCCGTTCCCTTGAACTTAATGTGGATCGACTCGTCGCGAAGGCCCGCGTGCCCGTAACGCTTGGCGATCTCGCCCGACAGCATCGCTCCCGCCGAGCGATCCGAATTGCGGATCGAAAGGTCGAGCCGAACGTGCCGGCCGCGCTCGACGGCATCTCTTGTCTCGGCGATCAGGCGGCGGTCCAGCACGTGTTCGAGCCCATGGTCCTGCTCGATGCTGCGGTAGATCGTGTCGTTCGGCCAGGGCGTCGGCTTGTGGAACAGCTTCGAGAAGTCGAGACCCTGCGCCTTCGCGTGTTCGACGAGCTTCGCCCTGTCGAGCATCTGCCGCTGGCCGATCATCTCGTCGAACCGCCGATATCCCATCGCCGCCATCAGCTCCCGCACTTCCTCGGCGACAAAGAAGAAGTAGTTGATGACGTGCTCGGGCTTCCCGACGAAACGCTTGCGCAGGACCGGATCCTGTGTCGCGACGCCGACCGGGCAAGTGTTCAGGTGGCACTTGCGCATCATGATGCAGCCAGCGGCGATCAGCGGCGCTGTGGCGAAGCCGAACTCATCCGCGCCGAGCAGAGCGCCAATCACGACGTCCCGGCCGGTGCGAACGCCGCCGTCGACCTGGACCGCGATACGGGATCTCAGGCCGTTCATCACCAGCGTCTGATGCGTCTCGGCGAGGCCAATCTCCCAGGGAGAGCCGGCATGCTTGATCGAGGTCAGCGGCGACGCGCCGGTTCCGCCCTCAAAGCCGGAGATCGTGACATGGTCGGCCTTGCACTTGGCGACGCCAGCGGCGACGGTCCCGACGCCGACCTCCGAGACGAGCTTGACCGAAATCAGCGCTTCGGGATTGACGTTCTTCAGGTCGTAGACAAGCTGCTTCAGATCCTCGATCGAATAGATGTCGTGGTGAGGCGGCGGCGAAATGAGGCCGACGCCCTGCGTCGAGTGACGCACTTTTGCGATGACTGCATCGACCTTGTGGCCGGGCAATTGTCCGCCTTCACCAGGCTTTGCGCCCTGCGCCATCTTGATCTGCATCATGTCAGAGTTGACCAGATATTCCGTCGTGACCCCGAAACGACCCGAGGCGACCTGCTTGATTGCGCTACGCATCGAGTCGCCGTTGGCCATTCGCTTGAAGCGGTCGGACTCTTCGCCGCCCTCGCCAGTGTTGGACTTGCCGCCGATACGGTTCATGGCGATGGCGAGCGTGGTGTGCGCCTCGCGCGAGATCGAGCCGAAGGACATCGCGCCCGTCGAAAAGCGCTTGACGATTTCCGCCGCGGGCTCGACTTCTGCGAGCGGGACGGGAGCGCGACCTTCGGTCTCCGCCGTCTTGATGCGGAAGAGGCCGCGGATCGTGAGCAACTGCTCGCCCTGTTCGTTCAGCGTCTTGGCGAAGGCGTCATAGCGGTCACGCGCGTTGCCGCGCACGGCGTGTTGCAGCAGCGATACTGTCTGCGGCGTCCAGCTGTGCGCTTCGCCGCGTACGCGAAAGGCGTATTCGCCCCCGATGTCCAACGACGTGCGCAGGACCGGCGACTCGCCGAACGCATCGGCGTGACGGCGCGCCGTCTCCGCGGCGATTTCGGCCAGTCCAGCGCCCTCGATCGAGGTCGCCGTGCCGAAGAAGAACTCGTCGACAAAGGCGCGGGATAGCCCGACAGCGTCGAAGATCTGGGCGCCGCAATAGGACTGATAGGTCGAGATGCCCATTTTCGACATGACCTTGAGGAGGCCCTTGTCGACCGACTTGATGAAGCGCTTGACGACCTCGTAGCCGCTGATCGGCTCGGGCAGGTTCTTCGCCATGGCGGTAAGGGTCTCGAAGGCGAGATATGGATTGATCGCCTCGGCCCCATAGCCGGCCAGACAGGCGAAGTGATGGATTTCGCGCGTTTCGCCGGTCTCGACGACGAGACCGACCGACGTGCGCAGCCCCGCGCGGATAAGGTGGTGATGCACCGCTGCCGTGGCCAGGAGCGCAGGAATCGGAATGCGGTCGGGACCGACCATGCGGTCGGAGAGGATAATGATGTTGTAGCGGCCGTGCACAGCGGCTTCAGCCCGCTCGCACAAGCGATGCAACGCCTCCTCCATTCCTTCTGCGCCGCGTTCGACCGCGTAAGTGATGTCGAGCGTCTTGGTGTCGAAAGAATCCTCGAAGTGGCCGATGCAGCGAATCTTCTCAAGGTCCTCATTGGTGAGAATCGGCTGGCGCACTTCGAGCCGCTTGCGCCGCGCTGTCCCTTCGAGATCGAACAGGTTCGGCCTCGGCCCGATGAAGGAAACGAGACTCATGACCAGTTCCTCGCGGATCGGGTCGATCGGCGGGTTGGTCACCTGCGCGAAGTTCTGCTTGAAGTAGGTATAAAGCAGCTTCGGCTTGGACGAGAGGGCGGAGATCGGCGTGTCGTTGCCCATTGAGCCGACCGCTTCCTGGCCTGTCGTCGCCATGGGCGAGAGCAGGAAACCAAGATCCTCCTGCGTGTAGCCGAAGGCCTGTTGGCGGTCGAGCAGCGACACGTCCGTGCGAGAAGCGCGCGGTTCGACCGGGTTGAGCTCCTCAAGCACGATTTGCGTCGACTCGAGCCAAGAATTGTAGGGATGGCCCCGCGACAGCGTCTGCTTGATCTCTGCATCCGAGACGATGCGGTGCTCTTCAAGATCGACAAGCAGCATCTTGCCCGGCTGCAGGCGCCACTTCGCTACGATCTTCTCCTCCGGGACGGGCAAGACGCCCATTTCGGAGGCAAGTACGACCAAGTCGTCGTCGGTTACGAAATAGCGCGCGGGCCTGAGACCATTGCGGTCGAGCGTGGCGCCAATCTGGCGCCCGTCGGTGAACGCGACCGCAGCGGGCCCATCCCAAGGCTCCATCAAGGCCGCGTGATACTCGTAAAACGCGCGCCGCTCCTCGTTCATCAGCGGATTTCCCGCCCAAGCTTCCGGGATCAGCATCATCATCGCATGGCTCAGGGAATATCCGCCCTGGACAAGGAACTCGAGCGCATTATCGAAGCAGGCGGTGTCGGACTGGCCCTCGTAGGAGATCGGCCAAAGCTTCGAAATATCGTTGCCGAACAACTCGGAGTCGACGCTCGCCTGACGCGCCGCCATCCAGTTGACATTGCCCCTGAGCGTGTTGATCTCGCCGTTATGCGCAACCATCCGATAGGGGTGCGCAAGGCGCCAGGACGGGAAAGTGTTCGTGGCGAAGCGCTGATGGACGAGCGCCAACGCGGTGTCGTAGCGAACGTCCAAAAGGTCGCGGTAGTACGGCGCGAGCTGACCCACAAGCACCATCCCTTTGTAGACGATGGTGCGGGCCGACACCGAGACCGGGTAGTATTCCGAAACTTCTGGGCCGCCAAGCGTGTTAACTCGGTTCGAGACGACCTTGCGGATAATGAAGAGCCGGCGCTCAAAATCACTTTCAGTGGCGAGATTCGCAGAGCGGCCTATGAAGATCTGCTGCATCACCGGCTCGGTCGCCTTCACGCGTTCGCTCAGCCCTGAATTGTCGACCGGCACGTCGCGCCATCCGAGAACCGTCTGGCTCTCTGCGGCCACGACCTCCTCGACAATATCGCGAACCTGCCGGCGGGCGGCCGGATGGCGCGGCATGAAAAACTGCCCGATCGCGTAATGGCCCGGCTCAGGGAGATCAAACCCGAGCCTGGCGCACTCTGGCGCGAAGAATCCGTGGGGAATTTGGGTGAGGACGCCGCATCCGTCGCCGAGCGTGGGATCGGCCCCGACCGCGCCGCGATGGTCCAGATTGGCCAGGATTTGCAGGCCTTTTTCGAGAATGTCGTGCGACTTGCGGTTCCTCATGTCGGCCACGAAGCCGACGCCGCAGGAATCATGCTCATACTTCGGATCGTAAAGGCCTTGAGGTCGGGGAGTGAGTGGATCGGCTCCCGGCAGGACGCGCGCCGCGCCAGTGAGGCTCTTGTTGAACTGGGTCTTAGCGTTCATCTTTCCGCTCCCCGGACGGTCGCGATCCTCATCGCGACTGACATTTCCAAATTTTGAAGGCGTGTCGAGGACAAAACGGCCGCGTCTCGCGCAGCCAATAGGGCGTTATGCGTCGAATTTTTTTCGATCTGTTTTCGTTGTTCGATTCGACGACGCCATAGTCACGCTCATCGCGCGCGGGCTGCGTTCAGACCCTCGGTCGCGCAAATGGTCAGCAAAACTGTCCTATCTTCGAAACATGCCAGAAATGAACCCGCGACACAAGCGGGCGTCCTGCGATTTTTGATCCAGCCAAAAAGCGGATCTGCGCGCAATTGCCAATCCATCGCTCACTGGGGCAATTTGGCGGCTCAATCAGGGTGAGGCGACAATGAATTTCGCGAGCGACAATGGCGCAGGCGTCGCGCCGGAGATCCTGGAGGCGATCGCGGCTTCGTCTCGGGTCAACACGCCGGCCTATGGCGCCGACGACTACACCGCTCGAGCGGAAGCGATGCTGAGCGAAATCTTCGAGACGAAGGTCGCCGCCCTCCTGGTTGCGACGGGCACTGCCGCGAACGCGCTTGCGCTCTCGGCATTGGCTCAGCCGTGGAGCGCGGTCTTCTGTCACGAGGAGGCGCACGTTCACGATGACGAGTGCGGCGCGCCGGAATTCTTTACCGGGGGCGCGAAACTGGTCGGCATTGCCGGCTGGGGCGGCAAAATCACGCCCGACGATCTGCGCGAGACGCTCGATCGGTTTCCGCGCGGGCTTGTCAAGTCGGTCCAACCTGGCGCGTTGTCGCTCTCTCAGGCCACCGAGGCCGGGACAATCTACTGGCAAGGCGAGGTCGGGGCGCTTTGCGATATCGCTCATTCGGCCGGCGTCGGGGCGCATATCGACGGCGCCCGGTTCGCGAATGCGATGGTCGCCAGCCAGCTTTCACCCGCCGACATGACGTGGCGCGCCGGAGTCGACGCGCTTTCGTTCGGCGCGACGAAGAACGGCGCGCTCGCTTGCGAGGCGGTCATTGTCTTCGATCCCGCACGGGCGATGGAATTGGCCTATCGACGCAAGCGCGCCGGACACACCCTGTCCAAGGGGCGCTTCCTGGGAGCGCAGATGGAGGCCTACCTCAAGGACGGCCTGTGGCTCCGGCTGGCGGAGCGCGCCAACGAGGCGGCGCAGCGTCTCAGCGAAGGGCTTGCGGCTACGCCGGGTATGCGGCTCGCGTGGCCGACGGAAGCCAACGAGGTCTTCGTCGTTGCGCCGAACGCAGCCATTGAAGCATGGCGGGCGGCGGGGGCGCGATTCCATGAATGGAGCACCCGCTCTTTGACGCCCGAGCAGAGCCCCGGCGATGACGAGCGCCTCGTGCGGCTCGTCACATCGTTCGAGACCGAGCAAAGCGAAATCGATCAGCTGCTCGGCCTCCATCACGGCGCCTACGCGGGCGCGGCGCAATGACGACGCCGTGACCGCGCCGCAATTGCGCTAAAGAGTGCTCCGCGGGGTCAACCTTGGAGCATTGGATCATGGCTGCCTCGAACGCGACATTGCGGCGCCTCCTGGCGCGCCTGGCGCTCGGCGCTCTCCCGGCTCTTGCCGCTGCTGCAGGGGCCAACGCCCAATGGTTCCCGCCGCCGAGCGCCGCATCTCCATACGAATATGTGCAATGGTTCCCGCCGATCGGCGCCGCTTCCCCGCAGGAAATCGCGCAAAGGCTGCGGGCGGAGGGTTTTGTCCTGGTCGGGCCGCTTCGTCGCAACGACACCATCTATCTGGCCGACGTCAACGCGGGCCCCGCGGGCCGGGAGCGACTGGTGATCGACGCCTGGAGCGGAGAAATCCTCCAGCGGTTCGTCGCTCGGAGCCCATATCCCAGGCCGGGCGTCGGCGGCGGCTACGTGATTGAAAGGGGCGAATTCGATAGCCCGCCGCCTCTCGCTCCGCCGCCCGCGCGCGACTTTTTCGGCGGTCCCGGCGGCAACGGGAGCGTCGCCTACGGCGGACCGGCGAACGCGCGCATTCCCGAAGCCGTCGGCCCGGTCAGCCCGCTCGAGCGGACGCCAAGGACGAGGGTCAAGCAGAAGCCCGCGGCGAGCAAGCACGCTCCCCCCGAGTCGAAACCGACGACGGCGGCGGTCCCGCCAGCTCAACCGCTGAAGCCCGACGAAGGCGGCGCCAACCCCGCGGCGAAAGACAATTCGGGCGGAGGCGCGGCGCCGGCTGGGGTTGCGCCGACAGCGACGCCGCCTCCCGCGTCCGAAGCGTCACAACCGCCGAGCGCTCCGCCGAAGCCGGAGGCTTCGACGGGATCAGCGCCCTCCGCGGCGCCCGATCAGGCCAAGGGGGCTGCGCCCAATCCCGAGGGAGGGGCGGCTTCGCCAAACATGACCCAGACGCAAGCGAAGGACGAAGCTCACCCGGCTCAATCCGAACCGCCGGTTGCCGCTCCCGCGACGCCCGCGACGAAGCCGAGCGACAAGTCAAAGGTCAACGACGTGCCGGTCAATCCGCTCGAGTAGCCAACAGAAAGGGCGCCCATTTGGGGCGCCCCGGTGTTGACCGGCTGACCGGTCTTAAGCGGCCTGCTTCGTCGCCTCGACGGTCTTGCCGCCGTTGATCGCGATCACGCGCGGCTTCTGCGCCTCGGGAACTTCCCGGACCAGATCGATATGCAGCAATCCGTTCTCGCTGGTCGCGCCGGTGACGACCACATGGTCGGCAAGCTGGAAACGCCTCTCAAAGGCGCGTGCGGCGATGCCCTGATAGATGACGTCGCGCTTCTCGTCCCTGACGGCGGGCGCCTTCGCGCCGCGAATCGTCAGCGTATCGTCCCGCGTCTCGACGGTAAGCTCGTTCTCGCCGAAGCCGGCGACGGCGAGCGTGATGCGGTAGGCGTTCTCGCCGGTCCGCTCGATGTTATACGGCGGGTAGGACGGAACGTTCTGTTCCGCGCCGACCGCCTTGTCCAGCATCGACAGAAGTCGGTCGAAACCGACGGTGGACCGATAGAATGGCGAGAGATCGCAGTTCAACATAATCACATCCTCCTTGATTGAGCGATATGGCGGAGGCGCCCCGTTTGGCGGCGCCTGCCGCTTGCGGTTCCTTTGGACCCCGCACGCCTCATTTGGGGCGAAGTCGCCTTGATTCAAGGGCGCTGCGCGCTCGCCACAAAAAGTTCACGCCCTGCGGCGATAGCGGCGATTGCGCCATCGAGCACGGCTCGATATAGCGCGGCCGCAGGGAGGCAGCCGCCTCCGATTCATGGGGTGACATCGCATGCTGAAGTCATTGTTGGCTGCGGCGGTCGGCGCGACCGCCTTGTGTTTCACGCCCGCGGCTTTCGCCGGACCGTCCGGGCCGCAGGAAGAAGAGGGTCCGCCGAAGCCGCTCCCACCGCTGCAGAAGAACTTCCCCCTGGACCAGACATGGTCCCTGCGCGAGCTCAACGGCAAGCCCGTTCCCGAAGGGCTCGACGCGAGCCTCAAGATCGACGGGAACCTGCGTGGCTCCGGGTTCACCGGCTGCAATTCGTGGTCGGCGACGCTCTACCCGGTCAAGGATCAGCATCTCGCCGTCGGGCCGTTCGCACTGACGAAGAAGCAGTGCCCGAAGGACGTCATGGCGGTCGAGTTCGGGTTCCTGTCGAGCCTGGTCGGCAGTCCGACCTGGGACCTCGTCAACGGCGATCTGGTGATCAAGGGACCGCGCGGATCGCTAAGGCTCGCGCGTTCGCTCTGAGGGCCGGCCGCCTTCGCTGGCCGCCGCGCAGTTTTGGGCGATGTTACACTTGACATTCCCACCCCCATGATATAGGGTTGGAATCAAGGAGCAAATCGCCATGAAGTCCACCCTTTCAGCCGATCATTTCCATAGCGAAGTCGCTGCATTCGAATACGTCGAAGCTCGGCTTTGGGCGAATGGGCGCGTCTGCCCGCATTGCGGCGTTGTGGACAACAGCGGCGCGCTCAAAGGCAAAACCACCCGCGTCGGCCTCTACAAGTGCTACGCCTGCCGCAAACCCTTCACCGTTCGCATGGGGACCATTTTCGAGTCGAGCCACGTCAAGCTGAACATCTGGCTTCAGGCGATCTATCTGCTTTGCTCGTCCAAGAAAGGCATCAGCACTCGCCAGCTTCAGCGCACCTTTGGCGGAAGCATGAAAACCGTCTGGTTCCTTGGACACCGCATCCGGGAAGCGATGCGCACTGGCGAGCTTGCGCCTATGGGCGGAGCGGGCGGGATTGTCGAGATCGATGAAACCTATATCGGGCGAAAGGCTGGCGTCGAAATGACTCGCGGAGGCCACCACAAGAATGCGGTTCTTACGCTCGTTGAGCGCGGCGGCGCCGCCCGCTCTTTCCATGTCGAAAGCGTCAATAAAGATGATGTTCTGCCTATCGTTCGGGGAAACATCGAGCGCGAAAGCCACGTCATGACTGATGAGGCGAGCCGCTATCCAAGCTTGGGAATGAGTTCGCCAAACACGACGCCGTAGATCATTCGCGAGAGGAATATGCCTATGTTGACCACCGCACTGGCGTCACCATCAGCACCAATACCGTCGAAGGCTACTACAGCATCTTCAAACGAGGCATGATCGGCGTCTATCAGCACTGCGGAGAGCAGCACCTTCACCGTTATTTGGCCGAATTTGATTTCCGCTACTCCAATCGCCAGAAGCTTGGTGTTGATGACTTGGCGCGCGCCGACTTTGCCCTGCAAGGCGTCAAGGGTAAGCGGTTGACTTATGAAACGACTAGTCAAGGAGCTAAGCCCTAATCGGAGGAATTGGGAGAAGGAGTAATATGGCCATCCATGTGTTCCCTGTAATTAGGGGCGAAGACTATGATTCCTTCCGGCGTATCATCGACGCGGACTTCCCCAACACCTTCGATGAATGGCTCAATCAACAATCTCAATTGGCGGCGCAAAAGCTCGGCTCCGGGTTCACCATCCGACATATTGAAGTGCACCCGGACGAGTTCACCGACTTTCTTCGGAAGTCCGGGAGACGAGCAAGTCGCCACGCACTCGACAACTTCGCGCTCCAAAAGTCCGGATTGTAGGGTGACAAGGGCACACCAGGTTGGATTGACAGTGCGCGCGCATGCTATGAGCCAAGGGGAAACCTCTGAGGCAATGAATTCAACCCGATTGGATTGAACCGGCGGACGGACTGCCATGCCAACTTTTGAGTTCAAGACGGCCACCTCGTTACAAGATCGCGTTATCGTGGGCGATGCTCACGCCTTGGGCAAAGACGGGATAGAGAGATTTAGTCAAGAGGCGATTCCTTATTACACGATGTGGACGCGACAAGACATGGTTCTAGTCGTCTCATTGCTAACGAGCATTGCCGCTTACGTTAGATACTCTACCATCCTTCTTCTGCTTATAACGCTATATCTCTTTCGTGGTTTCCTTTAGAGAGATGCGACATGGCTAAGACCAAACGACCCATCAAGGACAACCCAGAACAATCCAAGCGCTTCATCGATATGGCGCGCGAGGTCGCTGTTGATGAAAGCCCAGAGGCGTTTGATCGAGCCTTTGACAAGGTTATCCGCAAGACAGCTAACACCAAGCTTCAGAAGGGATCGGGCCGATAGAGTTCTCGTCTAATTTCGATGACAACATCGTCATTAAACTTCTTACCCTAAATATCGCGCTTTGTGCCTCTCCATCATCGTAGTTATCACGAAAATGCATTGTAGGGTCTCTGTATAAATTCCGAATCGCCCGCAAGTTGCTCAGTACTGTATTGTAAAACTGGAGTGCGCGTTCTTTCTTTGGTCCTTTTGGCTCATTTTTTCTAATATCTTCCGTTTTCGGTTCAATCTCTTGCAGCACTTGACCCCAAGTAGCCCATTCAATGGGAACACCGCCTTTCAGAGACTGGATACCACGCTCTCTTCCTATAGCTCTAAGGCCAATCTCACCGACCCTTGCCATATGAAAAAACGCAGGCCGTATTATGACCTAGTGCATAGCAATCAATCCCCTCGACTATATCCAGTCTAGCACTAGCAAAGTTGGTGTACACTATGTCCAAGCCATCTTTCCACCGGCGAAAAATATCTCCCTTATCCTTTGGATAACAATACGCCAATCGGTCAGAGAATGACACCCTGAGCGATTGATACAATACCTCCATTTTTGCATAAATTTGTGCGCTATTTTTACAATGGCCAATTGCGCTCCACAATTGATCAATTGAATGGTCAACATGTTTGTCGCCGGTCTCCTTCAAAAGGACTTTTAGTAGTCTTACATTGCCCTGAATTGCGGCACCATTTATCTCGCTTATTCGCTCTGACCCGTCTCCGTCATCATTCAGTGATTTAAGCGTAAGGAGATTGACCTCTAGACGTCGGAATATCTCGATCATCTGGCCAAGCTGCAAATTGACCATATCCCACAGACTCCACAGCCTGAGTTCTGGGGCGAAGTGCAACCCCCGGCGTCACTGAAGGGGCTCGATATTCCTTCTCGCCGAGCCGTCTTTGTCCCCTGGAAACCGAGCAG
>Ga0209040_10002027_pt1 | contig 15999 bp, 14 predicted proteins | sample BogFormECP12_OM3_FD_188240 | JGI IMG/M metagenome (GOLD analysis project Ga0209040, IMG submission 188240) | Bog forest soil microbial communities from Calvert Island, British Columbia, Canada - ECP12_OM3 (SPAdes) (version 2) | ecosystem: Environmental > Aquatic > Freshwater > Wetlands > Bog ...
GAACTCGTGCTCGGATGGCCCGAAGAGCGAATCACCGCTGCGATCGGCGGACCGGAAAGGACAGTCTTTCTGCCCCGCCCGGTGCCGATCCACATCGAATATTTCACGGAATTCGTTGATGAATTCGGCGAATTGCAGGAACGGCCGGATGTCTATGGCCTTGCCCAAAAAGTCGCCAACATATTGTCCAGCGTTCGTCAAGATTGAAATGCTGACGCTATCGGGCTATAGGCCTTTCAGAGCGGTTTGTTGGTTCATGTGGCCTGCGGGTCACAGAGCTGCGGTTGGTTGGCAATACGCGCGGAAGACGCGGTCCGAGCCAGAACGCGGCGGCCGGCAGGGAATGCCGGATGGAGGGAGTAGGCGGGTTACGCGCACGGTTGTCCGAGGCCAGGGCGGCGATGTCGCAAGGCGCCGCATTTCGGAAGGATGAGGTGTTGGCGGGCTTGTTTGCAAAGGGGAACATCGGCTGGCTCGGAGGGACGGCCTCGACAGCGTCCATGGCGGCGGTGCTGATCGCAGGCTGGCTCGCGCCAAACTCCACGGAATCGGCGGTCGCCAACGGCGACACCCGCACGATCACTTTCTCCAATTCCCATACCGACGAGTCGGGCTCGTTCACCTACATGGTCAACGGGGTCTATGATCAGGCGACGCTCGACAAGCTCAACTGGTTTCTTCGCGACTGGCGCATCAACGAGCCGACGAAGATGGACCCCCACCTCTTCGACATCATCTGGGAAGTCTATCGCGAATCCGGCTCGCAACAGCCGATCGACGTTCTCTCCGCCTATCGTTCGCCGCAGACCAACGCCATGCTGCGCCGGCGCTCTCGCCAGGTCGCCGAACATTCCCAGCACATGGAAGGCCGCGCGATCGACGCGCATTTCGTCGACGTCGGAACGGCGCGCATTCGCGACATCGCCATGCGCATGCAGGAGGGCGGCGTCGGCTTCTACCCAACCGGCGCGACGCCTTGGGTTCATATCGACAGCGGTTCGGTGCGCTACTGGCCCCGCATGAGCCGCGATGCCCTGACCCGGCTTTTCCCCGACGGCAAGACAGTTTTTATCCCTTCCGACGGCCAGCCGATGCCCGGCTACGAGCAGGCCCGCGCCGAGATCGAGCAGCGCGGCGGCGAGATCCAGACAGCCAGCGGCGGCGGGCTGTTCGCGTGGCTCTTTGGCGCGCGCGGCGGCGGCGAAGACGACGCCGAAGAGGGCGGCGGCCAAGAGTCCATGGCCGGCGGCCGCGGAGGCAGGAACCCCGCGCCGACGGTTCAAATCGCAGAGGCAGGGCCCGAAGCCGTCGCCAGAGCGAAAGGCAACCTGCCGACGGGCCCGACTTACGCCAGCGCTCCCGCTCCCGCCCCGGCGCCTGCGGCCGCGCCCGCTCCGCAGCAGGAGGTGGCAGCGCTCGAGCAGCCGAACGTCGAGAGCGATGCGTCGCCCGACGCTGCGGTCAAGCTGCACGGTCCGAGCGCGGCCCTTTATCTCGCGCCGCTGCCGCCGCGCCGCCCCATCGATCTCAATCAACAGGTCACCGCGCTGACGAACATCCCATTGCCGCCAGTCCGGCCGTCAGATCTTCTCGCTGCATCCGCGCAGCCGGGCGGGCCGCCCGCCATGCCGCCCGTTCGACCCACCGATCTCGCGGCCTCTGCACCAGACACGACGGCCTCGCTCGCACCCCTGCCCCCGATCCGGCCCGCCAGTTTCATCGTCGGCTCGACGTGGGACACAGGCGGCGCAGGCGCCAAGACACTGGCGCAGCCCGACGAGGACGACCTCGTCGCCGACGTCCTCAAGGGCCGATTGCCGAAGGTCATCACGCGCGGCGTGACGGCTCAGCCGACGAGTGCGCTGGCGCTTGCGGAAATGCCGGCCGCGGCGACGGACGACAACACGCTGCTCGCGCGCGCTGCCGAGATGACTGCGCCGCTGCCGCCGATGCCGATCCCCAATGTCGGGGCGCCGTCGCCAATCAAGTCGGTGACGGGCCTGTCGGCGGCAGATGTTTCACGGCTATTCGGCGCAATGCCGGTCGACGCGTTCACGACGGCGCGAGACGCCGGCGAGTTGCGCGGAGCTCAGCAGTAATCCGTTTCGAAAAGCAAAAACGAATTCGGCGCGAGCATGAAACTCGCGCCGAACTTTTTTCGCTTTTGTTCGTGAACGGCTCGATTCAATCCCTGTCGATCGCCCAGGGGCCGGCGCCGGCCGCTGCGAGATAGAGGAAGATGAAGCAGTAGAGCACCGCCGGCTCGCCCATGTTGATCGCCGGGAAGAAGCTCATGGGGAAATGGGCCATGAAATAGGCCGCCGCCATGAAGCCCGAGAGGATGAACGCGACCGGGCGGGTGAAGAGCCCGAGCACGATGAGCGCGCCGCCGACGAGCTCCAGGGTGCCGGTGAAGTAAAGCAGCCCGGCTGGCATGTGGTCGATGAACGGAAGCCCATGCGGGAAGCCGATCAGCTTACCGGTTCCGTGCTCCATGAACGCAAGCCCGGCCACGATGCGCAGCACCGATTGCAGCGCGGGCGCAAGGGACCGGGGGATGACGGTAAACGAAGAGGAGGAGCGGGGGAAACTGCTCGAATTGGTGTTGGTCGCTGAACTCATGTTGATCTCCTGAAGTTGGGGACGTAGGCGGGACAAAAAAGGATGACTGGCTCCGGTCTTGCGGGAAGATTCCGACGGCCGCGCGGACGTCGCTACGCCGAAAGCCTCGCGGCGGTCTTGGCGATGAGATCGCCCTGATGCCGGGCGCCGTCGAGTTCGAGCTTGGTCGGCTGGCGCTGGCCCTGCGCGCCGGCGATCGTCGTGGCGCCGTAGGGCGCTCCGCCGACGATCTCATCGAGGGTCATTTGACCGACGTGGCTATATGGCAGACCGACGATGACCATCCCGAAGTGCATCAGGTTGGCGATGATGGAGAAAAGCGTCGTTTCGTTGCCGCCATGTTGCGTCGCGCTCGAGGTAAACGCCCCGCCGACCTTCCCATGCAATGCGCCGCTCATCCACAGTTGGCCCGCCTGCTCCCAGAAGCTCCCCATCGCGGAAGGCATGCGGCCGAATCGCGTCGGGGCGCCGACTACGATCGCGTCATAGTTCGCAAGTTCGTCTGGAGTGGCTATCGGCGCCGCTTGATCAAGCTTGAAATGAAAGGCTTTCGCAATTTCGTCGGGGACGTTCTCCCGCACGCGTTTCACGTCGACCGTCGCGCCCGCGGAGCGCGCGCCTTCCGCGACCGCGTGCGCCATCGTCTCGATGTGCCCATACGCGGAATAATACAACACCAGCACCTTGGCCATTTTATCCTCCTTGGGTTTTGTCGCGCCTCGGCCGACGAAGTCAGAGGACTTTCGCCATCTGGTCGAACGAAAGCCGCGGGCTGCGGGGGAACAGTTGGGCGTCGTCGCCGTAGCCGATGTTGATGACGACGTTGGCCTTGATCTTTCCTTCCGGAAAGAACTCGGCCTCGACCTTGGCTGGATCGAATCCGCCCATCGGACCCGCATCGAGGCCGACGGCGCGCAATGCGAGGATGAAATAGCCGACCTGAAGGGTTCCGCTCTGCGCCGCGCTACGCGCCGCCAGCTCCGGGTTGCCCGCGAATATGCTCTTGAAGTCCCGGTGCGGCATCAAAAAGGGCAGATGCTCGTAGAAGTCGAGATCGTAGCCCGCAATCGCAACCACGGGGGCGGCCATTGTCTTCTCAACGTTGCCTGGGGCCATAGCCGGGCGCAGCCGCTCCTTGGCCTCCTTGGACCGCAGGAAGAGGATGCGCAAAGGCTGCTGGTTCGCCGCGGTTGGCCCCATCTTGGCGAGATCGAGGGCCTCGCGCAGCAGCGCGTCGGGCACCGGGCGCTGGAGAAAGGCGTTATGGGTGCGCGCTTCGGTGAAAAGCTGCGCCAGCGCAGCGGCGCCGAGCGCCGCGTGACGGTTGACGGTCTTCGGATCGACGGTGACGGTCATTCCTGATTTCCCTTTCGAACAACAGACAAGCGGAATTGCCCCGCGTCCCTTTCAGGCGCGCTCATAGGCAAGAGGTTTGGCGGACCCGGTTTGCCGGGGCTCGTTTCACTCGGCGGCGATCGTCGCCTTCTTTGCGGTGGCCTCGCGCGCGACTTTGAGTGCGTTCGTCCACCAGACCAGCTCATCGAGCATGGTGTCGGCGGTCGGCTTCAGGTAGGCGAAGTCGGAGATCGGCTTGCCTTCGCGGAACGCGGCCATGAAGTCGCCGCCCGCAAGATGCACGCCTGTCCGAGTCGAGGCCATCTGCAGTTCGACGCAGATGAGCCGCAGGTGCTCGACAGCGCGCGCGCCGCCGACGCCGCCATAGCCGAAGAGACCCGCGGCCTTGCGATTCCACTCATTGTAAGCGTAGTCGAGCGCGTTCTTCAGCACTGCCGGAACGCCGTGGTTGTATTCGGCGGAGACGAATATGTAGCCGTCGTACTGAGCGACCTTGTTCTGCCAGCGCACGCCTTCGGGATTCTGGGTCGGCGCCCAGGCATTCGTCGCCACCTCGTCAAAGAACGGCAGCGGGTAGTCGCGAAGGTCGATCAGCTCGACCTCCATGTCGTCGCGCTTGCTGGCGATGTCGTAAATCCACTGCCCGGCCTTGTGGCCAAAGCGGGCGGCGCGGGTTGTCGAAAGAATGATGGCGATTCTGGGCTTGGTCACGGCCGTCCCTCATCATGTCCATTATTACGCATGGAAGTCGCATAACATTCGGTCTAACCACAATTTGGGGGCAATTAAGCATCATGACAATCGGCCAAATTGTGGTAGATACCATCGGTGTTGGTGATGGAACGTGGAGGCGAGGCCTATGATTGATCCGCTCACGCTGGACCAGATGCGCGTTTTGGTCGCCGTCGCCGACGCCGGCAGCTTCTCCGCCGCAGCTCGAACGCTCGGCCGCGTGCAGTCGGCGATCAGCCAGTCGATTCAGACGCTCGAGACGACACTCGGGCTCACCCTCTTCGACCGCTCGCATAAGACGCCCCGGATGACGGACGCCGGGCGGGCGATCGTCGATGATGCGCGCGCGCTGATCGTCAGCGCCGGCGCATTGCGGGCTCGCGCCCAAAGCATGGCCGAAGACGTCGAGCCGGAGCTGACGCTGGCGGTCGATGCGATGTTTCCAATTCCCTTGCTGATGCAAAGCCTGAAGGCGCTGCGCAGCGCCTTTCCGCGGCTGCCGGCGACCCTCTTCACCGAGGCCTTGGGCGGCGCCGAGCAGCGGCTTCGCGACGGCGCGGCGCGACTGGCGATCTGCCCGGTTTCTCCGACCCGACAGGACGATCTCATGGCCGAGTTCATGACCCGGATCGTCATGTGGTCGGTGGTTGCGGCGGACCATCCGCTGGCCGCGCTGCCTGGGACGCTCACCCGCGAGGCGCTCGAGCCGCATGTGCAGCTCGTCCTGACGGACCGCACGTCGCTGACCCAAAATTTTTCCGGTGGGATTATCAGCCGCCAAATCTGGCGCTTCGCCGATCTCTCTACCCGGCTCGACTTTCTCCTCGCGGGGTTCGGATGGTGTAACATGCCGGTCCACATGGTCGAGCCCCACGTCGCGGCCGGTCGGCTGAAAAAGCTCCAAGTCGCGGACCGGGATGAGTTCAGCGTGCCCATCTACGTCGTGCACCAGCGCGGCCGCGAGCTGGGCCGCGCCAGCCGCTGGCTGATCGCCGATCTGCGCGAGCGCGCGAAAACCTGCCCCAGCGCCTATCAGAGCGGTGAAGCGCGAATCCCGGCGGCGGCGGCGGCCGAGTGATCGCCGCTATCGCGTCCGGCTCTCGCGGCCGTAGAGCAACAGCATCGCGATGATGACGACGCCGTAGATGATCTGGCGTCCCGCCTCCGGCATCTGCACGACCGACAGGATCGATTGCAATAGAGTGATGAGGATGACCCCGGCGATCGTGCCGAAATAGCTTCCGCGCCCCCCGAGGATGGAGGCCCCGCCGAGCACGACCGAGGCGATCGCCGGCAGGAGATAAGCGTCGCCCATCGCCTGCGCCGCCTTGCTGGCGTAGCCGGCGAGCAGAACGCCGCCGAAGGCCGATAGGCCGCCGGCGATCGCGAACGCGATCAGCACGATGCGCTGGGTGTCGATTCCCGAGAGATAAGCGGCGCGCTCGCGGTTGCCGATGCCGTAGACCGCGCGGCCGAAGGTGGTGCGGTTGAGCAGGAAGATCGTCCCGGCGCCGACAACGGCCCAGACGATCAGCGCATTGGGCAGGCCGAAGACCAGATCGCCCGTCGCCAAGGTTCGCATCGCTGGCGACGACGAATCCTGGGGCGAGAAGCCGCCGGTGTGCACGACCATCAGGCCTTGTGCCACGGCGTTGACCGCGAGCGTGATGATCATCGACGGGATGCGCAGGTAGGCGACGCCGAAGCCGTTGACGAGCCCGAGCGCGACCCCGCAGGCGATCCCGAAGGGAATTGCGAGCGCCTCCCCCGCCGGTCCCCACCCGGTCGCGGCCGTCGACATCATGCCGCCGACGGCGACGACCCAGGGCACCGAGAGGTCGATCTGGCCAAGCAGAATGACGATCATCGTGCCGGTCGCGATGACGCCGAGAAATGAGGCGACCTTCAGCTGCTGCAGCAGATATTCAGGCGAGAGAAAGCTGCGTGAATAGAGCGACCCCACGAGCAGCAGCGCCACGATGCAAGCAAAGGCGATCACGACCGGACGGTCGACCCTCTTCAGAAGCCCATCGGAAATCTTCGCTTGCGCCCGCACGCTCATTCAAACAATTCCAGCCGGTTGCGGACCTGAAACAGCCGCGCAGCGCCGACGCAAATGGCTGCAAGCAGCACGAGGCCCTGAAACAACGGCTGCCAAAGCGGGTCGAGATTGAAGACGAAGAGGAGATCTCCGATCGTGCGGAACATCAGCGCGCCGAAGATGGCGCCGATCGCGCTTCCCGAGCCGCCGTAGAGCGAGACGCCGCCGAGCACGACCGCCGCGATCGAATAGAGCGTGTAGGTTCCGCCGTTGGCGGCGGAGGCCTCGCCCGAATAAGTGACGAAGGTCAGAAAGAGTCCGGCCATCGATGCGGCGAGGCCGGAGAGGACGTACGCGCAGAATTTCGCCAGGTCGACCGGAACGCCCGACATGAACGCCGCCTGTTCCGAGGAACCGACCGCGTAGGCCGCCCGCCCGATGATCGAGCGGCGGTAGGGGACCCAGACGATGAGGACGACTGCGGCGAGCGCGAGGAGGCTCGCCGGCAGAACGCCGAACACCCGGCCGGTCAGCGCGTCGGCGAGCGGGCTGTAAACGTCGCCGCCCGGAGTGGGGCGCAGGACGAGCGCGAGGCCGAAAAAGACTGCGCCGGTGGCGATGGTGGCGACGATCGGTTGCAGACGGCCCACGATGACGATGAGGCCGTTGACCGCCCCGCACGCAAGGCCCGTCAGCAGAACGCCGGCGACGCCAAGCGCTGCCGTCCATGCCGTTCCCACCACGATCCACGACGCAAGGCAATTGGTCAGAACGAACATTGCGCCGACCGAGAGGTCGATGCCAGCGGTGATGACGACGAAAGTCTGCGCCATCGCTACCAACGCCAGTAGCACGCCCTTGTTCGCCGCCGTCTGGACCACGTTCGCGCTGAAGCCGGCCGGATGATTGGTCGAATAAATTGCGAACATGACAACGAAGAAAACGAATGCAAGCAGGGTCGCGCGATTCTGGCTGAAGACATAGCGCCAGTCGTTCATTGAAGCCGAGCCCGGCTCGACGCGTCGTCGGCATCGTCGGCGATGTTGAGGGCGCTGCTGATGAGGGCGCGCTCGGTGATGTCTTCGCCGACGAGGACCCGCTTGATCGCGCCGTCGTAAAGCACCAGCGCGCGGTCGCAGCAGCCGATCAGTTCGCTATAGTCGGTTGTGTAGAAGATGATCGCCGCCCCGGAATCCGCAAGCCGCCGAAGGAGTTGGTAGATCTCCTGCTTCGTGGCGACGTCGATGCCGCGCGTTGGATCATTGAGCAGGATGATGCGCGGCTCGGCCATCAGCCATTTGGCGATGACGACCTTCTGCTGATTGCCGCCCGACAGCGCTCCCGCCGGAATGTCGGTTCCGCTGGCGCGGATCGCCAGGAGATCGATCATGTCGCCGACGAGCTCCGTCTCGCGGGCGTGGTCAATCACGCCGCGGCGCGAGATGCGCTCGAGCGCGGCGAAGGAGAGGTTGTCGCGAAGCGACATGGGAAGCATCAATCCTTCCGTCTTGCGATCTTCGGGAATGAGGGCCATGCCGATCGCCGCCGACTTCGCGGCGTTCGGACTCGAGGGCGCGACCGGTGCGCCGGAGACCCGAATTTCGCCCGTTACGCCGCGCAGGACGCCAAATAGCGCTAGCAGAAGCTCCCGCTGGCCCTGCCCGTCGAGCCCGCCGAGCCCGACCACTTCGCCCGCATGGGCATGGAAGGAAATATCGCGCAGGCGATCCGCCCAATTCAGATGCTTGACTTCGATCAGCGGCGTCGCGGCCGTTTCGGGCGGCGGCGGCTTCGCCGGAAAAACATGACTCAATTCGCGGCCAATCATCATCTCGACGACCTCGTCGTCGGACTTGGTTCCGGCGACATAGCTCGCGACATTGGAGCCGTTACGAAAGACGGTGCACTCATCGGCAAGCTCGGCAATCTCATGCATACGGTGCGAGATATAGATGAGCGCGAGCCCCTCGTCGCGCAGTCGCTTTAAGACGACGAACACTTTGGTGACATCCGCGGCGGTCAGCGCCGACGTCGCCTCGTCGAGAATGAGGATGCGGGGCTCGCGAGCCAGCGCCTTGGCGATCTCGACCATCTGGCGCCGCGACAGCGCCAGGTCCTTGACGAGCGCCATGGGATGGATGTCCGACGCCCCGGCGCGCGCCAGCGCATCTTCTGCGATGCGCCGCTGCACGCGCCGGTCGATGAGCCCGAACCGGCGAGGCGGATTGCTGATCGCGATATTGTCGGCGACCGACAGATCGGGAACAAGCGAGAGTTCCTGAAAGATGCAGACGATGCCGGCGCGATTGGCGGCGGCGGGGGAATCGAAGGCGACCTCCGCCCCGTCGAGGACGATGCGTCCGGTGTCCGGCCTCACGACGCCAGACAGGATCTTGATCAGCGTCGACTTGCCGGCGCCGTTCTCGCCCAGGATCGCGTGGATGCGGCCCGTCGAAATGGCGAGGTCGGCGTTCTCGAGCGCGCGCACGCCGCCGTAGCGCTTCGATACGCCCTCCATGTGCAGGATAAGCGGGGCCCTCGGCTCCATTCCCGTCACCAGCGCCAGCCCGCACACGTGAGAACGCCTGACCCTTAGAGGCGCGCGCCGGCCGCGCCAGTCCAGAGATTACTTGTTTTCCTTCGTCTGTCCCATGATTTCCTGCGCGCTGAAATTGATGTTGCAGGTCGGGAAGGAATTGCCGACGAAGAAATTGTCGGACGCGTCGGAGTAGAAGTCCCGTCCGTCCTTGAAGTTGGGATATTCGGCGGTCGCCAACGGCAGTTTGACCGACTGGGGCACGACTTGCCCGTCAAGCGCGGCGAGCGCGACCTTGATCGCCACCGCGACCTGGGCCGGCCCGGTGCCGCCGGAAGCGCATTTCAAGCCCTGGTCGCCGTATTTCGCGCAGAACTTGCGGAAGCCGTTTTCGGTCTCGCCGCCGAAGGGCACGAACGGATGCTTGGCGTCGATCATTGCCTGCACCACGCCGGTGTCGCCGCCCTGCGCGGTGACGCCGTCGAATTGCTTCTGAACCGCGATGGCGTCGGCGGTCACTTTCTGCGCGCTCGGGTCGTCCCACTTGCCGAAGACTTCGATGATGTCCCATTTCTTACCGGTCGCGTCAAGCGTCTCGTGGATGCCGTCGTGACGGTCGCGGTCGGCCGAAAAGCCGGAAACGCCGCGCACTTCGAGAATCTTGCCGCCGTTGGGCAGATACTTGGCGAGCCACTTTGCCCAGTAGACCCCGAGGCCCTTCTGGTCGACGTCGACGTTGATCGCATCCTCCGTGTCGAGAATATTGTCGAACGCCACCAGCACGACGCCTGCGTCGTTGGCGCGCTTGATGACCGGCTTGAACGCCTCCGGATTTTGCGCATCGACGACGATGGAGTCGTAGCCGGAATCGATGAAATTGTTAATCGCGGCGATCTGCGCGGCGACGTCGTCGCCGGTCGAGACGACCTTGAACTCCTTGAGCTTGGCGGCGACGTCGGGCTGGACCGCATAGGCCTTGGCGGTCTGAATCATCTGGATGCGCCAGGTATTGGCGATATAGCCGTTGGCGAGCGCGATGCGATACGGGCCCTTCTTGGCGAGGAATTTGAAGAACTTCGTCTTGTCGGTCCATGGCGCAAAGCAGCCCGCATCGGCGGCCGGGCCAGCGACGATCTCCGGGCCGGCGGCATAGGCGTGAGTGCTGAGCACTGCGGTCAACAAGGCGCCGCCGGCGGCGGCAATAGCGACAGGGCGAAAATGGTTCATATTCGACCTCCCTATTTTTGCGTTCATGTCGACGGCCCGGCCTCGCCGTGAACGTCGCGGGACCATTGTTCCCGCGACGTTCAGGTCTGACGGCTACTTGTTTTCCTTCGTCTGGCCCATGATTTCCTGCGCGGTGAAATTGATGTTGCAGGTGGGGAAGGAGTTGCCAACGAAGAAGTTATCGGACTGGGCGGCGTAGTAGTTGTCGCCGTCCTTGAAGTTGGGATCTTCCGCAGTCGCCAGCGGCAGTTTGACCGACTGCGGCACGACCTGGCCTTGGAGCGCGGCGATGGCGACCTTGATCGCGACTGCGACCTGCGCCGGACCGGTGCCGCCGGAAGAGCACAGCAATCCCTGCCCCGACAGCTTAGCGCAGAACTTGCGGAAGCCGTTCTCGGTTTCGCCGCCGAACGGCACCATCGGATGCTTCGCGTCGAGCATGGCCTGCACGACGCCGGTGTCGCCGCCCTGCGCGGTGAAGCCGTCGAAATGCTTCTGGACGGCGATGGCGTCCGCTGTCACCTTCTGAGCGGTCGGGTCGTCCCACTTGCCATAGACTTCGACGATGTCCCACTTCTTGCCGGTCTTATCGAGAGTCTCGTGGATGCCGTCATGACGGTCGCGGTCGACCGAGGTGCCCGACACGCCGCGCACTTCGAGAATCTTGCCGCCGTTGGGCAGATGCTTGTCGAGCCACTGCGCCCAGTAGACGCCGAGGCCCTTCTGGTCGACGTCGACGTTGATCGCGTCCTCGGTGTCGAGAATATTGTCGAACGCCACCAGCACGACGCCCGCGTCATTGGCGCGCTTGATGACCGGCTTGAACGCCGCGGGGTTCTGCGCGTTGACGACGATCGCGTCGAACCCGGAATCGATGAAGTTGTTGACCGCGGCGATCTGCGCGGCCACGTCCTCGCCGGTCGAAACGACCTTGAACTCCTTGAGCTTGGCGGCGACGTCGGGCTGGGCCGCATAGGCCTTCGCGGTCTGGATCATCTGGATGCGCCAGGTGTTGGCGATATACCCATTGGCCAGCGCGATGCGATACGGGCCCGGTTTGGCGGCGAATTTGAAGAACTTGGTCTTGTCGGTCCAAGGCGCGAAGCAGCCAGGATCGGCGGCCGGGCCGGCGACGATCTCCGGGCCGGCAGCATAGGCAGGCGCGCAGAGCGCGCAGGCGGCGACGGAAGTTGCCGCAACCGCGGACAGCGCGAGAAGGCGAATAGGCAGCATGATCATCCTCCCGATGTTTTGTTCATCGCGACCGCCAAACTTTGGCGATCGCGTCTTTCTGCGGCAAACCCCAGGAATTGAGCGCCGGGCCGTTTGCTCCACAGCTGTTCTAGGCTGACATGTCAGTATAACCCGGTGACGAGCGGGCGCAAGCCCGCCTTGCCTCCGCGTTGCCCCAGCGCGCCAGTCGCCAAACAAGAAACCCGCGCTGGATGGCTCCAGCGCGGGCCTTGTTTCGATGAACGCCCGAGCGGCGGAGCGTTACTTCTTCTGGTCGCGGGCTTTCAGCGCGGCGCCGAGAATGTCGCCGAGCGAGGCGCCCGAGTCGGCCGAGCCGTATTGCGCGATCGCCTCCTTCTCCTCGGCGACTTCGAGCGCCTTGATGGAGACGGCGATCTTGCGCGCGCGGCGGTCGAACTGGGTGATGCGCGCGTCGACCTTCTCGCCGACCGAGAAGCGCTCGGGACGCTGGTCGCCGCGATCGCGCGCGAGCTCGCTGCGCTTGATGAAGGCGGTCAGATCCGTGCCCGCGATCTTCACCTCGATCCCGCCATCCTTCACTTCGAGGACCTCGCAGGTCACGACCGAGCCCTTGCGCAATTCTCCCTCGGCGCCGCCCTCGTCGCCTGTCTTCCTGGCGGCGAAGGGGTCGCTAGCGAGCTGCTTGATGCCGATCGCGATGCGCTCTTTCTCGACGTCGACGTCGAGCACCTTGGCGCGGACCTTGTCGCCCTTCTTGTAGTCCTCGATCGCCTGCTCGCCCGGGCGGGTCCAGTCGAGATCGGAGAGGTGGACCATGCCGTCGACGTCGCCGTCGAGGCCGATGAAGAGGCCGAACTCGGTCTTGTTCTTGACCTCGCCTTCGACCTCGGAGCCGACAGGATGCTTCTCGGCGAAGGCTTCCCACGGGTTCTGCAGGGTCTGCTTGAGGCCGAGCGAAATGCGGCGCTTCGCGGCGTCGACCTCGAGCACCTGGACCTCGACCTCCTGGCTCGTCGAGACGATCTTGCCCGGATGGACGTTCTTCTTGGTCCAGGACATTTCGGAGACGTGGATGAGGCCCTCGATTCCGGGTTCGAGTTCAACGAACGCGCCGTAGTCGGCGATGTTGGTCACGCGGCCCTTCAGCTTCTGGCCGACCTGGTAGCGGGCTTCGATCGCCGACCACGGGTCTTCCTGCAATTGCTTCATGCCAAGCGAGATGCGGTGCGTCTCATGGTTGATCTTGATGATGCGCACTTTGACCTGCTGGCCGATCGTCAGCACTTCGCTGGGATGGTTGACGCGGCGCCAGGCGATGTCGGTCACGTGCAAGAGGCCGTCGATGCCGCCGAGGTCGACGAACGCGCCATAGTCGGTGAGGTTCTTGACTGTGCCGTCGATGACCTGGCCCTCGACCAGATTGGCGACGATCTCGTGGCGCTGCTCGGCTCGGCTCTCTTCGAGCACAGTGCGGCGCGAGACGACGATGTTGCCGCGCCTGCGATCCATTTTGAGGATCTGGAACGGCTGCGGGACGTTCATCAGCGGCGCGACGTCGCGCACCGGGCGGATGTCGACCTGGCTGCGCGGCAGGAAGGCGACCGCCCCGTCGAGGTCGACCGTGAAGCCGCCCTTGACTTGGTTGAAAATCACACCTTCGACCTTCTCGTTCTTCTCGAAGGCCTGCTCGAGCTTGACCCAGCTCTCCTCGCGGCGCGCCTTGTCCCGCGATATGACTGCTTCGCCGAGCGCGTTCTCGATGCGCTCGAGATAGACCTCGACCTCGTCGCCGACGCCCGGGGCGGGGTCGCGGCCGTGGTTGGTGAATTCCTTAAGCGCCACGCGCCCTTCAGTCTTCAGGCCGACGTCGATGACGGCCATGTCTTTTTCGATCGCGACGACCTTGCCCTTGACGACCGAGCCTTCGAAGGCTTCGTCCTCGCCGTAGGTCTCGTTCAAAAGCGCGGTGAAATCCTCGCGCGTGGGCGCGGAGGTTTGAGTTGTGGACATTCGTTCTCCTGAGACGCCCGAAAAACGGGCTAACGCCGGCGGTTGGGTTCGTGTTGACGGTCAGGCATCCGCTCGCCAGGAAAGCCTCGCGAAAAATCGCGAACCTTCTCACCGCTTGTCGCGGGCCGGCGCATAAGGCCGACGTTCGAACGCCCAGGCTTATTCGCCATATGGGGAGCCCACGCGGCGAGCGCCAGCCGCTAGCAGGAAACTCCCGCGGGAGCAAGGAGGAAAGCCGGGGACGGGCTGATTGTTGGGGCGCGGTCGCCCAAGTCGGGTTGGATGCACCAGCCTTCGGTGATAGGCTTGGTCCATGTTCTCGGCGACTTGGATCGTAAGAGGCGGCTTCATTGCCGCTCGAATTCGCCGCCCGGCCTGACGCCGGGCCGGGCTCTTCGCGATTCCCTGTCAATCCGCCCCGGCTAGCAAGGGGCCCACGAGAAACGTCCTCCGATGTCTCCTTCGAGCGCGACCCTCCACATGATGTGCGGCAAGATAGCCGCTGGAAAATCCACGCTTTCCGCCAGGCTGGGCGAGGTGACGAATACGATCGTGATCAGCGAGGATCGCTGGGTCGTCGATTTGTATCCAGACGAAATCAAGTCTGTCGCTGGTTACTTCGTTCGCTCCGCAAGACTGCGTCAGACGCTCAAGCCCCACATCGTCAGTCTCTTGCGCGCTGGCGTTTCGGTCGTTTTCGACTTTCACGCGAACACGGTCGCTTCGAGGCTATGGATGCGCTCCCTGTTTGAGGAAGGTCACGCCTCTCATGAGCTTCATTTCCTCGACGTTCCAGACGAGGTCTGCAGAGCGCGGATGCACGCGCGAAACGCCTCCCGGGCCGATGATTACCCCACCAGCGACGCAGATTTCGATCATGTCACCAGCTTTTTTGTTCCGCCGGACGCGAGCGAAGGCTTCAATGTCATAAGATACGGCGACGGTTGACGTCTCGTCCCTCCCGCCGTCCACTCGGGTAAGTTTCCTCGAATATCTTCTCATCTAGGACCGCTTTTCCCGACCCATCGGGCAAGCCCGGGCCGCTCGCGCGGGACAGTTGGAGGCGATGTCGTTGAGAGTCCTGGTCTGCGGCGGGCGTGATTGGCGGGACGCCGAACTCATCGAGAGCACGTTGGATCGCTTGCGCGCCGCTCGCGGCCCATTCGACTGCCTGATCCACGGCGGGGCGCGCGGCGTCGATCGCATTGCCGGGAAATGGGCGAGGAAAAACGGCGTCCTCGAATGGGATTTCCTGCCGGAATGGCACAGGGCAGGGATGCACGACGGCGCCGCGCGCAATCAGCTCATGATTGCCTTGGCCCTCCCTGAGCTCGTCATCGCGTTTCCGGGCGGCCGCGGCACGGCCGACATGGTTGAGCGAGCGAAGGCCGCCGGGATCGAGGTCATCGAGACCGACTAGCTATCCGCTATAGCCCTCGCCAGACAACCCATGGATTCGAAGGCCGGAGGTGATCATGCTGCCGCCCAAACATAGCATTCCCACCACCAGTCAGCGAGCCCAACCACAGACCCGATTGGATCTGAACAGGATTAGATCCGCAATCCCCCGAATTGCGCCCGTCTTCCGAAACACGCCTCAATACGCATGCCCGGCTCTCGGCGAGGCGCTGGATTGCGAGCTCATTGTGAAACTCGAAACCGCCAATCCTGTGCGCTGCTTTAAGGGCCGCGGCGCCGAGACTGTCATGGCGCGGCTGACCGACAACCCCGGTTCCAGGTCGGTCGTTTGTGCGAGCATCGGCAACCTCGGGCTAGCGCTGGCCTACAGCGGACAAAGCCGCGGGATTGCCGTAACGGTCGTGGCTGGCGCCAGCGCCAGCCACTACAAGTTGGAACGTATCCGCGCATTGGGCGCGACCGTACGGATTGTCGACGGCGACTTTGATGATGCTCGCCATCTGGCCCGGCGCATGGCTGACAGCGAAGGGGCGTTTCTGGTCGAGGACAGCGAAAACCTCGATACCTGTGAAGGCGCCGGGACGATTGGGCTCGAACTCATCAAGGACGGGGGTCCCGTAGACGCCGTGCTCGTTGCTCTCGGGGGCGGCGCCATGGCGACGGGCGTGGGTCATGTCTTCAAATGCCTGGCCCCAATGGTCGAGATCGTTTGCGTGCAACCAAGGGGCGCGCCAGCGATGGCGTTGTCGTGGAGGGCAAAATCTGTCGTCGAGACCGACCGCATCGACACGATCGCGGATGGAGTCGCTGGCCGCTGCCCGATCCCGGCGGTTCTTGACGA
>Ga0209040_10002028_pt1 | contig 15994 bp, 12 predicted proteins | sample BogFormECP12_OM3_FD_188240 | JGI IMG/M metagenome (GOLD analysis project Ga0209040, IMG submission 188240) | Bog forest soil microbial communities from Calvert Island, British Columbia, Canada - ECP12_OM3 (SPAdes) (version 2) | ecosystem: Environmental > Aquatic > Freshwater > Wetlands > Bog ...
TAGCCAACGTGGTGTGACGGACAACGAGATCGTCATCGGCACCTATACCGATCTCTCTGGCGTAACGGCGATGTGGGGCGTCAACAACACCAACGCATGGCGCATGGTGTTCGACGAAGTCAACGCCAACGGCGGGATCAACGGCCGCAAGATCAAGTACATCGTAGAAGACAATCAGTATCAGATTCCCCGCTCTATCCAGGCTGCCAACAAGCTGATCAACCGCGACAACGTGTTCTTCATGGTCGCCAACGGCGGCACGCCGATGAACAACGCGACGATGCCCGACCAGCTCGCCAAAGGCGTGCCGAACATCTTCCCGCTGACCTCGGCGCGATCGATGTACGAGCCGCTGCATCACCTGAAGTTTGGCCTGGCGGCTTCGTACTATGACCAGATGCGCTCCGGCGTGAAGACGTTCATCGAGCAGCATCACAATAAGGCGATCTGCGCCATGTCGCAGGACACCGACTTCGGCCGCGACGTCATGGCGGGTGCGAACGACCAGCTCGCGGCCATGGGCCTGAAGCTGGTGGCCGAGACGCTGCACAAGCCGACCGATACCGACTTCAGCGCGTCGGTTGCCAGGTTGAAGGAAGCCAACTGCGACCTGATCCTGCTCGGCACGATCACGCGCGACACCATCCAGATCGTCTCCGCGGTGCGCAAGATCGGCTGGAATGTCGACATGCTCGGCCAGGCCGCGAGTTATGATGAGGCCATAGCGGAGGTACCGGGCGGCGTGACCGAAGGCTTCTACTCGATGACGCCGGTGCTGTTCGTCGCGGGCAGCGATTCCAGTCCTGCGGTGACGAAATTCGCCGAGGCCTATAAGAAGCAGTTCGGCAAGGAACCGAACTTCGCTGCGCAGATCGGCTACACGGCGGCGCAGCTTGTCGTGCTCGCGCTGCAGAATGCGGGCAAGGACCTGACGACAGACAGCTTTGTCGCCGGCATCGAGAGCATCAAGGGCTGGCACGACATCTTTGGCTCGCCGGCGATGAGCTTCAGCGCGACGAAGCATCAGGGTTCCAGCGAATCGTTCCTGTGCGTGGTGAAGGGCGGCCACTGGGTGCCGGTCAGCACGACGTCGGTCGGCTACTGATCGGCCAGCAGGACCATAACATTTCCCAGGCCGGCCGGTGATCGCACCGGTCGGCTGCCGGCAGGAAAGGAGGAACGTACTGCGCGATCCGAACGCCGACGGATAACGCGGGAAAGCCGACACAATTCGGCGAGGGAGTAGGGACGTATGCGCAACGTGTTCATCGCGGCGGTCGCGGCCGTCGCACTCACAGTCCCCGCCATGGCGGAAGAGAACGCCCGTGTCACCGACAACGAAATTGTCATCGGCACCTACACCGATCTGTCGGGCGTGACTGCGATGTGGGGCGTCAACGACGCCAATGCTTATCGCATGGCGTTCGACGCGGCCAACGAGGCCGGCGGCATCAACGGCCGCAAAATCAAGTACATCGTCGAGGACATGCAGTACCAAGTGCCGCGCGCGGTGCAGGCGGCGAACAAGCTGATCAATCGCGACAACGTATTCGTCATGGTGTCCAACGGCGGCACGCCGATGAACAACGCCACGTTGCCCGAGCAGCTTGCCAAGGGGGTGCCGAACGTCTTCCCCTTCTCGGGAGCGCGGTCGATGTACTTGCCGCTCCACCACATGAAGTTCGGCTACTCGGCATCGTACTACGATATGGAGCGGGCCGGCGTGAAGCTGTTCGCCCAGACCTACGGCAAGAAGCGGTTTTGCGCCATGTCGCAGGATACCGACTATGGCCGCGATGTGATGGATGGCGTGCGCGACCAGTTGAAGGCGATGAACATCCAGCTTGTGGCGGAAACGCTGCACAAGCCGACCGATACCGACTTCAGCGCCGCGGTCGCCAAACTGCGCGATGCCGACTGCGACCTGATCCTGCTCGGCACCATCGTGCGCGACACCGTGCAGATCGTCTCAGCTATCCGGAAGGTCGGCTGGAATGTGGACATACTGGGCAACGAACCGATCTACGACCAGTCGGTGGCGGACGTGCCAGGTGGCGCGACCGAGGGCGTCTACACCATGACCGCCACCCTCTACGTGGACCCAAGTGATCCGCGTCCTGCCGTGCATGAGTTTGCCACCAAGTATGAGCAACTGTGGGGGCACCCGCCGAATTTCGCCGCCGAGATCGGCTATTCGGCGGCGCAGGTGGTGGTCCTGGCGTTGCAGAAGGCGGGCCGCGACCTCACGGCCGACAGCTTCATCGCCGCGCTGGAGAGCATCAAGGACTACCACGACATCTTTGGTTCTCCGACGATGAGCTTCAGCGCAACGAAGCATCAAGGCTCAAGCGAAGCCTTCCTCACCCAGATAAAGGACGGCAAGTGGGTCCAGGTCGGCACCGAGTCCTACGGCTACTGACGACTGGCACTTTCCCTCCCCCGTTTTACGGGGAGGGGGGCCGGTCCCTGTCATTGCGAGGAGCGAAGCGACGAAGCAATCTCGTGCCAGTTTGGCACTTATCGGATACGGACGGAAATCGCCGCGGTCTCCCAGCAGTTCGCGCCCTCATCGAGATTGCTTCGTCGCTTTGCTCCTCGCAATGACAGCGGTACGTATGCTGGCGATTTTCGGATGTAACAACGCTACAGTCGTTCGATCTCCAGCGGGAACAGCGCATCCGGATCCGGCGCGCGCAGCAGGTGATACACGTTGAACCGGTACGCCGGTCCCAGCGACACCTCTGGCGGCGTGAACGGAAACGCCAGATTGCCCGCGGTGGATAGCCTGCCCGCATAGCCGTGGTGCAGCAGATACTGCTTCAGCGTGCGCACCACCTCGGCTGCGCGTTCCGCGGTCGGTGCAATGCATTCGCCCATCACGAACACCTCGCCCGGCGGGGGTTCACCCGCCGGCGCCGCCATCCGCACGCCGTCCACGCCATAGACACGGAACCGCAGCGTGTAGTCCTCTGGCATGTCCTCGCACACCAGGTCGCGCACCACCGTCGCCACCGCGGGCAATATCTCGCGATGTTGCGCGATGAAGCGAGGGTCGGCCGCGCCCGCCAGCAGCACCGCGCGCTCGCCAATCCGCCGCGCGCCTTCGATCTTCACGCACGGATCGGTCGACTCGCGCCACGCCGCGCCGGTGACCCGGCAGCGCCGATCATCCACCGCGGCATAGTCGGCGCCGCTCAGATCCAGCCGGCCTTCCGGTTCGTACACCGTATAGGGATCGGCCTGTTCGTACAGGCTGTGCGCCGCCACCGACACCGGTGTTGCGCGGCGCTGCTCCGCCATGCTCTCCAGCACAAACCCGTCGTCCTCCAGCGTCGCCAGGATCGAATCGCGTCCGCCCGGCACGCAGCACAGCGAGGCGCACTCGATGATCTTCGCCATGTGCACAGATAGCCCGGTGGGAAATCCCAGCATCGTCGGCAACGAGGCAAAGATCGCGGTGTCGCAGGCGCGGCCGGCGATCAGCACGTCGACATCCTCGGCCAGCGCGCGACGGAATGGACCCATGCCCATCTGACCGACGATATGCGCGGCCTCGATCACTTCGTCCTCGGTCAGCGCCGGCATGTCGTCGATACCGCTGACCGCGCCGGCACGTACCGCCGCACGCAGCGCCTCGCGCGACAGATCGGCACGCAGCACGCCGAGACGGAAATGCAGGCCGTCAGCGCGCGCGATGTCGCGAATGATGGCAAGCGTCGCTTCCAGATGTGGCGCTGCCCCCGCCGAACCGGCGGAACCGATCACCAGTGGCACGTCGATCGATCGTGCACCCAACAGTGCCTTGCGCAGATCGCGCCGCGTCGCCGCCGGCGCGGTCGCCATCTCGCCCTTGCCGAGATAGGTGGGGCCGATGTCGATCGAGCCCATGTCGCAGCCGATCAGGTCGGGTCTGCGCGCGAGACCTGCGTTGAACGCCGGCGTCGGAATGCCGTAGCCAAGTTGCCCCGATGCGCCAAGGAAACGCATCGGCCGCCGCTTGCGGCGCACGTCGTTGAGGATGCGGCCGGAGGCGCTCATATCTCCACCCCCAACAGCGGCCCGTGCTGTTGCGCGCCGTAAACGTCGCGATCGCCGGGATCGCCGGCCATGATCGGCCGCGCCAGCACGATCTTGATCGCGCGTCCCACCGGATACGGGATCACCGATACATTATCCGCGGGCAGGCCATACAATGCGCCGATACTATCGCGAGACAGCGCTGGCGATTGCGCGACGCGGCGGTAATCGGCGTCGGTGGCGAACATCAGGTCCAGCGTCAGCCGGCGCGGGCCGGCATTCTTGCTCCGGATCACCTGGGCGATGTCGGCCAGTTTCAAGGGCTCCTCCTGCGCAGGAATGCCAGAATGTCGGCGGCGCAGCGATCCGGCACGATGTCGAAGATATTGTGCGGCAGGCCCTCGTAGGCGATCAGTTCGCAGTCGGGGATCCTTGCCCGCATGATCTCGTAGTTCTGCGTGCTGCCCACCGTTTCCGCCCCCGGCATCACCAGCAGCGTCGGGCATTTGATGCGCGGCAGTTCGTCGGCCCACCACAGCGTCGTCATCAGCCCTACGAAGCGGCCTATATAGGCCGTGTCGTTCTTCGCCGCCTCGTCCAGGAACCATTCGATGTGGCCGCGGTCGTGGCCAGACGGGAAACGATCCTCGATGGTGGCGGCAAGGAAGTTGCGCAGCCCCTCGCGCGCGACCCGCGGTAACCAGGTATGCGCCTGACTGTTTTTCAGCCCCGGCGTCGAGCCGAACAGCATGAGACTGCGCACGCGCTCGGGCGACGCCATCGCCAGGTTCTGCGCCACATAGCCGCCGGCGGAGTTGCCGACGACGTGGACCGCGCCGCAGCCAAGGTGATCGAGCAGTTCGCGGACATCCTGTACCAGGCGGTCCATCGACAGCGGCGGTTCCGGCTGTGGCACCTGTGACTCACCGTGACCGCGCAAATCCATCCGCACCACTCGGTAGTGGCGGCACAGCCGTGGCACCGCCGCATACCAGCGCTTCGAAGAGCCCATCGCAGCGTGCAGCAGCAGGAGCGTGTCCGGTGGCCGCCACGGGTCGGTAAAGTCGTCGATCGTGTAGGCAATGCGGTTGGCGTCGCTGGCTGGAAAGGACTGTTCCATGGCTTGCAGCCTTTGATCCGGTCAGGAGGTCAATCTTGCAGCGGTACGCGGCTTTTGCTGCGCAAGATACCAGTCGCGACCCTTAGGCGTCGCGAATACGCGCAGATGAGGTCCTCGTTCCGGCGCATTCCAATTCCAGAACTGCTTGTCGCTAGAGCGTCCGCCACGGTCAGGGCCGTTTCTTCGGAGTTGAAGTCTGTCCCCCGATAGATTGTCACAAGTTGCTGCTAAATAAGCGCTGATAGCACATTGATCAGTTCGTCGAAATCGGCAGCGTGCGATGTGCCAGTCAGTTCCCATAGACCTGTGAAATCCTCGGTCGCCTGCGACATGATGCGGAAGTGTGTTGAGTCAAGTGTCATGGTGTCCCCGTGAGCAGAATGGGATTTCCGTCCAGCGGTATTGGGTCTGAGACCGAAGCACGCCTGCCTCTAACCGTTGATGGATCGTCGAAATCGATCGCGGCACCAGAACGCGCATTGCCGCTCATCCCGGCCTGTGCAATTCCGCCCGCGCCCGCGTCACCGTGCGCATTCCCCGCTTGAACACCGCCAGCGGATGGCAGATCTCTGCCACCGCCTGTTCCGGCGTCGTCGCGTCCAGCACCACGATGTCGGCGGGATTGCCTACCTTGATCCCATAGTCTCTTAGATTCATCAGCCGCGCCGACCGCTCGGTCAGCATGGCGAAGCATTCGCGCAGCCGCGCCGTCCCGCTGATCTGGCAGACGTTCGCCTGCAAGTTCGCCATCCGCAGCAGCGACGCATCGCCGAACGGCGTGAACGGGTTCAACACATTGTTGGTGGACAGCGAGCAGTTCACCCCATGTTCCACCAGCAGGTTCACATCCGCCACGCCACGGCGAACGCTGTATTCCTGATCGCGCCCCATCATGAACAGCTCGGTCGCTGGCAGCACCGTCACCGCGACACCGGCATTGGCGATCCGCCGTGCCAGCGTGCGCAGGTCCGCAACCGGCATGGTGGACAGCTTGCACATATGTCCGACCGCCACGCGCCCTCCCAGGCCGTACTTCTCGGTCAGCTCGCACACCAGATGAATGTCCATTCCCTCCGGCGAATTGCCGGAGTCCAGGTGCATGTCGATGTCCACATCGAACTCGCGCGCGAGATCGAACACCCGATGGACCTGCCCGGCATGATCCGGATCATAATTCGGTGCCGCCCCGATGACGCGCGCGCCGCGCCGCAGCCCTTCCACCAGCAGCGCGTCGGAACGCGGATTGTTGGTCAGCCCCTCCTGCGGGAACACGCAGACCTCGACATCGATCGCCCAGGCATAGTCGCGCCGCAGCGCCTCGATCGCCTCGAAGCTGCGCATCTCCACGCCGCCGTCCAGCTCCAGATGCGTGCGCATCCGCGTGGCGCCGTGCTTGATGCACTTCTCCAATGTGCGGCCGGCACGTTCGTACACATCCTCGACGATAAATGTGTGCTTCACCGCCGCGACACGCTGCATGGAGTTCGCCGGCCGCCCCTGCTCCGGCGCGCAGCGGTCGATGATGTTGGACTTGTCGAGGTGGATATGCGTCTCGATCAGCCCGCCGCATACCAGGCAGCCGTCCGCATCGAACGCCGGACCGTCAGCCTGCAATGCCGTCTCAATCGCGACGATGCGGCCCGCCACAACGCCGATATCCACCAACGGCGTATCCGGCGTACCGGCCAATCTGGCGTTGCGGACGATCAGATCCATCGCCTGCCCCTCTCACGTCGCCGCGATGCTGGCCCGCCGTGTGGGGTGGCGCAATCCCTACGTGCCGCGCGGCGCCACGTTCCAGATGTCGTCGGCGTATTCGCGGATCGCGCGATCGGAGGAGAACCAGCCGAGGTTCGCGGTATTCAGCACGCTGGCGCGCCACCAAACACGCCGATCGTGCCAGCGTGCGGACACCCGGGCCTGCATCGCGGCATAGGCGGCGAAGTCCGCGGTCACCACGAAGTGGTCGTTGCCGGTCAGTTCGTCGACCAGCTCGCGGTAGCGCTGCGGTTCATCCGCCGAGAACACGCCGTAGGCCACCGCGTCCAGCACCTCTTGCAGTACAGGCAGGCCCTCGATCGTCGCGTGCGCTCCGGGCCCCCGCCGCCGGCGCTCCACCACCTCGTCCGCTGTAAGGCCGAAGATGAAGATGTTGTCGTCGCCGACGCGTTCGCGGATCTCGATATTGGCGCCATCCAGCGTGCCGATGGTCAGCGCACCATTCAGCGCCAGCTTCATGTTGCCGGTGCCGGACGCTTCCATCCCCGCAGTGGAAATCTGCTCCGACACATCGGCGGCGGGTATGATCGCCTCCGCCAGGCTGACATTGTAGTCTGGAAGGAACACCACCTTCAGCAGACCGTGCAGCGCCGGGTCGCAGTTGATCACGTGCGCCACGTCGTTGATCAGTTTGATGATCAGCTTGGCACGGCGATAGCTCCCGGCCGCCTTGCCTGCGAAGATCTTCACCCGCGGCACCCAGGTGGAGGTCGGCCGCGCGCGCATGTCGTTGTACAGCGCGATCGTCTCCAGGACATTGAGCAACTGACGCTTGTACTCGTGGATGCGCTTGATCTGCACGTCGAACAGCGCATCGGGATCCAGCTTGATGCACGTCCGCTCCGCCACCAGCTTTGCCAGCGCTTGCTTGTTGCCGCGGCGGATGCCCGCAAGCCGCTCATGAATCGCGGTATCATCGGCAGCCTTTGCGAAATCCGCCAGTGCCTCGGCGTCATCCAGCACGCGTTCGCCGACGACTTCGCTGAGCAGGTCGGTCAGCCGCGGGTTCGCCGCGAACAGCCAGCGTCGCAGCGTGACGCCGTTGGTCTTGTTGACGATGCGGTCGGGATAGAGTCGGTGCAGCTCGCGGAACACGGTCTGGCGCATCAGCTCGGTGTGCAGCGCGGACACTCCGTTGACCTTGTGCGCTCCGAGGAAGGCGAGCGAGCTCATGCGCACGCGCCGGCCGGCGTTGTCATCGATCAGGGAGAGAGCGGCGAGCGGCGCCCCATCCGATCGCGACAAGGCGCACACCGCATCCAGATGCAGCCGGTTGATCTGGTACACGATCTGCATATGGCGCGGCAGCAACCGCTCCATCAGCGACACCGGCCAGCTCTCCAACGCCTCGGGCAGCAGCGTGTGATTGGTGTAGGCGATGGTGTCGGTGGTGATCCGCCACGCCTCCTCCCACGGCAGGTCGTGCAGATCGACCAGGATGCGCATCAGCTCGGCGACCGCGATCGCCGGGTGTGTGTCGTTCAACTGGATCGCCGCCTTGTCAGGCAACAGGCGGATGTCGTCATTATGTTGACGCAGGTGCCGCTGGACGAGGTCCTGCAGCGACGCGGATGTGAAGAAGAATTCCTGACGCAGCCGGAGCTCCTGGCCTGCCGGCGTCTCATCGCTCGGATAGAGTACCTGCGAAATCGCGTTGGCGCGGTCACGTGGCTCCAGTGCGCCGATATGGTCGCCGCGATTGAATGCGTCGAGCCGTAGCGGATCGGCTGCCCGCGCCGACCAGAGCCGCAACGTGTTGGCATAGTGTCCGCGCCAGCCGACCACCGGCGTGTCGTAGGCGACCGCGTCCACCATTTCGGCCGGGTGCCAGACATGGCGCATGGTGCCGTCGGCCTTGGTCTGGGTCTCGACGGTGCCGCTGAAGCCGACCGGATGGGTGGCGTCCGGCCGCGCGACCTCCCAGGGGTTGCCGAAGGTCAGCCAGTTCTCCGGATATTCCAGCTGCCACCCGTCCCTGATGACCTGCCGGAACATGCCATGATCGTAGCGGATGCCATAGCCGTGCGAGGCGATCGACAGTGTCGCCATGCTCTCCATGAAGCAGGCGGCGAGGCGGCCAAGGCCGCCATTGCCCAGTGCCGCGTCGTGTTCGACGTTGCGTAAGCGGTCGTAATCCACGCCGAGTTCGGCGAGAGCGGCGCGCATGCGATCGACCAGGCCCAGGTTGTTGAGCGAGTCGTGCAGCAACCGGCCGATCAGGAACTCGAGCGACAGGTAATAGACGCGCTTGCCCTGGGAGACGTAGTTGGTACGGGTCGAGGCCAGCCAGCGCTCCAGCGCGTGGTCGCGCACGGCGAGCGCGGCCGCCATGAACCAGTCCCAGTCGGTGGCGACGATCGGGTCGCGGCCGACCGCGTAGGTCAGCTTCGCGACCACGCTTCGGCGCAGCGCGGCGACGTCCTCGTCTTCCGCGGGAATTGGGATGCGTGACGCATCCGCGCTGGAGATCAATGCAGAGTTCATGACGGCGGGGTATGTCGCGGAATAGTGGAAATATTGGGTTAATCGGCCCCTGTGTTCCCTCACTCCAGGAACCTGCGCACCTCCCGCAGGAACACATCCAGCTTGTCGTGGTGCACCCAATGCCCGGCGCCCTCCACGCCCAGCACGCGTGCATCGCGGAAGAGACCGGCTCGGCCATCCTCCTCCGGGTTGTTCGCCCAACTCTCCTTGCCGTAAACGAGCAGCGCCGGGCAGGCGATGCGCGACCACAGCGACGCGATCTCCTCCCGCGTCATGTCGTAGGGTGGCCAGACGCGCACGTAGTTGTCGAACTTCCAGCTATAGGTGCCGTCCTCGTTCTGGTTCACCCCGTGCTGCGTGAGGTGCCGCGCCTGCTCGGCCGACAGATGCGGATTTTCCTCCTGCATGCGGTGCAGCGCATCCTCTATCGAGGCGTAGCGTCGCGGCAGCCTGCCCGACAGCGAGCGCTGCTCGTCGATCCAGTCGCGCATGCGTTCGTCGATCGAGCGGCGCGGCGTCACGCCAGGCGGACGTGGCGGTGGCCCGATCCCCTCGATCACCACCAGGCGACGCACCGCATCCGGATAGATGCCGGCATAGCGCGTCGCGATGTTGCCGCCGAGTGAGTGGGCGACGATCGAGACCGGCGCCAGCTCCTGCTGATGGATGAGCTGCGCCAGGTCGTAGATGTAGCTCGCCATCGTGTAATGGCCGGACGCCGACCAGGCGGAATCGCCGTGGCCGCGCAGGTCAGGGGCGATGATGTGGTACTCGTCGCGCAGGGCCGCCGCCACCCAGTCCCAGTTGCGGCAATGGTCGCGTCCGCCATGCACCAGTAGCAGCGGCGGAGCGGATGGGTTGCCCCAATCAACGTAATGCAGGCGCAGCCGCTGCGAAAAATACACGCGCGAGGTAGGGCCGGACGACATCGTGACGCTCATGCGTATTAGTTTGACGCATAACTGGTATGCCGGCTAGCGTTGCCTGGACCGTGTCGTCCCAGGCCCGGGAACCGGCCGTGTCGTCCTCCCGGGCAGCCGTTCGTCGGTCGTGTCCGTGACGTTCTCCAGGGAGGAAAATCAACAATGTCGTCATCCGTAAGCACGCAACCCATCCCGTGGTGGAAGGAACCCACCAAGGACCAGTGGATCGCCTGGTGGGCCGCATGGCTCGGTTGGACGCTCGATGCGTTCGATTTCACCATCTTCCTGCTGATCATGGTGCCGATTGCCAACGAGTTCAAAGTTCCGCTGACCGAGGTCACCGCCGTCTTCACCATCACGTTGTGGCTACGCCTGGTCGGCGCGACCGCGTCAGGTTGGCTGGCGGATCGGGTGGGGCGGAAGATCCCGCTGATGATCTCGATCCTGTGGTACTCGATCTGCAACTTCATTGCCGGCTTCTCGCCGACCTTCGGCTTCCTGTTCCTGTTCCGTGCGCTGCTCGGCATCGGCATGGGAGCGGAATGGCCCGCCGGAGCGTCGCTCGCCATGGAGCACTGGCCGGTGCGGTCGCGCGGCTTCATGAGCGGCGTGCTGCAAGGGTCGTGGGGTATCGGCTTCGCGCTGTCCGCCCTGATCTTCGCGCTGTTCAACGACACCATCGGCTGGCGTGGCATGTTGTGGATCGGGATCCTGCCCGCGTTGGCAGTCGTCTGGGTACGCAAATACGTCAAGGAACCTGAGGTCTGGCTGGAGAACCGCAGGAAGCAGCGCGAGGAGAAGCGCGAGGTTCGCACGCCCCTGGTCGAGATCTTCAAGCGCCGGATGATCGCCAACACGCTTCTGGCCTGCTGGTGGATGTCGAGCTGCTTCGTCGCCTACTACTCGATTTGGGCATTGTTCGCGACTCACCTGCAGAAGGACCTGGGCCTCGGGTCGCTGATGGTCGGTCTGCCGCTGGTGGTGGCCAATCTGCTGGCATTCGGGGCCATGTGCTTCTGGGGCTGGGTGGGCGACGTGCTGGGCCGCCGGTGGTCGATGATGATCCCCGCCTTCATCGGCATCTTCATCACGCCGACCTACCTGCTGACCACCGACCCGTACTGGATCATTCTTGGCTTCTGGGTCCAATCGCTGTTTGCCGGCGCAATTTACAGCCAGTTGCCGAGTTACCTCACCGAGCGCTTCCCCACGGAGGTACGGGCCACCGCCAGCGCGTTCACCTACCACACGGGAGCGATCTTCGGCGGCCTGGTGGCGCCGGTCCTTACCTACTTCGCGGTCGAGTATCAGCTTGGCTTTGCCATCCCGATGCTGATCGGTACCACTCTTGGGTTGGTCAGCGTCCTGATCTCGCTGATGCTGAGCCCGGAGACCAAGGGGCACGTGTTCACGTCGGATATCGTGGTCACCTGATCGACGCGCGCTACGGAACCGTCGGCGGCCATTCGCCGCCGACGGGGATGGCCTCGTCATCGCCCGGCCACGGCGGCATGGTCACGCCGACGGCAGTGAGCGGCTCGTCGCCGAACGAACGGAACTGGAAGTGCGTCCCGAGCGGCAGCGTGAGACACACTCCCGCATGGACGTCGACGATCGCCGTGTGATCATCCTGCCGCCGCCACACCTGCCCGTGTCCCGATAGAAAGAACCAGATCTCCTCAACGGTCCGATGCGTCACGGCTCTCGATACCTGACCGGGAGCGAGTTGGAAGTGGGCCATTCCGCCACCGCCGAGGCCTAGCAGTAGCCTGACGTCCGATCCGTCCGGCGCGACGACGTCACGCGCGGTCGGCAGATGCCTCGTGGCGAATTGCGCCATGCTTCACCCGATCGGCGGCCGCTTGCGGTGCCACTCGGTGCCGCGTTCGTATGCCGCGGCGACGCGCAGCACCGTCGCGTCCTCGAAGTAGCGGCCGACGAACTGCACCGACAGCGGCAGCCCGTTGCTCGATAGCCCCGCCATCATCGCCAGCGCCGGATGGCCGGTGATGTTGAACGGCGTGCGCGCCTGGCGCGGGTAGGTGCGTGCGGTCTCCGCCGCGTCCTCGATCCGACTGGCCGGGTCCATCGAGCTGGCGCAGATCAGCACGTCGAAGTCACGGAACGCCTCCTCGATCACGGCGATCATCTGGAACCGCCTTCGCTGCGCGCCGACATAGTCACCGGCATTCATGAACGCGCCCGGCATCAACCGTTGGCGCGACAACTGTCCGTAGTCCCCGGGGCGCGAGCGCAGCCACGGCGCGTGGATCGACCACGCCTCGCTGCACAGGATCACCCGGTTCACCGCGGCGAACTCGTTGAGCGACGGCAGCGTGACATCGCGCACCTCCGCGCCCTCGGCTTGCAGCACCCGCACGGCATCCTCGACCGCCGCGGTCACCTCAGGATGCGCCGGCTTGTCCAGCTCGTGGAAGTGCCGCACGAAGCCCACGCGCAGGTCGCGCACGCCGCGGTCCAGCATGCGGCCGAAATACCGCGCGCTGGTCGCGGCGCTGCCGGGGTCCGCCGGATCGTGCCCGGCGATCGCATCCAGCAGCAGGGCGTTGTCCGCCACGGTGCGGGTCAGCGGCCCGACATGGTCGAGCGTGAACGACAGCGGGAACACGCCGCGCCGTGACACCAGGCCGTAGGTCGGCTTCAGTCCGACGATGCCGCAGGCCGAGGCGGGATTGCGCACCGATCCACCGGTGTCGGAACCGAGCGCCAGCGGAAACAGCCCGGCACACACGCCGGCGCCGGAGCCGGACGAGGAGCCGCCCGGATGGTGGTCCGGGTTCCAGGGATTGCGCGCCGGCGGGAACGGCAGATCGAAACTCGGCCCGCCGATGGCGAACTCGTGGGTGGACAGCTTGCCAAGGATGATCGCGCCCGCCTGACGCAGCTTCGCGACCACCGCCGCATCGGCCGCAGCGATGTTGTCCAGCAGGATCTTCGAATGGCATGTGGTCGGCAGGCCGGCGACATCGATGATGTCCTTGATGCCGACCGGCACCCCGTGCAGCGGCCCGCGCACGCGACCCGCCGCGATCTCGGCCTCCGCCGCGCGCGCCGCGTCCATCGCGGCATCGGCGTCCAGCCGGATGAAGGCGTGCAGCTTCGGGTCCAGCCGTTCGATGCGCGACAGCAGAGCGGTCAATAGCTCGACCGGCGAGAGGCGGCGGGTAGCGAACTCCCGCACCGCCTCGGCGGCGGTGAGCCAGTGCAGCTCGCTCACAGCCCGGTCCCCGCGCGCATCGGCGGCCAGGGTTCCGCGGTGGGATCGGTCGGATACGCGATCGCACCCTGGTTGCCGAGTGCCTGCTCCGCGGCGAGCGCCACATCGTCGGGGAATTCCGCCAGCGCCTTGTCCAGGCCCGCGGCGTGCGCCAGCTTCGCGATCAGGTCCTTGTCCATGTCGTTCTCCGGGCTTCGCGCGCCAATCATGCGATCGGCGGCGCGGGAACGGAAGCCGAAGAAAAGAGGGGCGGTGCAGCGTCACGCCGCACCGCCCAAGGTGGCCGCGCCACCAAGGCGCGACATCGGGGAGGAAACAGGACGCCGGCCAGAGCCGGGTCCGGGAGCGATGATACGGGGTAAGGAGCTTATGAAATGGTAACGACGACGCGCGGGTTGCTCGAAATTGCGGTTTACGAAGATCACAATTTCCCAAGATAGGAGTCCCGGATGCAGGTCCCGCCACAACGAACGCGTCCTCTGGTAGGACTGAAGGTGCTGGAGATCGGCCACTACATCGCCCCGCCGTTCTGCACCCGCATCCTCGCCGATCTCGGCGCCGAGGTGATCAAGTTGGAGCCGCCCGGCGGCGATCCGTTCCGCGGCTGGGGCGCCTCCGTTGGTGGGCATTCGGTGTGGTTCAGTGTGCACGGGCGCAACAAGCTGTCTGTTGTGCTGGACCTGAAGCGTGATCGCGACACCGTGCTGCTACTGGCGGCACGCGCCGACGTGCTGGTGGAAAACCTGCGCGCCGGCGGACTGGAGCGGCTGGAGCTGGGGCCGGAGGCGCTGCACGCGGTCAATCCCCGGCTGGTGATCGCGCGCATCTCGGGCTACGGCCAGGACGGGCCGTATCGCGACAAGCCGGCGTTCGGCGCCATCGGCGAGGCGATGGGCGGCATCCGCCACCTCACCGGGCATCCCGCCGGCAGTTCGGACCTGCCGCCGCCGCGATGCGGCATCTCGATCAGCGACGATCTGGCGGGGCTGTATGCGGCGATCGGGCTGTTATCGGCGCTGTGGCAGCGCGACGTGGCGGGGACCGGGCGTGGACGCGTGGTGGACGTGAACCTGGTGGACAGCGTGTTCAGCCTGATGGAGGGCATGCTGCCGGAATACGCCATGGACGGGCGCGTACGGCAGCCGGTGGGTGCGGCGATCGAGACCGCGGCGCCGACCAACACCTATCCCTGCGCCGACGGCAAGTGGCTGTGCATTGCCGGCAACTCCGACCTGATCTTCGCCCGGTTGATGGCGGCGATCGGCCGCCCCGAGCTGGCGCGGGATACGGCCTATGCGACCAATGCCGACCGGTGCGCGCGCCGCGGGGAGCTGGACGCGGTGATCGCCGCCTGGACCCGGACGTTGCCTGCGAAGGAGGCGCAGGCGCGACTGGAGGCGGCCGACGTGCCGTGCTCGCGGCTGTACGACATCGCCGACTGTGCGGGCGATCCGCATTTCCGGGCGCGTGGCTCGGTACAGGAGGTGGTGGATCCGCTGATCGGGCGGACGCTGCATCCGGGGCCGACGATTCGGCTAGACGGCGAGAAGCCGGAGGCGGTGGTGGCGTGGCCCGGGCCGCCGGCGGGGGCGCACACGGAGTACGTGCTGCGGACGCTGCTGGGAATGCCGGAGCAGCGGCGCTGAGCATCGAACTTTGCGTTTCATACCAGTGGGCCTGTCGGACGACCGCTCCGAGTGGAGAGCGGACCTTCAGGCCGGGGCATATACCGAATCATTTCCATGAGCTAAGACTCTCGTAGCAACAGGAAGCGATCTCATGGTGTCTGAGCTTTCTAGGCCCTGGGTTACACGGTACAGAGTTGCGAGCTCGCGGGTAGCGGCATAGGAACTCCGCATGGCCTCAAGGGCGCCTCACGCCAAGCTGGCGGGCCACCTCGGAGTGACGGGGCTGCTCCTCGGGGGAATCTCGATTAAGAGGAGCAGTGCCGAACTGACGAGGTGAGCAAAAAGCGAAGGGAACCGCGTGCCATGAGTTTGGAAGGGCTTCGGATAGCCATGCTTTGCGCTATTGCTGTGGCGGCTCCTGCCTCCGCCCAGCAAATCCACGCTCCGACAACTGCTGCCGAGGTCTCGGCCCCGCCGCGCGGCACAGTTATGACCAGGGACGAAACTGCGATGAAGGCTGAAGCCGCGAGTGCGGCGTGGCTGATAGCGCCAACACTCGCTATTGTATTCAGTTCCTTGGTGCCATTTTCGATTCTGCTGGGTCGGTACGCGGTCAGGCGACAACGACAGGCGAACTTGGAAAACCTCAGGCAAACACTACGCCGTTCCATTGGTCGGGAGGCATCTTTAATCGCATCATTTGAACACGCCCTCCAAAAGTATGATATGGAGGAGCCGGGGGGACGGCGCGGGCGCGTCGAGGAGATCTTCTTCAATATTGCTACGTCGATAATCTTTATACTAG
>Ga0209040_10002029_pt1 | contig 15987 bp, 13 predicted proteins | sample BogFormECP12_OM3_FD_188240 | JGI IMG/M metagenome (GOLD analysis project Ga0209040, IMG submission 188240) | Bog forest soil microbial communities from Calvert Island, British Columbia, Canada - ECP12_OM3 (SPAdes) (version 2) | ecosystem: Environmental > Aquatic > Freshwater > Wetlands > Bog ...
CGGCTGGCTTTCTTTCCGGTTGGACGTCGCTGATCGCCGGTTTTTCCGGAGCGGTCGCGGCCAGCGCCGTCGGGTTGGTAATCTACCTCGGGCAGTACTTCCCCGCATTGGCCTCCGACCACAGCTTGTTTTCCATCAACTTCTACGTGGGCGCGTTTACGTTTTCGCCGCGCTCGCTCACGGCAGCTTTCGTCATCGTTCTCTTTGCCGCCTTGCACGCCTGCAATCTCGGGGCCGGCAAGCTGACGCAGAATATGCTGGCGTTGCTCATCCTGGCCATCATCGTCATTTTTTGCCTGCTCGGCTTCGCCGTGGGCATGGGTTCCTGGTCGCACTTCCACTCGCCCAACATCCCCCTCCGGCCCGTGAACTGGCTACTGGCGCTTATTCCGATCATGTTCACCTACAGCGGCTGGAACGCCGCTTCTTACATTTCGGAAGAGATGTACGACACCCGGCGTGCCATCGGTCCAGCGCTATTGATCGGGACTTGGATCATCGTCGGTCTCTATGTCGTTCTGAACACTCTGTACCTGTATGCGATTCCGCCGGCTGCGATGCAGAACGCCTTGAATGTCGGCGACGTTGCCGCGCAAGCGCTGTTTGGGATGGGAAGAAACTTCGTCACTCCCACGCTCATCATCGCGCTGTTGGGCGCGATCAGCGCCATGACGATCGCCGGTCCGCGGGTTTACTTCGCGATGGCCCGCGACCGAGCGTTCGTTCCCAGCTTCGCCCGTACCAGTGCAAGATTCGGAACGCCAGCGCTGGCGATCGTTCTCCAGGCCGTATGGAGCATCGTGCTGGTGATGGCCGGGGGCTTCGAATCGATCCTCATGTATACCGGCTTCGCCATTCTTCTGTCTTCCGGTGCAGCTGTGGCGGGACTGTTCGTGGCGCAGCGGCACACTCTGAGATCTAATCCCAGGCTCTGGCTCAAGATGCTGGCCCCGGCCATTTTTGTCCTTGCTTGCGCCGCCATCGTCGTCAATGCCGTAGTGGGAGCTCCGAAAACCGCCCTTGTCGGAGCATTGCTCATCGCCGCCGGCCTTCCCGTCTTCTACTGGTCGAGGCGCAGCAAGTTGGTCCGGCCGGGTATCGAGCCTGAAGCAGCGGCCCCCGAGGCACTAGTCAACTGAATCTACCGCGCGCAGGACCCACCCAACCCCTTGTAGAATCAAATCGCATCTGTCGGACCCGGCTGATTCTCGCGCCAGATCACACCGAGGTAGTAACGGTAATGCAGGGTAAACGTAGCGTGACACTTTGTTTGACCCTCTTCTCCTGGCGGATTCGCTAAAAACCGTGGTGCCCATTGCACCGAACACCACGGACGTCATGTTCTGTTATGTGCGTCAGAAGTGACGTCTACACCCTTGCCAAATGAACGCCAAACCACTTCTTCCGATCGCACCAGGTTTGCTCCAGAGTGAAGCCACTCTGCCGCAGAATCGAAGCGATCATCTCGTCTGTGTATTTGTAGCTGTTTTCGGTGTGAATGCGCTCCTCCGGCTCAAACGATAGATCCATATCCAGCGCCGGTATGAAGACGCTTTGTGCGGCCATACTCTCCAGGTAGATCTCCATGCGGGAATGACGCCGGTTCCACAGTGCAATGTGGCGAAACAAATCGAGGTCGAAATCGGCGTCCATCTCGCGATTCAAGCGGCCGAGGATGTTTTTGTTGAAGGCCGCGGTAATGCCCTGCGAGTCGTCGTAGGCCGGCAGAAGGATCTTTGGGCTCTTGGCGAAGTCAGCCCCCAGCAAGAGCGCATCGCCCGGCCGCAGCGTCTGCCGGATGCGGCGCAGCATGCGTACCGCGTCGGGCGGCTCGAAGTTCCCGATGCTGGAGCCGATGTACAGCACCAGCTTACGTCCGCTAATACGGTTCAGCGCGGGGACTCCGCCGGTGTAGTCTGCCACGATGGGACTCACTCGCAAGCTAGGGAACTGACGGTCGAGCTGCCGCATGGCTTCATCCAGCGCCGATGGCGAAACATCGATGGGATAAAAGAGCGCTCGACTCTGGCGCTGCAGCAATTCTTCAATCAGGATGCAGGTCTTGCTCGCGGTGCCCGCGCCCAGCTCCACCAACGTCAGGGACTGTCCCGCCTGCTGCAGAATCTCACCCGCGAACCTCTCCAGGATGGAACGCTCGGTGCGTGTCAGGTAGTACTCCGGCAGCTCCGTGATCCGCTCGAACAGCTCTGAACCGATCTCGTCGTAGAACAGCTTGGCGGGAAGATGCTTTGGATTTGCGCTTAGCCCCTCGCGAACTTCGAGGGCCATCGCATCGGTGGCGATGAACTGTAGCTGTTTGCTAGTTGCCATTCGCTAACCGGATGCCCATAAATTGCCAGCGCGCATGGGGCGGGAAGAAATTGCGGTAAGTGGCCCGGATGTGCGATTGAGGCGTTGCGCAGGAGCCGCCGCGCAACACCATCTGGTTGCACATGAACTTGCCGTTGTACTCGCCAACCGCGCCCGCGGCCGGCCTGAAGTTGGGATACGGAAGATAGGCGCTGCCCGTCCACTCCCACACATCACCAAACATTTGCGCCAAAGGCTCGGCTGATTCGGCGGCGCGCGGATGCAGCGCCCCTGTCTCCAGCAGATTACCCGCGACTGCGCAGGACCGTCCAGCTACCTCCCATTCAAACTCGGTAGCCAGACGCGCGCCCGCCCAACGCGCAAAGGCGTCGGCCTCGTAATAGCTGACGTGGCAAACCGGCTCGTTCATCGCCACCGGTTTCGTGCCCTCGATGGTGTAATGCCACCATTGCCCGTCCCGCTGTTCCCAGTACAAAGGAGCGTTCCATTGGTTGTTGCGAATGCAGTCCCACCCATCGGAAAGCCACAACTCCGCTCGGCTGTAGCCACCGTCGCCCATGAACTCCAGGTACTCAACGTTGGTTGTCAGTCGCGAAGCGAGCCGGAGCGGCTCAAGGTAAACGTTGTGGGGCGGGCCCTCATTGTCGAACTTAAAATCCTCGCCTTCGAAACCGATCCTGTACACGCCTCCCGCAAACGTGCGCCACTCCAACTGTGATGCATGCCCCGCGGCGCTTATTTCCTGGCCCTCCGGGGTCGTGCGATAAGCCGGCCGAAGCGGATTCGTCCACAGTCCGTTCTTAACGTCGGTCACAACCAATTCCTGATGCTGCTGCTCGTGATTAATACCAAGCACCATCAGGTCGAGCACCTCAGGTCCAAGATCGAGCGAGAGAAACTGGACCATTGCATCGTTGACATGCTCGCGGTAGGCGTGCACCTCGTCCAGGCCCGGACGAGACAAGACGTGCCGCAGCGCGCGCAAAGGCCGGTCGCCCACAGCGTTGTAGTACGAATTGAACAGGTTGCGAAACTCTCCCTGGAACGGCCGGTAGTCTGTTATGTATTGCGAGAGCACAAACGTTTCGAAGAACCACGTGGTATGCGCCAGATGCCACTTCGCAGGGCTGGCGTCGGGCATCGACTGCAGGCTGTGGTCTTCAACGCTGAGAGGCGCGCAGAGTTGCAGGGAAGTCCGGCGTACAGCCAGATATCTCTCCAACAATGACATCTCTCCGGAAACAACCGGAGTTGTCGATACTGCACGCGATGCGCTCGTGCTTTGCATGGCAACCATTGATCGTATGTGAGATGCAGAATTCGAACAGCATGGCCATGGAATGCGGCCGGACAGACTTATCTGTCTGGTGTGCCTGACCAATCGACACTCAACAGAAGATGCTCATTTCAAAGGAAGGCTACAAATTTTCTGCAAGGCCAGAGGTGTGCTGTGAAGGGCCTATGGTGTCTAAGTTATTGATTCTAGGTAAGGCGCGTAGGGGAGGATAAATCCACTGTTCCGGTAAACGGCCTTCCAAGAAACTGGGCGAAAGCAGTACAGCGTCGCAGTTCGTGAAATGGTAAAGAGTAGTTGCCAGAACGAACGAACGAGCGTAGCGAGAAGCGAGCAGCGAAAAAGCGAACCGCCAGGCAAGCTGCAAGCCCCTCCAATCGGTCTGTTACAGTCGTTTCTGCCCGGAGTCGACCAATGATCCAATCGCGCCTCAGCTTCCTCACTCTATGTGTCGCGTCTGTGCTCCTGCTGGCCGTGAATTCCGCAGCGCAGCAACGTCCCAGCGCCGATCTCATCATCACCCATGCGAAGGTCTGGACAGTCGATCCCAGCAAGCCGACCGCTGAAGCTGTGGCCGTGCTCGCGGAGCGCATTGCTGCCGTTGGCTCCAGCGCTGAGATCGACGCGTGGCGTGGCGCCAGAACGAGGGTCATTGATGCCGGAGGAAAACTGCTGCTGCCGGGTTTCAACGATGCGCATGTGCACTTTATCAACGGCGGACTTCAGCTCGACTCCGTGGACCTGAAGGATGCGAATTCTCCCCAGGAATTCGCCGAGCGTATTGCGATTCGCGCGCGCCGTACTCCAGCGGGAGAATGGATTCTCGGCGGCGATTGGGATGAGCAGCGCTGGAACCCTCCGCAGCTTCCCACCAAGGAGCTGATCGATGCTGCCACGCCGAACACTCCGGTGTTCGTTGGCCGCTACGACGGACACATCGCTCTCGCCAATTCGGCTACGTTGCAACTAGCAGGCATCACCGCGAAGACTCCTGATCCTCCCGGCGGCCAGATCGTTCGCGACAAGGCCGGCAATCCGACGGGAATCCTGAAGGATGCGGCGATGACCTTGGTCAGCAAGGTGCAGCCGCCGCTTACGCACGAGCAACTCCTGCGGGCCGCGCGTCGCGCGCTGGCATACGCAGCATCATTGGGTGTGACCAGCGTGCAGCACATGAACCCGGAATACTCGGAGGTCGCCGTTTACTCGGAATTGGCGGAGAAGGGCGAGCTGACCACGCGCATTTACGCCGCGCCTATGCTGGAAGGCTGGAACGACCAGGCAAAGATTGGCCTGCGCCGCGCGTGGGGTTCGTCTTACTTGCGGCTGGGCGCGTTAAAGACCTATGTCGACGGTTCGCTCGGCGCCTCGACCGCGTACTTCTTTCAGCCTTACACCGACGCTCCCAACACGCGAGGCTTGCTCTCGGACGAGCTGCAGGACATTTCCCGCGAACGCGAACGCCTGCTGAAGGCCGATGCCGCCAATCTCCAGGTGTGTGCGCACGCCATTGGCGACGAGGGCATTTCGATCATGCTCGATCTGTTCAGCGACGTCGAAAAGGCGAACGGCGCGAAGGACCGGCGCTTCCGCATCGAACATGCGCAGCACATGGCGCCGAAAGACTTTGAGCGCTTCGCGAAGTTGAAAGTGATCGCCTCGGTGCAACCGTACCACGCCATCGACGACGGGCGATTCGCCGAGCGGCGCATCGGGCCTGAGCGCATCAAGACGACCTACGCGTTTCGCACTTTCCTCGATCACGGTGTGCGGCTCGCACTGGGCACGGATTGGGATGTGGCGCCGCTCTCGCCCATGTGGACCATCTATGCAGCGGTCACGCGTGCGACCCTCGACGGCAAGAACTCCGATGGCTGGGTGCCGGAGCAGAAGCTGAGGGTTGCAGAAGCGGTCGAGGCGTACACCATGGGATCAGCGTACGCGGAATTTCAGGAGAAAGAGAAGGGCTCGATCACTCCCGGCAAACTCGCCGATGTTGTGCTGCTGAGCGACGACATCTTCAGCATCGCGCCCAAAACGATTAAGGATGTGCAAGTGGAACTGACGGTGGTTGGAGGAAAAATCGTCTATTCGCGCGGGCCGCAGAAATGAAGAGCTCTTGGTGGTGGGGGCGCGACCGCTAAAAGTCGCGCCCGGTTTACTATTCAGTAGCGTGTTTTAAGTTTTCGTGAAGCCAGCCTTGCGCTTCGTATTCGCACTTCCTGCAGCAGAACGTCTGCCCGTCACGTGCCCGACTTGTGCTTTTCAGGTATTGGGAATAGCACCAGACGCAAACTGCCGTGGAAGTGGCTGCGTCATATTGGTTTGGTTGCATGGCCTCTCCAATGGAAAGCCACAATAGGCTAAGTTGCCGCGAAACGCAATCAGCAAAATCGTGGAATCGGTACGAATAGGGTTCGTAGGACGGAAGTGGCAGGATCAGACGCCCTCAGGTGCCAACAGATCGCGGACCGACTCCCGCTTACGTATCAGCCGCGAACGGGCACCTTCGACCAGCACTTCAGCAGGGCGCGGCCGCGTATTGTAGTTCGATGCCAGCACCATTCCGTAAGCTCCGGTGTCAAGGATCGCCAGTAAGTCACCTTCCTCGACCTTGCGGATTTCACGGTCGCGCGCGAAGAAGTCTCCCGTCTCGCAGACAGGGCCCACGACATCGACTGTCTCAGTTGTTTCGTCGTCTCGCAGCACGACCGGAACGATCTCATGGTAGGCGCCGTAGAGCGAAGGCCGGAGCAGGTCATTCATGGCCGCGTCCACCACGACGAACTGCTTGCCGTCGTTGCGCTTGCGATACACGACGCGAGTAAGCAGCACTCCGGCCGGCCCAATGATCGCGCGTCCCGGCTCCAGCAGAAGATGAACTCCGAGGCCTTTGAGCGGCTCCAGCAGCGCCTTCGCGTATTGCTTCACTGCAGCGGAGGAATCCATTGCAGGGTCTCGCTCATAAGAGATGCCGAGACCGCCGCCAGCATCGACGTAGCGAATGTTGTGTCCATCCGCACGCAGCGAGCGAACGAGCGTGGCCACTCGATCCATGGCTTCGCGGAATGGACCAACATCCGTAATCTGTGACCCGATGTGAACGCTAACCCCCACGGCCTTCAGTCGCTGGCTTTCTGAGCTTCGGGAATAAAGCGCCGGGGCATCGCGCCAGGGCACGCCAAACTTGTGCTCGTGCAAGCCAGTCGAGATGTAAGGATGGGTCTCAGAGGTGACATCGGGATTCACGCGCACCGCAAATCGCGCCGTCTTACGAAGCTGCGCCGCACGCGCTGCCAGCAGCTCCAGTTCGCTGGCGCTTTCCACGTTGAAAAGCAGGATACCGGTCTCGAGCGCAAGGTCGATTTCTTCCGCCAGCTTCCCGACTCCGGAGAAGACCACATTACGCGCGGCTTTCCGGCCAATCTCCTTTACTCGTTGCAATTCGCCGCCGGAGACGACATCGAATCCAGCGCCCATTTGAGCGAGCAGTCGCAGGATCGAAAGATTGGAATTGGCCTTTACCGAATAGCAGATCGCGTGCTCGCACCCGCGGAAAGACCTGTCGAACTGCTGGTAGCGCTCGCGAATCGTCGAAGCGGAGTAAACGTACAGCGGCGTGCCATATTGCCCGGCCAGCTTGCTGAGCGGAACAGCGTCGGCGTGCATCTCCACGGCGGATTTGCGAAACAGTCGCTTGCCTCGGCGGTAGGTGAATGCAGGTGGTCTCTCTGGCGGACGGTCAGCTTTCACTTTTTGGAGGAAGTTCCTTTCACCTTGATGGCGACGATGGTTTGATCGTCAAAGGTCTCGACCCCTTCGGCATGATCGGAAACCGCGGTGAATATGGTGTCCACCAACTCCTCGGCACTGCGACGCGCCTTTTCCCGGACAATCTTCTCCAGCCGCTGGCGGCCGAAAAGCTCACCCTTGGAACTTGTGGCGTCGAGGATTCCATCGCTGAAAAAGAGAAAGAGATCACCCGGATGCCCGCGCAGGTTGAGCTCATCATATGTCGCGTTGTTGAACAATCCGATCGGCAAACCGGTCGCCTGAATGGACTCGATCTTCCCATCGTGGCAATGAATCGGACGCGGCAAGCCGGAATTCGCAATCTGCAGCAGTCGCTGGTTGTCGTCCCAGATAGCGTAGATCATGGAGACGTATTGACCTTCAATCGGCCGTTCCGAGAGCGACAAGTTGATTGCCTCCAACATGCCTGCCGCGCTGGGTTCTTCGCCGGCATGGGAGCGCGCGATGCCACTCACCAAAGCTGCGTAAATGGCGGCCGGAGCGCCTTTGCCGCTCACGTCTCCGACAGCGATGCCAGTCACACCCTGCCCGCTATACTTCAGAAAGTCATACAAGTCGCCGCCGACTTGACGGGCGGGAGCGAAGCGCGAGGCCACCTCGGCGTTGCGAAAAACAGGCACTTTTGGCGGCAGCAATCGGAATTGAAGCTCGCGCGCAAGCGCCAGGTCCTGCTCCAGGCGTTGTTCCTGGCGCGCGATCTGCTCGTACAGCGTGGCGTTCTCAATCGCGATCGCCACCTGTGCGGCCAACGTGGTCATGATCCGCACGTGGTCCTCGGTGAAGTAGTCACGGCGCGTATGCTCGATGTCGAGAACGCCGATCACCTTGTCTTTATAGATCAGCGGAATGCACAGCTCCGAGCGGGTTTCCGGGTTCGCCATGATGTAGCGGGGATCTTTACTGACATCGGGGACGAGTACAGCCTGCCCATGTTGAGCGGCGTAGCCCACCAGCCCAACGCCCAAAGGGATCTCGTGCTTGAGTTGTACGTTCTCCTTGAAGCGCAGGGAGAAGCGGTGCTGCAAGAGGCTCCCGGTTTGGTCGAGCAAAAGGATGGAAAACATCTGGTAATCGATGATGCGGGTCACCAGGTCGGCAATGCGCTTCAGCAGCTCATCAACGTTGAGGATGGATGTCAGCTCGCGGCTGATTTCGGTGAGCAGGGTGAGTTGTCTGGCCTGGCGCGAGACCCGCGTGTACAAACGTGCATTCTCGATCCCCACGGCAATGCGCGAGGCGAACAGCGTCAACAGACGTTTGTGCTCTTCCGTAAAGGCTCCAGGCTGATCGGCTTCGACGTCAATCACCCCGATTACTTTGTTCTTGGCGATGAGCGGCACAGCCAACTCGGAACGGACGCCGGGGGTTGCGTTGATGACATTGTCTTCGGCACAAAGGTCGTTGACCAGCACGGGCTGGCGCGTTTGCACCGCGCGTCCGGTGACGCCCTGGCCAACTTTGATGCGGATGCGCTCCGCCACCTCGGGAGCGTGCCCGACCTGAAACCGTATGCGCAGCTCCTGTGCTTTCTCATTCAGCAGCAGTATGGCGAAGATTTCATAGTCGATGAACCGCTTCAGCATCTCGGCCACGCGCTGTAGCAGAGTATTCAGGTCAAGCGTGGTGTTTACCGCGTCAGCGACTTCGAGCAGATAGCTGTCGAGCGTGGAAGACATCAAAGGCTGTTGGATGGGAGACGGCATCAGGCTGGAATTCTGACTTACATCATAACAGCCCGTACTTTTGCCCTATGGTTGAAGGCCGCATTCCGAGCAGGAGAAATAGCATTTCACGAATCCGAACAGCGCGCTTAGGCGAACCAGGGAGCACGGTAACACTGCCAGTGCTTTCCTCGAATGGCTCCCCTCGAATTGTCTGTAAGTTGCAGCCCTGCGTCGCAGCCACTAGAATTCTCCCCGGCCCAAGGAGAGACAAACATGTCGTTACCTGAGTTCAAGCAACTCGTGGACGAAGCGAAGTCTCAGATCAATGAGCTTGGTCCAAATGATCTCAGACGCATGCAGCAATCGGGTGAAGATTTCACGCTGATTGACGTGCGGGAACGCGACGAACAGGCAAAAGGCACAATTCCTGGGGCGATCAAGCTGTCGCGCGGAATTCTGGAAGTCAATATCGACCAGATCACGACCGACAAGGACCGCAAGCTGGTGCTCTATTGCGGTGGAGGCAGCCGCTCCGCGCTGGCTGCGCTCAACCTAAAGAAGATGGGCTTCCGCAATGCCTTTTCGCTCGCCGGCGGCTATCGCGATTGGCGCGAAGGGGAGACACTCTGAGTGTTCGTCTGGTGATTTCATTTCCGCAGATTCGAGGAAACCATGAACTTGCAAGGCAACCGTATCACGTGGCTGGGCCACGCGACCTTTCGCATTGAAACCAAAGATGGCGTAACCGTGTACCTGGACCCGTGGGTTATGGGAAATCCCCTGTGTCCGGAAAACGAGAAGCAGGTGAAGAAGGCCGACGCGCTCATCTGCACGCATGGCCACGACGATCACATTGGCGACGCGGTTGCGATTGCGAAGCAGCACAATCCTACAGTGGTCGGTATCTTCGAACTCTGCGCCTGGATGGAAAAGAAGGGCGCCAAGCAGATCGCTCCCATGAACAAGGGTGGGACGCAAACCGTAGCCGGAATCAAGATCACGATGACGCACGCGGTGCATTCCTGCGGCATTATGGACGACGATGGCAGCATTGTTTACGGCGGGGAAGCGTGTGGCTACGTGCTCGAGTTGCCCGGTGGCGTCAAGTTGTATCATGCCGGCGACACCGCCGTGTTTGGTGACATGCAAATCATCCACGATCTTTACTCGCCCGAGATCGCGATGCTGCCCATTGGCGACCACTTCACCATGAGCCCGCGCGAGGCCGCATACGCCTGTAAACTGCTGCAGCCCAAAACCGCCATTCCTATGCACTTCGGCACGTTCCCCGTGCTGACCGGACGCCCCGACGATCTGAAGAAACTGCTGGGTGCAGGCGGCCCGGAAGTGCTGGAGATGAAGCCGGGCCAGACGCTGAGCTGAGGGAAAGAGCACAAGATGCCAATCACGGATGAACGCGTCGACAACTACCTTTACGCTCTGCTGCCCGAGCGCGAGCCCGTTTTGCAGGAAATGGAACGCCAGGCGAAGGAACGCGACATCCCGATCGTTGGCCCTGCTGTTGCTCGCCTCTTCTACCAATACGCGCGGCTCATCAACGCCAAGATCATCTTCGAGATGGGTTCGGCGATCGGCTACTCGACCATCTGGTGGGCAAAGGCCGTGGGCGAGGGGGGCAAGGTCCACTACACCGATGGCAGCCGCAAGAACGCTGATGAAGCGCGGCGCTACTTCCAGCAGGCAGGCGTCGCCGACCGCATCGAGGTCCATGTCGGTGACGCGCTTGAAATCCTTTCCGAACGCAAGGAACATTTCGACATCCTCTTCAACGACGTGGACAAACACGACTACCCGCGCGTGTTCCACATGGCCGCGGCACGTGTCCGCCAAGGCGGCCTGTTCATCACCGACAACGCGCTGTGGCACGGCGATGTGAGCTATGCCGCCGGTAATCCGCAGCTCGCGACGAGTGCCGAGCCTGACCGATCCACTCAGGGCGTCGTGGAGTTGAACCACCTGCTCTACTCGTCGAAGGACTGGTACACGACCATCGTTCCGCTGCGCGACGGTGTCGCAGTGGCGATGCGAGTCTGACACTGTGCCTGAATCTCGCAGCTTCGACATTCTCGCTATCGCCGCGCACCGTGACGACGTAGAGCAGACCTGCGGCGGCACTTTGCTCAAGATGGCCGAGCGCGGCCATCGCACTGCCATTCTCGACCTTACTCAGGGCGAGATGGGCACACGTGGCACTGTCGAAGATCGCGCTCGCGAGGCGGACGAGGCTGCGCGCATCCTCAGAGTCAGTTGGCGGCGCGCACTCGACATTCCCGACGGCCACGTCGAGAATACATACAACAACCGCCTGAAGATCGCGCGCGTCATCCGCGAGCTATGTCCGCGCGTGCTGATTCTGCCTTATTGGCAGGCGCGTCATCCTGACCACGCCGCCGCGTCGACGCTCGGCTACGAGGCCGCGTTTCTCGCGGGACTCGCCAAGCTGGACCTCGGCTTTCCGCCGCATCGGCCATACAAGATCGTCTACGCAAGCCTTTACGCCGACGTCAGGCCGACGTTGGTGGTGGAGATCTCCGAGCAGTTCGATACGCGCTTTGCGGCGCTGATGGCTTATCGCTCGCAGTATCAAGACCAGGAGGAGGGAAGCAAGCTGTTTCCACGCGAAGCGGAGATCCGCGAGCGCATCGCCGCCATGGCTGGTTTCTACGGCCTGCTTGCCGGAGTGCGCTACGCCGAACCGTTCGTCCAGAAGGAAGTCGGCTTGGTGGATGATCTGCTCGCCATTCCGGTGCAGTCGATCTGATATGCCCCGGGGTGATAAGCAGGATAGAATTCATCGCAAAGTCGAGGTCGCACATTCATGACCGATGCAATGGTTTTCGCGCGCATGTTCCTGAAAAATCCTGCGATGCTGGGTTCGGTGTGGCCGAGTTCCGACAGCCTGTGTTCCCACCTTATGCGGCTGGTTGACTGGACCGCAACCCGATATGTCGTTGAATACGGTCCTGGCGTCGGCACCATCACCCGGCACATTCTGCAGAACCTGCGCATCGATGGCACGCTCATCGCGATCGAAATAAACCCCGAGCTAGTGGCGCATCTCCGCAACAAGTTCCGCAGCCGGGACCCAAGACTGAAGATCGTGCAAGATTCCGCTGCCGATGTGCGCAAGATCCTGACCCAGCACAGAATCAGCGCGGCCGACTGTATCGTTGCCGGCATTCCGTTTTCGCTGCTTCCACCGAAGGAAGTGCAGCGCATCCTCAACGGCACGCGCGAATCTCTTGGGCCCGAGGGCAAGCTGCTGATTTACCAGTTCAGTAATGCAATTGAACCGGCGCTCAAGCGGCACTTCAACTTGGTGCACCGCGGCCGGGAGATGCGGAACTTTCTGCCTGCGCGCACCTACGTCGCCAGTAACGCCTGACCTCGACGACCAGCGACCACGGTGGCCGCGAGCAAACAGCATCCTACTGCTTTGGCGGCGGGGCCTTCTGTGCTCCGCCTGGCTGCTGCGTACCGGGCTGCGGCTGGTCCTTCGAGATCTCCTGTCCTTCGTAGGTGATCTTGACGTTCGATCCGAAGCGCTTGTAGTCGGTGTACTTCACGACCTGCCGGATGTGGATGTCTCCGGTTGAGAAGTGCAGCTCGTCGTCAACTTTCGTGTACACCGGGAACCAGTACTTGTTGTCAACCTGTTGCCGCCAGGTGGTGAAGTTGGGAAACAGATTTTCCTGTCCGCCCTTGTGCTTGCCGACGCCGATATCGGGGACGTTCTTGCCGTAAGTCTTCACGATCTGGAAGTCGTGATCGTCCACCCAGATACGGCCCTGGAAGTAGCGCTTGTTTTTGTCGATCTGCTTGGGCGCAATATCGAACACATAGGTCCCCAGTTCATCTTCCTTTTGCTTGCCGACGTAGAGAATCTGGTACTCCGGAATCTCATCGCTGGTGAGCACAAACGGCATCCGGCGGCGAATATCGTCGAAATCCTCTTTGGTCATCAGGATGCCAACCAGGGTGGACTGTGGTGCGAAAACGACGTGTTCAATGCGGTTGCCCTTGTCGTCAAAAAGCACGTCTTCCACCTCGCGGAACTCGCCGTTTACGGTATCGCCGTCGAGGGTCTGTACGGTCAGCGATTGCCGGTAGGCGTACTGTTCACGCGCCATCTTGAACTGCTTCTCCTTGGCGGCGAAGCGCTGGATGATCTCGTCGACTGTGATGCCCTGGGGCTGCGAGGCATCAAGCGGGCCCTCGCCGCGGTCGGAGGCCAATGCCGAAAGCGCCAGAGACAACGTAAGCAGCAACAACGAAAATGCCAGCAAACGCGGGGGAACTTGGAAATACTTCATTGCAACGGATCCTTGAGAGCTATTGTATTCGAAGCGGCGGCGCCGTGTTACGTGGCGCAGAATGCCGTCTGGGTAGTGGTGCAGTTTGGTTCTGTCGGGCCGGCGGGCAAAACTTGACGCTCGTAAGCCTCCTTTGCGCAGCGAGGAATCTTGCTCCCCATGGTTAACAGCACGGTCGTAAAGCAGCCCACTTGCAATTGCCAATAGGTCGGCGTCGCTGCTCTGACTGAATGCTGATTGCTGAATGCTGAGTGCTAGACTCCAGGTCCCTCCACTCGGACTAAAGTCCTCGGTCGGGATGACCATCTTCGAAAAAATGCGAAAGCGAAATAGGTGCAGTTATCTGGCGATCTCGGCGCTGGTCGCCCGCTCGCGCCCGGCGAGATAGCCAATCCCGAAGAACGCGGCGGTGAACAGCAAGTCGGACACAACCGCATTGCGGAAGAACGGCAGACCGGCGACGTAGCATGCCATCAGGCCGTTGAAGGTCTTGGGATACATGTCGCGCCAGACCATCCACACCGCGAAGTTGCTGACGAGGAAGAACGAGACCGAAGCGATGAGCGACGCCGCGCCAATGCGGATCGCAGAGAAGCCCTTGATCAATACGCCGCCCAGCAGCACCATGGCCGCGTACCATGCCCAGGTGACCAGATGGTCAGCCGTGAGCGGATAACCGTAGGTGACTCGCGTGAGGTACACGTCGGAGGCGGCCAGCAGCGCGACTGGAATCCACATCTGCCTGCGCGGCATGCGCGCGCCGAAGTACAAGAGGGCAGCCGCGACCGGCGTGAAGCTGAAAGGCAGCGCAAAAAAGCGCAGGTGTACGGCAGCGGCGATGGCAACAAACAGATACGCGAGCATGTTCACCTCGATGCGGAGACTGCTTCTTGATTCTGTACGCGAGGCGTGCGTCCGTCAAGAGGCGTTTGCCTCTCAGGACTGAATATTGGCGGGAGGCGAAGGGTCTATGGCCGCTGGGACTGATGCTCCAGGCTCTCCGGCGACGGCGATTTGGTGGAATTCATGCCCTCGTTCTCGACGCGCAGGTCGGGACTGAGCACGACGTAGCCTCCCAGCGGAGTCTTGCCTCGGAAATCGGGATAGGTGTAGCGCAAGTCCTGGAAGTCAACAAAAAATCCACGCACCTCGCCTTCGAGTTTTTGCGACTGCACGTAAGGAAAAACCGCCCAGTCAAGATACACGTGTCCGAAGTAGGATGACTTGGCCGCGCGCGTGACGTCCGTCTCTTCCGCCTTATAGAACAGCCGCGCCTGCGAGTCGTCGATCTCGGGCCCGAGCGAATTCACCGGAACGGTCTCGAAGAAGTCAGCAGTTTCAACCACGCCGTGCCAGCGAAACGGATTCATCATGTAAGGATAGGCAGCCACGCGCTGCGCCGCCGCTCCGCGATACAGGAATGCGTTCATGGCGCTGAGCACGCGGCGATGCTGGTTGTCGCGGACACCCCAGATCGCTAGTAGGCAGACAAGCCCAAAGATTGCTCCGGCGCGGCCGCGCGGACCTTTGCTGCGCACGCCAATCTCCTCGTTGATCAAGCCGAACAGCGCGGGCAGCGCTAGTCCCGCGATGAGCATAAGCCAGATCAGCGGATCGAGGATGTACACGATGTCCCAGGAATACCAGCGATAGTCGAATGGCTCAAACAGACGTGTGCCGTACGCGGTGGTGTAATCGAGCAGGAGATGACTCAACGCCGCGATCAGAGCGCAGAGATAGAGATATCCCCAACGCAGCGGCAATCGGGTGCGAGATTCTGTGGGTTGAGTTCTTCGCTGCCTCACGTGATGTCCGAGATACACCAACGCCAGCACTGCTGCTGCGACAAACGGCACGCCAACGAAGCTGTGAGTGATCCCGCGATGGTGCTGGAGTCCCGCGGTCGAGCTCTTGAGCGCCCAAAGCACGTCGATGTCGGCCGCTTCGGCGGCGAGCACCATGGTCAGCGTCGTGAGAGCGCTTTTCCGATTAAAGCCCGCGCGCCCCATGCAAGCGCCGGTCAGCAAATGAGTGACAGGATCCAAGTCGCTCCCCGGTTGAGTTTCGTCTACAGCAAGAGAGCTATTGTACGCAGGCGAAGCGAATCCCGAAGACTCGAAGCGATCTCATAACGGGCAGGCTGCAATCCGGTCGAAGCGCGGGCCTTTAGGCCCGCGAATTACGCAACTTCTCCGACCGGTGGAAGCGCGGGCCTTTAGGCCCGCGAGTTACGCAGCTTTTCCGAAACGGGCTTTAGCCCCGGCTGAGGGGTTGCTCGATTTATAAGATGCCTAAACGGCTTCTAACTGTTGAGTGCTATATCGTCGTGCCCGGTCTTCCCGGCGAGCAGATCGATGGCATGCGGCAAAATGTGCAGCACGGCGCGCAGCGACTCGACCGCGCCGCTTGGGCTGCCCGGCAGATTGAGGATGAGCGAGCGTCCGCGCACACCACACAGGCCGCGGCTCAGGCTGGCAAACGGCGTTTGCACTGTTCCTTCAGCGCGCATTCTTTCGGGAATCCCCTCGATCAGCTTGGAGCAAACCGCGCG
>Ga0209040_10002030_pt1 | contig 15987 bp, 12 predicted proteins | sample BogFormECP12_OM3_FD_188240 | JGI IMG/M metagenome (GOLD analysis project Ga0209040, IMG submission 188240) | Bog forest soil microbial communities from Calvert Island, British Columbia, Canada - ECP12_OM3 (SPAdes) (version 2) | ecosystem: Environmental > Aquatic > Freshwater > Wetlands > Bog ...
AGGACAAGACCTCGATCCCGGAGCAGAAGGAGGAGGAGGAAGAGCGCAAGCATGGCGGCCGGCACAAGCGTGCGGCCGGCGGTGCGGCTCCCGCGGCCCGCGCTGCAGGCGGCGCCGCTCCACGAGCCGATGGCGGTGCGGCACCGGCGCGTAAGCACGGCGGTTTCATCCACGGCAAGCATTCCGAGCACCGGCCCGACCGGCGCGCCCGCGGCGGCGGTGTGAGCGGCTCCGACCTCCATCCCGAGTCCTCGGCCGGCAAGATGAGCGAGGAGGACTACGAGCGCGGGCACCGTACCAACAAGGATGAGGAAGGTGCCGGCCGTGGCGCCGACAGGAACGCCAAGGGTTTCGGCTAGCCTCTGGCGGTGAAGTAGCCCGCGCCAGGGGCGGATCAGGCATCCACATCAAGCCGTCACATGCCGGTCTGCTGCACAAGCAGATGGGCGTGCCGGAAGGCAAACCGATCTCTACCGGCGCCCTGGAGAAAGAGAAGGAGGGCGCCTCCCCGGCCGAGAAGAAGCGCATTGTCTTCGCCGAAAATGCTCGCAAGTGGCACCACGGCAAATAGGGAGGTCATCATGTGCTTTTCCCTTGGGATGGTCGAACAGCTCATAATCTGGCTGATCGTGATTTGCGCCGCGGTCGCGATCATCAAGCTGCTTTTGGTACCGCTGGTGTTCCAGCCCATGGGACAGCCAGGCGCCATTCTTATTCAGATCGTAAACATTGTCATCTGGGTCATCGTAGCGATCGCCGTCGTCTACATCGTATTCGACTTGCTCGCATGCGCCCTCGGCGGCGGGCTAAGTCTACGGCTTCGATGATCTTGGCCTCGGATGGAACCTGGCGATGACATCCGCGCCGAGGTAGCGGTGCTGCGCGCCGAGCTTGTCGCGCATAAGGTCATGACCGAAAAAATATTCACCATGCACGAACGGGCAGGGGTAGTCGCAATGGAGGCGAATAACCTGCGCTTGGACGTGCTGAATGAATTCAGGCAGACCGTCGAAGATATGCTGGCAAAGATGATGCCTCGCACCGACTCCGAGATGCGGCACAGGGCGCATGAGGAGCGTCTGAGTAGAGAAATCAATCTCATGCACGAGAGGGTCGATACCGCGACCAAGCCGAATTACGTTCTGGCGGTTGCCGTGGTGTCGGTCGGTGTGACCATCGTCGGATCGGCCTGGGTAGCGATAGGCCTCAAGATCGATGCCGCCGTGGCGCCTGTCTATGAGCGCGTGTCGTATATCAAGGCGATCCAGGAGGATGTTCAGCGCGAAATCATACGGCTGCGCGACTGGCGCGTGTCGTTCCTCCATAAACCCCAGGAACCGTAATGGCAGTGCCAGGGCAATCCAGCGGGACGCAGACCTTCTTCCTGTCGAACCCGGAGATCGTGTTCGAGGCGTTCGATCGAGTCCAGGTCCGCCCCACGGAGATCACGCGCCATCATCTGACCTCAGCCCGCCGCTCGCTTAATCTGGAACTGCAGGCGTGGTCCAACAAAGGCGTCAACCTCTGGGAGATCGTGCAGGCCCAGATCACGCCGGTCCAAGGCCAGGCCGTCTATTCGCTGCCGCAGAACCTGGTCGTCATCACCGAAATGTACTGGACTACGGTGGTAGGCGGACAGGGCAACATCGACCGGATCATGGTGCCGATCACGCGCACCCAGTACGCGCAGATCCCCAACAAGATGATCCAGGGCCAGCCGACGCAGTACTGGCTTCAGCGTCTGGAAACCCCGGTTGTTACCATCTGGGAGCCTCCATTCGCCGGAGCCCCGGCCTACGTCATCAACTACAATTACTTGCAGCAGATCGATGATGCTGCACTATCAACGGGGCAATCGCCTGATGTGGTTTATCGCGCTCTTGACGCGCTGTGCGCCGGCCTCGCGGCGCGGCTGGCGAAGAAATTCGCACCGTCGCAACTACGTCAGCAAATCGTCGCCGAAACCAAAATGGATGCCACGGAAGCGTGGGACGCCCTCGTCCTAAACAATCAGGAGGACGGCCCTATCGTCATGGTACCGAATGTCGGTTCGTACGGGCGGCTGAGGGGCTAGACGGCGGTCGTCAACACTGTGGGATAGGATTCTGCCCGGCGGGTGGAGTAGGATCGGGCCGCGTGGCTAGGCGGGGTGCGGCAGGGCATGGCGTGGCGAGGCATGGTTTTCGATGGCCCTGGGTGATCTCGCCGGCCGCTGCAAGGCCAGCCTGAGCCGGCCTACGGCGCAGGGCGAGTGCGACCAGTGCGGGGTCTGGTATCCCCTCGACCGCCTCGGCAAGCAGTTCCAGTGGCAGGGAGCGGCGCTGGTCTGGACCGGTTTCCTGAAGTGTCCGCGTTGCCTCGATGTCCCGCAGGAGCAATTCAAAGTCCTGATTCTGCCGCCAGATCCGAAGCCTCGCGTCAATCCGCGGCCGAGCCACGACATCACGCAGCCGCATGTCCTCGGCCAGACTCCGCCGACATCGCCGGAGAACCAGGGTTTCACGCGATATCTGCTCGGCGGCGGATCGATTCCGCCGTTCTATCCTACTGACAAACAGACCGTTCTCGCCGATATCCTGGCGCTGAGCGGCCTTCCCGTCCCGGGCACGATCCTGGACCAGTCGGTGACGCTGACGCAGGGCGTGCCGGTTGCTGTCATGCCGGTAAACCCGCTCAGATCTTGGGTCTTGCTCTACAATCCGACGCAGCAGCCGTGCGAATTTGCGCTCGGATCACCTCAAGCCGCATGGAACGGGACGCTCAATCTGCCGATCGGCCCCGGTGAGGCTTATTTCTGGGCGACGGCGCAGGGATTGGGTGTCCCATATCAGGGGCCGATATCCGCGATCGGACAGTATAGCGGCGCACCGCTGTGGGCATGGGATACCCTGAGCGGCGGCCTGGGGAACGACAACGGCGTTCTTTACATCATCTATCCGCCGGCATCCTATCCGCTCTATTCGCCGAGCCTTCCGCCCGGATCGGTCTATCTGGTACAGAACTTCCCGCCGAGCTATGCGAATGTCATCGGTATAGTGCCCGGAGTTATCCCGAACCCCTCCGCTCCGCCCGTCTACTTCGGGACCGTGACATCCAATCAGTTGCTGGCGATGGGGGGAGGAAACCTCCCGATGCTCCTGCCGACACCGGGATCTCTGCAACTCTGGAACAACGGAGACTTGGTGTGCGTGGCCTGACGGCTCTGCTGTTCCTGCTTCCGGCGATGGCGCTGGCACAACCGTTGTCGCCGTCATTCTCGAACGTCACGATCCAACCCGGTGGCACGGTCAGTCTGGCCCAGGGGACAGCGACGACTCCATCCCTCATCATCCCGCCGGGCTCGGCTCTTACAACTTGCGCGACCGCGCCGACCGGATCGACCTGGACGACCAACTTAGGCTTCTTCGCATGCTTCAACGGAGGTGTTGTCGGGCCGCTCGCTACCGGCGCCAATATCGTTTCCGCTCCCGCCAATAGCGTCACCTATTACTCGCTGTCGGCACAGCTCTCCGGCATTACCGGCACTAACGGCGTTCTGGTGACTGATGGGTCCGGCGTTCCGTCGATCAGCAACACACTTCCGACCGGTCTGATAATCGCCTCTCCGGTCTTCAATCCGCCGACATACACGACAAGCACATTGCCGGTGGTGACTAACTCCAACCAAGGCCAGCTGGCGTGGGTTAGCAACTGCTTGAACGGTACGCAGGGCTCCGGGTCGGGAACCGGATGCTACTACAACGTCAACGCTGTCGGCGCATGGACCCCTGATCCGTCAGTTCCGACGCTCGGGATAACGGTCGGCGGTCAGCTGACCTACCTCGGCCAGTCTACCATCAATATGGGAACCGGAAGCCAGCTCGCCACAGCTACCGGTCTGTTCACCACGGGCCACTGCCTGAACGTCGGCTCTAACGGCGCCGTGGCCGATGCCGGCGGCGCATGCACGACCGGCGGCGGCGGCGGAACCGTGACGGCATCGCCGCAAAACGAAATCGCCTACTACTCGTCAGCCGGCACGACAGCTACGGTCTCAGGCCTGGCGCTGGCGGCTAATGCCGTGCTGGTTACGAACGGCAGCAGTGTCCCGTCCGAAGCCACGACGCTTCCGTCATCGCTCACTATCCCGGCCCCGACGATCAGCAATGCGGTGCTGACGGGTGCTGCAACCTATGTCGGGCTGACCGGGACCGGCAGGCTGGTTACGGCCGCCTCCACTACTTCGCAATCAGGTATTAATCTGCCGGCGGGTGTCGCGCCAACCTCGCCGGTGAATGGCGATATGTGGACAACCTCAGCCGCATTGTTCACGTACATCAACGGCGCGACGCAGGAGATGTTGAGCAACGTCAGCACGACTTCGCCGCTCGGCGGGGGCGGGGTGGGGCCATCCCTGACGCTGACATGCACAACGTGCGCGACTACGACCAATGGCGGGCTGTTGACCGCTACGGCGCCCATGACGATCAGCGCCGCAGGTCTGGTAGCGCTCGGATTACAGCCGGACGAACGGGTGTGGTTTGCCGGCGCATCGACCGTGGTCGTGGCGGATACGATACCGATCATCGAGAAATGGCCGTGGACCAACCCCGGAACGGTTAACTCTGTGGTCTACCACACCAATGGCACCAGCACGCCGAGCTTCACGATCGCTCTGCAGATCAACGGGGTGAACGTTACCAGTTGCAATGCCCTGACGGTCTCATCGTCATCCGACACGACAGCTACATGCACCGCGGCGAATGCGATTACAAACGGCCAGTCACTTACTCTGGTTGAGAGTGGGATATCCGGATCACCGTCAGACGCCGTGGTCCAAATCAATATCTCCAAGCCGGCTAGCTGATGAAGCTTCCCGTCAAAGTCTTCATTGTTCTCCTGGCGGTATGGATAGGGGCCTCCTTCCTTATCCTGCGCTCCTGCCACGCGCAGGCGCCGAGCATTTCAACGCCCGGCCAGCTCATAGCCTATTTCAAGGGCATCGCCGGGACATCGTTCCTGTCCGGTCAGTTCACCGGTAGTCCCGCGCAGGGCGGATCATTCGGCGGCATCGGGCCGATCAACACCATCCAGGCCAACACTGGAGAGTGGCTGGGGGTCCTGGGGGTTGATCCATGGGAAGCGCCAGGTACCACATTTGACAGCACGCTTACGAATTACGCGATCCCGTACTGGAAGGCCGGCGGTCTTATCGAGATCACGCCGTCGATGCCGAACCCGACGACGGGAGGCGGTGTCGGCGACGTATCAAGTTTGAACACGACCGATCTGCTATCCAACGGAACGACCACGAACACCAACTTTGTCAATAATCTGGCCAGTTTGGCGACCCTGATCCAGACATTTGCGAGTTCAGGCGTCGTCGTGATCCTGGACCCGTTCAAGGAGAACAACGGAAATTACTTCTGGTTCGGGACCAACACCGCAGGACTGGCAGGCCCGGCCGGTCTCATGACCTCTACTCAGTTCAAGTCCATGTGGCAGTACGCATGGAACTATCTGACGGTCACCAAGGGCCTGACCAACATCGTCTGGCTCTATCATATCAACGCCACCGGCTCCGGAGGGAGCGGCGACACCTCGGACTATCCCGGCAACTCCTATGCCGATTTGACCGGCTTCAGCATCTACTCGAACACCCCTGGCTCCGCAGCGCAGAGTGATTACACGAGCCTGATCGCGCTCGGAAAACCGGTCGTGATGGCCGAGTTCGGGTTCAATTCACCCTCCATCGGAGACGCATCCCAGCTTGAGACGACCCTGATCACCCAGATCCAGACCTACACGCCGAACATCGTCTATTGGCTGCAGTGGTGGTCAGCCAACGGCTCATCGGCCGGATGGGGCATGGACACGATCACCAGCACGGCATCGGTGACATCCGCGTTGTCCAATGCCCAGGTCATCAACCGCGGGCAGATCATCTACCACGGCATCGTCACTTGGAACCCCGGCGATGTGAGCGCCGGGATCACGCTGTCGAACAGCAATCAGACAGCGACATCCACCGCGGGAGCGGCCGATAATACGACACGAGCCAATTTCTCCCGCAGCACCGGATCGTATTGCTTCCAGATCACGGCAACGACTCTGACGACTAATTTCAACGTCGGCGTCGCCAATTCGCTGTACCCGTTAACCGGCAGCACCATGGGGTTCACCACGAGGTCCGTAGGATTCTATCCACAGGGCGGCGGCGGCGGGAACAAGCAGGGCTCCGTTTTCAACGGCGCGTTGCTCGGCGCGACGGGATCAACGACGGACGCTAACGGCGATACGATCATGGTCTGCGTCAATCTGACATCCAGCCAAATCTGGGTTAGAACCAACGCCATGGTCACGGCCGGCAATACCTGGAACAATTCAGCGTCCGCCAACCCGGCGACCGCAACCGGGGGCAATTCGATCAGCGGCCTGACGTGTCCTTGCTATCCGGCCTTCAACGAAGAGGACAGCGGCGGGGTTGCCGTGCTCAACACGACCGGCCCGTTCATGACCGCGCTCCCGGCCGGGTTCGTCGCCTGGCAGCCGGCCATTACCGGATCGGGTCCGATCATCATCAACAGGAACGACCAAGCGTTGCCGCGCTATGCCATTCTTGAGCCATGGCAGGAGTGACCGATGGCGGCCCAGACCTGGACAACCATTCAGAGCGCCCTGGTTGCGATGCTGGCGCAGGCGCCATACCCGTACAACGTCATCCCGAACGACTTCATGACGCTCTACGCACAAGCCACGAGCTACGCCGAGCAGCGTATCTACCGCGAGCTGGTGCCGATCAATCAGCGAGGCCTGAATACCAGCCTGACCACGACGGCTGCCAAACGTACGCTCAATCTGTCGGCCACGTCGCAGAACGTCGTATCAGTTGAGGCCTTCGGTCTCATTTGGCCCGCCGGCACGACCGATCCGACCTTGGGCACCGTGATCTATTTCGATGCCGCCAGTCTGGACGTGATCGATCTGATATGGCCGCAGGAAAGCGTCGCGATGGACCCGTCAACCGCAGACTGGATCGGGCGGTATTGGGCCATGCGGGACGACCAGAACCTGGTCTTCGCCCCGACAGCAAATAGTGTCTACACGGTAGCGCTGACCGGAACCTTCGAGCCGGTACCGATCAGCTTCAACAACTCGGTAACGTACCTATCCAGCATCTATCCGGACCTGTTAATAGCCGCGTGCATGGTGTTCCTGTCCGGAGCGTTGTTGCGTAACTTCGGTGCGCAATCCGATGACCCGAAGATGGCGACATCGTGGGAGACCCAGTACTCGAAACTGATGCAATCCGCACAGGTGGAAGAGGCCCGGCGCAGGATGCAGTCGGTCGGCTGGAGCCAGGCGGCGCCGTCCTCCGTCATGCGGCCTGATCCGAGGAACTGATGCTACCTCTGTCCCTCCCGCTAAGCCCCGGCGTTGATCTGATGCGGAGCCCGTTTCAGGTCGGGCGCGGTCTGGTCGATAGCAACCTCATCCGCCACAGGAATGGCCTCATCCAGAAGCTAGGCGGGTGTTCGCGCCTGACGAATCTGCTGTTCCCCGGCATTTGCCGCTGCCTGTTCGGCTACCGCGATCTGCTTGGCAACAGCTACCTGGCGGTCGGAACCAACGCGGTCATCCAGTTGTTCTCGGCCGGCAATCTCGTGAACATCTCGCCGATCGCGCACACGTCGAACCTGACGACGCCGCTTGCGACCGTGCTTGGGAGCACGACAGTCACGGTCACGGATGCCGGGTACTCGCCAGCGATCGGATCGTGGCTCAACGTCGTCAATATGACGTATTTCGATGGCGTCACTCTACAGGGGTTGTACCAAGTAATAGGAGTGATCGGATCGACCTATACTATTGCTGCGGTGACGCAGGCGGCGGCCACGGCATCGGGCGGCGGTGCGGTGTTGCATTTCACCACGCAGAACACGCAGAACATCGTCACTGTCACGCTGGCCGGATACACGTTCTACAACGGCCAGAATATCACTGTCGGTGTTAGCACGGCGGTCGGCGGCCTCACGCTACTCGGGAACTACACCGTTACCGTCACCGGCGGCGTTGCGACGATCAGCGCCAATGCCAACGCGACCTCCGGAGCGTCGGCCTTCGAGAATAGCACCACGACCCGGATCATCTACAATGTCGCCCTTCCGACCGAAGGCGGCGCATCCGGCGCGTTCGGAGTAGGACCGTTCGGGGCCGGGGCATTCGGCGTTGGAACTACCGGAGGGAACTACTCATTCCTGCAGGGATCGCAGCCGAATGCCCTGTTCCTAACCGAGTGGTCGATGGACAAGTGGGGTCAGAACCTCGTCTTCTGTTGGATCACGAGCACCGTCTATCAGTGGGTGCCACCGATCGCCGCCGGCAATGTGGCAACTGCGGTCAGCGGTGCGCCGTCTGCGGTAAGCGGTTTGTTCGTCGCCGCCCCGCAACAGCAGGCCATCGCCTGGGGAATCTACTCGGCGACGCTCGGCGAGCAAGATCCCATGCTTATAGGGTTTTGCGATGTCGCCAACCTGAATTCCTGGACCGCTACCGCGATCAATCAAGCCGGCAGCTTCCGGCTGTCCTCGGGGAATTTGATCATCTCCGGGACGTGGTTCGGGGCAACCGGCCTATTCTGGACGGACATTGATATTTGGGCGATGACGTACATCGGCTTCCCGCTGGTCTACGGCTTCAACAAGATTGCCCCAAACTGCGGTCTGATCGCGCGTCGTGCGTGGGGGATCTGGACATCCCTGGCCGCGTGGATGTCGCAAAACGACTTCTTTGTCTACGCCGGAGGGATGGTGCAGCCGATTGTCTGTTCGGTGCGCGACTTCGTGTTCAACACGCTGGATACGGCATATCTGGAAAACATCCACTGTGACGTGAATACGTACGGCGCCGAGATGACGTGGTGGTTTCCGCAGATCGGGAGCGGGGGCCGATGCACCGGCGCGGTTCAGTGGCATCCGCCCGGCGGCGAGTGGTCGATCGTGCGATCCGGCCTCAGTCTTTCGGCATGGACGGATCAGTCGGTCTTCGGGCCGCCGATCGGCGCATTCTACGGCGGGTTGTTGGAACAGTTCGATGCTGGCGCCATCGACTTTGATGGCCAGATCCTGGACAGCTATATCACCAGCGGCTTCTTCCAGATCGCCGAGGGGCAGGAAGTGCTGTTTGTCGAACGCGCCTATCCGGATTTCAATCTGAACCAAGGAGGGGTGCTGAATTGGACATTCAGCTTCGCCGACAGCGCCGAGGACGTGTTGGCAGCCTCTCAGAATCCCGGCCTGGCGCCGCAACTGATCCGTACATACGGCCCGTTTCAGGTGACATCATCCACGCCCTATGTCGTGGTCCGCGGGCGAGGGCGCGTCATGCAGCACAGGATCGACGCCAACGTCGCCTTCAACACGTTCTGGCGGTACGGGGAGCCGATGATCACGGCCTCCATAGATGGCCGCAGGGGATCGAATTCGTGATCACAGGTCGATTTGATGTCCGGCACTAGCCCGTATCTTCAGCCGCCAACCATAGGTCCGTCGGCTACCGTCACTCTGCAGCAGATGAACGAATTGGTGCAGGCGCTGAATAACTCCGTCCGGGCGCTGGCGAACATATATACCGCGCTCGGCGCTGCGATCGGACCAAACGCGCTTAGCAAGCCATTGCAGTTGGCCGGATACACGGTGGCGAACTTGCCGGCGGTGACGCTCACTCAGGTCGGGTCGTTGTCTTTTACGACGAACGGACGCAATACCGGCGAGGGTGGAGGGGCAGGAACCGGCTGTGCCGTCCAGGTTCAGAATAAGGCGGGCACTGCTACATGGTGTGCGGTATGGTCAGGAGTCGCCGTGACGGCATAGGGAACTGTTGTCATGCCTTGGGGCACTGGTCGCAGAAGCCCCGTCACTCGGATAAGGAATGCGCGCTATGAAAAAGCGGGATTTGATGGCTACCGTAGCTGCCCTTGCGGTCACCCGTATCACGTCCGGAGTCGCGCAACCGTGCGGCGTAGCTTCGCCACAGGGGACAAGGGTGACCACGGTAGGGCCGGTAATCATTGATTTCGCCGGAGAGTCCTTCACGCTTACGAGCGGTGGCCAGGTTGCGGTCAATGGCACAACGGACGGCTCAACCTCCAATGTGATCGAATTGCTCTATTGGAACAGCAGAGTCTACCAGCGGGTCAACGTCTGGGTAGCTTCCGCCACAGTGACGTACGGGCCGGATTATAATGACTGGTACTATAAGGCAGTCTCGGCGAATCCATGGAGGGGACCCGTCTGCGATCCGCGGCTGACGCTTCCGACCAGCAATTTAATCAGCATCACATCAGCGCCGTATAATGCGGTCGGAGACGGTTCGACCGACAACACAACAGCGATCCAAAACGCCTTCAACGACGCATATACCAATGGTAAATCGGTCTTCATCCCGGCGGGGAACTTCTTCTATTCCAACAACCTGACGGTCAACGGCATAACGGTATTCGGGACCGGGTCGGCCTCTATCCTGACCTGCACGGTGCAAGCCAACTCCTCCATCGAGCTCACCGGAAGCGGCGCATTTCTGACCTGCTTCCAAATCGTCAGCCAGTCTACCAGCCGGCTCGCTCCGTACCAGGCCGCCATCATCTGGCCGTACGGATGCACCAATTTCACCGTCCAGAACATGCTTCTGCAAGGAGCCTCCAGCGCCACCATCTTTTGTGCGGAGGCCAGCTATGGCGTGATCCAGTGGAACACCGTCTGGAACAGCTGGGCGGACTCAATCACCCAGACGAAAGGGACAAACTACGTCACCGTAAACGGGAATCGGATCTATAATTCCGGAGACGATAACATCTCCAATAATAGCTATACCGGTTATAGCCCGTCCGTGAACAACATCGTCATCACCAACAACACGGGACTGCTGCAAAACTGGGGGCGGTGTTCGGAGATATCCGGCGGCTCGAACATCACCTTCAACACCAATTTCTTCCTGCAGGATAACGCTGTCAATCCATTTGCCGGATTCTTCTGCGCTACCGAGAATGGTGCATATCAGACGCAGGCGGTAACCAACTGCACTTACAAAAACAATTGTATTGTGAACGCAGGAGGCAATCAGGGAGACATCATAGTCGTAGGGCAAAACACTAACTACTCTATTACCGGACTTGTAATAAGCAACAATGAATTCATAAATCCGTACTATTCTTGCATTCAGACTATTGGTGCCGCTCTGATCACGTACACTATTACCGGTAGCCTTGTGTACGAAACCGACACCGGCCGCTCATTTAATAGCGACAGCTCCACGAATGGGTCTAACAGCCTGAGTATCAGCGGCACCACGACCAACACCTATGCCTCATGGCCGGGCACTTACTCAGTGCCGCCCGGAGGCGGCTTCGGCACCGGAGCCGGGCCCGGGGACGTCTCGGTCCAGGGGCAGAGTCTAAACATTGTCGGTCAGCTGCTCTATGCCGCAAATGGTGACACCTTCAGCATAAACCCGGCAGGCCAGGTGGTGGAAAACGGCACAGCGAACACCGGAACCTCCAACGTGATGCAGCTGTTGGCTTGGGGCGGGAACATTTATCAGATGAATTCCTCCAATAACTGGTATTACAAAGCGACGGCCGCCCAGTCATACACCGGGCCGGTTGCTGATCCCCGGCTATAGGCGCCGCACCCATGCCTTGGACGCCGCAGGAATTTCGAGAGAGACACAACCACGGGTTGAGTCCTGCGCAGGCAAGCCACGCCGCGCGCCAGGCAAATGCCATTCTGCGCTCGGGCGCTCCAGAGGGGATCGCCATCGCCACAGCCAATAAGTATGCGCAGCACCACCGTGATGCCGGTGGCTTCATGCCCGGGCAGGGCGGTGGCATCGGCGGAGCCACGCCGGCGCAGACCGGCAGCAACCCCATGATGATGAATCTGATTCAGCGCTTTGCCGGACTGCCGAATGAGAAGCTGGCGGAGCTGGCGACACAGATGCGGGGTTCTCCCCAGGGCCAAGTCATCCAGCAGCTGCTTGCCCAGCGGCGGATGCAGCCGCAGAACGCGCCGCAGCCCCAGCAGAGTCCACAGCAACCGGTTGCCCAGTCTGCGGCGCCGGTGCAGCAAGCCGGCGGGGGCGCCACGCCGGGCCGTGCGCCAGGTGGCGACATGGGGATGTCACCCTCCCAGGCGACGCCATGGTGGTCACGGGCAGATGCCAGGATGGATACGAGCGAACCGTCCCTCGGGTTCCTCCACGGCCCGACGCCAGGCCGCGCCGATGCGCTCGATACGACGGCGCCGGCCGGAGCCCACGTGATCCCGGCCGATATCGTCTCGGGGCTAGGTCAAGGTAACAGCCTCGCGGGCGCCGGGCGCATGGAACAGATCATCAGCACCGGTCCAGGCGGCATGCCACTGCCACGAGGAGCGCATGGCCGGGGGCCGCCGCGCCCGCCGTCCCCGATGCGTGAGGCTAAGGGAGGAGATGTACCGAAGAAAGAGCCTGAGAATACTCCGGTCCTACTGTCGCACGGCGAATACGTAGTGAGTCCGGACGATGTTCTGCGTTGGGGCAGGGGTGACCACAAAGCCGGGCATGCGGCGTTCGACGCCTGGATCGTGGCCGAGCGCGCACGGCAGATCAAGAAGCTGAAGAGTCTGCCGGGACCCGTCAAAACATGAATGTCCAATCCAAGATTGGATCATCACATGACGAGTCATCTGACGGAACGGTGGCGGCTGATGGCAGCCTGATTATCCCGCCGGATAAACTCGCGTGGTTCGGTAATGGTGACGCCTTTGTCGGTCGGCGTGAGTTACGTCTGTTAATCGAGGCCGAGCACGACCGTCCGATCGGATCGTCGCCGATTGATAAACCTCATGGTGTTCGCATTGCGACCATGGATGACGAGTCGGCGATCGTTGATCTCCTGCTTCTCGATGTGGCGCAGAACGCTAAGCATGTGGCGGTTCCAAATCCGGATCGCATCTTGAGCTTGGTGCGGACGGCGACGCGTCGGCAGACGGATAAGGCTATCTCGATTATCTCCGTGATCGACGGGCCGGAGCGAAAGCCGGTGGCGTTGACGATCATGGAAGCCCAAAAGTGGTGGTGGTCCGAGGACTTCTATTTCCAGGAGCTGGTGTGCTTCGTCCATCCGGACCACCGCCGCAGCCGTCATGTCCATGACTTACTGGCGTTTTGCCAGTGGTGGGTGGATGCGTGGTCGCAATCCAGGGGTCAGCGGACCTATTTGGTGTGCGGCGTCATGGGCACCAGAGATGTTGCTGCCAAAACAATCCTCTATGCGCGTAAGATGAAGCGCGTCGGCGCTGTCTTCATGCACCCGTGTCCGTGGGGTGACGATCCTAAGCGCTCATAGCGTTGCTTGGACTGGACATTCAGACGTGCTCTAAGGAGTAGGCGAGGCTAGGTCAGGCGCGGCGTGGCTTGGCAAGGCCGGGCGCGGCCAGGCATGGCGTGGCTCGGCAAGGCTTGGCGAGGCAGGGCGAGGCATGGGGCGGCGGTAGTTTCTGAAGAGTCTTCATATCCTTCCGCCACTCTTATAAGGGAGAATCGGATGGGCAAGGGGTCTAGCGGCGGCGGGACCAATACGGTGGTCCAACAATCCCAGCCCAATCCGCAGATGCTGGCGGATTATCAGCAAGTTTACAACCAGGCGCAGGGCGTAGCCGCAACGCCATTCCAAACGCCGCAGGCGCCTGTTGCGTCGATGAACAGCAACACGATTGCCGGCATCCAGGGTGTGGATGCGCTGCAAGGCGTGACGCAGCCGTATCTGAATGCGGCTCAGGGCTTGGTCAGTCAGTCGCAGACTCCGCTGATGCCGACGTATCAGCCGTACGCTACGGCTGCCACGAACGATTATGGCATTGCCGGCAACACCAACCTGACGGGTGCCTACAACCCGTGGGCCGGGGCGGCATCAAACGCCTACGGTGCCGGCGCAGGGGCCAATCTGGTTGGCACGTATCAGCCGTACGGTAGCTCGGCGACCGGTCTGTACAACCAATCCGCGGCAGGCTCCATCAATCCGGAAACGGTTAATGCCGCCGGGATCTCGCAGTACATGAGCCCGTACAATCAGGCGGTTGTCGGCACGACGGAGCAGCAGTTCGCCAACACGAATGCGCAGCAGCAGGCCAACATCGTCGGCAATGCCGCATCCGCGGGCGCGTGGGGAGGAGACCGGTCGGCCGCGGCGCAGGCGCTTACCGCCGGGCAGCAGCAGACGGCCGAGGCGCCGGTCATCGCCGGCCTGGAAAACCAGAACTACGCCCAGGCTTTGCAGGAAGCGAATGTTCAGCAGCAAGCCGGGATAGGTGTGCAAGAGGCCACGAGGCAGCTTGAGCAGGGGGCGGCGGCCGGCATCTCGGCGGTCGGCACCGAACAGACGGCGGCGGCACAGCAACAGGCGGCCAACCAGTTTACCGCAGCGCAGGGATATGCCGGCATCGGTTCCGAGACGGCCGCGTTGACGCAGCAGCAGGCAGCAAACCAGCTGGCGGCGGCGCAGGGCATCTCCCAGGTAGGGCAGACGGCGCTCGGCGCGCAGGAAGCCCAGGGCTGGCTGGCAAGTCAGGGTGCATTCGCCGAGGGCAACATCGGCAATGAGGCGCTGAGCCAGGGGCTTACCGAATCCAACGCCATGCTCGGGACCGGGCAGACGATCCAGAGCCAGCAACAGGCCGAGATGAATGCGCCGTACTATCAGCAGTTGGCGCAGCAGGCGTATCCGTTCCAGACCACGCAGTACTTGGCGAATATCGCCGAGGGCGTCGGGTCGCAGATGGGCGGGACCGGCACCACTACATCGCCGGGGCCATCAGCTGCGTCTCAGATTGGCGGTCTCGGTATCGCCGGGCTCGGCACTTACGGGCTGCTGAATAGCACCGGCGCCCTCGGTGGGATCGAGTCCGGTATCGGCAGCCTATTCGGAGGCGGAGCCGGCGCCGATGTCGGTGCTGCAGCGCTTGGGTCGGCCGGATTGTTTGATGCGGCCGGAGCCGGAGCCGGCGCCCTCGAAGCCGGACTCGGCTCCGCTGCGTTATTCGGTTTCGAGAAAGGCGGAGAGGTGCCGCGGCGTCCGATGGGGGGCGGTATCAGCGCAGCGGCCATACCTGGCCCTGGAGCCGGCATACCGGGAGTAGTTGATATCGTGCCAGGGACGAGCCCAACGCCCGGCGGTGGTCCGCCGCGTGCTCCGGCTCCGTTCCAGGAGCAACCCGCCGGTCAGCAGCTTGGTCAGGAAGCCATGCAGGCCATGCAGATGGCAAGGCTCGGCCAGGCTCCGGTTCAACAACCGCCGCCAGCGAGTGGTGGAAGCGGTGACGGCATGGCAATCGGTGGCGGTCTCCCGAGGATGCGGCAGCCGCGCGTCGGTTTCGACCGCGCCGGCCTTACCCCGCACATGGGCGGCATCGGAGGATATCACGCGTTCCATCCGTCCGGCCTGCCGCGACTGCAGAGCGGCGGGATCATCGACCAGACCACGGCCGAGGTGGCGGCGCAGCAACAGGCGCAACAACAGGCGCAGGCCATGCAGATGAGCATGGCGGAGATGGGTCCACAGGGTATCGGTGCCGCGTACGGAATGCCGCAGTACGGATATGCCGAAGGCGGCGGCGTGGATGACTCGCCTGTGGTTATCAACGACGGCGATGCCTCGTTCTTCGCCCCGCACGGCCCGGCGATGAGCCTCGGCTATACGCCGTCTACCATGTCAGGATACGCCCCGCCGCCAGGGCTACCGGGTGGTCAAGCGCCGCGGATTACGTCTCCGGTATCAGCCCCGGCAGGCGGCCCGAACATGAGCTTGGGCTACACGCCACCAACCATGTCGGGATTACCGGGGCCGCCACCGCTGCCAATCGGCGCCGCTTCCGAAATCGGCATGCCCTCACCCGGTGGCTACGGGCAGGGCATCGGCACGGCGGCGCTGCGGGGACGGGTGCCGCAACATCATGCTTCGACACTTCCGCAGCC
>Ga0209040_10002031_pt1 | contig 15986 bp, 16 predicted proteins | sample BogFormECP12_OM3_FD_188240 | JGI IMG/M metagenome (GOLD analysis project Ga0209040, IMG submission 188240) | Bog forest soil microbial communities from Calvert Island, British Columbia, Canada - ECP12_OM3 (SPAdes) (version 2) | ecosystem: Environmental > Aquatic > Freshwater > Wetlands > Bog ...
AGCTACGGGAGCCTGGACATCCTGGTCAACAACGCCGGCATCCTGCGGGACAAGATGTCGTTCAACATGGACGAGTCGGACTGGGACGACGTGATCCGGGTCCACTTGAAGGGCCACTTCGCCCCCACCCACTTCGCCGCCGTCTACTGGCGCAACAAGTCCAAGGGCGGCGAGCCGACCTCGGGGCGCATCATCAACACGTCGTCGGAGGCAGGGCTCTACGGCAACGCCGGCCAGGCCAATTACTCGGCCGCCAAGGCGGGCATCGCCTCGATGACCTGGGTGCTCGCCCGAGAGTTGGAGCGCTACGGCGTCACGGCCAACGCCATCGCACCGAGGGCCCGGACCCGGATGACCGAGAACCTCTTCGGCCAGATGGCGGCCAAGAAGGACGAGGGTTTCGACGAATGGGACCCCAAGAACATCGCCCAGCTGGTCGCCTTCTTGGCCACCGACGCGGCGTCCGACGTGAACGGCCAGGTCTTCGTCGTCTTCGGCGGCAACATCTACGCCATGGGCGGCTTCCACCCGGTCGGTGAGGTCCACCGTGACCACGCGTGGACCCCGGCCGAGCTGGTGGCGGCCAAGGGCGATCTCTTCAAGGGGATCGATTCGGGTATCCCCAAGTTCAGCTTCTTCTAGACGCCCCGCCTCCCGGTATGGCCTCGGGGGGCGGCACGCCGGGCAGCGTTGGGGCAGCATGTCGCCCATGGCACATCCCCGGAAGTTCCGATTCGCCGCCCAGCTCTCCAAGGCGCCCGAGGGCACCGCTCGGTCCTGGGCCGACCAGGCGCGCCGGGCCGAGGCACTCGGGTACTCGGCCCTCCTCATGCCCGACCACTTCGGGGAGCAGCTGGCACCGGTCGCCGCCATGATGGCGGCGGCGGACGCCACCGAGTCGCTCCGGGTCGGGGCCCTGGTCTTCGACAACGACTACCGCCACCCGCTGGTCCTGGCCAAGGAGATGGCCACGCTCGACCTGCTCTCGGGGGGGCGGTTGGAGCTGAGCCTCGGCGCCGGTTGGATGCGCACTGACTACGAGGAATCCGGCATCGCCTACGACCCACCGGCCGTGCGGGTCGACCGGTTCGCAGAGGCGGTGATGGTGATCAGGGGTCTCCTCGAGTCCGACGGCCCGTACTCGTTCTCGGGCCGCCACTACACGATCACCGCGCACACTCCGAGCCCCCGTCCGGTGCAGCGACCGCGCCCACCGTTGATCATCGGCGGCGGCGGTCGCCGCGTGCTCTCGATCGCCGGGCGGGAGGCGGACATCGTCAGCATCAATGTGGACCTGCGGTCGGGTTCGGCCGGACCCGAGACGGCGCCCAACGCCAGTCCCGAGAGCACGCGACGCAAGATCGACTGGGTGCGCCAGGCCGCCGGCGCCCGGTTCGACGACCTCGAGCTGAACACGCTCATCGGCTTCGCCATGGTCACCGACGATCGCCAGTCGATCGTCGACGCCATGGCGCCGCACTTCGGCATCGACCCAGCCGAGGCCCTGCACGTGCCCCTGGCGCTGTTGGGGACCCACGACCAGATGGTCGAGGAGCTCGAGTGGCGCCGGGCCGAGTACGGAATCTCGTACTTCTCGGTGGAGGCCGACTGCTGGGACGCCCTCGGGCCGGTCGTCTCGAGGCTGGCCGGGACCTGACGTGGCGTCCCGTTGGCAGAGCGCGGCGGTGGCCGACTGGGAGGGCCGGGGCCGCTACCGCGAGCTGGCTGGGCACCGGGTGTTCACCATGGAAGTGCCCCCCGACGGTCCCGAGCACCTCGAGCCCCTCCTCGTCCTCCACGGCTTCCCGACCTCCTCCTTCGACTTCCACGAGGTCGTCCGGCCCCTCTCGGCCGGGCGCCGGGTGCTCCTGGTCGACCTCCTCGGCTACGGCCTGTCGGCCAAGCCCGACCTCGCGTACCGCCTCGACCTCGAGGCGGACGTGGTCACCGCCTTCACTGCCGAGCTGGGTCTGACCGAGGCGGCGCTCCTCACCCACGACCTGGGCGACACCGTCGGTGGTGAGCTACTGGCGCGCCAGCTCGAGGGCCGCTGGCCGGTCTCGGTCACCCGTCGGGTCATCACCAACGGGAGCGTCTACATCGCCATGGCCCACCTCAGCACCGGTCAGGAGCTGCTCCTGGCCCTGCCCGACGAGCGGCTGGCCGACGACGAGCTGGTCAACGCGGCCACCGTCGCGATCGGGGTGGCCGCAACATTCAGCCCGGAGGCCACCGTCGACGGGGCGGAGGTGGCGGCACTGGGCGAGCTGGTCGCCCACGACGGCGGCAACAGGTTGCTCCCCCGCCTCATCCGCTACATCGAGGAGCGGCGACGGAACGAGCGACGCTTCACGGGGGCGATCGAGGCGCACCCGTCGCCCCTTGCCATCGTGTGGGGCACCGACGACCCGATCGCGGTGGCCGCGATCGCCGAGCGCCTGGCCCAGGCGAGGCCGGATTCGCCGCTCACCTGGCTCGACGGCGTCGGCCATTACCCGATGATCGAGGACCCCGTCGCCTTCGCCGGTGCGGTGGGCGCCCACCTCGGTTGATCCGGGCCCGGGGCGACCGGCGGCTCCGCCGGTCCCCTCACCCGTGGCCGTCGGCCAACAGCCGGGACAGGTCGTCAGCGAGCGCGTCGCACAGTTCGGCCAGGTGCCCCAATCGCTCGCTCGGCTCGTCGATCTCCAGCAGGCGCTGACCGTCGAGGGGGTTGAGGGGCGCCATGGCGCAGAGCTGCAAGGCGGCCTCCTCGCTGTCGTCGCCCAGCTCGATCGGGCCCACGAGGGCCGGTGCCTCCCCCAGCTCCGAGAGGAGGTCCCGCACCCAGCGCACCGCCCGGCCGGCCCTGACCAGCGTCGCACCGCCCGGCCGGTCGGTCGCGACCGGCAGTTCTTCGACCAGCGCGACCGGATATGGGGCGGCGGGGAGCCACTGGGCGACCCGGAGGCGGCGGGTGCCCCGGGTGCGGAGGAGCCAGCGCCCCTCGCCCACCCGGGAGGCGGCATCGATGTGGGCGACCGCGCCCACCCCAACCCTGCGGTCGCCCCCACCCACCTCCGAGCCCCGGTCGATCAGCACCACCCCGAATTCCCGGTCGCCAGTCAGGCAATCTGCCAGCAGGAGCTGATAGCGGGGCTCGAAGACAGTGGCAACTCCACGAGCGGGAACAAGGTCGTGGACAACGGGAACATCGCCAATCGGCGGCCCTCGTCACGCATCGCAAGACACCGTTGCACAGCGAACTCCGCTGGCAACTCCGGGTCCCGGCACGCATGGAGCCGGCCCCGACGGACCGGCTCCATGGCTGCTGTGAGCAATATCGGACGCACCCGGCTCCTGGTCGCAACGTTGCAGGGGCCTCCATGTCGGTTCGTCGGCGCTGGGCGCCGGATCTCAACAGCGGCCTGCGGCAGGCGACGGGCTCAGGGTGCGCCCGGGTCGGAAGTCGCCGCCAATGATGCCGGCGGCGGGACACGACCCGGCGGACCGGCCTCCTCGGTCGAGCTCAACGAGTGCATCGCAAGCTCCTTCCTCTCGTGGGTGCGGGGAACTCGGCTGACTTCCCGCACCCTGGGGCCATTGTCCTCCTCGGCTCGGGGATCGCCAAGGGCCCTGAACTGGCCATTCGCGAAGGCCCAGTCCGGGGGGGCCGGGCGGCCGACAATTGGCCCCCAACCTCGTGGAACCGCCGCCAGTTGCCCGCCCCGCGTCGACCGCGGCCTTCCAGGCGCTCCCGGGCCCCGGTATCGGTGCCATCCACGAGAAAGCCACTTCGTCACGGCCCGTCGAGGCCTCAGTGCCCAAGGTGACGTGGGTGCCGGTCGCCGGCGCGGCCCGGGCCACGGTCGACGGGCTGACCCAGAACCGATCCGTCGTCATCCCGGTCTGCCGACACCGTCGGGGAGCCTGGACGGTGCGTGGACCCTTCATCATGGGCCTGATGGTGAAGCGCCATCGGCCGCTGCAGACCCCGTGCTCCCACTGACCGCCGCCTCGTCCACGACGGCGGCGAATTGCCGGGTCGGGCCGGCGCACTCGAGGACGAAGCCGGCCCGTTCGAGGGTCCGGGCTGACGCCTCATTGTCGCTCTCCGTCTCGGCGCGCACCCGCCCGACTCCGGGCAGGGAGAAGGCGTACCGCACGAACGCCGTGACCGCCTCGGCACCGATCCCCCAACCTCGCCACTCCGGAGCGATGCCGAACCCGATCTCGACTTCCCCTTCGCGCGGTACCGCGTGGAATCCCACGCCACCGATCACCAGTCCGCCTTCGCGCACCACGATCTTGCGGGGACCGAAGCGGGGGTCGTGGGGGACGAAGCGGGGGTTCGCCACCCAACGGGCCACCTCCCGGTCGCCCCACGTGGGGTAGCCCGCCGACCACGACGGTTCCCGGCGCCCCGACAGGATCGATTCGCTGTCGGCGGCCGTGAAGCACTCGAGGCGGAGACGATCGGTGACGATGGGGGGCGGGCGGGCGGGTTCCACCGGCCCACTCTTTCATCACCGGTGCGGTCGTACATGACCGGTGCGACCGCCCGGCCGGGACGGGACGATCCGGCCGGGACGGGGGTCCCCGGCGTGCCTGCGGGGATGGCCGCATAACCTCGCATTGGCGACCGGGTTCACCCGGTCGGGCCGGAACGGAGTACCGATGAGCGAGACGGGTGTTCAGCGGGGACTGGTCCGGGTGGAGCGCAGCCCCAAGCGCATCCGGGCCCTGCTGGGAGGCCGGGTCGTGGTCGACACCACCGCCGCCCGCCTGGTCTGGGAGAACCCTCACTACCCCGCCTACTACCTGCCCCGGGACGACGTGGCGGCCCGGCTCGAACCGACCGGTCGTATCGAGCACTCCCCCAGCCGGGGTGACGCCCACTTCTTCGATGTCGGGGCCGGTGGGCAGGTCGCCGCCGGCGCAGCCCGGGCGTACCCGGACTCCCCGATCGAGGATCTCCGCGACCTCGTGCGCTTCGAATGGGACGCCCTCGACGAATGGCTGGAGGAGGAAGAGCCGGTCTACGTCCACCCCCGCAGCCCCTACACCCGAGTGGACGTCCTCGCCAGCTCACGGCACGTCCACATCGAGATCGACGGCGTCCAGGTCGCCGACTCGGACCAGCCGCGGATCCTCTTCGAGACCGGGCTGCCGCCCCGCTACTATCTGCCGCTGGCCCATCTGCGCACCGAGCTCCTCCGACCTTCGCCGACGGTCACGCGCTGCCCCTACAAGGGGACAGCCGCCTATTGGTCGCTGGAGGTCAACGGCCGCCGTTGCGAGGACTACGCCTGGACCTACCGCACCACACTGCCCGAGAGCCAGAAGATCGCCGGCCTGGTCAGCTTCTACAACGAGAAGGTGGACCTGTTCGTCGACGGCGCGGCGCTCGAGCGGCCGCGCACGGTCTTCTCGTGACACGGTGCTCTCGTGACGGTGCTCTCGTGACGGTGCTCTCGTGACGGTGCTGGCGTGGCCGTCCTCGCGCCACCAACGGCTCGCCGGTCGCCGGCGGCGCTCACCCGAGGACGAAGTGCTCCACCGCGTGGGCGAACCCCTCGTGGTCGTTGGAGGTGGTGACCCGGCGCGCCGCCCGCTGCACCTCGGGGGAGGCGTTGCCCATCGCGATGCTGAAACCCGACCGGGCGAACATGAGCACGTCGTTGGGCATGTCGCCGATGGTGGCGATCGCTGACGCCGGGACCCCGAGGTGATCCGAGAGGAAGGCCACCACGCTGCCCTTGTTGGCATCGGGGTGGGTGACGTCGAGGTAGTAGGGCTGGGACTGGGCAGCCGAGACCTCGTCGCCGAAGCGCTCGCGGGCCAACTCGGTGGCACGGTTGACGGCGTCGTGGTCGTCACTCACCCCGACGAGCTTGGCCACCGAGTCGGACACTGACCCGAAGTCGGCCACCACGGTGGGCTCGAACTGGACGGTCGAGGCCTCCCGGTCGACGTGGGCGGCCGAGCGGTCACGCACGAACCACTCGGCCCCCCGGTAGAGCCAGGTGTCGAGGGACGACGACTCAATCAGGTCGATCACCGGCCCGACCAGGGACTCGGGGACGACCCGCTGCTCGATCACCGACATGTCCGGCTCCACGATGAGCCCGCCGTTGAAGGCGCTGATCGGTGTCGTCAGCTGGAGCGGTTCAACGAGCATCCCCATGCCCCGGGGCGGCCGGCCGCTGGTGACGGCGAAAAGCACGCCGGCCTTGTGCAGGCGGGCCACCGCGGCCACCGCCCGCTCGGTCAGCCGCTTGTCGGGGTCGACCAGCGTCCCGTCAACATCGGCCACCAGCATCTTGATCGAGGGCTCACTCACCGGGACCCTTGCCCGTCGCCGGGGTCGGCCAGCTGCTCCATGAACTCGAGCCGGATCCCGCCCGGGGCCTCCACAAAGGCGATGCGCCGCCTCCCGAAGGGTCCTTCGACCTCGGCCGGGCCCCACAGGAGCCGGTGCCCCTGCAACTGGCGGTCGAGGTCGTCGGTGAACATGGCGGGATGCAAGAAGCACTCCGCCGGAAGCTCGAGCGCGTCCTCATAGATGGCTCGGGTGAACAGCGTCATCATGACCGGGCCGAGATGGACATCGGCCCGCTCACCCCCACCCCACACCATGCGGTCGCGCACGACCGCGCCCGCTCCCTCGTAGAAGGCGATCGCCGCGTCGAGATCGGCGACCTTCACCGCCAGGTTGGCCAGGCCGGTGACGCTCATGCCCTCAGCATCCCCCGTCCCCACCCGCCGGCCCGGGACCGGCGGTGCTCAGGGCTTGGACGGCAGGGCGGCGGTGGCCTCGCCGATCAGCTTCTCCTCGCCGTCCTGGTTCATCAGACGCACATCGAGGTCGACGAGGTGCTTGCCGTCCTCGACCCGGGTGCCGGTGACCACGACCTTGGTGGTGAGCTCCTCGTCGGGCCAGGTCTGCTTGGCGAAGCGCACCTTGTAGCGGGTGAGGTTGGCCACCCCCACGTAGTCCTCGATCGCCGAGCCGAGGAAGCCCATCGAGAACATCCCGTGCCCGAAGACGCTCGGCTGGCCAGCGGCCTGGGCCTTCACCTCGTCGTGGTGCATGGGGTTGTAGTCCCCCGAAGCACCCGCGTAGCGGACGAGATCGGTCCGGGTGAGCGTGTGGGTCCGGGCCGGGCCCTCGTCGCCCACCTTCACGTCCTCGTAGAAGACCTTCTGCTCGCCCATCCGGCGACTCCCTTCGCTGTTCGGCGCCGGCCCTCACCAGCCGACCGTCATGTCTCGTCCTGTGATCCAGCGCGCCGCTCACCTTACCGACCCAGGGGTCCGGCGCGCCTTTCGGCGGATGGTCGGCCGCTCACGCCTCGGGGTCACGGGGAAGGCCCAGGAGACGCTCGCCGATGACGTTGCGCTGCACCTCGCTGGTGCCGCCGGCGATCGTCAGGCACAAGGTGTGGAGGAAGGCCCGGGTCCAGTGGGCCGACGGGCCGTCGGCGAAGACGCCCTCGGGGCCGCAGCGTGCCAGGCCGAAGTCGGCCACCCGCTGCTCGTGCTCGGCTCCGAGCAGCTTGCGCACGCTCGACTCGGGGCCGGGCTCGAGGCCCGAGACCGAGCGCAAAGTCGCCCGCTGGCCCATCACGGCGAGGGACTGGGCGTCAACCAGGAGCCGGCCCAGCTCGTCGAGCACGGCCGGGTCCGTGCCGCCAACGGTGCTGGCATCGGTCAGCGTCCCGAGAATCGCCTCCAGCGACCCGCCGAAAGCGGAGTCCGAGGCCAAGGACACCCGCTCGTTGGCAAGCGTCGTGCGGGCCAGTCGCCAGCCGCCGTTGACCTCACCCACCACACAGTCGTCGGGCACGAACAGGCCGTCGAAGAAGACCTCGTTGAACAGCGAGTCCCCCGTGATTTCGCGCAGGGGCCGCACCTCGATCCCCTCCGATCGCATGTCGACGATGAAGTAGGTGATGCCGGCGTGCTTGGGGGCGCCGGGGTCGGTCCGGGCCAGGCAGATGCCGACGTCCGCCCGGGCCGCCACCGAGGTCCAGACCTTCTGGCCGTCGAGGACCCAGCCCCCCTCGGTACGCGTCGCCCGGGTGCTCAGCGCGGCCAGGTCGCTGCCCGCCCCCGGCTCGCTGAACAACTGGCACCAGAGCAGCTCGCCCCGCAGGGTCGGCAGGACGAACCGCTCGCGTTGGTCGGCCGACCCGTGGGCGATGAGGGTGGGCAGGGCCCAGGCGGCGACGTGGGCCGGGGGACGTCGGATCCCGGCCTCGGCCAAGAGCTCGTCGATCACCAGCTGCTCCACCGGGCCTGCACCGCGACCGTAGGGCTGGGGCCAGTGCGGGAAGAGCAGCCCCCGCTCGCCGAGCAGCCGGCGACGGTCCCCCTCGGCGGCGGCCGCCACCTCGGCCACCAGGGGCGCCAGCTCGGCCCGGAGCGGGTCGGCCCGGTCGGGCGGCAGCTCGACGGCCAGTGAGCGCCGGGTGCCGGCGAGGGCCTGGCGGGCAACCGAGGACCGCCGGACGGCGGCCCCGCCCAGCAACTGGCGCAGGGTGGCCGCCCGGCGGAGGTGCAGGTGGGCGTCGTGCTCCCAGGTGAACCCCATCCCGCCCAGGACCTGGATGGCATCCTTGGCCGCCCGGACCCCACCGTCGAGGGCGAGCGCCGCCGCCGCCGCCGCGGACAGATGGGCCTGACCCGGGTCGTGCCCATCCAGGGCCAGCGCGGCGTCCCAGCTCGCCGACGTCATCTGCTCGACCACCGTTAGGAGGTTGGCCAGCTTGTGCTTGATCCCTTGGAATTGGCCGATCGGACGACCGAATTGGATCCTGGACCGGGCGTGCTCGGTCGCCACCTCAAGGCACCAGCGGGCCGACCCGGTGAGCTCGGCCGCCGCCAGCACCGCCGCCAGGTCGGCCACGTCGTCACCCGAGACCCCCTCCAGCACCCGCTCGGGGGGTACCGTCACCCCGCCGAGGTGCACCTCGACCGAGCGCCGGGTGCGGTCCAGGCATTCGCGGGCGACGACCCGGACCCCGTTGGCCGGCGACCCCTCCACGTCGTGCAGGTCCACGGCACACCAGCGGACCGGGGTGGCGGAGGGCTCCTCGAGGCGGACCGCCACCAAGAGCAGCCCGGCCGACCCGGCGCCCAAGGCGGCCGGAACCGTGCCGGTGACCGAAAGCCCGCCGTCGGGGCCCGGTCGACCGGCCGGAAGGAACCCGGGCTCGTGCCCGAGGGCCACCGCCGCGGGCCGTGACCCGTCCACCAGCGAGGGCAGCAGCGCCTTGGCCTGGGCCCGGTCGGCCCCCCGGGCGATCACCGAGGCGGCGAGGGCGGTCGGCAGGAACGGCCCCGGGGCGACGGCCCGGCCGAGCTCTTCGAGCACCACGGCCAGCTCGAGCACCCCGAAGCCGTGGCCGCCCAGCTCCTCGGCCACGTGGACGGCCAGCCAGCCCTGCTCGGCCAGGTCGCCCCAGAACGGGGGCAGGGGCTCGTCCACGCGGTCGAGGAAGGCCCGGGGGACCTCGGGGGGGCAGCGGGCCTCGACCCAACGTCGGAGGGACCGACGGAGCTCCTCGTGCTCCTCGCTCAACCCGATGGGCATGCGGGCGCCTCCCCGTGAACCGATCTCACAAGAACACGTTCTAGCGCGTGCCCGACCCTCGAACCCATCCGAAGGCCCCGGCCGGGTGGCTCGGGGCCCCCGGTCAGATCCGGTGCAGGACGTTGAAGCGGGCCGTGACTACCGGCTCGCCGGTCTTGTCGTCGACGAAGATCGTCTCGGAGACCACGAACGTCATCGTTTTGCCCTTGGACTCCTTCTGGTAGGCGTCCACCACCGTGCCCTCGCCGACCAGGACGTCGCCGACGACCACCGGACGGTGGTAGATGAACTCCTGCTCGCCGTGGAGGATCATCCCTCCCTTGGCCATTAGGGGCCCCAGGGCCTTCATGAGCGGGTTCCCCGGCAGGGCGTCGGAGGGCTGGAGCTCGGGGTACTTGCCCCAGTTCTCCACGGCGAAGGCGAAGGTCGGGGGAACGGGGATGTTGGGCAGCCCGGCCGCCCTGGCCTTCTCGGGATCCTTGTAGATGAGGCTCTCCTCGAGCACCGCGTCGGCGAAGAACGAGACCGGCCCCCGCTCGATCACGACCTTGGACGTGCCGGTCGGCTGGCCGATGATGCCCACCAGGATCTCCTCGTCGGTGCTCGTCCCGTCGCTCACTGTGGGTCCTCCATGGTCACCTCCTGCCAGCCGGGACCTAGCCCGCCGCAGGCGCCGGGACGGCCCCGGCACAGGGCCAAACGTAGCGGGCGCGTCCGGCGCGGTGCCCGTCCCCTCGCCCCGGGGCAGCCACCACGGCCGGACCGGGGCGGACGGTTATCGTGTCGCCGTGCCCGAACTCGAGACCATCACCTCGACGCGCTGACACCACGAGGACCAGTCCGCCGGAAGCCCGGCGCCAACGAAAGGCACCGACGTGATCCCATTGAGCCACCTCATGACGCTGGGCGACGCCACCAGCGGGTCGGTGAACACCGCCCTCCTGATCCTGCGCCTGACCCTGGCCGGGGTGTTCCTGGCCCACGGCCTCAACCACATCTACGGCGGCGGCAAGATCGCCGGCACCGCCGGCTGGTTCGAGAGCCTCGGGATGAAGCCCGGCATCCTGCACGCCTGGACGGCCAGCCTCACCGAGGTCGGGGCCGGGGTGCTCCTCGTGCTCGGCCTGCTGACCGCGGTCGCCGCCGCCGGCGTCGTCGGGGTGATGCTGGTCGCCCTCATCACCAACCACCTCAAGAACGGCTTCTTCATCTTCCGCCCCGGAGAGGGGTGGGAGTACGTGGCCACTCTCACCCTGGTGGGCGTGGCCGTGGGCACGCTCGGGCCGGGCGCCTGGAGCGTCGACGGGCACGTGAGCGCATTGCAGCACCTGTGGGGCTGGCCCGGGTTCCTGATCACGGTGGTCGCCGGAGGCGGCGGCTGCGCCCTGCTGCTCCTCACCTTCTGGCGGCCCGAGAAGAAGGACGTCCCGGCCACCTGACCGGGCAGCGCCTTAGCGGCCCGGTGGCCGGTCGCGCCGGGTGACCGCGCCGGGTGATCGCGCCGGGTGATCGCGCCGGGTTGGGGTCGATGAGGCCGCGAGCCGGGCGGCGCCGGCTCCGAGCAGGTCCAAGAAGTTGTCGGCGTAGAAGCGCTGCCGGGCCATCTCGTCGGTCCCGGCCAGCGATGCCTCGAAGTGCTCGAGGGGCTTGCGGCCGCCCTCGACGTGGGGGTAGTCGGAGGAGAACATGGCGATCTCCGGACCGCTCTGGGCGATGATCCATCCGACGTCCTCGGTCGGGTACGGCGTGGCCCGGACCTGGCGCCGGACGTACTCGGTGGGGCGGAGCGAGAGCGCCTGCAGGCGCTCCTCGTGTCGCCCGAAGGCGTCGAAGGCCGACTCCATCTGGCGGATCCACGAGGGGATCCAGACCGCCCCCTGCTCGATGACCCCGATCCGGAGCCGGTCGAAACGCTCGAGCACGCCATCGAAGATCATCGTGGCCAGGGTCTGGGCCGGCGGCACCGGGATGCCCATGTAGTCCACCGACCGGAAGTTCTCGTCTCCGCCGTGGAAGTCCGGCGGGACCGGGAGGCCGTTGACGAAGTAGGCCGGGTCGACGAGATCCCCGGTGCCGCCGACGTGGAAGACGACCGGCACCCCCGCCTCCTGGGCCCGGGCCCACACCGGGTCGAGCCCGAGGTGGCTGGTCGAGTGCCCGGGCGGACAGCCCGAGGCCACCAGCAGGGCCGCCGCACCCATCGCCAGGGCCTCGTCGGCCATGGCCGCCGCCCGGTCGAAGTCGGCCAGCGGGACGTAGCAACTCGGCAGCAGGCGGGGGTCCACCGAGCAGAACTCGACCATGCCGCGGTTGTGGGCCCGGGCGGCGCCGTAGGCGAGCTCCAGGTCTCCCCCGTGCTCCCAGTCGAAGAGCCGCCCGTTGTGGAAGGTGTTGAAGACGAGCTGGCTCGAGAACCCGAGCAGGTCCAGGGCCCGGGACCGGTCCTGGGCGATGAACGAGCCGGTCGCCGCGAAGTTCTTGCGCAGCATGATCTGGTCGGCCTCCCCGGCCGTGTACTCGCGTGACGCATGCTTGGCGGCCAGTCGGTCGAAGGCGGCATCCAGGTCCTCCTTCTGGCGGTCGGGGTCGCCGGTCTGGCGCAGCTCGTTACCGCTCGGGTAGCGGAGCGGCGCGATCCGCTCGCGAACCCCGGGATCGGCGTGGTCCCGGAGCCAACTCGGGGTCTCCATGATGTGGGCGTCCGCGTCGTGGACCACCCGCAGCGTGTTGTACGGCATCGGTCCTCGCTCCTCCCCTGCTGGTGCCCCGGCTCCCCCCTTGATGCTACGGCAGGCCCGGCGAGCGGGGCCCGCCGGCCGGCCGCTGCCGGAGGGCCGCCCCCAGGGCCCGGAAGGCCCGCCCCCGGTGGGAACAGGCGTGCTTCTCGTCGGGGGACATCTGGGCGAAAGTCCTGCCCCCGCCCTCGTCGGGGGCGAAGACCGGGTCGTAGCCGAAGCCGCCGGCGCCCCGGACGCTCGGGGTGATGCGGCCCTCGACGATGCCCTCCGCCTGGATCTCGCCGCCGTCGGGGAAGGCCACGAGGGCCACGGTGCGGAAGCGGGCCCGGCGCTCGCCGCCAGCGTCGGGGAGAGCCGCCAACGACGCCAGCAGTTTGGCCACGTTGTCGGCGTAGGTGGCCCCTTCGCCGGCGTAGCGGGCCGAGTGGACCCCCGGCGCCCCGCCGAGCGCGTCGACCTCCAGGCCGGTATCGTCAGCTACCGCCGCCGTGGCGGTGGCCGCGCACAGTGCCCGGGCCTTGAGGCGGGCGTTGTCGACCAGGGTCCCGCCGTCCTCCTCCACGTCGGGGACGTCGGGGGGACGGGGCAGGAGGTCCACCCCGTCCCCACCGAGGATGGCGGCGATCTCGGCCCTCTTGTCGGGGTTGGCCGTCGCCAGCACGAGGGCGAGCCGGACCGGCCCGCCCGCCTCGGGTGCGGGGCCCGGCCCCCCCGGCCGCCGCTCGGAGTGGCCCGGGGGGCTCAACGCGGAGCCGGAGGCTCCGCCAGCACCTTGGCCTGGGCCTCGAGGAGCTGGGAGATGCCCTGCTCGGCCAAGGCGAGCATGTCGGTCAGCTCGGAACGGCTGAAGGCCTGGCCCTCGGCCGTTCCCTGCACCTCGACGAATCGGCCCGACCCGGTCATGACCACGTTCATGTCGACCTCGGCCCGCGAGTCCTCCTCGTAGGGGAGGTCGAGCATCGGGACACCCTCGATGATCCCCACCGACACCGCGGCCACCGCGTCGGTCAGCGGGTGCTGGGTGAGCTGGCCCTCCTGCACCATGCGGCTGAAGGCGTCGTGCAGGGCCACGTAGGCTCCGCAGATCGAGGCGGTCCGGGTGCCCCCGTCGGCCTGCAGGACGTCGCAATCGACCGTCACCTGCGCCTCGCCCAGGACAACCAGGTCCGACACCGCCCGGAGCGAGCGGCCGATCAGCCGCTGGATCTCTTGGGTCCGTCCCGACTGCTTCCCCTTGGCCGCCTCCCGCGAGGCCCGCTCGGCCGTCGATCCGGGCAGCATCGAGTACTCCGCCGTGACCCAGCCCTTACCGCTCCCCCGCATCCAGGGCGGGACCCGCTCCTCGATCGAGGCCGTGCACAGCACCCTGGTCCGGCCCATCGAGACCAGCACGGAGCCGGGGGCGAACACGGTGAAGTCCCGGTCGAAGGCAACCGGGCGCAACTCGTCGAGTGACCGCCCGTCGGCTCGGAGTGTGCGGGGATCGGCCCCGCCGTTCGTGCTCACGTCTCGCTCCTCTGTCCCGGCTGTCGCTGGCCGGAGGTCCGGCTCACCATTCGAAGACCCGGCCGATCGCCGCCTGCAGGACCGGTCGCCCGAAGGCCACGTCGGCCTCGGCGGCCAACGCGTCGGCCGACACCGTAGGCGACCGGTGGGTCAGCACGAGACGCCCGACCCGGGCCGCCGCCGCCATCGAGCCGGCCTGGCGGCCGCTCAGGTGCCGGTTCGTCCCCTCCTGGTCGGCCAGATAGGTGGCCTCGCACAGGAAGGTGCCGATCCCCAGGCCCAGCTCGGCGACGGACCAGTCCGGCCCCGAGTCGGCTGAATAGGCCAGGGAGCGGGTCAGGTCGGGCGCTTCGCCCGCCGCCGCGCCCGCCGGGCCGGTCGGGTCGAGTCGGAGCCCGTGGGTGGGCGGCCCGTGGTCGGTGGCCACGAAGCGGCAGGTGAGGGTGCCGATCGTGAGGTCCCGGGCCGGGGCGGTCTCGCGCCAGTCGAGCACCGGGCTCTCGGCGAAGTAGGAGCGGGCCCGCAGTCCCGGTGGTGCGTGGACCGACACCACACGTCCCCGGCCCGCCTGCATGAGCCAGACGGCGAAGGACTCGATGTCGGACCAGTGGTCAGGGTGCTCGTGGGAGAGCACCACGGCGTCCACGATCCCGGGGTCGCAAACCTGCTGAAGATTGGCGAAGGTTCCCGGCCCGGCGTCGACCCAGATGGTCGTCGGCCCGCACTCGACGAGGTAGCCGCTTCCCGCGCCACCGGGCCCGGCGTACCCGCCGTCGCACCCGAGGACGGTGAGCGTGTTGGGCCCGGGAGGTTCGGGGACGTCCAGCACTCAGAAGTAGATGATCGACGTCGCCCGCTCGACGACCTCGTCCAGGTCGTCGGTCCAGGCCCCGGTGGACAGGTACTTCCAGCCGTCGTCGGGCGAGAGCACGACGATCACCGCCTCTTCGCCCTCGGGGATCTGGGCCGCGCACCTGGCGGCCCCGGCCATCGCCGCGCCCGACGAGATGCCGACGAAGAGCCCCGCCTCGGCCAGCCGGCGGGTCCATTCGATCGATTCGCGTGGTCGCACCACCGTCTTGCGGTCGAGCAGCGCGGGCCCACCGAGGTCCTCGAAGATGGGGGGGATGTAGCCGTCGTCCAGGTTGCGCAGCCCGTCGACCATCTCGCCTGCCGGCGGCTCCACCGCCCAGATCTGGACCTCGGGGTTCTGCTCCTTCAAGAAGCGCCCGACGCCGAGCAGGGTGCCCGAGGTCCCGAGGCCGGCCAGGAAGTGGGTGACCTCGGGGCAGTCCTGCCAGATCTCGGGACCGGTCCCCTCGTAGTGGGCCTTTGGATTGGCCGGGTTCGCGTACTGGTAGAGGAACACCCACTCGGGATGCTCCTCGACGAGCCGGAGTGCCTTGCGGACCGCACCGTTCGAGCCCTCCGAGCCCGGCGACTCGATGATCTCGGCCCCCCACAGCGAGAGCAGCTGGCGACGTTCCACCGACACGTTGGTCGGTAGGACCACCTTGAGGTGGTAGCCCTTGACCCGGCACACGAGCGCCAGGCCGATGCCGGTGTTACCCGAGGTGGGCTCGACCAGGACCTGGCCCGGGCGCCCCGGGACCAGGACCCCGTCCTTCTCGGCCTCGTCGACCATGGTGAGCGCGACCCGGTCCTTCACCGAGCCACCGGGATTCCGCCCCTCCAACTTCACCAGGATGCGCGCCCGGGGGTTCGGGCTGAGCTGACTCACCTCCACCAACGGCGTGTTGCCGATCAGGTCGAGGACGGTGCCGTATGAGGCCATGGCGCGGACGGTCAACCCCCGGCCACGGCGGGGAGGATCGTGACCTCGTCGCCGTCGCTCACCGGGGTCTCGAGGGCCGAGAGGTACCGGACGTCGTCGTCGTTCACGTACACGTTGACGAAGCGGTGGAGGCTGCCGTCCTCGTTCAGGACCTGCCCCGCCATCCCCGGGTACTGGCCCACCAGGCCTTGGAGCACGTCCCCGATGGTGGCGGCGCCCTCGACCACGACGGTGGCGTGCCCACCGGCCTGGGAGCGGAGGACGGTCGGCAGGCGGACGGCGACGGGCACGGGACCTCCCGGTCTCAGGTAGCGCTGGTCGGGGGAGGCGCCCCGGACCGCGGAATGCTGACGGTTCTGGTTGGGATTCT
>Ga0209040_10002032_pt1 | contig 15985 bp, 10 predicted proteins | sample BogFormECP12_OM3_FD_188240 | JGI IMG/M metagenome (GOLD analysis project Ga0209040, IMG submission 188240) | Bog forest soil microbial communities from Calvert Island, British Columbia, Canada - ECP12_OM3 (SPAdes) (version 2) | ecosystem: Environmental > Aquatic > Freshwater > Wetlands > Bog ...
GGCGCCTGACGAAATCGGCCCACACCGGCAATCTTGCACGATAAGTATGCCGGGTATGCGCGCGGATCGAGATCCTGTTGGTGAGAGTGATGCTCATGATAGGGCCGCTGCCTCGCATGTGTGTGAGTTCAGATGTGATCTCGACGAATTGACTGGCGACGGGTTCGAATCGCCTAGGTTCTGAGAAGGGATATGCGAATGGGTCCACCGCAGGCCTTCAGGGCGTGAAAGGCTTGGATCGGTGATGCCAGGGCTCGTATGCTCAAAATCACCGGGGGGTTCGCAAGCAGAATTGTGGAGCCACATCACCTGAGGTCCGAGGACTTGTAAACCCGGCAACCTCGCTGGCTTGATGTAGCGCCTCGCCGGAGAGGCCAGTCCCGGTGGCACTGGACCCTCGAGCCGTCGACCGAGGCTCCCGGGGATTGTTACTGCCCTTGGCACACAGGATCTTCCGGTAGATGTCCTCCACATGACGCATCCGGCTAGCGAAACTGAACTCGCGCCCAATCTTCTCGCGCGCAGCCTGGCTCAACCTCCTCCGCAGGACCGGGTCATCCAGCATGGACCGGATGCCCTCGGCCAGACGATTCGGGTCTCGTGCCGGCACCAGTAAGGCCTCCCGGTCATGCACAACCGCCTCGCAAACACCGTCGACGTCCGTCGCAACGATGGGGACCTCCATTGCCATCGCCTCCAGCACGGTATTGGGGAGCCCTTCCCTCGTGGAGGAAAGGACATAGACGTCCATCATCTCGTACACCTGGCGCACGTCGTGGAAATGACCTAAAAGGAGCACTCGCTTGGCCAACCCCATCGACAGCACCCGGTCCTGGAGGTTCTCTTCCAGCGGCCCCTTGCCGGTAATCGTGAAGTACAGGTCGGGTCTCTCCGCCAGCAGGATTTTCGCCGCGCCGAGGAAGTTCGGGTAATCCTTCTCGGCGTTCAACCGCCCCACCGCGCCGACGACGATCGCATCACGAGGGATGCCAAGCTGGTCCTTGAGGCGGAAGGAACGCTCCGTCCCCTTCCGGAAGTAGTTCGAGTCGATTGCGTTCTTGACCCAGGTGATCTTGTTCTCCTCCACCCCGAACCGCGAGACTGCCTTCCGCATCGAGTCGGAGACGATCAGGACCTGATCGAAATAGCGCAGCAACATCAAGTCGAGCTGGTCGTAGAGGTAGCGGACCCTCCAGTTCTGCGCGGACCAGAAATGGCGGAGACTGGCAAGGGGTCCGTGCGCGGTGGTGACCAGCTTCATGGGGTGGAAGCGGGAGAGTATGAGGCCGTATAAATCCGACTTGTAGCAGTGGCAACTGAGGATGTCGATCTCCCGCTCCCTCAGGACGTGCAGGAGCCTCTTCAGCGCGCGCAAGTCGAACTTATAGTCTTCGTCGATCGTGACGAAATCCTCGATTTCCAGCTTCCGAGCCCGCTCCGCCAGGTCGAACTCCGGGTCGTTGCGGCTCTTGAGGTAGGCGACGTGCAGCCGGAACGACTTGGGGTCCGCTTCCTTCACGGAGAAGAGGATCGTCTTTTCGGGCCCGCCGCCGGTGCCCCGGCAGCTCCTGAGGTGGAGTACGTTGATCTTCTTGGCAGTCGTCATTGGAATCCTCATTCGTGTTGAGTCAGCACGGTGGTTGGACTCGGCACAGACCCGAGGAAGGCGAGCCAGTGGACCGTCCGGCGGATCCCCTCCTCGAACGTCAACGGCGGCGTGAACCCGAACTTCCCGGCAAACTTGGTGGTCGGCAGCTTGTGCACCACCTTCTGAAGGTGCCAGACCTCGCGATCCACAGTCGGTTGCGTGACATAGCTTGTCACTTCCCTGCCGTATTCGTACCTGCCCAAGAGCAACTTCTTCATCCGGGACTTCACCCTGTCCGGCAGCCGCCCCCTCAGCCAGTAGTAGAGGTCGTTCATGACCGGCAACAACTGGACGTACTCCAGAGCTGCGCGGACAGACCAGGGGAAGCGGTCCCCCGACACGCTTGGCATTTGACTCATGTCGTAGCCTAGGGGCTCAGCAAGGGCAGAGTAGAAATCACGCCAAGTGACGAACTCCCGATCCGCGACATTGTAGAATCCGCGGACGTCGTCGGGGTGATCGATACAGGTGCGAATGCACGCTACCAGGTTGTCAATGTAAATCGAATTGAAGACCCCTTGCCCGTCGCGGATGAGGTAGGCTCGCTTCTCGAGCAGCGAATTGATGACGCTCATGGTGTGCGGCGAGCGGACGCCCCACACGAACCCGGGCCGGAGCACGGCGATCTGGCAGGGCACGACTGCAAGCTGCTCTCTCAACCAGATTTCCGCCGATGCCTTCGCCTTCGCGTACGGCATCCAGTGCTGCGTGAGCGGGGGCGAATCGTCATCGAGGGTTGGGGAGAGCACTTCGTCGTAGACGACCGCCGAGCTGATATGGATGAGCCGGGGGACGTCCGCAGCGACGCACGCCTCGAGAATCGATCGCGTTGATGGCATGATTCCCGCAGGCGGCCCGTTTGTGAGATTGACGACGACAGAGGAGCCCTGGAGTGCCGGTACAAGCGACGCGCGGTCTTCGGCGTCGGCCAACCACACGGAGACGGCGGGGCCCAGCCGAGCCAGACCTGCCAGGCTCCGGTGGGCCCGGACAACCGCCCGGACGTCGGTCCGGTCGTCAAGGACCAGTGATTCGACAAGCCGCCTGCCTACGAAGCCGGCCGCGCCGACGATCGTGATCGTACCGATCATGCTTTTGTCCAATGAAGGGCTTGGTAGGCTTCCTGTTCGTCGCAATCGAGCCAAGGCATATCGATTGGCCGCGCCCTCCGACGCGCCGACTCAATCACGCGTACACATTCCTTTGCCTCTTCTCCGCTGACGGCGGGAGGCTCGCCCAACTGGATGGCGCGGGCGACCTGGATAAGCTGACAATAAAGGCTTTCGGTGTACAACCTTGGGCTCATCCTCTGGCGTGCCGGCTGGTGCAGGTCCGCGGGATACGCGTGGTCGATCGCCACTTCCTTGAACCCTGCGGACTTGCTCAGCGCCAGCCGATCTGACTCGTCAATCCGCAAGACCGCCTCCCCTGCGGAGCCGATGACCCGCAGTTCGTTCCTCAGCGGGGAGTCCCACGACAGTTGGACCGAGCCCGGGGAGACGGGCGACGTCAGTTCCATTACGACATTGCCTTCAACGCCTCCCACCAGTGCGTCGTCCGCGTACGAGATGACCTCCGGGACGCCAAAGAGCCAGATGAGATAATCAAGGGCGTGGGGGCCAATGTCGAAGAAGAGCCCGGAGCCGCCCTCAGGATGACGCGTGAAACCGGCGAGAGTCTTTACGTCCCAGTCGAACACCTTCCCCTCGCGGTAGGAGAACGAGTGGATCTCCCCGAGCTCCCCCGAAACGACCAGCTCGCGCAAATGGGCGAAGGCGGGGAAGAACCGGCGAATCATCCCCACGGCCAACACCCTGCCCATCTCGTTCGCGGCAGAAATCACCTCATCGCACTGAGCGACGCTCACCGCCATCGGCTTTTCGCACAGCACGTGGTTGTTGTACCGTAGGGCGAGGACGCTCTGCTCGGCGTGGAGTTGAGTGGGACTGAGGATGAGGCTCAGGTCGGACTGACCACCCTCCAATGCCCGTCTGAGGTCCTCGTAAACAACCGCGTGGGGGAAGAACGTATGAAGGCTTCCAGCGTGGCTAGCGTGGCGATCCACCAATGCGGTCACCTGCAGGACACCCTGTTGTTCGAGCTTCTGCAACGGTTTGCGGTACAGTTTCTGGGCCACTGCACCGCAGCCTACCAGCATGGTTCGTATGGTCATAGTCGACTTGGCTCTAGTAGCGGTATTTACCAGCCATGAGAATCGGCCGTTTCGTCCGCATGGAAGTGGTCCCCTCTAGCACGACAAGGCTCCAACTCGGCATTGACTCCAATCGGCATCAGGATTCCCTGTTTGCGAGAGCCTGCCGAAGGCAACTACGCATGGCGCAAGGCTGCCTTGCACGGTCTTTACCAGCGGCACTTTTGAAGAACCTTGACGTGCGTCAAGGGTCAACCGACGAGGGTGCTAATCGCTCTGTCCCCTGAGAGGACCGCGCGAACGTCTTCGTCCGAGAAACCTCGATATCGAAGCCGAACAGGTAGCTCTCGAAATCTGCGGTTTTCGCCGACCATGCTTCCTCTTCCAGTCGCCTTCGCCCGCTTTGCTGCGATTCGGGTAAGCCAGTCGCCAGGCGTTCTCTTACGGCCCGAGAAAACTCTTCGGGAGTCGCCACTACATCGAGAGAATCCGCCCAGGACCGGGTGGAAGGCAGATCACGGACAACGACGGGCTTACCCGTCGCCAAGTATTCCTTCAGTTTGAGGGGCTGCATAGCTCGGGTCACAGGCAGGTCCGCATACGGCATGATCAGCACATCGGCCGCCCGTGCAACCGCGGGAAGTTCCCGAAAGGGGATGGAGGGGTGGCAGACCAGGTGGGGAATCGACTCCAGGCCGCGAGGAGGCGCGGACTGGGGCCCGACAAGGAGCATCGTTCCGCTGTCCAGGTCTTGCGCCAGACGTTCGAGGTAGGTGACATCCATCCGCTGATCGATCACCCCCCAGAACACGATCAAGGGGCGCTCCAGGCGCGAAAGCCAGAGAAGCTCGCCCCGGCTTCCTACTTCCTCTCGCCAGTGAGCGAGATCCACGCCATGGGTCAGCAGGTGAACAGGGCTCCGACTCCTCTCGAGCTTCTCCTGCAGTGCGTCGCTCACGGCGATGAGTGCGTCGACTTTGGTCACCAGCTCACTCTCCATCGCGCGGAGGGTCGAGCCGTCCAGCCCGGGCCACTCGGCGAAGTCGTCCACGCAGTAATAAACCCAGCGCCGGACGGGAAGATGACCCACGAGGTCGGCGACCACGGGAATGTTGGTCACCGCGACAGCCGGCTGGGGCAGCCCGGTCAGGAAAGGAGCGATCTGCCTTAGGAGCAGGCTCCGGTTGATCCGCCGCTCCAGTCTGGATCCGAATGAGGGCCACATCTTCGGGTTGAGCACTCGGAGATTGGGATGCCTGCCTTCACCGGCTCTCGCACGTGCCTCCTTCCCCTTCGGAACGGCCCACTGAACGATCTTCTCCAGCCCGCGCGATAGCGTCGCGAAGTCGAGCCGGGGTTGGCGGGTCCCGATCGTGTTAATCCACAAGACCTGGTACCGGTCCAGCAGATGGCTGACCAGGTGCTGGCAGCTCGAGGGATGACGGCCCCAGTCATCGGCGAAGACGAGCACCGTGGGAAGATCTCGCCGATCATGGTCAGCCATCGAGCATTTCCTCATACACGAGACAATAAGCGGCATGCATCTGGACCTCGGAAAATAGCGAGACCGCGCGGTCGCGTCCCTTGACGCCGAGGTCTTCGAGCAAGTCCGGCGTCGCGACCAGGCGGAAGACCAGTTCCGCCAAGGCCCGATCATCACCCGCCGGAGCTAGCAGGCCGGTCTCGCCGTCGACGACCACCTCGGGCACCCCGCCGACCCGGGTTGCCGCCACCGGGAGTCCGGCCGCCATCGCCTCGATGAGGGTCAGCGGGATTCCTTCGCTAATGCTGGTCAGCAGGGCGATGTCAGCCGCGGCCAGCAGCCGTGGGACATCCGTGCGGAGCCCGAGGAACTTGACATGGCCTTCGAGGCCACGATCTCGCACCAGGTTCTCGATGGTCGCTCGTTCGGGACCTTCTCCGACCAGCACGAGCCTCGCGTTTCCCTTTCGGGGGACCAGCCGCTCCACGGTCCGAAATGCTGTGGCATGGTCCTTCAGATAATCGAGGCGGGCGACCTGAATCAGCATCAAGTCGTCGGGCTCCAGACCGATCTCGGTCCGAATGGCCATGCGCTGAGAGGTCGTGAGCCGGAGATCGAAGCGCTCGAGCGGGATCCCGTTGTAGATCACGTCCACACGCCCCGGCGCGATCCCCTCGTTGTGGATCAGGGCCTGGCGGACCGCCTCGCCGACCGCGACCACCCGGTCGTGTCTTCGGAGCAGTAGGCGATTGGCCAGCTTTCGTTTCACGCTGGGATGGTCCGGATGGTGCCGGCCATGCTCGGTGAACAGCACCGGGATTCGCCGGCCCAAGAACCGGCTGATTGCGCTGTAGAAGAACGGCGTGTACTGATGAGCGTGCAGCAGGTCGACCCGCTCATCACGAACGATCTCGGCGAGCTTCCGCGAACACCTCAGGCTCAGGCCAGGTTCCCGATCCAGGACACGTACAGGAAAGCCCTCGTCGCGTAACTCCGCACCCAGAGTACCCAGCTCGTCCAGGCAGACGAACAGGAAACGATACTGTTCCCGAAGTTGCCGGGCCAAGCGAGCGGCCAACACCTCAGCGCCCCCCATGTTTAGACTGTGAAGCACCTGGCAGATCGTCGCGACTCGGGAGGCGGGGCCGAGACCAGACGACCGAAACGTCGCATCGGAGGGGCGTGATTCGAGACCTGTCGAGTCTAGCATGGTGATACCGGTACTCCAGAAATTCTCAGTCTGGCTCATTGCTTGGCCCTCGATACTCGAACGCCCCTGCATCGGGTGCCGATCCGCTGAAAGAGGGGACTTCCCCGGCACTCTTCTCTTGGTCGGCGACGACCACGCCGACGTCGATTGCGGGAAGATCAGGGCGGGACAGTCGAAGATCGCCGTGTTTTGCGTCGATGAACCAGTTCCGCTGCGCGTTACTCACGTTGGCCTTGAGGTCGGCTTTCGCCCCGTCTCGCAAGATGACCTGACGGTTGCTCAGGTTGTTCCACACGCGGGCGCTTGCCGTTGGGAAACGAATGCTGATGGACCAGGGAGCTTTTCCCTCCACCACCACGGTGTTATGCACCACCTGAGCGCCGGGTGATGCGTTGACCTCGATTCCCTCGTCGGCCCAGGGATTCAGGTTGCAGACCGCATTACGGCGGATCAGCCCTCCCTCATGGTCGAGCTGACCCGAGCCATCGTTGGACTCAGGGCCCAATCCCAGTGCGATCCCGCGGTGGCAGTCCAGGATCCAGTTCCGTTCAACGAAGGTATTCCGTGAATGTCTCCAGAACAAGATTGCCGGTCCGGCGCGATAGCCCTTAGATTCCGGCCCGCGGATCCGTTTGATCGTGTTGTCGCGCACCGTCCAGCCGTCACCGTCGAGGACATCTATGCCGTTGGTGTAATCACTCGGCGCATGATCGGAGTATTCCAGCAGACAGCAGCTCACCAGACCATTGCGGCAAGGATCGCTTCCGGGAGCGGTCGATCCCTTGATAAGCTGTTGCCCGACGTCGCGCACGTGGACATTGTGGATGACGACGTCCGAGGCACCCTTCTCGCCTCGAACCTGGACGCCATGAAATCCAACCTGAGTGATAGTCAGGTCGGCGATGGTCACACCGGATGCGTTCACCGATATCGCCACCATTCGCTCCGCCATTCCGCTACCGCGCAGAATGACTTTCGAGCGATCGCCACTCCTTCCGCGCAGGACGAGGCCGGAAACGGGGATGTCGAGTTGATTTCCGTCCAGGCGATAAATACCGTTTTCCAGCAGGATGGTCGTTCCCGGCTTGGCCCGCCCGACGGCGCCTCGCAGTTCATTCATCGAGCGGGCGCGGATAATCGTGGTGCTCCGTGGCGGTTCCCACCCACACCGCTTGCACGGCTCGGCGAGAGCCGTAGCACACAAACACTGAACAAGCCCGGCCAGCGCCAAAGCGACAACCGAGCGACTCGGCGTTGTGCTGCGGCACGCCCCTTGCAAACTCGGTTTTCGCTCAGAATCCACGGGGTACCCCTTTCGACGACCCGCCGATGGTCTTCCGGTCGCCTCGATAGTCGGCCAAGAACCTGCCCCAATTGCGGGGGCTAAGCACCTTCCCCAGAACTCCAGCAAGGCCATGTGGCGTCTTGAACTGAGCGAGCACTCGCCTTTTTTGAGGCACGAAGGACTCCGGAGTTCCATGATCGGCGGCTCCTGAGGATCGGAGCTGGCTTGCGATCGTGCAGCCCCGAAACCGAGTGTCACGAAGCCCCTCTTGGAGCATGATGGCCACGGCCCGGGCGGAGTGACGCGACTCAAACCGCAGCAAGTCGCTCCAGGCGCGCTCGGCCAGTTCATTCCCCCGGCTAAACCATAGCGAGCGAAGTGGTTCATCGACGTGAGCCGCAGCCAGACGGAGAACGTTCGCCTTGCGAAGCTCGTGGGCTGCCCAGGCTTCCGTAGGGAACTCCAGCTTCTCGGGGTGATCGAAGTAAGGGACCTCGTTCCCAGCCATCCAGCCGGCGAAATGAGTGAGGCTTGACTGGGCGTAGTCGTACATCTGGTCCTGCTCACCATGCTCAAGCTTCAGACTAAGGTACCTGGCCAGCACGGTCAGGAAGACCGTATAGGACCAGCGTCGCTCCACGTTCAAGAGATCGAGCTCAGCGATGTTCGTGGCCGGATGAACCACGCGCCGGATCAGTTGCTCCGCCTTGTCGAGATAGCCGCGGTCGCACGTGAGCAACCAGGCATCCAAGAGCGCGTTCACCGAATTTCCGCACCCACGTCCCGGCCCGTGATAGCCCGGTTCGGTCGTGGAGCTGGCCGATCCCGTCGCACCCGCGTCGATCAAGCCGAACACCGTCCTGCGGCCATCGTCCATGGCGATGACCCAGTCAGCCAAGCCGAGGACCGTGTCACGCGCCTGGGGATTGCCGGTCAGGTAGTAGTAGTGGAGCAATCCCGTCGTGTAGTTGTGCTCGTTGCATGGTCCGCCGCCGTAATTCCGGCCGGCTGATCCGCGATTCGCCCGCGAGTAGCAACGGTGAGTGGAGGTGGCAGCATCCCGGTAGTGGTCGGTGTGCCAGAAGAGGCCGCCGTTGTATGCGGTCCGATCCTGGGTCGTGTGGTAACTATCGATATCAATGACATGCCGAGCAAGTGTATCGCCCAGCTCGAACCATCGGGTGTCAGAAGTGCGCAGACATTGAAGAAGCGTCCCCTGAACCAGGTCATACTGGTTGTTGTAGTGCGAGACGACCGGTTTCACCCCCGTGTAATACTCGTTCTCGTGATCCGCATAGATCTCGCCGTAGTGACGCCAGCCGTATTCGTCGATAAGTTCGCGCCGAGCTAGAAGATTGTTGGGGCCATCGATCACTGCGGAGATGTACGTCTCGAAACGTTCGTCACGAGTCGTAGAAGCAAGCGGAAACTGGGGAATCGCCTGGCTGTCCGCATACCACGCGGGAGAGCAATGCACGCGGGCGGGTCGGTTGATCCACCCGAGAGAATCGGTTACAGCAGGACTCCGGGAACCGAATTCGAGCCAGATTGTGTGCGTCTTCTGCTCCCCGCCCTGCAGCTCGTGGAGCTCGCCCGATTGCCCGGGGAAGGGACGCACACTCAGTCGACCATCCTCAACATCAATGGCTTTGGGAAACTGCTGCCAGAATTCGGGCATGCCGGCGGTGAGCCAACGGTCGTCTCCCCTCAGTGTGACGAGGGGGCTTGCCCGCAGGCTGTACGATTCCATTCCATCCTGGCGGACGCGGTAGCCGCGGAAACGGGCATGACTCCGACCCTGGCGATTCACATGGTTTGGGCTTTGCCAGTTCTCCCCGCCACTGGAGTCTTGATAGATCTCAAATCGCTCGCACTCCGCGGACTTGAGGCGGTCGTCCACGTTCTCCGTCCATTGGACTTGCCTTGCCCCAGGACCAGCCAACGCGAGCTGGAGCGAGAGATCGCGGACGAAGAGAGAACCCGGGTCGCCCAGGTCCCATAGTCCGCCGCGATGGCGAGCCCTCCTGGGATTATGCAGAGTGAGCTCGATACGGACCAAGGACAGGCCTGAGAAGAAGGAGAGTCGAGCCTGAAAACGGTAACGCTGACGACGACGCCCCTTAATGGTGCCTTCGAACAGCACCGTGGCCCGCACGGGACCGTTCGCTTCGAGTTCATATCGCTCGATCTGAGGATAGCAGCTACGACCCTTTGCGTCGACCAGCACCGTTCGTGAGTTTCCCTCATCCAGCACCGGCGTATTCTCGATCTCCACCTGGGCCAGTGGTGCGAGAATCTGGCGATCGAGGGTGAACGTGGCGGATCCGGTGTGGACCACGACAGTTCGATCGGTTTCCGCTACGCTGAGCGGTTCTCTAGGATGACTGACCTCCCGCGGCTCGCCATGACGCACTTGCAACGACCAGACGCTCTGCCCCGCAACGACCGGACCGAGGATGAAGTCCAGAAGCATCCACTTGACGCTCCCGTCGGACCACCGCGCCAAGGGATTGAGTTGCAGAGGGACCGGCTTGCCCAAGGAATCAAGGAGTGAAAGAGACGCGTCATCCCCGAGAACTCCGCGCGGGAACGGAACGCCAACCGTGACCGGCCGCTGGGCTGACGCTGGACCAGCGGATTGCACGATCAGTGGAATCGAGAGACTCCCTGGGGCGACGGAACCATTCGTGATCCGAGGACCAGGTTCATCGAGACCGGAGAAGGAACCGCGATTCGATTCAGCAATGATTGGTGAAGCGTTCATTCGTTGCCTGTGCCTTCTCGAGGTAGAATCTGAGACGCTGCGCCAGGACCCTGACATGAGGTTCGCTCAGAATGCTATGATGATTTCCCGTGATTTCAATGATTTCCAGGCCTCCGGCAGCAAGTCGACTCCAACCCAGGTCACGACCGTGTAATCGCAACAGAGGTCGGGTGCGTGCTCGGAAGAGGGTAACACGCCCAGGGTAGTCCGTGGGGACATACTCCCTCAACGCCCGGTAGTGGGCCTCCAGCAAGTTCCGGAATGGCTCTGGCATGCGCGAAAGATCGAAAAGACCTTCCGCGTCTGACGCTGTCGATCCAGGACTGGGGCGGTCAAGGAAAGCACCGATCCGCCTTCTTACCGCCCCCGTCTTGAGCCGGAGGCGAGCCAGAGTCTCGTCAAGTCTCGCGTTGGAGATCTCATCCAAGAGCCAAGAGGGCGTATTGCGGAGAAACTCCATCAAAAAAGCCGGGGTCCCGAAAGGCGTGTAATAACGTGCCGGTGGAGGCGTGTGATCGAGGATTGCCAGGAGCGCTACATTCTGTCCCTGCGCGGTGAGTTGCTGGGCCATCTCGAAGGCCACACTCCCCCCGAATGAGTACCCGCCGAGAAAGTAAGGTCCGTCCGGCTGAAAACGACGGATTTCCTCGATGTACCGAGCAGCCATGCCCTTGATGTGTGGAGCCGTCCTCTCGACTTCACCCGCACGATCCGCGCAGATCCCGTAAAATGGCTGATCCGGAGCCATCTCTCTGGCCAGATTCACGAAACAGAGAATCTCGCCCCCAACCGGGTGGACACAGAAGAAGGGAGGCCTTGACCCCTGGGGTTGAAGCTCCACCACCGAGGACCATGCTGCCACACCATTGTGCCGGCGGATGACCCCGGCCAGAGATTCAACGGTTGGTGCCTGCATAAGAATTGTCAGGGAAAGAGTCAATCCGAACACTTTCTGGACTTGAACGACCAAGTCCGCAGCCGCGAGGGAATCGCCCCCTAACTCGAAGAAGTCGTCCTGGAACCCGACCTTTTCGAGCCCGAGAATCTGGGCCCAGATCTCCGCCAGCTTCGTTTCGATATGAAATACTGGACGCGATTGCGCATGAAGGGAAGGAGTCATAATCGGCACATCCTCTGGTTGATGCAGAAAGCTCTACATTGGCGAGCCGATCACCCAACTCAAATTCTGAGACACTTGGCAATAAGGGAATGAAACACCAATTTGGAAGAGTTGGGGGGACAGTTCCCTCGCAAGCCCCTCTTGCCAATCCTGATGCATAATATGACTGGAACCGATTTCCGTTCGAGGCAATCAGATATAGATCTGGCCCCGATCGTTGACCCGGACGAAATCGGCTGGAGCCGGTTCGTCGACGGATTGCATGGCCGAGGATCCTGAATCCTGTACCGGTGGTAAGGAACGATCGGATAACATCAGGACACCGGCTCCGACCAGCGCGATGTAGTACGGCGACTCGAGGGACTCGAGACTCACGAACTGGGCCGAGACCACAAAGCCGCAGAGCGATGCGACGACCATTCGAGCCAGGTAGGTAAGCCATGGATCGACAACGGGCGTTTTTCCCCGAGCGATAGGCCAGAGCCGGACGAGGCAAATACCGTAATAGGACATCAGCAAGAGGACCCCGGGAAACCCGAGTTCGGCCCCGATTTGAAGCCAGAGGGTATGAGCTTCTTTCCCTCGCCTGAAACCATATTGATCCATCCTGAGTGGCATGTGGTCCGGCCCAACTCCAAGAACGGGGTACTTGAGCATCGTGTCCCAGCAAGCGGCCCAGAGCTCGACGCGGCTCTCGGCCGACTCATCGCGATGTTCCTTGTCGGCAAACGATGTTCCGAAGCGAGCGCGCACTTCTGCACCAGCGAGGGAAAGACCGATAACCACAGCCATCAGAAATCCCAGACATTCCTTCCACCCTTTGGGCATGATCGCGAAAACGGACAGTCCCAGTACAATCAGGCCGAGCATTCCACCCCGAGAGAAGCTGAAGAGCACCGCGTGGACCATGAAGGCGGCGGAAGCCGCGGCTATGGCTTTCTGCCACCACCTTTCGGAATGCAGGAACAAGAAGAAAGCCAGGCCGGAGCAAGTGACCAGCGAGATCGCGTAGGAGTTATTGTCAAGCCCGGCGAAGCCCTCTTCCTTGAGCTGGTTGTAACCCCCAAGATAGGTCATGTTGAGCTCGAAGGCAGGATAGGCTTGACTGAGGAGGATCACCCAAACCAGGAGTTTGAGCTTCCGCATCGAGTCGATCGTCGTGATGCCAACCACAATGGGAACGACGATCTTGGCCAGGCTCTCAACGAAGCCCCAGGCGAGGACTTGATCGGGGGCGCGAACTGCGCTGATGATGGTCCACACGAGGTAACCGATCAGGGCCATGATGACAGCTTTGCCCCTGCCGAGATCCCACCCACGGAACCCCTGCAATGCCCACCCGGCCAGCAGGGCGATGGCGATGATCCGGCTGAAGTTGGCCTGCGGGACCGACCAGGGCCACATCGCCTCAGGCTTGAGTATCGCGAAGCCGATATAGACCAGCAAACCGATGAAGGGTTCAACGATCGCGGCAATGGCGCCACCGTATGTTAACAAATATGTGAATAACAAGCCTTTCATTGTCGGGCCTGACCAAGATAATGATCCGCCCACCTGGCCAGGACCAGCAGGCTCCAGAGCACGTTTCCCAGGCGGCTTGTGCCGGTGAGATGGGAAGCATAAGCCTGCTGCGCAACCTTCTGCTCGACGAGTGCCGAGATCGGCGCTTTCGGATCAAGCACGGCAGACTCGAACATCGGGCGTAAGGGGCCGCGGAGCCAATCGTCGATCGGGATTTCGAATCCCTGCTTGGGGCGGCGCAGGATGCTGTCGGGCAGTATCTGGCGATAGGCGTTCTTGAAGATCCATTTGGTCTGTCCGTCGCGGACCTTCCAGCGGGAGGGAATCCGAGCAGCGAGTTCCATCAGCTCATGATCAACCAGGGGCGGACGAACCTCGAGCCCGTGGGCCATGCTGGCCCGGTCGACCTTCACCAGGAAGTCGTCGGGGAGGATCACGGCCACGTCAGCGGCGATCATACCACCCAGGACATCAGATTGAGGAGCCGTGGCGAAACTCGCCCGGAGCAAACTCCCCGGGTCGTGCCCGTTGAGGGTGGCGCGCGGGTCGGCGCCCATCAGCCGGCGACGCAGCGGCTGCCGGCACAAGGTCAGTGTGTTGGCGTAGGCTGGGCCTGCCTCCAGCGACAGGTTCGTCAGCAAGGTCTTGGCACGCAGCGGCCGCGGCAGCCAATCCGCCTTGGGCCAGACCTGGGCGAGTTGCTTGAGGACCGAGCGACGGAGCCACCCGGGAAGCCTCCGCCGCAATGCTGCCTCCGTCAGGTCGTGAGCGTACCGCGAGTAACCTCCAAACGCCTCGTCTCCCCCGTCGCCCGAGAGCACGACCTTGACATGCTGACTTGCGAGGCGGGAGACGAGGTAGGTGGGTATCGCCGAGGAATCGGCGAACGGTTCGTCGTAGTAACGGGTCAGTTCGTCGATGAGCGAGACGGCATCGGGGGTGACGATCTCCTCTGTATGTCGTGTGCCAAAACGCGCGGCTATCTCGCGTGCATAGGGCAATTCGCTGAACCGCTCCTCGGCGAAACCGATCGAGAAAGTCTGCAGCGGGCCCCGGGTCGCACCGGCGGTGAGGGCCACGATGATACTGGAGTCGATGCCTCCGCTGAGGAACGCGCCGACCGGCACGTCGGCGATCAGGTGCAGCCGCGCGGTCTCGTCGACCTTGGACCGGATCGCCTCTTCCCACTCGTCGACCGTGAGCCGATCGTCCGGCTCGATTCTCAGTTGCCAGTAACGGCGAGGGATGCGCGCCAGATCTTCGGCGGTGACCGTCAGAACGTGAGCCGGCTGTAGTTTCTCGACGCGCTGAAAAATCGAGCGATCACCGGGAACCATCCCCAAGGCAAGGTATTCTTCCAACGCCCCGGGATCAACCTGGCGGGGGATATTCGGATAGGCCAGTATCGCCTTGAGCTCGGAGCCGAAGATCAGCTTTTCCGCGTCGCGATAGACGTAGAGGGGTTTCAGCCCCAGCCGGTCGCGGGCCAGGACCAATCGACGCTGACTTTTGTCCCAGAGTGCAAAGGCGAACATGCCTCGCAGCCGATCGACCAGCCGATCTCCCATCTCCTCGTAGAGGTGGACCAGGATCTCGGTGTCGCTGTGCGTCTGGAATCGGTGCCCACGAAGCTCAAGTTCTCGTCGTAGGCTCTGAAAGTTGTAGATCTCCCCATTGAAGACGACCTGGATCGAGCCATCCTCGTTGCCCAGGGGCTGTTTACCCCCCTCCAGATCGATGATCGACAGCCGGCGATGCGCCAGGCCCACTCCCGGCTCGATCCAGAATCCCTCGGCATCCGGTCCGCGATGGGCGATCGAGTCGCCCATCGCCTTCAGGCTGGCCGGATCGACGGGTCGTTGTCGGTCCGCGTAGATGATACCTGCAATGCCACACATTGAAAGCAATGATCCTCTTTGAAAGCGAGTTGCGAGTAGCTAGTGACTGGTGAATACGTTGTTCCGACTGGCCACCAGCGACTATTACCACGTGAGCGTGATGCCGCTAAGAGTCGGCGTGAGCGCGGGGTTGGTCGTGGAGAACTCGACCTCGTAACGGATGTAGCGTCCGCTCGGGCTGGTGATCGTTCCGCCGTTGGTAACGGCCGACCAGGCTGACCAGTTCACGCCGTCGGTCGAGCTGCTGGTCAAGATGGTGATCGACGTGCCGGCGGGCAGAGTGGCCGTCCAGTTCGCGGTGCCCCAGACGGCATTGCTACCGGCATCAAGGCTCGATGAGGTGAACGTCCCGCTCAACGCATAGGACGTCGTGCTCACCGAGTCAACCTGCAAGGCCGGCTGGGGCGAGCCGCTGAAGCTCGACATGACGATCGCTAGCTGTGTCCCGCTGGGGATGGTGAGGTTGATCGTCGTCAGCACCACTCCGTCAACCGAAAACTGGATGCCGCCGCTGACCGGTTGGATCAGGTAACTGTGGAAGCCGGACGGCAGCGCGCCCAGGTTGACGGACTCGATCGTTCCCGACACGTTGACCTGTGCGAACAACGTGTTGGTGGTCCCCTGAGTGCCGAAGAGAGCCCAATAGTTCCCCGAGGCCGAGCTCAAGCTGGTGGCCATCCCCAAGTTCTGATAGGGGGTGGCGCCGAAGTTGACGCTCCCTTGCACGCCCGCGCCGCTCGGGATGACCGGCGTCGAAAGGACCTCGGCGCCGGCGACCGACACGATGCTGTTAGCGAGGGTGACGCTGGTCGGGCCACCGCCGGAGGAGGCCCAGGAAGTCGTCGTCCAGCTTGAGCTGAGCGAGCTCCCGGTGAAGTCGTCGGAGAACGCCGATTTCAGTGTG
>Ga0209040_10002033_pt1 | contig 15981 bp, 16 predicted proteins | sample BogFormECP12_OM3_FD_188240 | JGI IMG/M metagenome (GOLD analysis project Ga0209040, IMG submission 188240) | Bog forest soil microbial communities from Calvert Island, British Columbia, Canada - ECP12_OM3 (SPAdes) (version 2) | ecosystem: Environmental > Aquatic > Freshwater > Wetlands > Bog ...
ATCCGCTGCCCCTTTCGATTTCCGCACCCGCGCCAAGGCCAATGACGTAGCCATTGCGCGTCTCATCGGCTTTAAAGCCGAGCATATTGCCGGCGGCCATGCCGTCGTTACCCTCGCAGCCGGGCCGCAGCATGCAAATCCCATGGGCACGCTCCACGGTGGCGTGCTGTGCGATATTGCTGACGCCGCTATGGGCATGGCCTTCGCCAGCACTCTTGCCGACGGCGAATCGTTCACCACTATCGAACTAAAAATTAATTTCTTTCGCCCCGTCTGGGAAGCCCAGCTCAAAGCCGAGGGCAAAGTCGTTCGCCGCGGCAGTAAAATCGGTTACGTCGAATGCGAAGTCACCGACGAATCCGCCCGTCTCGTCGCCAAAGCCGCCTCCACCTGCATGGTCCTCGCCGGCGATCACGCCAAAGGCCGCTGATCCCGGTTCCTCAACGTGCTCTGTAACCTGCCGTGTATCTCGGGCTCTAACGTCTGTTGGTCTCTCGGCCGTTGCGGCTCCAGTCTTGGCGCATCTGCCTCAGCCGCAGCGACGTATCATTTAAAGAGAGCCCCTTCCGAGGGTCCTTAAAACGGGCTACGAAACCATGCTGCTACGAAAATCTCCCGATCTCACCTACGCCGACGTCACCCCCAAGGCCGTATACCTAAATCGCCGCAATTTTTTGCGTGCCATGGGCATCGCTGGCGTCGCCGCTGTGGCCGGTGAGGGCGTGTGGAAACTGGCCTCTCCTTCGCAAATGGTCCACGCCACCACCAAACTCACCGGCGTCGTCAAAGGTTCCTACAACGCCGACGAAAAACAGACTCCCTACAACGACGTAACCCACTACAACAATTACTACGAATTCGGCACCGACAAAGAGGACCCCGCAAAAAACGCGCAAAAATTCCAAACGTACCCGTGGACCGTCTCCGTTGAAGGCGAAGTCAAAACCCCTCGCAAGTTCACCATCGACGAAATCCTGAAGCTGGCGCCCCTCGAAGAACGCATCTACCGCCACCGCTGCGTGGAAGCCTGGTCCATCGTGGTTCCCTGGATCGGTTTTCCCCTGAACACCATCGCCAAGCTCGTCGAACCCACCTCCAAAGCCAAGTTCGTGGCCTTTGAAAGTTATTTCGACCGCAAACAAATGCCCGAGGCCGCCTATTCCGGCATCGATTTTCCCTACGTGGAAGGTCTGCGCCTCGACGAAGCTCTGAATCCACTAACCCTCGTCAGCGTCGGCATGTATGGCGAAACCTTGCCGCCCCAGGACGGCGCCCCTGTCCGTATCACCGTCCCCTGGAAGTACGGCTTCAAGAGCATCAAGTCCATCGTCAAAATCCGCTTTCAAGGTCCCCAACCGCCCACCACCTGGAATCGCCTCGCCTCCGGCGAATACGGTTTTTATTCCAACGTCAATCCAAACGTGGACCACCCGCGCTGGAGCCAGGCCAGCGAACGCCGCCTCGGAGAATTTCTCCGCCGCAAGACCCTCATGTTCAACGGCTACGGCGATCAGGTCGCCAGCATGTACACTGGCATGGATCTGAAGAAGAACTACTAGCCCCGGAAAGTAAATTGCTCAAGCTCCTCTCCAGCAAATGGCTGAAGGTCCCCGTTTTCCTCCTCTGCCTCGGTCCCCTCGGTATCGTCGGATGGCGTGCTCTGAACGGCGACCTCACCGCCAATCCCATCGAATTCATCACTCACGCCACCGGCGACTGGGCGCTCCGCTTCCTGATCATCACCCTGGCCATCACTCCGCTCCGCATTATCTTGGGTTTGCCGGAACTCATCCGCTTCCGCCGTATGCTGGGTCTCTTCGCTTTCTTCTATGCTTGCCTGCACTTCAGCACCTGGCTGGTTCTCGATAAATTCTTCGATATGTCCGAAATCTGGAAGGACGTGATCAAGCGCCGCTTCATCACTGTGGGATTCTCAGCATTCCTGCTTTTGATTCCCTTGGCCATCACATCCACGGCAGGCTGGATTCGCCGGCTCGGCGGCAAGCGTTGGCAAGCCCTGCATCGCCTCATCTACGTGAGCGCCATCCTGGCGGTCATCCACTACTACTGGCTGGTAAAGTCCGCCATAATCCGCCCGCTAACTTACGCCGCCCTCCTGGCCATCCTCTTGCTATTCCGGATCATCGTTTGGTTTTGGTTTACGAAGCGCCACCCAAAACCAACCCCAGCACTGCCAGTGTAGGCCGGCCTCAGCCAAGCACTCGTAGTCACCAAGCAGGCACAGTCCACCCGCGCCTCCCAATCCTGCTCTGACAATTTGTCTTGGAATCGACTTGAACGGACAGAAAAACTGGCGATCAATGCACCGAAGAAGAACTTTCCTCCGCGCCACTCAGCGGACTATCCCCCAAATCCAATCCCCAGAAATGCGGTGCCGGCGTCAAGAACTCCACTCCCACCCGCTGCCCCTTATCCCCCGGCTCACCCAGATAAACGATCCGGCACTCCTGCTCCTCCAGCGTCTCCGGCTGGATCAGCACCAGCATCTCCCCTTCCTTCACTTCCTGCTTCAACAGCAGTAATCCCCCGTGCGCGTTCACCACCATTGTCTGGCAGGTTTCCGTAAACTTCCGTCCGCTGTGATTGCGGCCCTTAACTTGTAGGCGCATCTTATGAAATACGCGGGTGCTGCGCCGTGGCGAGGCTTGCAGTGCTAGGCTCATACCGCAATGGTCAAATGCTGGTGCACCGTCGTCAATTGCCCCGCGGGACAGGTGTTCCACAGCGGCAACTCTAAATCTCGCCCGCGTTGCTTGTGCATCGCCCCGCGCAATCATAGAATTGTAAAGGCGGCTTGGTTTTTGTCATTTCCTAATATTTCTCTGCGTAGCCGCAACATTCGTTACCAGCTTTGCGTACCTAATTTATTGGAACTTATACGAAAGGATTCATCCCGTTCGGTCCCCTTATGAATCTTGCTGAATTGATTGACGCTCGTCGTGACCAGCACCTCACCGAGCTGTTTGACTTCCTGCGCATCCCCAGCGTCAGCGCCAAAAGCGAGCACAAGCCCGACATCGAGCGCGCCGCCCGCTGGGTCGCCGCGAATCTCACTAAGGCCGGATTTAAATCGGTTGAAGTCATCCCCACCAGTTTGCATCCGCTGGTCTATGCCGAGTCTCTCGAAGCTCCCGGTAAGCCCACCATCCTTTTTTACGGTCACTACGACGTGCAGCCCGCCGAGCCTCTCGATCTGTGGACCTCCCCGGCCTTCGAACCCACGGTGCGCGACGGCAATCTCTTCGCCCGTGGCACTGCCGACGACAAGGGTCAGGTGCACATTCACCTCAAGGCCTTCGAATCGCTACAAGCGTTTCAAGGCGGCTTGGGCATTAACGTAAAAGTACTTATCGAGGGCGAAGAGGAAGTTGGCAGCGTCAGCCTTTGGGACTACGTTCAGAAAAATCGCGAAAAATTGAAGGCCGACGCCCTCGTCGTCTCCGATACTTCCATGCTTGCGAAAGGCGTTCCCTCCATTACCTACGGCCTGCGCGGTTTGAATTACTATCAGATTGAACTGACGGGACCCGTGCGCGACCTGCATTCTGGTGTCTACGGCGGTGCTGTTCCCAATCCCTTGACCATTCTTTCGGAACTATTTGCCAAGCTCCACGACAAAAACTTTCGCGTGGCCATTCCCGGTTTTTACGATACCGTGGCGAAACTCTCGCTAGCTGAGCGTAAGGCCCTAAACTCCTTGCCTTGGAAAAAGAAAGACTTCGAACGCGCCGTCGGCGCTCCCGCCTATGACGGCGAAAAAGGCTTTTCCATCGTCGAGCGTTTGTGGACCCGTCCCACCTTGGAACTAAATGGCATGTGGGGCGGCTATCAGGGCGAAGGCGCCAAAACCGTAATTCCTTCGAAGGCCTACGCCAAATTCTCCACGCGCTTGGTTCCCAACCAGGATCCTCACAAAATCGCCAAGCTCGTGGAGAAACACATCAAAAAACTTCTGCCCAAAAGCGTGCATTGCAAGTTCGAGGTCCTCAGTACCGGCAAACCCTGGTCCGCTTCTTTTCAAGCGCCCATTTTCAAGAAAGCGCAAAGCGCCCTGGAAAAAGGTTTCGGCAAGCGCGCCGTATTCATCCGCGAAGGCGGCTCCATTCCCTTCGTGACCCAAATGCACGACACCTTCAAAGTCCCCTGCGTGCTCATTGGCTTTGGCTTGCCCGACGAAAACGCCCACGCCCCCGACGAGCACATCGCCCTCGAAAATTATTTCGGTGGCATAAAATCCATAGCTCATTTTTACGCCGACCTGGCCACCTTGTAGCCCCATGGAGTGCGGGAGCTCAGCTCCCGCACTCCAATCGACCCGCTTCGCGCGATCCAAGGCTTTGTAGGGGCGCAGCATGCTGCGCTCCATCTCGGCACGACGTATCCGCCGCATGAGATCTATTTTGCTGGCGACCTAACTCCTCTGTTGGTTCCGGGTTCGCGGCTCGATCCGCAAATCGTAGCAACCAGCTTGTTTGTCGCGCACGTGGATATATTTTATGTCGTCACTTTGCAGAAAATGTTCAACCCGCTCATCCAAGCTCTCGTTTGTGACAGATTCTTCCGCTACCAGCCGCCGCTCCGCTCCATAAACGTCAAGCAGCAAAGCATGCGTCCGAAGATCACCAGGAAACCCGGCATCCTCCGCGTATCTCTCGCAAGCATCCGCATGCACAAAAATCGGCCCCGGCAATGCGTCCACACCAAGCTCGTGAAACGGGTCGTATGTAAAAAGAATCCGTTCCTCGATCCCAATTCGAAAGGCTCGCAAGCAATGTCGGCATGGTCCATATCCGGTCGCAATTTCCCGGTACGCAGGGTGTCCATATCCCGGCGACCGCATGCCGGAACGAACCAGTTCCACAATTTTTGTGGATATCGCCACAACTTGAAAGGAAGACATGTTTTGCGCCTCGGTGTCTGAAATGGAATCGCCAGTAGCTTATTCACTGGCCTCCAATGCATCGTGCGCCAAATTTCCAGACGTATCTATCCGCCAAACGCCGTCAAATTCTCAGACGCTCGCCAACTCCGCCCGTCGCCCCTGCGCATACTGCTGCAACGCCGCGTTCGCCGAAGTAATGGTTCCCAGCGCCTCGGCCACCGCAGGCAAATCCGCCCCGCGCAACACAAAATACATCTCATCCTCGCCGAGCCCCGTATATACGCGATTCCCAATGCAGCCCAAGCTTAAGATCGCACCCATGTGCAGCGACGCCGGCAACGCCATGCACGTTGGCCTTCCCAACGCCGGCGCTCCGCTGGCCACTCCAGCGCCATTCGCCGCCTCGCTCAGCAGCATCGCTCCGGAAGGTTTGCAGGCAAATAAAACCACACCCGGTGCCACCGGCGTTTCGCCCAGCGGCGCATACAAAATGGCCACTGGGGCCTTCGCCAGCCGCGGAATTTGCGGCACTTCTTCCGGCTTCACATACCCAAGATCGAACATAAATTTCAGCGTCTCTCCCGTTTCCTTCTCGCGCTCCGGCGACAGCGCGATGTTGTGCGTATACGCTCCCACCGCGCAATTAAAATGATTCTCGGGCAAGGTGTAAAACACGCGCCCCGCGGCCGCCAGTCTCCAGAAGCTGCAGCTCGACGGCTCGCTTCCTTCGAATTTCTCTACCCCTGCGGGAATCTCCTCCAAAAAGGAAATCGCTACCGGACGTCGCGAAAATTTCACCGCGCCTCCGAGGCGCTGCTCCAGCTCATTCCAGTTTGCAACAGTGGTCATACGCTCTCCGCTTTAATGCGCTCCGCACGGGCGCAAAATCCTGGTGCCCGCCATCACCGCGCCATCTGGCGCGCGGCTTCAACTGCGTGGGACCGCAAGAATAGCACGGTGTGCCGCGCGGGGTGCTCCGCGGCGCACGAAAAGCCTCATTCCATAGCGTTTTTCACAGCCTGGCGCAAGAAAATCCCCATTTTTCCTGCATTTTTCGCGATTTGCCCTTGCGTTCGCCGAACGCCTTCGCTATAGTTTCCTGCGGCCCGAGTGTTTTCGCAGTAAAAACGGGGTAGTGCGCTCGCGGCCGGCCCCCGGCAACCGGGGTACCACATAAAATCACGCAGAAAGAAAATCAGGAGGATAAACACTAGATGGCAGCCAAGCCTTTGAGCAAGACGAAGATCGTGTCCCACATGGCCGAGAAGATCGGCTCTCCGAAGAAAACCGCGGCCTTGTTTTTTGACGAGCTGTTCAAGCTGGCGGTGAAGGAATCCAAGGGCGGCGCAGGCAAGTTCGTCATCCCCGGCATCGGCCGCGTGGTGAAAGCCCACCGCAAGGCCCGCATGGGCCGCAACCCGCAAACGGGCGAGGCCATCAAGATCAAGGCGAAGACCGTGGTTCGGCTGCGCCCCTCGAAGGCGTTCAAGGACGCTATCCTCAAGTAGTTTTTCGGTCTTAAAATAATTCTGGCCCCCGGAACGGCTTGCAATCGCAATCTTCCGGGGGCCTTTCTCTTCTTCTTCCGCTCGCGAAAATTCCCGCCGCTACACAGACAGAAATTTACAGCGTGCGCACGTACGCCACCACATCCTTAATCTGTGGCGCTTCCAGCACTTCCTTGAACGGCGGCATCAGCGAATCGCCGTTTTCAATCCAGGTCTTCAGCGTTTCCTCGGTAACTTTGTTGCCGTTCACCGTGAACGTTCCGCGCTTCGAAATATCCTTCAGCCCCGGCCCAATCTTTTTCGCGTCGCTGTCCGGGTAATGGCACACCGCGCATTTTTTGTCGAAAATCTCTTTGCCCCGCGCCACCGCTGCAGCGTTCGGCTTCCCGCCGCCTCCCGCAGCGGGCTTTTTCGCCGGCTGGTCCTGTGCGCATACCGCACCAGCGACCGCCAGAGCCGTTCCACACAGCATCAGAAGAGTGCCAGTCTTATGCTCCCTTTTCACAAATCCCCCTCGACCCTGCGGAACTGCCCACACTTTTATTCTCTACATTTGACGCGGAAATTGCCACTCTATACCTCGTTAGCTCATCTGCCACCCATTGCTTTCGCGTTACTCCGCACTGGCACTTGGTACAGGGTTCCTTCCGCGCACGCCTTGCCCCTTCGTACTTTTGACCCCTGCCAAGCCGGATGCTAACTATGAAGCATGAGCCAGGAAACTCTGACCCGTGCTTGGGAAGTCTTGCAAGACGCTTATCAGGCGCAGATGGAAGGCGACTATGATCGCGCCGTGGAACTCTATCAATCCTCTCTCGATTTGCACCCCACTGCCGAGGCCCACACCTTTCTTGGCTGGACCTATCATTTTCAGGGCCGCATCGAAGACGCCATCGCCGAATGCCGCCGCGCTATCGACCTCGACCCCGAATTTGGCAATCCCTATAACGACATCGGCGCATACTTGATCGAACTCGGCCGTTTCGATGAAGCCATACCTTGGCTCGAACGCGCCGTGGAAGCCGAGCGCTACGAACCGCGCCATTTCCCGCACTACAATCTTGGCCGCGCTTATCTTGGCAAAGAGATGTACGCCCGCGCCCGCCGCTGTTTCGAGGAAGCCCTGCACATCGAGCCGCGCTACACCCTCGCCAGGGACGCACTGGAGTCCCTCCAGCGCCTGGTCAACTGAGCCGCGCGATCCGCAGAAATCTTTTGTAGGGGCGCAGCATGCTGCACCCCAGCTTGCCCAGGCCCCCGATGCAAGGTCTCGCACATCTTTCCATGCGTCGTCGTTCTTCACGCAGAAGGTTTCACCACGCGATCATAAATCCACAGCAAAATTGTGGTTGCCATCCCGATGGCGGTGATGGCCCACCAAAATAGTTGCGGCCGGTGCTGCACTTCTCCAAAGTGATGCAGCAGCGCTCCGCCGATTCTCCCCGCCACCAGCGCGCCGATGCCCAGCGGCAAAAAGGCAAATCCCATGTACGTCCCCTGCTGTCCAGCCGGCGCCAGCCGCGAAATATAATCGTAGTAGCGCGGCTGTTGCGTCAGTTCACCAAGCGCAATGACCACCAGGGTCGCGTATGCGGCATAAACCGTCGGATGAATCGCCAGAATCGCAAACGCCACCATGGAAATCAACGTCCCCAGCAGCACCGCGCGAAACGCCGCCATCTTTTTCGTAACCACGCTCACTGCCACCGTCAGCGCAATGACCACCAGCGGTCCGGTCGACAGCATGCTATCGGTATCCGTGCTGGGATCCACGTAATCATGCACATACAAGGGCAGCGTGATGAATTCCTGCCAATACACAATCCAATACCCGGAAAAAATCAGCAGAAAAATCATAAACCTGGGATTCCTCAGTACTTTGCCGAAATTGCGCAACGTCTCGTCGATACTTGCGGTTTTCGCTTCACCCGAACGTTGCGGCTCCTTGAAAAGCAGCAGCACGAGGAAGAACATCAGAAAAACGCTGAGCGCCGCCATGCGAAACACCACTGCCGTCCGCAAGTGCTGGTTGATAATTCCCGCCAGCCACGGCCCCAGCGCCCCACCGATATTCACCAGGGTGTAGTAAATGGAGTACCCGATGCTCCGCACATTTTCTTTCGAAGCCCGCGCTGTGGTCCCCACCACGCACGGTTTCACCAGCGCCACGCCCAGCGGTGGCAGCACCAACAGAAAAGTGGCCAGGGCCACCAGCGGCACAGCATTTCGTATAGGCGCCAGCCACGCCGCTCCAATCGACCCCAGCAAAAAATAAGATCCCGCCAAAATTAAGTACGCCAAAGACAACGCTCGCCGAAATCCCAGCCGATCCGCAATCGCCCCGCCAAAAATCGCCAGAAACCACACCAGCCCGCCAAACAGCCCAGTCAGGTCCGCAGCCCGCTCGGTGGGGAAGCTCAGCGCTTCATGCAAATACCGCACCAGGGAAGCAAACACTGCGTAATACGAGAGTCTCTCAAAGAGTTCGCTGATATTGGCAACCCAAAACGGCCGCTCAAATCCGTCGCGAATCTCCTCCAGCCGCGTGCTAAAACTCATCCCGCCTCCCGCATTGCGAGCGGGGATGATAGCAGAAAGCTGGGTTGCAGGAATGCGCTAGCGGGCCGCCAGCCGGAATTAAGGCGTTTGGATTCGATCGGCCAAGTGCGGGGCGATGGCCTGGAAATGCTTGAGGTTCCAGGTGTAAATCACTTGCGCATCAGACTTCTCCGCGCAGGCCAGCAGTAAAGCGTCGTAGATCCGCCCACCAGTCAAGCCACGGCCGGCGACTTGGCGAATCGTCGCGAAGTATTCTTCGGCGTCCAGAACGATTGGGGTCACGCGGCTACGCACCTCTTCCAGGAACAAGAGCACCTGTTCCGAAAGAACCATGGGCCTGCGGGGTAGCTTCGTCAGACCATTGTAAATTTCCGCGAGCGTGTGCACTCCGCAAGCGGAATGTCTTGATTCGGCGGCGGCGAAGCGTTGGAAACTGGATTCATGATGATGCTGCGTCTCCAAAAAGGCATTTATCAGCACGGAGGTGTCGAAAAACTCTCTCAATCGAGAATCTCCCCAAGAACCTCCCGATTTCTCTCTTCACGCATTTGGTCAATGAATTCCACGATGTCTATGTTCGAGCTGTCGCCGTGGTACACCCAGATGCCCTGCTTCTTCCTGAGCAGCGCCTCGGGACGCACCGGCACGAGCGTTATCTGATTGCCGTCGGTTTCGACCAGCAACTCGTCCCCGGCTGCCAATTGCAGGCTGTTACGCAGAGGTTTGGGCAGGACCACCCGGCCGGCCTTATCAATCGTAATTCTCGTAGTCATCAATGGTATTATGCCATGGCTTATACCATTTGCAAATGCCATACTTGTTTAAGGCCCTGTACTCCTTGGCAGTCCTTGGCTCATTCCGCATGTGTGCTAGCATGGAATTTGCCCCCAACAACGGGAGCTTTTCTAAATGCCCACTACCATGCAAGCGCTGCGCAAGGTTCGCGCCGCGAAGGGTTTGGAAATTACCCACGTGCCCGTGCCCGCAATTGGCGCGACGGACGCGCTTGTGCGCGTCTCGGCGGCATCGATTTGTGGCACGGACCTGCATATTTACGGCTGGGACCGCTGGTCGCAAGGCCGCATCAAGCCCCCGGTCACCCTCGGCCACGAATTCTGTGGCATCGTCGAACGCGTCGGCGAAGAAGTCACCGCCATCCAGCCCGGCGATTTCGTCAGCGCCGAAATGCACGTCAATTGCGGCCATTGTCACCAGTGCCGCCTCGGCGAAGCCCACATCTGCCAAAATCTAAAAATTATCGGCATCGATCAGGACGGTGCCTTCGCCGAATTCGTAAGAATCCCCGCCTCCAACATCTGGAAGCTCGATCCCGCCATCCCGGAACGTTACGGTGCCATCCTCGATCCGTTAGGCAACGCGGTGCACACCGTTCTAGCCGGCCCCATCGCCGGCCAAACGGTCTTAGTGACCGGCTGCGGCCCTATCGGCTTAATGTCCATCGCCGTAGCCAAAGCCTGCGGCAGCTCCACCGTTTTCGCCACCGAAACCAACGCCGAACGCCGCGCCATGGCCACAAAAATGGGCGCCGACATGGTCCTCAATCCCGCCGCCGAAGACGCCGTAGCCAAAATCCTTCGCGAAACGCGCGGCACCGGCGTCGATGCCCTCCTCGAAATGTCTGGAAACCCCACTGCCATCCAGCAAGGTTTTTCCGCTCTCCGCGCCGGCGGCCGCGCCTCCCTCCTTGGCATCCCCACCGAAAACGTCCCGCTCGATCTCGTAAAAGACGTAATTTTCAAAGGCGCCACCGTCCAAGGCATCTACGGCCGCCGCATGTACGAAACCTGGGTCCAAATGACCGCCCTTCTCAAAGCTGGCCGCCTCAATCTCGAACCGCTTTTCGGCGAACAAGCCCAGCTAGAGAATTTCGAAACCGCCTTCGCCAAATTGCACAAAGGCTTAGCAGGTAAGATTTTACTGTTTCCAGGAAATGTGCCCGCGAATCTGTAATGGCGAATCTTTAGATTCGCATCTTTACTTTTGGCGTTTGTTGCGCGGGTCTTCAGACCCGCATCCCTGGTAAGCAAGGAAACTAAGCACAAGGACTCTCATCATGAGCGAAACAGCATCAGCAGCCACCGCGCCCAGCACGGCCCCCAAAACGGATCCCTTGCACTACATAACGGAGCAGCTCGCCGACCTCCGCGCCAAAGGCGTAGCTCCCAAACTCCGCATTCTCGAAGGCGAGCAAAAAGCCGTCTGCATCTTCGACGGCCGCGAAGTAATCAATCTCGCCTCCAACAATTACTTAGGTCTAGCCACCCACAAAGCCCTGCGCAAAGCCTCTCTCGACGCAGTAAAGCGCCTCGGTGTAGGCGCGGGCGCCGTCCGCACCATCGCCGGCACCATGCAAATCCACATGGCCCTCGAAGAGCAAATCGCCCGCTTCAAAAATGTAGAAGCCTGCGTGGTCTTCCAATCCGGTTTCACTGCCAACGCCGGCACCGTCTCCGCAGTACTCGGCAAAGAAGACCTCATCATCTCCGACGAACTCAACCACGCCTCCATCATCGATGGCGCCCGCCTCTCCAAAGCCACCATCAAAGTCTTCAAGCACAAAGACGTAGCCGATTGCGAACGCATCCTCCAGGAACACGCCAATTTCCCGGGCAAAAAATTAATCATCACCGACGGCGTCTTTAGCATGGACGGCGACATCGCCCCACTCCCCGCCCTCTGCGATCTCGCCGAAAAATACCACTGCATCATGATGGTCGACGACGCCCATTCTTCCGGCGTACTCGGCCGCGGCGGACGCGGCACCATCGATCACCTAAATTGCCACGGCCGCGTCCACATCCAGGTCGGCACCCTCAGCAAAGCCATCGGTTCCATGGGTGGCTACGTCTGCGGTTCCCGCGACCTCATCGACTTCCTCTACCTCCGCGCCCGCCCCTTCCTCTTCTCCACCTCGCATCCCCCGGCCACCGCCGCAGCCTGCCAAGCCGCCTTCACCCTCCTCGACTCTCCCGACGGCGAACGCCTAGTAAAGCGCCTCTGGGCCAACACCAAATTCTTCAAGCGCGAACTAAAAAAGCGCGGCTTCCAGTTCAAAGCCAGTGAAACCCCCATAATCCCCATACACGTCGGCGACGCCGCCAAAGCCTTCGAATTCTCCAAGAAGGTCTTCGAAGCCGGCGTCTTCGCCCCAGCAGTCGGATACCCCACCGTAGCCGAAGGCAAAGCGCGCCTCCGCGCCATCGTCAGCGCCGCCCACAAACGCGACCAGCTCCTAAAAGCCGCCGACATCCTCCAGGAAGTAGCCAAGCCTCTCGGCATCCTATAGCGCCTGGAAGCAGTTTGTAGCGGTCCCGGCCGTGGCGGGCTGCGCCCCAGCTTGCTTGGCGTGTCAAGGCGGATGCCACCTCAACCGCGTAAATCAGTAGTACTAGAACGCATTATTTCCTCAAGCCGCCATACAGCATCCCTCGTATACTATTGAAAACTAAGTACTGTAGAATGGTTGGGCAGGTGCTATCACCCCAAGTAGTGGTCCTACCGGGCTCGCGCCATTCCGGTGCTCGGGCTGACAGTAGGACGGGGGAAGGGGGCCGCGATGAAAACCACTTTTAGGATCACCTTGACAATGTTCGCGGCGGCCCTGTTTTTTGCCCTCTGCTCGTTCGCTCAGTCAGATGACCCCATGCTGGACGCGAAGGCTAAGCGATCCGACGTAGTCTGCCCTCTCAGCGTAGGCACCGCCTTTAACGCCAAGCTCCTTGAATCCATCGACGCCCGCCGCAGCAAGCCCGGCGACAAATTCACCGCCGAAACTACCGAAACCGTCCGCTACGGTCGCAGCATCATCTTTCCGCGCGGTACCATCCTCGAAGGCCACGTCGTCCGCAAATCCATCTCTACCCACGGCCCGGACCGCGCCGCGCTCTTCCTGCAAATTGATCGAGCCATCCTCCAGAGCGGCCAGCAGGCCGCCATGAACGCCGGCATCCAGGCCATGGCCGTCGGCCCGACTTCCCAAGCTCCCATTGAAACCGCCTCGGCAAACGAAGACCCCGACGCTGAGCCGCTCGCCAGGTCCGATTCCTCGCTGCGCAGCGACTTGGTCATGAACTCCCGCTCCATTCCCGCCCAGCCTCTGGACGCCAACCTCAACGCCGATGGTTCGGCCAAGAACGGTGCCACCAAAAATATGGTCGCCATCTCCCGCGAACCGGGCGATACCGCCCCAATTCGTCCCCCAGCGATCGAACTTCCGCTAACTCAAGGAGCCTTCACCAAACATGGTTTGCTCACCTCCGACAGCAAGGGCGCACTCGGCGCTCCCGATATCCGCATCTACACCCCGCTCTCCGCGGGCTCCGACGGCACCGTCCTGATGTCCACCAAGAAAAACGTGCACCTCGAACGCGGCACCCGCCTCCTCATCGTAATTCAGCCTCCCCGCGTCGATCCCGCCTCCAACTAACTTCGCATCTGCTTTTGTAGGGGCTTCGCCGCCGCCTTTGTAGGGGCGCAGCATGAGTTAGAATGCGCTCCGTGGCCCTCCGCTTCGTTCCCGGCTTGCTTGCCCTAGCTTGCGGAGCCGTTTGCGGACTTCTCTCCAGCCTCAAAATGTTCGAGATGGTCGATCAAGTCAACGAAAAGTTGCCAAGAGAAAAACAGTTTAACCCGCTACGGTGGTATCCACCGAAGTACCAAAGGCTCTGGCGGCATACAAGAGGCTGTACCCGAACTGGCTCCCTCCCATTGCATACTTTCGTTCTTATGGCCGTGAGTTTTGCTTGCCTGCTAATCACCGTTTGGAGTCTCGGATTCTTCGGAAGGTGAGTTCAGGTCACAAGTCGGCCCGCGGTGGGTGGGGCTTGTTACAGGTCTGCTGCTAAGTCGACTTGCTGGGCATCAGGGGACAATCCGTTCACAACTCGTCCACGAACGACAAATCGCGACGCTTCACGTACCTGTTGTAGCAGCTCTCGCACATCCAACGATCATCTTGATCTCGATATCCGAAGTCTCCATCGTCAATGTGCCCGCGGCATAGTTCGCAGTGCTCGTGATCCCATCCGCCATGGACGACGTGCGGTTCTGCTCGGGATAGCGTCGTTTGCTCTGCTGCCGGTGCGTAGCGCTTCGTGAAACCGCGTTTATCGGCTCGCTCCAATTTTGTCCACGTCTTTACCTCGCGGCCGTCAACGATTGAAACATCGTTTACTTGGTACGCTTCGGCGACCGCATCGACAGCCTGAAAGCGCACATGCTCCCATCCCCATTTCTCATCAAGCACCATCCAAATGTTAAAGGCCTGCCAGGCGGGGCTCAGGTAATAGAGCGTTTTTCCGACGATCTCCGGTAATTCCTTCTCGTAAGCCACTAGCGTTGCGCTGCGGGTGTCTTCACCGAGGGATTTCCATTGCGCGCAAACGGCTAGGCGCTCGCCAATCAAGAGCCAGAACCAGGTTATTTCTCCCACTCTCCCAACGCTACGGTCGAACTCTCCATCGAGTTTGAATGCCGTGAAACCCTGTGAATCCGTTTCTCCGCGAGTCACTCGGGATACACGGAACTTAGGAAAATCCTCCAGCGTCTTTCGGTTCTCCGAGTTCATCTGATCGTACCGCGTACCTCCTAACCGGGGCGGCCGATTTCGAGCAAAGCCTGTTTTACGCCCGCCCTCGCGAACAGACCTCAGCGAACCAGGCGCCTGATTAACTCGCTAATCTGAAACTGACATATGACCCGACTTCAGCGTCTTCCGCTCCCCCCGTAGCTTCTCTACGTCCCGCACATTCCCCTGGGTAGGCGCCCCTAAATTCCCCTGCGCTATACTGAACTGCATGCCTTCCGCCCCAAAAAAAATCTTCCTCGTTGACGCCATGGCCCACATTTACCGCGCCTTCTTCGCACCCATGGTGCGCATGAACGCCCCTTCCGGCCTCCCCACCAAAGTTCCCTTCCTCTTCTCCAACATCCTTCGCCGCCTCATCAAAGACTATGAGCCCGACTACATCGCCATCGTCTTCGACACCAAAGCTCCCACCTTCCGCGACAAACTCTTTGAACAATACAAAGCTCACCGCGCCCCCATGCCCGACGAACTCTCCCAGCAAATCCCCTACGTCCGCAAACTCTGCCAAGCCATGAATATGCCCATCCTCGAACTCGATGGCTTCGAAGCCGACGATCTCATCGGCGGATTGGCTCTCCAGGCCTCCAAACTGAAACTCGACGTCCTCCTCGTCACCAACGACAAAGACATGATGCAACTCGTCTGCGGCAACGTCCGCGTCCTCCGCACCGGCACCGGCGGAGCCAAGAGCGACGTCCTCGTCGACGAAGCCAAAGTAAAGGAACTTCTCGGCGTCACCGCCGGACAAGTCGTCGACTATATGGCCCTCCTCGGCGACAACATCGACAACATCCCCGGCGCCAAAGGCATCGGCGAAAAAGGCGCCGCCGAACTAATCCAGAAATACGGCACGGTAGAAAACGCCCTCGATCACGCCGCCGAAGTCCCCAACAAGCGCTATCGCGAAGCCCTGCAACAGCAGCGCGAGCAAGTCCTGATGTCCAAGCAGCTGGCAAAAATCGCCACTGAAGTGCCCATCAAGCTCGAACTGGAAAAACTAGCACGCCGCAGCGCCGAAGTAGGCGCGCTAGCAAGCATCTATCGCGAGCTGGGCTTCAATTCGCTCCTGCGCGAACTGGGCAACGAAGCGGTAGCTGCCTCCGCGCCAGCTAGCGACGGTCCTCCGCAAAAAACCGATTACCTGCAATTCGCCTCCGTAGCTGAATTTCGCGAATATCTCGCCAATCTTCCGCAAAAGCAGCCCCTCGCCGTCTGGCTCAACCTCGAAACCGGCGAGCGCGAATCCGAAGGCTTCGGCACGCGCATCGCCGCTATTGAAGTCTCGTCCAAATCCGGCGAGGGCCGCTCCGTCTGGATGGACGCACAAGGCGAAGCCCTAAAAGCCCTCCACCCCGTCCTGCACGACCCCAAGCGCCCAAAAATTCTCCACGACGCAAAACTGT
>Ga0209040_10002034_pt1 | contig 15980 bp, 13 predicted proteins | sample BogFormECP12_OM3_FD_188240 | JGI IMG/M metagenome (GOLD analysis project Ga0209040, IMG submission 188240) | Bog forest soil microbial communities from Calvert Island, British Columbia, Canada - ECP12_OM3 (SPAdes) (version 2) | ecosystem: Environmental > Aquatic > Freshwater > Wetlands > Bog ...
GATCTGGACCGGCAGGATCTCGTTCTCGCGCTTGAAGCTGATCCACGTCTCGATCAGGTCGGGCGTGAAAACGCCTCCCTCGGTGAGGTATTCGTGGTCTGCCTCGAGGCGGTCGATCACCGCGGACAGCTGGGTAGGAGCCTGCGGGATATTCGCGGCCTCTTCCGGCGGCAGCTCGTAGAGGTCCTTGTCCACCGGTGTCTGCGGCTCGATCTTGTTCTTGATGCCATCCAGGCCCGCCATCAGCATGGCCGAGAACGCCAGATACGGGTTGCCCGACGAGTCGGGGCAACGGAACTCCAGCCGCTTGGCCTTCGGGTTGCTGCCGGTGATTGGGATGCGCACGCACGCCGAGCGGTTGCGCTGGCTGTAGACCAGGTTGATCGGGGCCTCGAAGCCGGGAACCAACCGCTTGTAGGAGTTCGTCGTCGGGTTGGTGAAGGCCAGCAGCGACGGCGCATGGTGCAGCAGGCCGCCGATGTAGTGGCGGGCGGTGTCCGAAAGACCGGCGTAGCCCGTCTCGTCGTACATCAGCGGGCTGCCGTCTTTCCACAACGACTGGTGGCAGTGCATACCGGAGCCGTTGTCGCCGAACAGCGGCTTGGGCATGAACGTGACGGTCTTGCCCTCGGCCCACGCGGTGTTCTTGACGATGTACTTGTACAGCTGCAGGTCGTCGGCCGCGTGCAACAGCGTGTTGAACTTGTAGTTGATCTCGGCCTGACCGCCGGTACCCACCTCATGGTGGCCCTTCTCCAGGCTGAAGCCGGCCGTGATCAGGTTTTGGAGCATCTTGTCGCGCAGGTCGACGTAGTGGTCGACCGGAGCAACCGGGAAATAGCCACCCTTGGGGCGGACCTTGTAACCGCGGTTGGGGCTGCCGTCACTCTCGGACGGCTCACCGGTGTTCCACCAACCCGAGATCGCGTCCACCTCGTAGAACGAGCCGTTGGTGCGCGAGTCGAAGCTGACCGAGTCGAAGATGTAGAACTCGGCCTCGGCGCCGAAGTACGCCGCGTCGGCGATGCCGGTGCTGACCAAGTAGTTCTCGGCCTTGCGGGCGATGTTGCGCGGGTCGCGCGAGTACGGCTCGAGGGTGAACGGGTCGTGCACGAAGAAGTTGAGGTTCAGCGTCTTGGCTTGGCGGAACAGGTCGATCTGGGCGGTGTCCGGGTCGGGTAGCAGCAGCATGTCGGATTCGTGGATCGCCTGGAAGCCGCGAATCGACGAGCCGTCGAAGGCGATCCCGTTCTCAAATATGTCCGCGTCGAAAAATGAGATCGGAATTGTGAAGTGCTGCATGATGCCCGGCAAGTCACAGAACTGGACGTCGACGAATTCGACGTGCTCGTCCTTGGCGAGTTTGATGATGTCATCGGCCGTTTTTTCGGACACCGAAGCGCTCTCCTTTGCTGCGAGCTTCGAATCTACTGCGGTCACTGAAGGGGCTCTCCTTTACGTGGCTGTAACTGATCGCCCGACCAGACGCTATAGGACGCGGTGTTGCCTTGGGGTCAACCCTGCGTTGCACCGACATTACGCGACAGCGCGGATCGGCGCCGGGTCTGGGCGGATCTCACCTTATTGTGGGGGTTATGGCCCGCAGCAACCGACCCTGGCTATCTGGTCAGGAGCCAGCCGAATCGGGGCAGCCGCAGGGATATCCGGGTGAGACGCTCGGCCTGCCCGAGCGCGGGCCGGGTTCGCTGGCCCGCCTGGGCCGCCGGTTGGCGGCGCTGTTCGTCGATTGGTTGCTCGCGTACGGCATCGCTGTGCTCGGTATGACGCTCGGGCTCATCTCCGTGCAAGTGCTGTCCTCGGCGGTGTTGGCGGTCTGGTTGGTGCTCGGAGCGCTCGCCGTCCGGTTGTTCGAGTTCACGCCTGGCCAGTTCGCCCTGGGAATGCAGGTGGCGTCCGTCGACGACCGATTGCACGTCGGCTTAGGCCGCGCCGCGGTGCGCGGGGTGATGATCGCACTCGTCATACCCGCACTGTTCGTCGACGTCGACGGCCGCGGGATGCAGGACCGCCTGACCGGCACCGCCCTGGTGCGGCGCTGACTGTGATTGCCCGGCTTCTCCTCATCGCGCTGCGCGTCCCCCTCGCCGCTGCGCGGCTGGGGGTGCGCCCACTGCATCGTCGCCGCGCTGATTCTGATTGCCGAACTAGCGGCGGCGGACCGTGCGCTGGACGCCGCGCATTTTGGCGGTGCCGGGCAGCGGGCCCTTGGGCATAGTGGCCGTCCCGGCCCGGGAACCCAGCGCGCTGAGCCGCGATTCCAACGAGTCCATCTGCTTGGCGGTGATGTTGGCGGGCAGCCGGGTGAGGTGGCGCTCGAGCTTTGCCAGTGGAACTTCTCCGTCACCGTTGCCGATGATGACGTCGTAGATCGGGACATCGCCGACCAGTCGGGCGGTGCGTTTCTTCTCCTGGGCAAGCAGCGGTTTGAGCCGCGCCGGCGACCCCTCGGCGACCAGGATGACCCCGGGTCGGCCGATCACCCGGTGCACGGCGTCGAAATGGCCGGTGGCCGCCACACCAGGGGTGACGCGCCATTTGCCGCGCAGGTTGTCCAGCGCCCAGGCGGCGGCGCCGGTTTGGCCCTCGGCCTTGTGGTACACCGACCGCTGCGCACGCCGACCGAAAATGATGAAAGCCACCAACACGCCCAGCACCACGCCCAGCGGGATCATCGTGACCATGGTGAACCCGCCGGACCACACTCCGACCGCCACTGACACCCCCACGATCAGCACGAACGCACCGATCATGTACGGCAGCAGCCGCTTGTCCTCTTGGCGCTGGATGTTGAACGCCTGCCAGAGTTGACTACGTCGCTCTTTGGCGGCCGCCTTGCGGGCCGCTTTCGCTTCGGCTCTGGCGGCCTTGGTCGCGTTGGCATTACGGAGTCTCGCCATAACCGCCAAGAATACGGAAGTCCGGCTCAGCGCGGAGGCCCGGTGCGCGTCTCCTGCCTCCGCATGCTGGCCTGCTGGTAGAGCCGCCCGGCACGGTATGACGAACGCACCAGGGGCCCGGCCAGCACCCCGGCAAATCCCAGGTGCTCGGCGTAGTCCGAATACTCGACGAACTCTTCGGGCGTGACCCAGCGCTCGACCGGATGATGCCGCGCCGACGGGCGCAGGTATTGGGTGATGGTGACGATGTCGCACCCGGCTTCATACAGATCGGCCAGCGCGGTGCGTACCTCCTCCTGCGACTCGCCGAGCCCGAGAATCAGGTTGCTTTTGGTGACCAACCCGAACTCCCGCGCCGCGGTGAGCACGCCGAGGCTGCGCCGATAGGAGAACGCCGGGCGAATTCGCTTGAAGATGCGCGGCACGGTTTCGACGTTGTGGGCCAACACTTCCGGCTGCGATTCGAAGACCTGCCGCAGCCGGTCCGGTTCGCCGTTGAAATCGGGGATCAACAGCTCGACACCGGTGGACGGATTGAGCCTCTTGATCGCGCGCACGGTCTCGGCATACAGCCATGCGCCACCATCGGGCAGGTCGTCGCGGGCCACCCCGGTGACGGTGGAATACCGCAGGCTCATCGCCTGGACACTCTCGGCCACCCGTCGTGGTTCGTCGCGGTCTAAGGGGGCGGGCTTACCGGTGTCGATCTGGCAGAAGTCACAACGGCGGGTGCACACCTCACCGCCGATCAGGAAGGTGGCTTCGCGGTCTTCCCAACATTCGTAGATGTTGGGGCAGCCGGCCTCCTCACAGACGGTGTGCAGACCCTCACGCCGGACCAGGCTTTTCAGTTCGGTGTACTCGGGCCCCATCCGCAGCCGGGTCCTGATCCACGGCGGCTTGCGCTCGATCGGTGTCTCCGCGTTGCGCACTTCCAGACGCAGCAGCTTCCGACCTTCGGGAGTGACGGTCACGACCTCGATGCTACGCGGGCCGGGGTTGGCTCCCAGTGAACCGCGAGCCGGCCGTCCAGGGCGTCGCAGACCGCGTCGGCCACCGCCGAGCGGACGTCGTCGACACCGACCCGGCGGTCCAGTTCGGCCGATAGCGACGTCACCCCGGCGTCGGTGATGCCGCACGGGACGATGCTTTCGAACGCGTGCAGGTCGCAGTCGCAGTTGAGCGCAAACCCGTGCAGCGTCGTCGCCCGCGAGACCCGCACGCCGATGGCGGCGACTTTGCGCGCAGGCCTACCGCCGCCGGCCGGCAACCACACGCCGGAACGGCCGTCGACGCGGACCACTTCCAAACCCAGCCCGGTGCAGACTTTGATCAGCGATTCCTCAATGCGCCGAACGTAATTCACCACATCGAGCGGTTCGGCCAGGCCGACGATCGGATAGCCGACGAGCTGCCCGGGGCCGTGCCAGGTGATCTTGCCGCCCCGGTCGGTGTCGATCACCGGCGTGCCGTCCGATGGTCGTTCTTGCTCGCACGTGCGGCGTCCGGCGGTGTAGACCGACGGGTGTTCGAGCAATAGCAGCGTGTCGGTGCCGCCCGCCACCCGGGCGTTGGCCAGCTCCCGCTGCAGCTGCCACGCCACTTGGTAGTCGACCGTGCCGAGCTGGCGGACATCGACAGGGACGGTGCTCGAGCGAATGGAGCTCACGTCCGTGACGGTACTCCCGATTGATCCGCCGCACCTTCCGGGCGCATGGGCACAAATCGGCCTGCGGCCGCGTTGAGATCGGCACGCGCGCAACAACGTGAAGGGAGACGCCCGTGAAGGTTCGCTTCGGGGTCGGGCTCGGTGCGCAGACCGGTCCCGGTCAGCTCGCCGACATCGTTGATCACTTGGAGGCCAGCGGGATCGACTCGCTGTGGTTCTCGGAGTTGGTGTACTCGCCTGCGGTGGATCCTGTGGTCGGTATGGCCTACGCGCTGGCCCGGACAGAACGCTTGAAGGTGGGCACGTCAGTGGCGGTGCTGCCGGGGCGCCATCCGGTGCTGGTGGCCAAGCAGCTGGCGTCGCTGGCGGCGCTCGCGCCGAGGCGGGTTCTCCCCGTGTTCGGGTTGCGTTCGGCGATCGCGGCCGAGCGTGAGGTGTTCGTCGTTCCCGATGGTGAGCGCGCCGCCGTATTCGATGAGTCGCTGCGGGTGTTGCGCGCAGCGCTGGTCGAGGATTCGGTCGGCCACCGCGGCAAGTACTTCACGGTGAGCGCGTCGGCGGTGGCACCGCGGCCGGTGCCTCCGCTTGACATCTGGTTGGGCGGTTCGGCGCCGGCTGCGTTCCGGCGTATTGGCACGTTCGCCGATGGCTGGTTGGGCAGTTTCCTCACGCCGCCCGAGGCGCGGGCGGGGCGCGAGGCGATCGAACATGCCGCCGCGCAGGCTGGTCGGCACATCGAACCCGATCACTTCGGCATCTCGTTGGCCGTCGCCGACGGTGAGTTGACGGGCGAGCTGGCAGCAGCTGCCCGCCGGCGCCGCCCGGATCTCGATCCCGGCGAGCTGATCGCCGTCGGCTGGGACCAACTGCACCGCCAACTCGATGCGTACCTCGATGCGGGGCTGACTAAATTCGTCATACGACCGGCGGGTCAAGGATCAATCGACGGCTTCATCGATCGGTTCGTGGCTGAACTGATCGACCGGCAGAACTGACAGCGGCCGGAAGCCGTCGCAACGACCCGGTCGGTTAGGCGCCTAGGCGACGGCAAGCCTGGCAGTGGCGTACCGCAGCGCCTCACCGACGGTCTTGTGGTGGAACTCAAAGCCACTGCGTTCCAGCACAGCCGGGATCGCACGTTGCCCGCTCAACAGGCCCTCGTCGGCGAACTCGCCGAGCGCGGCGCGCACCGCGAAACCCGGCATCAACAGCGGGGTGGGCCGGTTTACCGCTCGGCCCAGTGCGGTGGTGAACTCGGCATTGGTGACGGGCGCCGGCCCGGTGAGGTTCACCGGGCCGGAGAGCCGGCTGTCGGAGATCGCGAACTGCAGCGCCCGGACCTCGTCCTCAAGGCTGATCCACGACATGTACTGGCGGCCGTTACCCAAGCGTGCACCAAGGCCGACCGAGAACAGCGGCCGCAACCGGCGCAGCGCACCGCCCGCAGAGGCCAAAACCAGTCCGGTGCGGGCCAGCACCACGCGGGTGCCGGCGTGCTGGGCTGGTGCGGTGGCCGCTTCCCAGTCTTTGCACATCTGCGCAAGGAAACCCGTTCCCGCCGAATCGGTTTCGGCGACCGCTCGGTCTTTGCTGTCGCCGTAGTAGCCGACTGCGCTGGCATTGATCAGCACCCCGACACCGGCGTCGGCGACCGCCGTGGACAGCACTTCAGTTGGCGTGATGCGGCTGTCGCGCAGGTTTTGTTTGAACGCCCCCGACCAGCGCCGCTGTCCGATATTGATGCCGCACAGGTTGACCACCGCGTCGACTCCGCTCAACGCGCCGGCGTCGAATTCGCCGCTGTCGGGATCCCAGTGCAGCTCACCGGCATTCGCCGGGGTGCGGCGCACGATCCGCAGAACCCGATGGTCTGCCACGCGCAGCGCCGTTACCAGCGCTGAGCCGATCAGCCCGGATGAGCCTGCAATAGCGACGGTGGCGGTCACGCTTCAAGCCCTGTCTACAGTCCCAGGTCGGCCTCGAACGCGCCTTCCTCGAGCCGGTGCTTGATGGTCGTCACGAACCGTCCGGCGTCGGCGCCGTCGATCAGCCGGTGGTCGTAGGTCAACGGGAGGTAGCAGATCGAACGGACCCCAATGGATTCGTTGCCGGTGTCGTCGACGACGACCCGCGGCCGTTTGACGATCGCGCCGGTGCCCAGCATCGCGGCCTGCGGCGGCACCAGGATCGGGGTGTCCGTCAGTGCGCCTTGGCTGCCGATGTTGGTGATCGTGAAGGTCCCGCCGGACAGCTCGTCGGGCCTGAGGTCTCCCGATCGGGCGCGGTCAGCGATGTCGGCGATCGCGCGAGCCAATCCGGCCAGTGACAGGTCACCGGCATTGTGGATGACGGGGGAGAGCAGGCCCTGCTCCGTGTCGACCGCGAAGCCGAGATGCTCGGCGTCGTAATAGGTGATCTCTTTGGTGTCTTCGTTGTAGCTGGCATTGATGTTCGGGTGCACTTTGAGCGCATCGATCACCGCGCGTGCGATGAACGGCAGGAAGGTCAGGTTGACACCCTCGCGTTCGGCGAACGCGGCCTTGCCTTTTTCTCGCAGCGCCACGATCCGGGTCATGTCGACCTCATGAGTCTGGGTGAGCTGTGCGGTGGCTTGCAGCGACTCGCGGGTCTTCTTCGCGGTGATCTGGCGGATCCGGCTCGCCTTTTGTGTGGTTCCCCGCAGATGTGCCAGCGCGGGTGCCGGTACGGGGGCGCTCGGTTTCGGGGCGGCCGGGGCCGCGGCGGCCGGCGCTGCGACCGGAACTTGCTTGGCTTCTTCTTTCTGCTGCGCGGCCGACAGCACATCCTGTTTACGGATGCGTCCGCCGACCCCGGTTCCACAGACCTCGTTGAGATCAATGTTGTTCTCGGCAGCCAGCTTTCGGACCAGCGGTGTCACGTACGGACTGCTTGCCGCGCCGGTCGTAGGCGCGGACTCGGCCCGAGGTTGGGGTGCCGGCTCGGGCTTGGCCTGGGGCGCTGGCGTCGGCTCGGGTTGGGGTGGCGGCACGGGTTTCGCCGCGGGCTCTGGTTGGGGTGCTGGCCTTGCCTCGGGTTGTGCGCCCGGTGATGCTTGGGGCTCGGGTGCCGGCTTGGCTGCCGCGGCGCCGGTACCGATCCGGGCGAGCTCGCCGCCGACCGACACGGTGACGTCCTCCTCGGCGGTGATGCTGATCAGCGTGCCTGCCACAGGGGAGGGAATCTCGGTGTCCACCTTGTCGGTGGAAACTTCCACCAGCGGCTCGTCCAGCTCCACCGAGTCGCCGACCTTCTTCAGCCACCGGGTCACCGTGCCCTCGGTGACGGACTCGCCGAGTTCAGGCATCAGCACCGGCTGGGACGTGCCAGTCGCGTCGTGTTCGCCGGCTGCCGACGCAGGGGCCGGCTCAGGCTCGGGCTGCGGTTGCGGAGCTGGTTCGGGCTGGGCCTCCGGCTCCGGTTGTGGTTCAGGTGCTGCCTCGGCGACGGGTTGCTCGGCGCCGCCACCTTCGGCGGCTTCCGCCGCATCGCCGATGACGGCCAGCTCGCCGCCGATCTCGACGGTGTCGTCCTCGTGCGCAACGATCTTCGTCAGCACTCCCGCCGCCGGCGATGGAATTTCGGTGTCAACCTTGTCGGTGGACACTTCCAGCAGGGGTTCGTCGAGTTCGACAGTGTCGCCTTCTTGCTTGAGCCAGCGAGTTACGGTTCCCTCAGTCACGCTCTCACCGAGTGCCGGCATCTGAACTGAGAAGGCCATCTCTGTCGACTCCTCGATGGATCGGTCGGTGGGCGCGGATCGACCTCTGGCTTACCACAGCGTGATGTACCGGAAGCTGCACCCAAGCGGATTACCGAAACCATCCTGTCACTGCGGCCCCGTTGGCACACAACCAGGGCGTAGCCGGTCCAGCAGGGGGCGCGGTCGCCTCGCCGATTGATCTCAGGCACGTGTCCGCAACACGGTGAAGGATCGAGTAACGACTTAACAAATTCAACGCGAGCCCAATAATGAAAGTCCAATAAATTGGACTTCTTTTCCATAGACGCGGATATGGTTGGTTTCCGCGGGGTTAAATACACTCGGCGTTTGACGCGTTTTGGATGAAGATGCCGAGAATCTGGATTATCTTGTTTCCCGTGTACCCAGATGACAGCGGCAAAGAACTCGCCACGGTGCTCTCCTACCTGGCCGGCCGTTCCCTCAGCAGAGAAGAGATCTGGACCGCGATGGAACTGCCACGGTCCACGTACTACGACCAGCTGGACAAGGGAACCTTGATCACCGCGGACAACTTGCGCGTTGCCGCCGCCAACCTCGGTATCAACCGCGCCGAGCTGCTCACCCGCTACCGGTTCATCGACCCGGAAGAGATCACCGCACTGGCTGAAGAGATCCGCGGCGGCGCCCTTATGCCGCACGGCTCAACCGCCACTCAGCTGAAGACCGTGCAGCCGGCAAAAATCGCGCAGTGGCGCCCGCGGCAAGACGCACCCCCGCTCTAACACTATCGGCTGACGGATATCTCGTGGGTCTCTCTGCTCTCATCATCATCACCCTCGCATCCATCGCGTGGAGCCTCTGGATACGGCGAGTCACCTGGCATTGCCGGTGGGAGGTGGCCGCCACGCTCAATATCGCCCTGCAGGGCTGCGCGGTCGCCTTGATGTCCCCGCTGTGTGCCGAGACGCTGGGCGTTGTCCTACACAACATCACCGGTGAGTGGAACCTGCAGAACTACGTCGGGCACGACTGTTACGTCGTCGCGGCCTCGGCGATCGTCTATAACGCGGTCGGTCGGCTTGAAGAGGACGACGCTTTACAGAAGTCGTTCAAGCAATATGTGGAACGACCGGCGACGTTGTGCATTCCGCTGTTATTGGCAACGTTCTCGTTGAGTTATGGCAGCAGGATTTACGCGAGCGATTTCTTTGCGCTACGCACCGACTTCTGGCTGACCGTCTATTGGCTTTTACTCTGTGGAACGCTCTCTTACCTGCTGGTGTTCGGCTCGCGAGCGCTGTTGGTGCTGCGCAAGGACCCGCGCTCGAGGAACATCGCGAACCTCTATCTGGTCGCCTCGGCCAGCGGCATTTCTGCTTGCGTGGTGCGGATGATCACCGCGCTGATTCCCCCGCTTCAAGGTCCGCTGGGGGCGGCGCTGGTCTGGCTGTTCGCATGTGCGTGCGGCGCCGGTTTCGCACTGACTTCAGCGCAATCCTGGCGGCAGAAGGTGAAATGGTTCCAGCGGCCGGTAGTGCACCGCTAGCCTCGCGCTGAGGCGCTGGTTAGCTGTTTGCTAGCCATTTTCAACGATGTCTTCCAGCACCGCGAACATGGTGCGGGTCGGAACACCCGTGCCGCCCTTGGGGGAGTAACCCCACGAGCTACCGGTGTTGTAGGCCGGCCCGGCGACGTCGATGTGTGCCCAATTCACGCCGTCGGCAACGAATTCGCGCAAAAACACACCCGCAACCAGCATCCCGGCGAAGCGTTGCCCGCTCACATTGGCCAGGTCGGCCACTGTCGACTTCAGGTCGTCCTCGAGTTCGTCGGGCAGCGGCATCGCCCAGCCGTTCTCGCCGACCCGCTGCGATATGGCCGCCACCCGGTCGCGGAACGCATCAGTGCCCATCACCCCCGGCGTACGCGCGCCGAGCGCCACCGTCTGCGCACCGGTCAGGGTCGACGTCTCAATCAGGTAGTCCGGGTGGTCTTCACACGCCCGGACGATCGCGTCGGCGAGGATCAGCCGGCCCTCGGCGTCGGTGTTGAGCACCTCGACGGTCGTCCCGCCGTACTGCGTCAGCACGTCGCCCGGGCGCTGGGCGGTCGCCGACGGCATGTTCTCGGCCATCGGCACGGTGGCGATCACGTCGATCGGCAGCTGCAACTGCGCCGCCAGTGCCACGGTCGCGATGACCGCGGCGGCACCGCCCATGTCGCCGGTCATGTAATGCATCGACGCCGCCGGCTTGATCGAGATGCCGCCAGTGTCGAACGTGACGCCCTTGCCGACCAGGGCGACTTTCTTGGCCCGCTTCGGTTTTTTGGCCAGCCGCGACCCGTGATGGCTCAGCCGCACCAGCCGCGGCGGTCGCGACGAACCCTTGCCGACTCCGACCACCCCGCCGTAGCCACCTTTTTGCAGCGCCTTATCGTCGAGCACCTCGACCTCAAGGCCGACCGATTCACCCAAAGCCCTTGCGCGATCAGCGAATTCAGCCGGAAACAGGTGGCTGGGCGGCGTGTTGACCAAGTCGCGAGCGGTGGCGACGGCGGTCGCGACCGCCGCTGCATGGGCGGCTTGGGTTTTGGCGCCCTTGTCGGTGGAGAGCACGGTGATCTTGCGCAGACCGGGGTCTTTGGGCGCGGTCTTATCGGTGCGGAACGCGGTGAACCGGTAGCTGCCCAGAATCAGCCCCTCGACCGCTGCCTCCAGGTCCAAGGCTGTCAGCGTGGTGATGGCGGCCTCGGCGCTGCCCAGCGCGCGCGCCGCCGAGCCGGCCGCACGGCGAATCACGTCGGCGGGCCACTCATCGCGCCGCTTGCCCAGGCCGATCGTCAGCACGCTGGCCACCGGCAGCGACTCCACCACCAGCCGGTTCACCTGCTCGCTGGCGCCGGTGGCGTTCAGCGCCCGCAAGCCTGCCTCGATTTCGGCGACCGCCTCGGCCGGCAGAAAAGGCTCAGCGGCGGCGACGACGGCCCCCGGCTGATCCTCTGTACCTTCTGGACCTGACGAGACCACCGGGACGATCAACACCGCCGATCCGGCGCCGCGACGCGGCAACGAGGAGGCGACGGTGACAGCAGGGGCGAAATAACCGGGTGGTGTGCTCACAAGCATTAACCCTAACGATCGGCGGTCATCGGCCACGGCTGAGGTCGTAGGAGGTCACCGGTTCGTCGAAACCCTTGAGTATCAACGGATCCTGGGCGATTGCCGGCCAGTCGGGCAATTGCTCGTGGACTTCCGCTGCGGCGAGGATCTGCCCCGGTCCCGCCGCGGCGACGAGCCTGGCCGCCAGGTTAACCGCGTTGCCGAAGTAATCACCATTGATGGCCAGGATCTGGCCGTAGCCGAGACCGGCGCGGACCTGCAGTCCGACCTCGCGTGCCCGCGGATGGTCGACGAGGTCGATCGCCGCTTTCGCCAGGCGCTCCGGGTCCGAACTCACCCACATTACCGCGTCGCCGAGGAACTTCACCACCCGCCCGCCGTCGGCGTGCACCACGTCGCTGACGGTGGCGCCGAACTCGGTCAGCATTGTCGACAACTCCGCGGGTGTCAGCATTTGGGTCAGCGCAGTGAAGCCGGATAGATCCGCGAAACCGACGCCGCACACCAGGCTCGCCGACGGACCGCTTACCACGCCCTCGATGAACGTTCGAGTGCTGACCAGATGGTGGCGGTGGACGGCGTCGATCATTGCCCCGAGGCGGGGGACGAACTCCGCGGCCTCGCGATAGGCCTGCGCGGTGGTGAGTTCGTCCCCGGTAAGGCCGAGCCACATCTTGGGCCTACTCGTCCGGATCATCGACGATATCGCCTCGGCCAGCCGGGCCACGGTCGCGCCGAGAACCCGCAGGAAGCCGTCCGCGGCGTCCTCGCCCATCTGCGCCCTCATCGCCACCCAGGTCGCCAGGCCGTCGACATCGGCCTGACTCAACGTCGGGGTATCCGGATCTGTGACGGTGAGGCCGAGCATGGCCCAACCGTGTTCGACGTCCGCCAACGCCACACCGATCGCATCTGCGGCGGTCCGCAGGGTATAGACCTGGGGACCGGACCACAACAGGGCGTCACCGGCAAGCCCGAACAGGCGGCCGTTTCGCTCGGCCTCGACCATCTCGTCCGTGGTGAAACCGAGTCCAGTCAAATACTCGATCAGACCTGCACGCGAGCGGGCGTCGGCGATTCCGGCGGCCTCCAGCGCCTCTACATCGACCACCTGGCCAAGTCTGCCAGTGACGAGCCGGATTAGGGTCGAATGTCGTGAGCAATGACTTATTGCACGGACCACTCGAGGACCGCCACCGTGAGCTCGGCGCGAGCTTCGCCGAATTCGGCGGCTGGCTGATGCCAGTGTCGTACGCCGGGACTGTCAGCGAGCACACCGCAACCCGCACCACCGTCGGCTTGTTCGACGTCAGCCACCTCGGCAAGGCGTTGGTCCGCGGACCCGGCGCCGCAGAGTTCGTCAACTCCGCGCTCACCAACGACCTGAACCGCATCGAGCCGGGAAAAGCGCAATATACGTTGTGTTGCAACGAATCTGGCGGTGTGATCGATGACCTGATCGCATACTACGTCGGACCCGACGAGATCTTTCTAGTACCCAATGCGGCCAACACCGCGGCGGTGGTCGCGGCCTTGCAAAAAGCTGCGCCCGCGGGGCTCACCATTACCGACGAGCATCGCTCTTACGCAGTGTTGGCCGTGCAGGGGCCGCGGTCGGCGGAGGTTCTGGCTGAATTGGGGCTGCCGACCGATATGGACTATATGGGCTATGCCGACGCGGCGTTCGCGGACGTGCCGGTGCGGGTTTGCCGCAGCGGATACACCGGGGAGCAGGGCTACGAGCTGCTGCCGCCCTGGGAATCCGCCGGTGTGGTGTTCGACGCGCTGGCTGCCGCGGTGACGCGAGCCGACGGGCAGCTTGCCGGTCTGGGGGCGCGTGACACGTTGCGAACCGAGATGGGTTATCCGTTGCACGGTCACGAACTCTCGGCCGATATCTCGCCGCTGCAGGCTCGATGTGGTTGGGCAATCGGGTGGAAGAAGGGCGCGTTCTTCGGCCGTGACGCGCTGCTGGCCGAGAAGGAGGCGGGTCCGCGGCGGCTGCTGCGCGGCCTGCGCGCGGTGGGTCGCGGTGTGCTGCGGCCGGAGTTGACCGTGCTCGACGGCGACACCAAGGTCGGGGTCACCACGTCGGGCACGTTTTCTCCGACGTTGAAAACCGGTATCGCACTGGCGCTGATCGACACCGACGCGGGCGTCGAGGACGGCCAGCACGTCGCGGTCGATGTTCGGGGCCGCGCGGTTGAATGCGAAGTGGTGCGCCCACCGTTTGTCGATCCAAAAACCCGTTAGCGCCCGGTTATACAATCGCATGATGACCGGCGGCGTCCTCGAGTTTGCGGTTTCACGCACCGCAAACCCGACTAGCGACGAGGCACGCGAAGCGATACTGGCCGACCCTGGTTTCGGCAGATATCACACCGACCACATGGTGTCGATCGATTACACCGATGGGCAGGGTTGGCATGATGCGCGGGTCATCGGGTACGGACCGATCGAGCTGGATCCGTCGGCGATCGTGCTCCATTACGCGCAGGAAGTCTTCGAAGGGCTTAAGGCTTACCGGTGGCCGGACGGGTCGATCGTGTCGTTCCGCGCCGAGGCCAACGCTGCGCGGATGCGGTCCTCGGCGCGGCGGATCGCGATCCCCGAATTGCCCGACGAACTGTTCATCGAGTCGTTGCGGCAACTGATCGCCGTCGATAAAGCCTGGGTTCCGCTGGCCGGTGGCGAAGAGTCGCTGTATCTGCGGCCGTTCGTCTTCGCGACCGAGCCGGGGCTGGGGGTGCGCCCGGCCAAGCGGTATCGCTACCTGGTGATCGGCTCACCGTCCGGTGCGTATTTCAAGAACGGCATCAAACCCGTCAGCGTCTGGGTGTCAACGGAATACGTGCGCGCCAGCCCGGGCGGTACCGGTGCGGCGAAGTTCGGCGGAAACTATGCCGCGTCGTTGGTGGCGCAAGCCGAAGCCGCCGACAACGGCTGCGAACAGGTGGTGTGGCTGGATGCCGTCGAACGCCGTTACATCGAAGAGATGGGCGGCATGAACATCTTCTTCGTGTTCGGCAGCGGCGGATCGGCCCGGCTGGTCACCCCTGAGCTGTCCGGCTCGCTGCTGCCGGGCATCACCCGGGATTCATTGCTGCAGTTGGCAACTGATGCCGGTTTTGCCATCGAGGAACGCAAGATCGATATCGACGAGTGGCAGAAGAAGACCGCCGCCGGCGAGATCACCGAGGTGTTCGCCTGCGGCACTGCCGCGGTCATCACTCCGATTTCGCACGTGAAGTACGGCGAAGGCGAATTCACCATCGGCGATGGCGAATCCGGTGAGGTGACGATGGCGCTGCGCGACACGTTGACCGGGATCCAGCGCGGAACGTTCGCCGACACCCACGGCTGGATGTCGCGGCTGGGCTGAAAGCCGGGCTGCCCGGACTCGATCACGGGGCAACGATTTTGGTCGATGACATGATTTGGCCGTATTGCGCCGAATTTGGCCGTAAGCTTCTGCGCGCAAATCCGCCCCTGGCGGCTGCGTATGCGCTCCCGCTAGCGCGGTGAGCGGCCCGCCAATTATCGCCGGAGGTATGAGATGGTCAGCCCGAGTAGCCCGACGCCGCAGGGGTCGCGTCGCCAAGTGGCGGTGATCGGGACGCTGATGCCGCACCTGCATCCGGGGCGTCATCATGTGTACCGCAATGTCACCGCATTGGCGTTGTTGGCCGCGTTGATCGCAGCAGCGTTGGGCTCGCTGCCGGTCGCGTTGGTGTTGACGGCAGTGGCATTGCCGGCGGCGGTGCTGGTTTACATCCGCGATCACCGGTTGTGGCACGACGAACCGCTGACGGTGATCGCTGTGTCCTTTGCGCTTTCACTGCTGCTCGGCGTCGGGGTCGGGCTGCTGGAAACCCATTTCATCAAGCTGGTGGCGGCGGGTTCGACCGGCTATCACCTGCCGCCGGTTCCTCGGATTCTCGAGCTGGGTCTGCTGGTACCGGTGGCGGCGTTTGTGGCGGTGCTGATCGCCCCGCTGGTGGTCAGCGCGCGCTCGGCATTCCGGCATCCGATGGATGCCGTGGTGGCTTGTTCGCTCAGTGGTGCGGCATTGTCGTTGGGGCTCAGTGTGGTGGTCCAGCACGGAGCGTTCACTCATGTGCAGGCCACGGCTGGGGATCCGGCGCACGTGGCGTTTATTTCTTTGACGCTGGGTTTTTTGCAGCCGATTGTGCTGGCGACGGCGGCCACCGTCGGTGTGTTGGGGTTGCGCCGGCTGGGGGTCAGCCCGGTCGCCGGCGTGATCGAGGGATTGGTGTTGGTGGTGGCCTATGAGTTGGCGACCACCTTGTTGCAGCCGTATGGGACACGCGGGATCGTGTTGACCGCCTTGGCGGCGTTCGTGCTGGCGGGAGCGGGGTTGGCCGCGGCTCGTGATGGGTTGCACGAGGCGTTGCTCGCTGACACTGGGCCGGATGCGGGTGTGCCGGCGACCGGCCACGCTGAGCACCGGTTGCATGCCGGGTTGGCCGCCGGGATCGTAGCGGTAGTCGTCGTGATCGCTGCGGTGGTCAGCGCGGTGGTGGTAATGAGCGGTGCGGCAACGCATCC
>Ga0209040_10002035_pt1 | contig 15976 bp, 14 predicted proteins | sample BogFormECP12_OM3_FD_188240 | JGI IMG/M metagenome (GOLD analysis project Ga0209040, IMG submission 188240) | Bog forest soil microbial communities from Calvert Island, British Columbia, Canada - ECP12_OM3 (SPAdes) (version 2) | ecosystem: Environmental > Aquatic > Freshwater > Wetlands > Bog ...
GCGGCGGGGTGAACTAATCGTCGCGGCGCCGGTCGGCTTCGTGAAGGTGGGCGACCATCTCGAGAAGGATCCAGATCGCCGGGTACAAGGAGCGATCGAACTGGTCTTCGACAAGGTGGCCGAACTGGGCAGCGCGCGCCAGGCGCTCTTATGGTTCCACGAACACGGCCTCAAGCTGCCCGTGAAGCACAGCAACGGTAACGTCGAATGGCGCAACCCCCGCTATGCCAGCATCCATCGGATGATCACAAACCCGATCTATGGCGGTGCCTACGCTTACGGAAAGACCAGCGTCACCGTGCACTACGACGGCATCATGGCTCGCGCCAAGAGCCGACGCAAGCCGCGCGAGGAATGGCTAGCATTGCGCCCAGGCACCCATGAGGGCTATGTCGACTGGGAGCGCTCGGAGGCGATCCGCAGGATGGTCAGCGACAACATCCCAAACAGCCGGCATCACGGCGCCGCCAAGCACGGCGATGCGCTGCTTGCGGGTCTGATCAGGTGTCACCGGTGCGGGCGCAAGCTCACGATCCGCTACACGGGCGCAAAGCACAATATCCCCCGCTACAGCTGCAGCCGGGGCTGGCTCGACAATGGCGAGCCGCGTTGCATCGCCTTCGGCGGTTTGCGGGTGGACGATGCCATTGAAGCGGCGATCCTGAAAGTTGTTGAACCAAGCGCCATTGCCGCAGCAATCGAGGCCGATGCGCAAGAAGCGGCGCGTCGCGACGAGGTCCGCGACGCCTTGGTCCGAGACCTGGAAGCAATGCGCTATGCCGCCGATCGCGCCTTCCGACAATACGATGCGGCCGACCCCGCCAATCGTCTAGTGGCGGCAGAGCTGGAACTGCGCTGGAACCGGGCATTGACATGTGTCAGCGAGATGGAGGCGCGCATTGCCGCTCACGACCGGGTGGCGCCGCCTCGGTCGGAGCTCTCAGCGGTGTCTTTCGTGACCCTCGCCGATGACTTGCAAACGGTCTGGCAAGCGCCGACAACCGATGCACGGCTGAAGAAACGGATCGTCCGCGCCGTGATCAAGGAGGTGGTCGCCGATATCGACGCCGAAGCCGGCGAGATTATCCTGTTCCTCCACTGGATGGGTGGGATTCACACGGAGCTGCGCCTCCCGAGGCGTCGACGTGGGCAGCGCAACAGTACCTCACAGGACGTCATCACCGCCGTTCGACAGCTCGTCCTGATCGCCAATGATGAACTGATCGCCGGTATTCTCAATCGCAACAAGCTGACCACCGGCCATGGCAATCGCTGGACCCGGGAACGAGTGACGGCGCTGCGGTCGCATCACAGGATCCCGGTCTATTGTCCGGCCGAGCAAGGTCACGAGCCGTGGCTCAACCTGAGCAAGGCCGCTACGTATCTGCGGATCAGTGCCAAGACGTTGCGCCTGGCCGCCGAATGCGGAGAAATCGACGCGCTACACCCCTTGCCGGAGGGACCTTGGATCCTCAGCCGCGCTGTCTTCGACAGCGGCGCGGCGAAAGCGCTGGTCCGTCGCGCCCGGAACCACGCAAAACACCCCTCGGGACCGCATCCTGATCAACAAAATCTCTTCTCTTCAATGGCATAGAGAGATGGGTGTGATGAAGCGGGGTTGTACCAGTCGAAGAACTCGCCAAGGCTGCGCTTCTGTTCGATGCCGTTGGCCGCCGGGCGCAGGTACACCCATTCGTGCTTCACCGTCCACCACAAGCGCTCGACAAAGATGTTGTCGTGGCAGCGCCCGCGTCCATCCATGCTGATCTCGATCTCGTGATCCCGCAGCATCTTTGTGAACTCGTCGCTGGTGAATTGCCTGCCCCCGCTTTCGCGAGGGCAGGCTCTGATCGGTATTGAAGATGCTGGGCTTGCCGAACCCGGTGAGGGCCTCGCTCAGCGCCTCGACACAGAACTCGGCTGTGAGCGTGTTGGACAGCCGCCGGGACAGCACCCGTCGGGTCGCCCAGTCAATGATCGCGACCAGGTACAAAAACCCCTGCCGCATCGGTATGTAAGTAATGTCAGCGGCCCACACTTGGTTCGGCTGGTCGATGGTCTTGCCACGCAGAAGGTATGGGTAGACCTGGTGCGCGGGATGCCGCTTGCTGGTGTTCCGCTTCGGCCTGACCGCCCACAGCCCGAGCTTCCGCATCAGCCGCCGGACGCGCCGGCGGCCCACCGAAATCCCCTCTCGCAACAGCGCCACCTGCAGCCGGCGGCTGCCGTAGACCGGATGATCGGTGAAAATCCGGTCGAGCCGCTCCAGAAGCTCGAGTTCGTCCGCACCCGCCGGCTGGGGCCGGTAATAGAAGCTGCTGCGCGCCACCGCGAGCAGCGCGCATTGCCGGCTTACGGACAGCCCCACTTCCGGCGCGATCATCGCCCGCCTCCAGCACGCGGGAGATGGCGGGCTGCCCGGCAAGAAAATCGCGCTCGACCTGCAGCTGGCCGATCTTCCGGTACAGATCGTCGATCACCTTCTGCGCATCCGCGACCGCCGGCGCCTTGTTGCCGCGCGCAAACAGCTCCTCGGCACGCTTCACCAGCTCCTGCTTCCAGTTGCTGATCATTGTCGGATGAACCCCAAACTCCGCCGACAGCTCCGCCAGGGCCTTCTCCTCCGAAAGCGCCCCCATCGCCACTCGCGCCTTAAATTCCGCGCTGTGCTGCTTCCGCTTTTATGCCCACCTCTCACGCCCCTTTTGGACCGGTCAGCCTTTAGCTTATCGCGCTGTCCAAAAAACCGGAGCCGCCGCACACTGTCGCAACGCACAACGCGGAATTGCGGTCGAGGCGCAATCGATCGAGGCGGCGGGCAACCGCGATCGGCCGGATGCACTTAGGCTTTTGTCGCGTGCGGCTGGGCGGATTTCTTTTCGGCGCCCTTCTTTTTCTGTTTGGGCTTTTTGGCTTCACGCGTCGACCGCTTCTGCTCCTTATTCGCCATTTCTTTCCTCCTTCATAAGTTCCCGCTCGCCGGTATCTTGGCCTTGATGGCGGCATCGGCCGGGTGGGCGATCTTATCGAGGCAGCCGCTGAGTTCTGGGCTCGGCCAAACGGGGCTGGTGGCTTCTTCGTAGGCGCGACAGGCCTGCAGCACACCGAGATCCTCGTAAAGCGGGCCCGTGACCATCAACCCGATCGGCAGCCCATCGGCAAAGCCGCACGGGATCGAACAGGACGGGTTCTTAGTCAGGTTGAAAACGTAGGTATAGGTCACCCAACTCCACGCGTTGTTCGGGTTTGGCAGGTCGTCGCTGCGCGGATCGGCATACGCCGCCGGGATCGGCATGGTCGGCGACAGCAGCAGATCAAACCGGTCGAAGAACAGCCGCAGCCTTTGTCCGAGCGCCACCCGCTGGGCGATCGCCTCGACGTATTGCTCCTGCGTCACCGCCTCGCCGCGCCGGCACATTTCGACGAGGCCCGGATCCATCAGCGCCACCGCTTCCGGCTTCTGGGCCCGCAATAATGCCCAGAATCCACCCAAGGCGAGTGTCTGGAAAATCGGCATCGGCGATTGCGCGAACGGGTCGACCTCCTCGACCACGGCCCCCAACTCGGCAAAGACCCGGGCGGCGCGTTCGACCGCCGCGCGGATTGCGGGCGCCGGCTCGGCGTAGCCGAGGGTCGGCGACAGCGCGATGCGCTTCCCCGTAAGAGACCCTTTGCCGACGCACTCGCGATAGGCGATCCGGTCATCGGGAAGGCTGTGCCAGTCGCGCGAATCCGGCCCCTTCATTGCATCCAGCATCAGCGCCGCATCGTTAACCGTGCGCGTCATCGGGCCGACATGCGCGACGTCGCCGAATGCCGATGCCGGATGCGCCGCCACGCGGCCGAAGGTCGGCTTGTGCCCAACGATCCCGCAGAATGCGGCAGGGATGCGGATCGATCCTCCGGCGTCGGTGCCGACCGCAAGAGGAGCGATGCCGGCCAGGACCGCGGCTGCGCTGCCGCCGCTGCTGCCGCCCGGAGTGCGTTCGAGGTTCCACGGATTACGGGTAACGCCGCTGAGCGGTGAGTCGGTGACCCCTTTCCAGCCGAACTCGGGTGTCGTCGTCTTGCCGAAAAACACCGCACCTTCGGCGCGGAGGCGGGCGGGCACCGGCGCGTCCTCGTCCCATGGCTGGTCGGGATCGATTGTGCGCGACCCCACCAGGCGGGGCCAGCCGCGGGTCAGCAACGTGTCCTTCAGCGCGACCGGCACTCCGTCGAGGAGGCCCTGTGGTTCGCCCTTGCGCCAGCGCCCCTCGGACGCTCGGGCCATTGCCAACGCCGTTTCGGGATCATAGAGGACAAAGGCGTTAATCGCGCTTTCATAAGTCTCGAGCCGGCGCAATGTGTGCTCGATGACCTCGACGGGCGACAGCTGCCTGCTTCGATAAAGGGCGAGCAGGCGGGTCGCCGGCATAAAACCGATATCATCGGCCATGCGGTGTTCCCCTCAGGTCGTGACCACGACGTTCTGCAGCGGCTCGCCGCGGACGAAACGGTTGATGTTGCCCGCCACCTCGGCCCAGCGCCGCGCCACCATGCCCTCGGTCCAGCCAGAACAATGCGGCGTCATGATGACGTTCGGCAATTCGTGAAACGAATAACGCGAGGGGCGGCGTTCCGGATCGGTTGCGTCCGGATACCGCCACCACACGTCGAGCGCCGCTCCGCCGATGGTGCGGTCGCGCAGCACGGCGTAGATCGCGCCCTCGTCGACGACCGCGCCGCGCGCGATGTTGACCAGAAAGGCCGAACGCTTCATCAGCGCGAGCCGGCGCGAGTCGATCAGCCCCTCGGTCTCCGGGCCGAGGGCGGTGCACAGCACGACGTAATCGCATTCCGGGAGCATGTGGTCGAGCTCGCTCAACGGGAAGACTTGCTCGACCCCGTTCCCCGGCTCCCGCGCGCCGCGGTTTGCGGCGATGATGCGGCAGCCGAATGCGGCGGCGCGGCGGGCGACCTCGTACCCGACCCGGCCGAGCCCGACTATCCCGACCGTGCTGCCGAGGATCTCGCCATGCGGCGCGCCGCTCTGCACCCAGCTCGGACGCCATGAGGAATGGGTGCGAAAATCACCCTCGATTTCCCTGAAGCGGTGGCTCCAGACCAGCATGACCATCAGGATGTATTCGGCGATCGCCGTCTCGTGGCCGAAGGCGTTGCACACCATGACCCCTGGCGGCAAGGCGGCGAGGTCGATCAGCTCGATGCCGGTGGCGACCGATTGCACCAGCTTGACGCGCGGCGCGGGCGGGAAGTCGGCGCGCCAGTGATTGGTGACCAGGATGTCGGCATCGGCTGCCGCCTCGGGCGATCCCACCAGCTGCTGCGGATCGCCAAAGATCTCGACACTTAGATCGGTTGGCAATCGGTCGATGATGCCGTTCGCGGTATCGGCCGCGACGTTGCCGAGAAACAGCGCTTTCATTTTACGGTGTGCGCGGCGACGAAGTCCTCGTGCACAGTTGTGCCGAGGCTGGGCCGGTCGGGGATTTCGATCTCCCCGTCGTGAACCGGGAACGCCTCCTCGACGAGATCGTGCAGCAGCGGATTGGCGCCGAGCGAGTACTCGACAATGAACCCGGCTGGCGACGCAGCGGCGACATGCAGCCCGGCGGCGAAGGCCGGGGCGCCGGCCCAAAGATGCGGCGCCAGCTTCAGGTTGTGGGCGCTGGCCAGCGCGGAGATCCGCATCGCCTCGGTGATGCCGCCGCAGATCGCCAGATCCGGCTGGAAAATGTCGACCGCCCCCAGCGTTGCCAGATCACGAAAGTCGTGCCGCGTGAATTCGCTCTCCCCCGCGGCTATCGGGATGTTGGTCGCGGCACGCACCTGCGCGCAGCCGGCCTTGTCGTCGGCGGTCACAGGCTCCTCGAACCAGGCGAGGTTGCAATCCTCGACGAGGCGGCAAAAGCGCTTGGCCTCGGCCACCGAGAAGGTGCCGTGGGCATCGCACATCAGACCGCAGTCGGGGCCGAGCGCCGCGCGGGCCGCGGCGACCCGGCGCGCCGAGTGGCGCGGGTCGCCATCGATGATGCCGACCCGCATCTTGACGGCGCGGAACGCGCCGGCTTCGACGTATCCCAATAGCTGCTCGCCGATCTTGTCGGGCCCCGCCCACCCCCCGGAGGCATAAGCCGGCATTGTCGGCGACCGACGGCCGCCGAGCAGGCGCCACACCGGGACGCCGAGCGATTTGCCGAGGATGTCCCACAGCGCGCAATCGATGCCGCTCAATGCCGAAATCGTGATCCCGCGCCGTCCCAGGACCGGAAAGACGCGCCCTTCCCTCAGCGCGTAATGGGCGCGGCTACCGTTGTACAATGTCTCCCACAGCCGGGTGATGTCGCGCGGGTCATCGCCCGTCAGCAGCGGCGCAAACTCCTCGTTGATCATGGCGGTCAGCGCCTGGTTGGCGGCCATGCTGCCGACCTGCGCCTTGGCCTCGCCCCACCCGGCAATCCCGCATTCGGTGTCGATGCGCACCAGGGTGGCATCGAACGAGGTCGTGCGGCCGAAATCGCTCGTGTGCTGCTTCTCGGGCGGGATCGGGATGTGCACCCAGTACGCCTTGACCGACCGGATCTTCATGGCCACCAATTCCGATTGGCATTGTTGCGACAGGTTCGCGCAGTTTACCTGTCGCATCGCAGGTCGGCTAGAAAGCAGATCGCTTCCGGCCGGGCTCTAGTGTTCGATGTACGGGACTTTCACATCCCCGCCTAATTGCCAATGGATCTGTCCGAGTGTTGATGTCGCGGCAGAGTAGACGAGACCCGTTGGGCAGTCGAGGTATGGAGAAGTCCAGGTGTTGTTGGTGGTGCGCTCGGACGTGTCGGAGATGCAGATCTGAGAGGCTTCGAGGTCGACGCCCTGGAAGGTGTTGGCGAAGATATAGCCCGAACCAAACGAGATTGCCGTTCCGGTGCTTGCCGAGGCGGCACCGCGAAAGGTGCTGAATTGAAGCTGCTCGATATCGATCCCGGAGCCGCCGCCGCCGGAAACGCAAATCGCTGTCAGGTCCCAGTTGAGCACGTAGTTGAACTGACAGCCCGTCGCGTCTGAGCCGGTGTTCCGATTGTTGACGATCAGGTGGTCGAGTTTCCCCGAATTGTGTGCGTCGGTGAGGTCGGGTTTCCCCACCACCACGGCGGGACCGTTTGTGTCGGCGTTGACGAAGAGCGTTCCCTCTTGGTGAAAATAGAAGCAATCGGCCGCACATTGGATGACAAGCGCCGCCCCGCGTACGGCCGTTGCGTCGATCGTCGCGCCGCGCGAGATCAGTTCGAAACCGGTCCCGGCATGGCGAGAATAGTCGATGACAAGCGGCGCGGTGAGGCGGTAAGTTCCACGCGGCAAGACCAAAGGGCGATCCGTGGCGAGCGCTGCGTCCGCGGCGGCTTGCACCGTCGGATAACATTTGGCGTTCACCTCGTCCGCATCTGCGCCGCAGTTCGCCGCCAGCGCGGAGGTTGATGCCAGCATGACCGAGACAAACAAGGCGCTAAAAGTACGATCCACGATCAGCATCTCCCACGGTACTCTATTTGTTCTAGAGAGTGACGGTTAACCCGTCGTGAAGCTAAGCGGTTTTTTTCGGCGCCATGATCCCCGCGTCAAAGGCTACCCGGTCAAATGCGCTATCTGGTCCCCTGGTTTCTCAGCAAATACCTCCTGCATGTTTCGAGTTCGCCACGAAGTTAGCAACTCCGCTAGCTCGTGGGTAGGCGGATCGGCTTAGCGGAACGCGCGTTGATGCGCCCGGCGACCGAACAATATGTGTTTGATCGGCTCACAAACCCTGGCTGACCGCATGGCGCTCGAGGAATACAAACGGAAACGCGATTTTCGTAAGACGCCGGAGCCGGCAGGTGTGCCGCGTCCTCATCAAGCGGATGCCGGGCTCTCCTTTGTCATCCAAAAGCACGCTGCGCGCCGGCTGCATTACGATTTCCGGCTCGAGCTCGACGGGGTCCTGAAGAGCTGGGCGGTGCCGAAGGGGCCGAGCCTCGACCCGGGGGAAAAGCGGCTGGCGGTTCATGTCGAGGACCATCCGCTCGATTACGGAGCGTTCGAGGGCGTCATCCCCGAGGGCGAATATGGCGGCGGAACCGTGCTGTTGTGGGATCGCGGCGCCTGGACCCCGCTCGATCCAGACCCGGAGGCGGCCTACCGCAAGGGATCTCTCAAATTCATTCTCAATGGCGAAAAGCTGCACGGCAAATGGGCCTTGGTGCGGATGGGAGGGAAAGCCGCCAATGAGCGGCGCGAGAATTGGCTGCTGATCAAAGAACGCGACGACGCGGCACTGCCGCACAGCCACGATGCCGTCGTAAAGGACAACCCGCTCAGCGTCGCGACCGGGCGCTCGCTCGACACAATCGCCGCCGATCGCGACTGGATCTGGCATTCGAACCGGGATGATAACGAAAAGCCGCCGGTGCAGGAGGTCGCGCTACAGGACATCCCGGGCGCCCGAAAAGGCCGGATGCCGGACAATCTAAAGCCGCAACTCGCCACTCTGGCAGGCGAGGCGCCGGAGGGACCGAAATGGCTGCACGAGATCAAGTACGATGGGTACCGGCTGCTCGCTCGCGTGGAGGACGGCAAGGTCCGGCTGATTACGCGCGGCGGTCTCGATTGGACCGCCAAATTCCCGGCGCTCGCGCATCGCATTGCCGAACTGCCGCTCCACTCGGCGCTGATCGATGGCGAGCTCGTTCATCTGGAACCGGAGGGCACAACGAGCTTTGCGGGACTGCAGGACGCGATCTCCAGCGGGAAGACGGATTCGCTGAGCTTCTTCGCCTTCGATCTGCTTTATCGCGACGGCTGGAACCTGACCGGTGCGGCGCTCGAGGACCGCAAGGCCGCACTCGCCGAGATCATTCCGCGGCATGCGCAAGGGATGCTGCGTTACAGCGATCACCAAATCGATCGCGGGCCGGACTTCCTGCGCCAGGCCTGTAGCTTCAAGCTCGAGGGCATCGTCTCGAAGCGCCGGACCGAGCCGTACCGGCCGGGCCGCAGCCGCAGCTGGCTCAAATCCAAATGCCGCAATCGCGAAGAGTTCATTGTCGTCGGCTTCACCGATCCCGACGGCAGCCGGGAAGGCTTTGGGGCGCTCCTCGTCGGCTATCACGATCCGCAAGGAAATCTGCGCTATGGCGGCCGCGTCGGCACCGGGTTCAATACCGCGCAACTGATCGAGCTGCGCAAGCGGCTGGAATCTCTGGCACGTGCCGATCCGCCGGCCCCGTTGCCTAAGGGTGTCTCGCGCAAAGGGGTGCACTGGGTCGAGCCGCAGCTCGTTGCGGAGATGGAATTCGCCGACTGGACGGCGGATGCAATCCTGCGCCAAGCCTCGTTCCAGGGCCTGCGCGAGGATAAGGACGCCAGAGAAGTGGTTTATGACCCGAAATCGCGAACGGCTGTGGAACCAACCGCGAAGCCGAGGAAATCCCCGGCGCGGCTCAAGCAAGCCGCGCCAAACAAGGAGGAACCGGTCGAACCGCAGCGGGGTCGCGACGGCAGTCTGATGTTCGAGGGCGTCCGGCTGACCCATCCCGACCGCATCCTCTATCCCGGCACGAGCCTGAGCAAGCTCGATGTCGCGCGTTACTACGCGGCGGTAAAGGAGTGGGCTCTGCCCCATCTGTCGCGCCGGCTGTTGACACTAGTGCGCTCTCCGGCGGTCGGGCAGAAGACATTTTACCAGAAGCACATCGGTGACGAGGCTCCGGCCGCGATCAAGCGCTTCGAACTCAAAGACGGCGCGGAAACGGAGATCTATCCTTACATCGAGGATTTGCCCGGCCTGATCGGGCTGGTGCAGATGGGCGTGCTCGAGATCCATCCCTGGGGGTCGACGATTGAAAAGCTGGAAACCCCTGACCGGGTGACCATCGACCTCGACCCCGACGAGGGTCTGCCATGGGAGCGCGTGACCGAGGCCGCCATCGACGTGCGCGAGGCGCTGCTCGGGATCGGCCTCAAAAGCTGTGCCAAGACGACCGGCGGCAAGGGGTTGCATGTGGTCATCCCGCTGACACCCAAACTCGGCTGGGATGATGTCAAGGCCTTTGCCAAATGGCTGGCGGACAGTTTCGTCGCGCAGCGCCCGGAAGATTTCACCGCCAACATGGCCAAGAAGGCACGCCAGGGCCGGATCTACATCGATTATTTGCGCAACAGCCGCGGCGCCACGGCGGTCGGTGCTTATGTGCCTCGCGCGCGGACCGGCGCCCCGGTTGCCACCCCGCTATTCTGGGAGCAGGTCGAGCAAGGCGTCCGCCCCGAAGGATTCACGGTCGAGACGGTGCCGAATCGGCTGACGACGCTCGAATCCGATCCGTGGGCGGAAATGGGCAAACTGCGGCAATCGATCAGCGCCGCGGTGCGCCGGCAACTCGGGATTTGATCATAATCGTTGCGACGGCAGCTGCGATGTGGCTTCGTTTGAGATCGGTTTGAGGAGGGCGACATGCCACGAGCAAGCTGGAGCGGGTTTCTTCGGTTGTCTTTGGTCAGCTGCCCCGTCTCGCTGGTTCCTGCGACGACGGAGGCAAAGCGGATCCGCTTCAATCAGCTCAATGCCGCTACCGGGAACCGGGTACAACAGCAGCTGGTCGACTCCAAAACCGGCGAAATCGTCGACCGCGATCAGATCGCCAAAGGTTACGAGTACAACCGCGGCTCATACGTAACGGTGACCGATGACGAACTGAAGGCCTTGCAAATCGAGTCATCGAAAATCATCGATCTTGATCGCTTTGTCGACCGTGATGAGGTTGATCCGGTTTATCTCGACACGCCCTACTATGTTTACCCCGATGGCCCACTCGCCGCCGAGACCTTTCGCGTGATCGGCGAGGCGATGGCGCGCAAGAACAAGGTCGGGCTGGGCCGGGTGACGATATCGAGCCGGGAGAGGCAGGTGCTGGTCGAGCCGCGCGGCGCCGGGCTGCTGATGTCGACTGTCCGCAGCGCGGATGAAGTCCGCGCGGCCGAGTTCGACGCGCCAACCAAAGGCGAGATCGATGCCGACATGGTAGCAATCGCCGAATCCATTATCGAGCGTCGCTCCGGCGCGTTCGATCCCGCCGATTTCCGCGACCGGTATCAGGACGCGCTGCGCGAGCTCGTCGCCGAGAAGACCAAGGGGCAGGTCGTGACGCCGCGCGAAGTTGCCGAGCCGCCGAAGGTGATCAACCTGATGGAGGCGCTGAAGCGCAGCCTGGCCCAAGAAGACAAGGAACCGACGCCGGCAAGGGAAGCCGCAGCCAAACCGACCCGCGCGCCGGCTACTTCCGACCGGCGTCAAAGAGCACTGCTGCTCCCGGTATCGGGCGGACGCAAGAAGAAAGAGGAGCCGGTGGCGGAGCCCGCCGCCCCTGCCGCATCCCGTCGCAGAAAGGCCTGACGCATCCGGAATTTTCGCGCGGTTTTTTCGGGTCAGGAACGAGCCACCATTCCGTCACGCCGGCGAAAGCCGATGCGTATGGCTGGGATGGATCCCGGGCTTTGCCGGGAATTCAACCAGCTACTGCCTTAGCGCAAAGGTATGTGTAATCCACTGCACTAGGGAGGACTGAGATGGACGCATATTTGATTGTCGCGGAACTGACCGTAAAACCGGAACGGCTGGACGACTTTATCGCCCATTTGCTGGAGGACGGTCGGGACTCGGTGGCTAATGAGCCGGGATGCCGGCAATTCGACGTACATGTCATGGCCGATGGCTCGCCCACTGTCGTGCTTTACGAAGTCTATGACGATCGCACCGCGTTCGAAGCGCATCTGCAGACGCCACATTTCTTCCGCTGGCGCGATGCCACGCAGGACTGCATCACCGATCGCCGGGTAAAGTTCCTGCACCGGCGGCGCTGACCGGTGAGAAGCACGGGGCGCAAGCCCCTCTACCATCACCTTTATTTCCAGGTCGTCTGCGCGATCCTGATCGGGATCCTCCTCGGCCATTTCTACCCGGCGCTGGCGATCAGGATGCAGCCGCTCGGGGAGGCCTTCATCAAGACCATCAAGATGCTGATCGCGCCGATCATCTTCTGCACGGTTGTGCACGGCATCGCCAGCATGAACGACATGAAAAAGGTCGGCCGGGTCGGCCTGAAGGCGATCCTCTATTTCGAGGTGGTCACGACCTTGGCGCTCTTTGTCGGGCTGATCGTTGTCAATCTCTGGCAGCCGGGCGCCGGGATGAATATCGACCCGAGCGCCATCGACACCAAATCGATCCAGAGCTATGCGACCCAAGCAAAGTCGCAAAATACCGTCGACTATTTGTTGCACATCATTCCGGCAACCGTCGTCGGCGCCTTTTCCGAGGGCGAGATCCTCCAGGTGCTGTTCATTTCGATCCTGTTCGCTTTTGCTCTCCACATGGCCGGCGAACGCGGCAAGCCGGTTCTGTCGGTCATCGACAGTGCCGCACATGTGTTCTTCGGCATTGTCGCGATCGTCATGCGGGCGGCCCCGCTCGGCGCTTTTGGCGCGATGGCCTTCACGATCGGAAAATACGGCATCGGCTCGCTGGCCTCGCTCGCCGAGCTGATGGCGGCGTTCTACACGACCTGCCTGATCTTCGTCTTCGGCGTGCTGGGGACGATTGCCCGGCTGACCGGGTTCAGCATTTTCCGCTTTATCCGCTACATCAAGGAGGAGCTGTTGATCGTGCTCGGCACCTCCTCCTCCGAGGCGGTGTTGCCGCGGATGATCGCCAAAATGGAAATTCTGGGGTGTGACGAATCCGTCGTCGGCCTCGTGATCCCGACCGGCTACTCGTTCAATCTCGACGGCACCTGCATCTATCTGACGATGGCGACCCTGTTCCTCGCCCAGGCGACCAACACCGACCTGTCACTGGCGCAACAGCTCGGCATTCTCGCGGTGTTGCTGCTGACCTCGAAGGGCGCGGCGGGCGTCACCGGCAGCGGCTTCATCGTGCTCGCCGCCACCCTGTCCAGCGTCGGCACGATCCCGGTCGCCAGCATCGCGCTGATCCTCGGCATCGACCGCTTCATGTCGGAAGCGCGGGCATTGACCAATCTGGTCGGCAACGGCGTGGCGACGGTCGTGGTCGCTAAATGGGAGAACGCTCTCGACATGGCACGGCTGCAACGGCATCTCGCCCAGACCAGCGATGCTGAAGCGGACGCACCCGAAAAGGCGCTGGCCTGAGTTACTTCCCGAGAAGTGGAGGCACTGCCTTCGGTCCCGAAAAATACTCGCAGTGTACTGTTCCGGCCGGCCAATGTCTTGACGCTGCCTCAGCTGCCGCCATCATGCCGGCAGGGCCGCAGTAATAGAAGTGGGTGCCGGACCGGTATTCGCACAACGTCGCGGCGAGGTCGAGCCCTTTCGCCGGGTCGCCGCCGTCGTGGTGGAACTGCACCCGCCCCTGCGCAGCCAGGATTCCGAGGTCGTCGAGAAACGCGGTCTCCTCAGGCGAGCGGGTGCAGTAGTGCAGCCGGAAATCGGCGCGGCTGCGGCGCAACTCGGCGATCATCGCCATGATCGGGGTGATGCCGATGCCGCCTGCGATCAGCAGGTAACGCTCGGCCTCTGCGGCCAGCCGGAAATTGTTGCGCGGCGTCGAAGCCTCGACAATGTCGCCAACGCGGACCTCCTCGTGCCACTCACGAGAGCCGCGCCCCTCCGGCTCGCGCAACACGGCGATGCAGTAACGCGCCCGCTCTGCCGGGTCGTTCCATAGCGAGAAGTCGCGCACCGGCCCATCGCCGACCCGGACCGAGACGTGCGCCCCGGCGGTGAACCTCGGCAGATCGCCCTCGTCCGGGTCCACCAGCTCAAAGCCGTTGATTCGCTGGGCGAGATAGGTGATCGACCGGACGCGGAGCCGCATGCCCCGACAGCTCAGCGCGCAACCTCGCCCCAGGCCACATAGCGTCGGCGCGTCTGGCGTTCCCTGCCCTCCTCGACCATGCGCTGCGCCTGCGCTTCGACCAGATCGACGACCGGATCGCTGCCGACGTCGACGAGACCGTGCGCCCGGAGCAGGGCCTCGATTTCCTCACGCGGGCGGCCGCCGAGAAACGGCAGCTGGTCGCCAATCTCTGCGTACTCGGAACTCGTCCTGGCATTCTCTCTCTGGTGGGTCAGGAATCCCGCATCGAACTGCCCGTCGATGACGGCGAGCCGCCCGCCGGGCCGCAGCACCCGAATCCATTCGTCTATCGCCCCCTCGGGGTGTGGTAGGGTCCACAGCACATGCCGGCTGACGACGAGGTCGTAGCTGCCGGACGCGAACGGCAGCTGCTCGGCGTCAGCCTCCTCGAAGCGGACCGCCGCGCCGTGCTCCGCCGCCTTGCGGCGCGCTTGGGCCAACATTGCGGGGGCAAAATCGATGCCGGTGACCCGGTGCCCGCGGGACGCGAGTTCCAGGGTCAAAAACCCCGTGCCGCAGCCCGCATCGAGCGCGTCGAGCGCGCTGCGCCCGGCCAGGATAAGCTCGAAAATGCGGTCCCAGGCGGCGCGTTCCGCCGCGGTGCGGATGCTGTGCCCGAAATCCTCGTCGAAATGCGCCGCCCGCCGGCCCCAATGGGCGGCGACCTGCTGTTTGACCGGGTCAGTTTCAACTGAAGTCATTGCAATACCTCTGCAATTCTCTCTCTCCGCTCTCGGGGGCGGATAGGGTCGGGGTCAGGTCGGGGAAGCCACCGTTTCAAACAGGCGTCACCCACTTCATCCTCCCGGCGCTGCCGTGCCGGGGCCCCCCTCCCCCCAAGCGGGTGGAGAGGGGCCAGAGGCGGAGGTGTCGTCCATCAGGATAGCCCGACCACCGAGGCCAGTGCTTCCAGCTGCTCGGCATAACGGCTGACCGGGTTGAGGAGGAGGTGATTGGCGCCGGCGGCGACCAGCTCCTCCAAGCGTTCTCGGACCTGCTCGGGCGTGCCGTGGATGCCCGAGGCGTCGGTTCCCTCGGGATTGCGGTACACAACCGTGAACCAGCGGTGCAGCTCGGCACGCGCTGCCTCCGGCCGCTCATCGACCGAAAGAAACACCCGCTTCGAGATCGGGAAATTGGCCGGGTCGCGCCCCGCCTGCTCCAGCGCCTCGCGCAAGATCGGGACGGATCGGGCAAAAGCGGCATTGCTCGAGCCGCCCGAGCCCATCCAGCCGTCGGCGATCGCCGCGGTGCGGCGCAGCGCATCCCGGTGCCCGACGCCCATCCAGATCGGGGGGCGCGGTTTCTGCGCCGGCTTCGGCGCCATCGTGCCGGCTTCAAGCTGGAATATGCGCCCTCGATAGTCGACCTGTGCCTCGGTCCACAGCGCCTTGATCAGCTCGACCCCTTCGCGGAACCGCCGCACCCGGCCCTCAGGCGGGGTCTGGAATTGCTCGTAATGATGGTCCCGACCGAGCCCCACGCCGAGGATGGCGCGGCCATTGCTGAGGTAGTCTAGGCTGGCCCATTGGTGCGCAACGTGTATCGGGTTGTGCACCGGCAGCACGACGACCGATGCCCCGAGCCGGATCGTCGTCGTGCCGGCGGCGGCGTAGGTCAGCACCACCACCGGGTCGAAGCAGAACACGTGGTCGAGGGTATTTTCGGTTACCCACAAATCCCGGAATCCGAGCGCTTCGGCGCGTTGCGCGACTTGGCGCACCGCCTCGATGTCGATCGGCTCGGGTGAGCGGTGCGGCAGCGCCGCGCCCAACGCGATCTTGTCTTTCAGCGCCACGCCGCGCACCCTTTCTCCGATTACGCGTGTTGTACCTTCTCGATCAACTCGATCTGCGCACCATCGGGAGCCTCCAGGAAGCAGACCCGCCGGCCGTTATTCGGCGGCAATTCCTCAAGAACTCGGACCCCATTTTCGCGCAGCTTGGCCATCGCCCCGGAGTAGTCGTCAGTGTCGAGCGCAATATGCTCGATGCCGTAATGCTGCTCGTGGTTCTGCGCGGCGATCAGCGTCGTGATGTTGAGGGTCAGCCC
>Ga0209040_10002036_pt1 | contig 15966 bp, 16 predicted proteins | sample BogFormECP12_OM3_FD_188240 | JGI IMG/M metagenome (GOLD analysis project Ga0209040, IMG submission 188240) | Bog forest soil microbial communities from Calvert Island, British Columbia, Canada - ECP12_OM3 (SPAdes) (version 2) | ecosystem: Environmental > Aquatic > Freshwater > Wetlands > Bog ...
AGGTTGTCCGCGATATAGCCGAGTTCGTCGCCGGAGCTAACCGTTGCGCGGGCCCGTGGATCACCAGCCGCCAGCTTCTCGGAAAATTCCGCGAGTTCGCCCACCGGGGCTACAAACCGGCTAAACAGCTGCCAGCCCAGCAGCGTCACCACCGCGAAGCCGAAAAGACCGGCAAAGATCGCCTGCGTGCTGCCCGGACTGCTTTCAAATATGCCGGCGCCACCGGACTGCCGTCCGGCGCTGTACGCCAGAAACAGCACGCCCAGCACTGCCGCTCCCGTGGCCAGCACCAGCATCCAAATTGTCGAACTCAATCGCGATTTCATGCCTTCCTCCAAAAATCACTTGCGAGCAATGCCTAAGAAATATCCGTCCTCGCAAAAAATGCAATCTCTAAATACTCGGCCCCGGAAAAGCTTCCAGCAATCGCCGCAAATCGATCAGCAACGCCAGGCGGTCGTCATGCCGCAACATCCCCGTGCAGTACGGCACATTCTCCGGCGACGACTCCAGCAAATCCTCCGCGCTCACCGAATACGTTCCAATCACTTCATCCGCGGCAATCCCGATGCGAATGTCTTCCTGCCCGCGCTGACCCTTCAGCACCGCCACGACCACGTGCTTTGGCAGCAAACCCGGACGCCGCCCTTCCGTCATGGCGATATCGATCAGCGGAATAATCGAGCCGCGCAAATTGAAAATGCCGATCAAATACGCCGGACCCAGCGGAATCTTGGTCAGCAGCAGCCACTCCAGCACCTCTTCCACATCCAGCACCGGCAAACAAAATCGCTCGCGCCCGCTGCGAAACACACAGAACTGTGACTCCGGCGACAATTCCAGCGGCGCAGTGCCCACCGCCTGCAGAATCTCGTTGTCGTCCGCCTCCGCCGAGAGCGGCAATAGATGAAAGTCCTGGCTCATCTCTTGGGTCGTCTCCTGGCTCGCGGGCAAGTATTCCTCGCATCGCCCAACAAAAATCCGCCGCAGCTCATACGAAGCGCCTCACCGCCCGCAGCAAGTCCTCGCGAGTGAAAGGTTTCGTCACATACCCATCCGCACCCTGTTGCTGGCCCCAGTAGCGGTCGCTGGGAGTGTCCTTCGAGCTGACTAGAATCACGGGGATCGAACCAAACTCGCTGCTGGCCTTCAACTCTCGGCACACTTGAAAACCGTTGCGCTCCGGCATCACCACATCCAGTAGCACCAATTCGGGGTGCTCCGCGGCAATGGTTTCCTCCACGCGTCGCGGGTCGTTCAAATCGATGGGCGCATAACCTTCACGCTCCAGCAGTCCGTGAATCAGCTTCACCTGCGCCGGCGAATCATCCACGATGAGCACTTTTTTCAGCACAGCCGTACGCTCCCAACCCTTATCCACACCCACTGATCCGCAGAGCAAAGGTGCACGTCAGCGGCCAGTGTCGCAGGCTCCTGGGCTCAGGTTGCAGTCTTGGCTAACGTATTGATTACAGGCAGGTTGCCTAAAATTGCGGGAGGCTACCGGCGCGTTCCCGTGGGCGTCCGCTCTTCTTCATTCTCAGCATGAGATGGCCCCGTCTCAACTTCCCGCATCTCGCTCGACAGCGATGAGAATCGCTGCATGATCTCGTTGATGCGCAGGGCCATGTTATGAATGGTCTTGATCTGTGCCAGCGACTGAGAGGAAAGCTGTCCCGGTTCCAGCAGCAGCAGCTCGGCATTGCCCAACATGGACGTCAGGGCGTTATTCACGCTGTGCTTCATGTCCATCATGTAGCGGCCGAGTACCGCGTCGCGCTCGTTACGTTGCGCATGGTGTTCCGCGTCGCGTGCCAGGCGTACCGCCGCCGTCCTCCGCAGCGATTCCCCGGCCACCAGCAACAGCGTCTGCGTCCAATCCTCGCGCAACGGCACATGCACCAGCCGCGGATGTTTGCCGCGCAGCGAACCCAATTCCTTGGCGTCCACCGGCGCGCACAGAATCACTGCCGTCGTGGGCTCAAACGATCGCAAAATCCGCGCGCGATTTCCGTCGCGCATGGGCCCCGCTACCACCAGGTCCGGCGCCGCCGCCACTTGCCCTTCCCAATTTTCGCTGTCGACGATGGTCACGCGTGGCGCCTGCCGCTCCGCTTGCCAGCAGGTGCTCAGCAGCCGCCCGAACTCCGCTTCATCCGTCAGAATCAATACATTCGCGTTTCGCAAGAGAGGCTTTCCCCTACTACTATGAACTCGGTACTGTCGACGTAGCGCTTACAGTTTCTCCGCCTCATCCAAAGCCGAAAGCAGCCGCTTGGTACTAATCCCCAAATTCACCGCCGCCTCGGTATCTTTCGCTTGCTTGGCCACGTCCACGCGCTCCTGCAAGCGCGTAACTTCAATCCGCGCCACGGACAGCGCGCGATCCAGCGCCGTAGCGTTGCCCGTTTCCTTGGCCGTCTCCAGCGCGCTATTCACCAGCGTCCGAGCCACCACCGCCCGCCGCAAATCTTCCGCCGAAGGCCCATCCTCGGTCACAAACGCCGCTACTTCCCACGACGACATCAAAATGCGCGCCCCACCCACCTTTACGGTAGTCATCGACCTCCCGCGCGAAGGCGGCGTAGCGATCAACTGCTCCCAAATGCTCTCCAGACAAGACTCAAAATCCAGCTCCGCAGCCGCCACAGACTTTCCAGCGGGTGCGGCGTCCACCACCGCTGCAGGAGTCTTAGCTGGAGTGCCGCCGGTGCGATTTGCCCCGGCGCTGGGCACAACGGGATTCGGGGCCGTGGAAAAAACCTTAGCCACCCCTTCGCTCACAGCCTCCGCCCCAGCCCCCTCTTTTTCGGGCTTAGCTATCGCGGTCTTAATTCCTGCCTTCTCCAGCGCCTGCTCCACGTCGCTGCGCAGCCCCAGCAACTTTTCAAAGGCTCCGGTCACCGTGCTCTCGGTATATTCCTTTTGAAAGGGCTGCTTCCACTCGTCCGCCAGTTGCTTGATTTTCGCCAGCGACTCCACGCCCGCCGCTCCATAACCCTTGCAGCTCAGCGTTGCCACGCCGGCCGTTTCCAGCTGCTGCAATCCCGCGCGAATGGCGATCAAGTCCGCATGCATCAATTCGATCAGCGTGCGCCTCAGGAGAAAATTAAACCGCGTAAACGCCAGCAGTGCGGAAGCCTCATAAAAGCCCGTTCCCGCCGACTCCTTCACCTTGCGGCCTTGCGAAATAAAATCGGATTTGGTGATCGAGCGCAACGTGCGGAATCCCCGCAAAGCCTCAATCATCCGCTCCAACGGCTCGCACCACGCCAGCGGCTGCGCGGATACCACCCCAAGCACCGGCTTCAGCACCGTGGCCACATCCTCCAGCCCGATCTGCTTGTGATAAATCTTCGGCGGCGCGCACAAAGCAAAATATTGCACCAGCAGGAAGTCGATTTTGTCGCGGTCGATATTGGACTTGGTTGGCTTGCGCATGTGCCGCTGAATCAGCGACTGCAAGCCTGCCTCGCTGGCATTCAGCGTGGTCATCTGCAGCAGGTGCCGCAGTTCGTGCACCAGCACTCGCTGGTCCATCGAGTCCAGCCAGGTCTGCACCTGGCTGAACAGCTCCAGCTCCGCCTTTTCCGGCAGGTTGCGCTTCGCCGGAGGTATGGGAATATCGATCGCCAACTGCTTGGCCAGCGCCACGTAGATCGGAAATACCGAACGTGCTTCTTCCCACTGTGCCTGCCGTGCAGTTTCCCCGCGCGCGCCTGCGTTGAGCGAACTCTCCCCGCGCGCTGCGTCCGCTTTCGGCGGCGCCGAAAGGTTCAAGGTAGTCATTTTGCTCACGACTGGGTCACCCAATGGTTCTGCATGCGCGAGAATCGCACCGCCACGGCCTTCCTTCCTTCGTGATACTGCACCGCAACGACGGTCGCCTCGATCACTCGCGCCTGCTCTCCATGTTCGATTTTCACGCGATCCGCAAACTCCAGCGGCAGCGTCGAAACAAAGATCCCGTGTTCCGCCCCGCTAAATTCCAGCACCGTAGCCTCACGCAACGCCGCGCTCCCCGGCCGCACCGCCACCGCGCGCACTGGCACACGCCGCGCCACCACCTGCGGAAAAAATCGCGCCAACTGCTCCGCGCAATCAAGTTCCCCGCGACCCGGCTCCGCTCGACCCGGCCCTTCTTCCGTGATCACGTTCCCATCCGAACGTCGCACGTTATCCTTTGCTCCGTACCCTGCCGCTGAAGCCTCTGTAGGCGCCGGGCTTCAGCCCGGCCCGGTTAGCCATTCGGCGAAAACTCGAAACCACCTCGGCAAGAGGCCTTCTCACACCCGTGCAGACCACCCAAGCCGTAAACTTCCAGCAGAAAGGTTGCACGCAGTGCACCAAAGCGAAACCCAGCGATGGCGCTGTAAACATGAAGAAACCACAAGGCTTAAGATTTTCCCATTGCCTCACACCGGCTCAAATGTCTCACCCTGAAACGCCTCCGTCTCAGTCAGACGCCAGTTCCAGCCGCCCTTCGCCGTCTCAACCCGCATCAAGTGACGCTTTTTGTTGTCGTCGCTCCTCTCGCCCATGCTCTAGCCTCGGATGCCGCTCTCAACAGGCCCGCTTCGTGGAGGTGGTGTTATTTGCGGAGCAAAATGGCAGCTACATCAAAGAAGAAATCAAAAGAAACATTTGACTCTGCCCTTGGGGCCGGCCTTAAAGTCCTGGGCAGCGCCAGAGAGGCCAAGAACAGAGGAGCCTGCCAAGTGTTTACAACCGGCCAGTTCTCAAGGATTAGCGGCCTGTCGGTCAAGGCCCTGCGCATCTACCAGGACCAGGGCATTCTGGTCCCCAGTGTCGTCGATCGTCAGAACGGTTATCGCCACTATGATTTTGCAAATGTCGAACGTGCCAGAATCATTGTTTTTCTCCGGCAAATGATGTTTTCCCTCGAAGAAATCAAAGAGATTCTGAGCAAAGCCAGCGACGATGCGGATACTGTTTCTCTTCTCGAGAATCAGCGGGCGCACCTGGAAAGTAAAATCCGCGAGATGAAACATACGCGCCGGTCAATCGATCAGTTGATCGCTTCGGAAAAAGAAGCCAAAACGCTCGCCGCCAGGAACATAAATCAAATCGAAGAAAAAACCATTCCATCCCTGCTGATCGCGGGGATCCGCATAAAGGGAAAATATGCGGACTGTGGTCAGGCATTTGCAAAACTGGCACGGCAAATCGGAAGACACATCTCGGGAAAACCGATCAACCTGTTTTATGACAGCGAATACAACAAAGAGGAGGCTGATTTCGAGAGCTGCGTTCCAGTAAAAAACACTAAAAACATTCCTGGCGTCGAATTCAAAACCCTCCCGGGCGGCCAGGCCGTTAGCGTTGTTCATTCCGGCCCTTACGCTCAACTCGGGCAGTCTTACGCCAAGGTATTTTCGTATGTCAACGAGAGGGGCTACAAGGCCCTTAGTCCGTCCAGAGAAATTTATATCAAAGGCCCTGGAATCATTTTTAAGGGCAATCCGGAGCGTTATCTCACTGAAATTCAGTTCCTGGTCGCAAAATGAAGTGCGCCCTGCTGTCGGAGGCCCCCACAATGCTCCATCGAAGGGGTCGAGGGCAAAATGTTCACGGGAGAAATCGCATGAATCGCAGACAGTGGAAAAAAGTAGCCCTCTATGGGTTTTTGACCTGGTTTGTGCCTTTTATGATCTCCTTCTTTTTCTTTGGACGCGATGGGAAAGTTTTGATTCCCATCGGTCTCATGAAATCCATAATGGTCGTCGTTGGGGCTGCAACCGGCGCATGTTTCTTGGTCCTGCTATTTCGCGTCGTTGCGCCGACTAAACATCAGGCGCTTGCCGTTGGTATGCTCTGGCTAGTGCTGAATCTCGGACTCGATCTTCTGATTCTTGTCCCTGTGTCAAAGATTGGGGTGGCGGATTATTTTGCCGAAATCGGTCTTCGCTATCTTCTCATCCCAATTATGTGTGTAGCGATTGGGGCTACCGCGATAGACAAAAGGGGTGGGGAAGCGAGGGCCCGACTTTAGCCGGCCCATAAAGCATCTGCAATACCGGCTTTAGGCGCTGGCTTACGATTATTTTCAACTTCTCGCCTCGACAGGATCATCCAAGCTGTGAGCAAAGGAGCTTCGCCATGGCCAATGCACGCAAAACAGCGATTGTTACTGGCGCCTCGCAGGGAATTGGCGCGGCGCTCGTGGAAGCATTCTTGAACCGTGGTTACAGCGTGGTCGCCAACTCGCGCAACATCACCAAAGCCAATCCGTTCCCGCCCTCCCCGAATCTTGCCCTCGTCGATGGCGACATCGCCGACCCGCGGACCGCCGCAAACATCGTCGACACTGCGCTATCCCGCTTCGCCAGCGTCGACGTGCTGATCAACAATGCCGGTATTTTTATTCCCAGTCCCTTCACTGAGTACACCACCGAGGATTTCAACCTTTTGGTCTCCACCACGCTGGCGGGCTTTCTCTACGTTTCGCAGCTATCGGTGAAGCAGATGTTGCGGCAACGGAGCGGCAGCATCGTCAACGTATCCACCACCCTGGCCGACCACGCCATGGCCGGCGTACCCGTCGCCGTGCAAGTCATGGCCAAGGGCAGCTTGCATTCGGTGACCCGCGCGCTGGCCCTCGAGTACGCCAAGGACGGCATTCGTGTAAACACCGTCGCCCTCGGCGTCATCGATACGCCCATGCATAAATCCGATTCGCATGAGTCTCTCAAAGGGACGAACCCACTCGGCAGGCTAGGAAAAATCCAGGAGGTCGTGGACGCAATTTTGTTCCTGACGGACGCCACCTTCACCACTGGCGAAATACTGCATGTGGATGGCGGCGCGCACGCCGGCAAATGGTAGTGCGCGAGCTCTGAAAGCGAACGCGCTGACTTTGCTTAATCTCCACTCGGTTTCTTTTCAGATCCCGGCATACCAGGCATAGCCCGCGTCTGAAGACGCGGAGCCCAGCCCTTTGCCGAACCTTTTCAGACTGTCCGTGACCGTAAGGTGGGTAATAAACTTTACGCTCTTGTACCCGACCTGCCGGGGCACCCGCAGGCGCAGCGGCCCACCGTTGGCCACGGGAAGCTCCTCGCCATTCATTCCATAGGCGAGAAATGTCTGCGGATGCAAGGCATCGGCCATATCGATGCTTTCCCACCAGTCCGGCTCAATCGAGTAATAGACGACGTATCTGGCTTGCGGCTGGATCCCCACCACATTGAGCACGAGCGACAGCGGCACGCCGATCCACTCGGCGATATACGACCAGCCCTCTTCACACTGCAGCATGGTGATTTGGCTGCGCGACGGGTAGCTCTTCAGCTGCGCAAGCGAAAACGAGGCAGGCCGCTCCACCATGCCGCTCACGGACATCTGCCACTCAGCGAACCTTCCGGCCTGAAGGCGCTTGAACTCGGCAGTCGGGGGCTCGATTTCGTTGGCGAACGGCGGCTTGGAAATCTGGCTCGGCGAGAACTCGCGCGCCAACGAGTGCCTGGTCAGCAGCCGTTGCGAAGCGTACGTCAGTGTTTCGCCCAGTCCGTAAATTCCGCCGTGATCGGGCGGCACCAGTCCAAATTTTTGCGCCATGCTCGCTGCCACGCCCAGTCCTGCTACCCCCGCCGTGGCCGCCAGTCCCGAGACAATCAGTTTGCGTCGTGAGAGTTCGCTCATATCCGCTCCCTAAGTGTTCCCGCCCGTTGTGCTCACCCGGCCCGTGATCATCGCTCGCATGCGGCTCCAGAATCCTGCAAGAAATATCATCGTCACATGCACCAGCAGAAACAGCACCAGGGCCACGGTGATGAAAAAATGCAGCGTGCGCGCCGATTGCTGCCCGCCCAGCAGTGTGACGCTCGCCGGAACCGCGGAAACAAACGCCGGTGACATCGCCAAGCCCGTCCAAATGACCAACGGGAACAGCACGAAAATGACGAACAGGTAGGCCAGCCGCTGCAACACGTTGTACGACCACGCTTCCGCCGCACTCGGCCGCGCAAAGCGCAAATGGCTCGCGATTGTGGTCCGCAGCGTCCGCCACGACAGATCGCACCCGCCCGGGACTAAATTTTTCCGAAAATGCCCGCTCAACACCCCGGCGATTACGTACAGCAGCCCCGTCAATATCACAATCCACGCAGCTTGAAAGTGCAGGTACCGGCTCCAGCCGTTCTGGTCCGGCAGCACGTACCCGTAGCCCGTCGGCACCAGGTTTCGCGAAGCAGGGATGTGCAGTTTGAACAACGTTGCAGTCGTATCGTTGCCGGTTTCGCCCCAATAAAAGCGCGGATGCGAAATCACGAGTTCAATTCCGCTGACCAGTAACGCAAAAAAGCACAGCGTGGCGATCCAGTGCGTCACACGCACCAACGCGGAGTGCCGCGCAGGAACCTTGGTCGCAGGCGCCGTCGTGGCTGGAGCGGCCGAGGCCGTACCTGGCACGCCAGCTCCCAGCGCCGCGCCAACGGTTCCCAATTCCGCCATTTTCCGCCTCCCGCCGAGGCTCCCACATTCTTCCCAGAATACCTGCCATCCTACCACGCATGCCCGCGCCGGAGACGGAGCAGTCCTGTCCGCGACCGTCGTATCGGGAGGGCCCGACTTCAGTCGGGCCGTTAGCGCACGGCTACTAAACCGGCTTTAGCCGCTGCGGGACCCTTAGCAACTCCTCCCCGTACTTCAGCGTACTCTGCGCCTCTGGTTTATCCTCGCTGCGCGAGAGACTTGATGCTTATATAATCACGCCGAATATCGTAATTCCTCCTATTGACCTGGGATGTTCTTGGAGGTATATTCCTTTGAAGGAATGGGAAGTCGAGTTCACGGACGTTTTTGGCACGTGGTGGGAGACGCTAACCGTGGCTGCGCAGGAGGACGTGAGGGCGGAAGTGAACTTGCTTCGCCACTTCGGCCCGTCGCTAGGCCGGCCGCATGTGGACTCCGTGGCATCTTCAAGGCACGCGAACATGAAAGAACTGCGGATTCAGCATCATGGGCGGCCCTATCGCGTGCTCTTTGCGTTCGATCCGCGGCGCGCGGCAATCCTGCTTATCGGTGGAGACAAAACCGGCCAGGGCCGCTGGTACAAGCAGTTTGTGCCGTTAGCGGATCGCCTGTATGACGAACATCTGGAAACGCTGCGAAAGGAAGGGCTTCTTGATGGCTAGGAATTTTCGCGAACTGGAAGCAAAGATGCCGCCCGCGGCACGTGCGCGTTCCGACGCCAAGGCGCGCAAACTGATCGAAGAAATGGCCCTGGCCGAACTGCGTCAGGCCATGGGACTGACGCAGGAGCGCCTGGCCAAGGCGCTGCGCATCAACCAGGCCGGCGTCTCCAAGATCGAAAGCCGCTCGGACATTTTCGTCAGTACGCTGCGCAAGGCCATCGAAGCCATGGGCGGCCAGCTGGAAATCCGCGCCAAGTTTCCCGCCGGCGAAGTGAAGATCAGGCAGTTTGGCGGACTCGCCAAACGCCGCCGATCCCCTCAGCGACACGGTGCAGCGCGAAGAGCGAAGGCGGCTGCGTAAGCGCAGCGTGTGGCTGCGGAATTGTGTCCATGAAGTGCCCGATGCGAGGCCACGCGCCTTGGGAAAGAAGGTGAAGGGAAGCATGTTCTGTCCTTGACCCACCACAATCAACTTCCCGTAAATCCCACCGGGCAGGCGCCGCTTCGACAAGGGCTCCGATAAATCGACGACAGGATGTCGTTCCGGTTTGTCGTAGCTTTCCTTGTCAGTTGCGCTTTCCTAGCCCGGGCAAGCCGCCGGGAGATCGTGACTTGCAACCCTTGTGGTTTTCACGGATGCGGGTTTTGACTTTAGAATTGATGGACAATCCCGAGAACAGAAGTGATGTTTCCTAACTTGAGCTGCCGCCCGCCGCTTGCGCCTCGCCCTGCTCCAAATCCTCTTCGCCCTTCACCGGAATCTTGTACCTCTTCAATTTCCGATACAACGTGGCGCGGCTGATGCCCAAAATTTTGCCTGTTAGCGCTTTATCCCCGTTGGCCTCTTCAAAAACGCGCAAAATCGTCATGCGCTCCATCTCCGCCAGCGCCGTAGTGGAAAGGGACGCCGAAAGGGACGTAGCATCCGGTATCTTCGAGCCCGGGGAAACGCCTTCGCCCTGCTCCGCGCGGATCGAGGGCGGCAAATCCGCCACGTCGATGGTCTTGCCATCGCCCAGCGCCACCGCGCGCGCCACGCAATTCTCCAGTTCGCGCACGTTGCCCGGCCAATCGTACTGCAACAAACTCTTCATCGCCGCGGCGGTCACCTGTATCTGCGAGCCATGCGCATAGCGACCCAGGAAATGATGCGTCAGCATGGGAATATCGGAGCGCCGCTCGCGCAGCGAGGGCAACTGCACGGTCACCACATTCAAGCGAAAATACAAGTCTTTGCGGAACGTCCCGGCGCGGTAGGCCTCTTCCAAATCGCGATTCGTCGCCGCAATCACGCGCACATCCACATTTACCTTTTCGTTGCTGCCCACCGGCCGCACTTCTTTCTCCTGCAGCACGCGCAGCAACTTGGCTTGCATCTCCAGGGGCAATTCGCCAATCTCATCCAGGAAAATCGTCCCGCCATTGGCCGCCTGAAACAATCCGGCCTTGGACTTGATGGCCCCGGTAAACGCACCCTTCTCATACCCAAATAGTTCGCTTTCCATCAGCGTGGGCACTAGCGACCCGCAATCCACTGCCAGAAACGGCGTCTTGGCCAGCGCCCCGCGGAAATGAATCGCGCGCGCCACCAGCTCCTTGCCCGTCCCGCTTTCGCCGCAGATCAGCACCGGCGTCCTCGTATCCTTCAGCCGCCCGATCATGCGCAATACATCCTGAATATTTGCGGAGGTGCCGATAATCCCATCCAGGTTGTCTTCCGTATTTACGCGTTCACGCAAAAACTCATTCTCGGTAACCAGCCGCACTTTCTCCGCCATGCGCTGCAATAGCAGGCGCATCTTTTCCACGCGGAAGGGCTTCTCGATGTAGTCGTACGCCCCCAATTTCATCGCATCCACGGCAGACTCGATCGACCCATGCCCGGTCATAATCGCCACTTCGGTATGCGGCAAGAGCCGCTTCGCCTGCTGCAGTAGCTCCACGCCGGACTGCGTCGGCAATTTCAAATCCGTCAGCAGCAAATCCGGCGCATCGCTATCCAGCCGCGCCAGCGCCACCTCCGCGCTCTCCGCCTCCGCGCAGACAAATCCCAGCGACGTGCCAATGGTCATGCACAGCCGCCGAATGCTCTGCTCGTCATCCACCACCAGCAACCGGGTTTTCAATTCGTGGTTCATGGTTTCCCGAAGGTTTTCTCCACAATGGTGATCAAATGCTGCACGCGAAACGGCTTCTCAATACACGGCGTACCGCTGCGTTCCAGCAGCGATTGCGTCTCGCTGTTGGCGGTATCGCCGCTGATCAAAATAATCCGCGTCGCCAATTCCGGTCGGTGCAACTGAATCCACGCATGCACGTCTGCGCCATTCACCGATCCCGGCATGCGCACGTCGGAAATCACCCCGCCGTAATGCCCGTGGCGCAGCAATTCCAAGCCGTCTTTGCCGCTCGCGGCGTTTTCCACCTGATAGCCCTTACGCTTCAGCGCCGCCCGCAGAAACGCCACCACCGATGGCTCATCCTCGATCACCAAAATCGGCGCCAGCGCTTGCTTGAGCACCGGGGTACTCATCGCCCCGCTTCCTTGGCCACAGCTGTGACCGCCGTATCGCTAGCCACTGGGACACGCACCAGAAAGGTGCTCCCCGGCTCCGCGCCATGGTTCCAGCACTGAATTTCCCCGCCATGCGCGCGCACAATGCCATAGCAAATGCTCAAGCCCAACCCCGTGCCTTTGCCCACCTGCTTGGTGGTGTAAAAGGGATCGAAAATCTTCTGCGCATCGGTAATCCCCACCCCGTTATCGCTGATAGCCACTTCCAGCGAACCCCCACTGCGCTTCGTGGAAATCGTAATGTGCCCCCGTTGCCCGGACTCCTGCACCGCGTCATAGGCGTTATTCAAAATATTCAAAAATACCTGCTGCAACTGCTGCGCATCCCCTAAAGCCGGCGCCAGCCTATCCTCGAAATTTTCCGTCACTTCCACCCCGTGGCTCGCAAAGTCGTAACTGCGCAGCTTAATCGTCTGCCGCAACACTGCATTCAGCTGCACCAACTCCCGCTGCACCGGCCGCTGCCGCGCAAAACTCAGCAAATCCTGCACAATATCCTTGGTGCGCTGCGTCTCCTGCAAAATAATCTGCAAATCCTCGCGCGCCGACTCCGGCACCGCGGGATTTTCCAGCAGCAAATCCGTAAATCCCAAAATCGCCGCCAGCGGGTTATTCACCTCATGCGCCACGCCGGAAACCAGCCGCCCAATGGTGGCCATCTTCTCGCTATGCGCCAATTTCGACTGCAGCAACGCCGCATCGGTAATATCCGTCATCACTACCACCACGCTGTTCACCGCATTTTGCTCGTCGCGCATGGGGCTCAAGCTAATCGAAAAATGCCCCATCGACCCATCTCCGCGCCGCACCGGCAACTCAATGTTCTCCACCTGTTGCCCGTGCGCGGTAGTCTCCAGCGCCGCCTCAAACTCCACCCCATGCGAAACATCCACCCAATCCGCCAGCCGGTTGCCAATCAACTCCTCTTCCTGATATCCGGCCTCATAACATCGCTTGTTCGCATAGCTGATCAGCCCTGCGGTATCCAGCACCAGAATCATGCTCTGCGTGGTATTCAGAATCTTCTGGTTGAAGTCGCGCTCGCGCTGTAACTGCGATTGAAAGGTCTTCTGCTCCGTAACGTCCAGCATCAACCCGCGTATCTGCACAATCCTTCCGCGCGCATCGCGCACGCCGGAAATATTCTGCAGGGTATGCAGCAGCGATCCATCCCTCCGCCGCAAAGTCTCCTCATAATTCCGCAGCACCCCGCGCTTGGTCAGCGCCAGCATAAAACGCTCTCGCGACTCCGGCGCCGGATACAAATGCGGACTCACATCCGCCTGCAGCAACTCCTCCCGCGAGCCATACCCCAGCATCCGCACCATGGCGTCATTCACATCCAGAAATCGCCCCTCCGGCGTGGCAAAAAACAATCCTTCCTGGATGCTGTCAAACAACTCGCGATAGCGCCGCTCCGCCTCCCGCCTATCCGTAATATCCTTCAGCACGTGAATCGTCCGGATGTCGTCGTCGGACGCCCCCACCGTCCGCGAGGTGGACACCAAAAATATCTTCTCCGCCGAAGCCGCCACATACTCTTCCCGCGCCTGTTGCGTATCCCGGCAAAAAGGGCAGGGCAGCGCGCTCCCCGTTTCCGCAATCTGCCGCAGGGAAATCATGGCCTCGCCCACCAGCGCCACCGGCGGCACGCCCAGGTGCGAAGCCAGCGAGCGATTCGTCCTCACAATATTCCAAGCCCGGTCATGTACCACGATGTAATCGCTAATCGCGTCAATATCCTCAACCCACTGCCGTTTCGAGCGCTCCAGCTGCGAAAATCGCCTAAAATTTTCCAGCGACAGCGCTGCGTGGCTCGCCAGCGCCTCCAGCAGTCTCTTCTCCCCAGCCGTCAAACTCGCGTCCGCGCGCGCCAAACAAACCGTCCCTAACTGTTCCCCATCGCTGGCCGTAATCGGCACAAATAAAATCGCCGCCGGCAATTCCTCAGCAGCCGAGGCAAACCACCCCGCCTGCTCGGTGAGTAAAGGACGCACCTCAACGCCAGCACGCTTTTCTCGCGCACCAGCAAACAACCATTCTCTGCGCGCCAACGCCTGACGCTCGCCACCGGTCGCATCGCCGCCCGCAAACAATTCCGTCTCGCGCCCGCGAAATACCGCGACGCCGCCCCACAGCGCACCCAGCATGTGCGCCGCTCGTTCCGCAAAGTGTTTTAGAAAATCGGGTAAGTGGCGGGATTGCGCCGCGTCCACCGCCAGAGCCATCAGCTCTTCGGCGTGTCCATTCGTTTTCGCCGCGCCCGCAACTGCCTGGCGCGCACGCCCCGGTCGCACCGGGTTCTTGGCCTTCACGCTGCGCATAGAGAGGGATCGGAGCGGGCGCCCCGTGCAGCGCCGCACACCCACGCATCCCCACGCTACGCGCTCGTCTCATTCTGAGTCAATCGCCGCCCCACCTGCGGTTGCTTGATTGACTAATGCTCCCTCCGTCTCACCCGCCTCCGTCTCACGCTGAGAACCTCGCGCGCTTGGCCTCGCGTTTGAGACAACCGCCGGCCCACAATTTCCGCCGCGCAAAAATCAATCTATGCTCTAACTCCCACTCATTCTTTCAGTTAAGCCCTTTCTCAAATCTCCGCCTCCACCATCCCCCGCACCTCCCGCAGTGGCAGTCCACGTGCCCTTCTCGCGGCGGGGTAATCCGATTTCTCTCTAGGGGTGCTGCTAATGGAGTTCAGCAAAGCAAATCGACGTGTCCTGTTAGTCGCGGGGGCCACCGCCCTGTTCGCCGCTTCGGCGCTCGCGCAGTCCACAACCACCAGCGACACCGGTCGCAAGGTTAAATCCAAAGTCGCGCCGGTCTATCCGGAACTGGCGCGCCGCATGAGCGTCAGTGGCAAGGTCAAACTCGAAGTCGTCATCACTCCCGACGGCCACGTCAAGAGCACCCGCGTAGTCGGCGGCCATCCCATTCTTGTCCAGGCCTGCCAGGACGCCGTCAAGGACTGGAAGTTCGCACCTGCGCCGGAAGAATCCACGCAGGTTATTGAATTCGATTTCCATGGTGAGTAACGGCAGCGAGCCGCCGGAAGCTTCCCTTGGGGGGCGTCCCGCGAGCGCGAGACGGCTACCCAGCTTGCCCGGGTCTACACCCCGCGCGGCGAGTCGGGGCGACCAGCAGTGAGTGGAGGAGTTTTGCAATGACAATTGGCAGAAAACTGTATCTCGGGTTCGGCAGCGTGCTGGTAATCCTGCTGGGCTTGCTGCTCGTCAATATTTTTGCCGGCATCAAGGAAAAGTCCGCGCGCAACGATGCCGCTCTAGCCCTCGACGGCGTGCGCACCATCGAATCCGTGCGCTACCAGATCATGCTCAATCGCCTGGACCTCAACAATTTCCTCCTCAGCGGCGACCCCCGCGACGAGGATCGCGTCACCAAAGGCCTCACCACCATGTCCGACTTGGTCAAGCGCGGGCAGTCTCAGGCAGCCACCGAAGCCCTGCGCACGGGACTCCTGCAGGTCGAATCCACAGAAACCAGTTGGGCCGACAATTTCGCCAAGCCCCTCCTCGCCAAGCGGCATCAGGTCGATTCCGGCGATGCCACCGTCTCCGACCTTCAGATCTTCTATCTACAAAAAGATCCCAGTTCCTGGCTCACCAAGTCCTCCGTGGTTCTGGACCAAAGCGCCCAGGACATCAGCAAGGCCTTCGACCAATCGGCAAAATCCGCCGCGACCGCCAGCACTGTCAGCACCATCGTTACCACCGGTGGCACGCTCTTTGCCCTGATCATCGGCATTGGCGCTGCAATTTACACTGCGCGCTCCATCACCGAGCCGCTGCGCCACCTCATCACCGTGGCCCGCGAAATCGGCGACGCTGGCGACCTCGACCAGAACATCGACATCCATCGCACCGACGAACTCGGGGCTTTAGCCACCACCTTCAACAATATGGTCGCCTATCTGCGTGAAATGGCCGCCGTTTCCATGGCCGTCGCTGAAGGCGATCTCAGCGTCGAAGTCGTCCCGCGCTCCAAACGGGACACCCTCGGCAACGCCTTCCTGCAAATGTCCCACGGCTTGCAGAGTCTCGTGCGCACCACCCGCGATTCCGCCAGCCAGGTTTCCGCGGGTTCCAATCAAGTTGCCGGCGCTGCCGATGAATCCGCCAAGGTCAGCGTGCAGGCCTCCTCGGCTATCGAAGAAGTCACCAGCACCATGCACGAGATGAGCGTTAACGTGCAGAACGTCGTCAAGAACACCCAAGT
>Ga0209040_10002038_pt1 | contig 15960 bp, 14 predicted proteins | sample BogFormECP12_OM3_FD_188240 | JGI IMG/M metagenome (GOLD analysis project Ga0209040, IMG submission 188240) | Bog forest soil microbial communities from Calvert Island, British Columbia, Canada - ECP12_OM3 (SPAdes) (version 2) | ecosystem: Environmental > Aquatic > Freshwater > Wetlands > Bog ...
GCGTGCCGGCCTTGGCGAGCGTCGAGATGCCGGTGCCGAGCACGAACAGGAACAGGAACGGCTGGATCAGCGACGTCAGGATGCGCAGGCGGTCGCGGCTGAAGCGGATCAGCTCGCGCTTCCAGACGACCTTGATCGCGCGCAGCTCGCTGCGCGCGCTGCGCGTCGGCACGCGCACGCGGGCAAGCTCGTGCGGCCGCTCGGGGGCGAGCGGCGGGGCGCCGGGTGCGGCCTCGGCTGCAGTGCTCGCCGCCAAGGTCGTTGCCGTTCTCGTCGTGTCCGTGGCCATCAGCGACTCATCATCCTCGCAGCGTTGCGCATGCGGTCGCTGTTGGAGGACTCGGCGTCCCGGATCGTCGTACCCGTGTATGACATGAAGACGTCGTCCAGCGAGGGGCGCGAGACGTTGACGGAGCGGATCGGCTGGCCGAGCTCCGCGAACAGCCGGGGCACGAACTGCTCGCCCTCGGGCACCCCGAACGTGACCGCGCCCTCGACGACCGTCGCCTCGATGCCGAAGCCCTCGCGCAGCGCCGCGATCGCGGCGGCGTCGTCGTCGGTGTGGATCTGCACGCGGTCCTTGCCGACACTCGCCTTGAGCGCCTCGGGGCTGTCGAGCACGATGATCGAGCCCTGGTCCATGATCGCGATCCGCTCGCAGTACTCGGCCTCGTCCATGTAGTGCGTCGTCAGGAAGATCGTGATCTCCTCGCGCGCCTTCAGCTCGCGGATGTAGCTCCAGATCGATCGCCGCGTCTGCGGGTCGAGGCCGACCGTGGGCTCGTCCAGAAACAGCACGCGCGGGGAGTGCAACAGGCCGCGCGCGATCTCCAGGCGCCGCTTCATGCCACCCGAGAACGTGTTCACGAGGCTGTCCCGCCGCTCCCAAAGGCCGATCATCTCGAGCACCTGGCGCATGCGCTCGCCCAAAGCGTCGCGCGGCACGCCGTAGAGCTCGGCGTGCAGGCGCAGGTTCTCCTCGGCAGTGAGGTAGCCGTCGAGCGTCGTGTCCTGGAAGACGAGGCCGATGTTGCGCCGCACCTCGTCGCGTTCGCCGACCACGTCGTGCCCGGCCACCAGCGCCGAGCCGCCGCTCGGGCGCACGAGCGTGCAGAGCATGCCGATCGTCGTTGACTTGCCCGCTCCGTTGGGGCCGAGGAAGCCGAACGTCTCGCCCGCGGCCACCTCGAAGGCGATGCCCCGCACCGCCTCGACCTCGTCATAACGCTTGACGAGGCCTTTCACTGAGACGGCTGCGGGGCTCTGGCTCTCGATGGCGGGTTCGCTCACGCCTCGTCCACGTTACCGCCCGTCGCGGGACCTCCCTCGCCCTCGCCGTCGCCATCGCCATCGGCGAGGATGCGGTAGAGCTCGCGGCGCGTCTGGTCGAGCACCTCGCGCGCCTTGGTCATCTGGCTCTCACTGCCGGTGCGCATCACCTGCACGAAGGCCGAGGCGACCTCTCGCATGAGCCTGCCGAGCTCGTGCGCTCCGCTGCTGACGTCGCTGCTCATCTCCTCCCAGGGCGCCTGCCTGTCCTGGCCGCGCTCCTGGACGAAGGCTCGGCCCTCGTCGGTGATGGCGAACAGCTTGCGCCCGTCCACCTCCTGGGTGGTGATCAGGCCCTCATCCTCGAGCTGCTGAAGCGCCGGGTAGACCGAGCCGGGGCTCGGCCGCCAGACGCCGCCGCTGCGCTCCTCGACCTCCTGCATGATCTGGTAGCCGTTGCGGGGCTCCTCGGCGAGCAGCAGCAACGCTGCTGTGCGGATATCTCCGCGGCGCGCCTTGCGTCCGCGACCGCGAGGCCCTCCCGGGCCTCCGAAGCCGCCGAACGGGAACCCGCCCCAGTCCCCGCGCCCTCCGGGGCCGAAGCCGCGGTGGCGGTGCGACGCGTGGCGTGCACGCGGCCCACGGGGTCCTACGTCTGATGGGTAATCACATCCAAACATATCTAATTCCTATCTTGAGCTATCAAAGTACACTCACGATATATCGTCTAGAGGGAAATGTCAAGTCCTACCCCTCCGACATGTCCCGTCGCGACGCACTGCGGGGACGAGCGGGTCCCGCCACGACGCGCAAGCGGCACACCTGGCCGACCGCCCTGGTCCCGGCTAGTGGCGGAAGTGGCGGCGATCGGTGGCCACCATCGCCACGCCGGCCGCGTCGGCCGCCGCCACGACCTCCTCGTCGCGCACCGAGCCGCCGGGCTGGATGATCGCGCTGACGCCGCCGTCGATCGCCAGCTGCGGACCGTCGGCGAACGGGAAGTACGCGTCTGAGGCGAGCGCCGACCCTGCAAGCAGCCCGGGCTGGAACGCGCGGGCCTTCTCCACGGCGATGCGCACCGCGTCCACGCGGCTCATCTGGCCGGCGCCGATCCCGATGCTCGCCCCGCCGGCGGCGATCACGATCGCATTTGAGCGCACGTGGCGGCAGACCGTCCAGGCGAACAGCATGTCCTGCCACTCGCTCTCGCTCGGCTCACGCGTGCCCATCACGCGCATCTGCTCGCGCGTCTCGGTGACGAGGTCGCGGGTCTGCACCAGCTGGCCGCCGATCACCTGCTTGGACTCGACCTCGTGGCGCGGCTCGGGCCACTCGGGGAGCTCGAGCAAGCGCACGTTCTTCTTGACCTGCAGCAGCTCCAGCGCGGCCGCGTCGTAGCCCGGGGCCAGCAGCACCTCGATGAACTGCTTGCTCAGCTGCTCCGCGCAGGCCAGATCGATCGGCCGGTTGATGGCGATCACGCCGCCGTAGGCGCTCTGCGGGTCGCAGGCGAAGGCGCGTTCGTAGGCCTCGCGGGCGTCGTCGCCGATCGCGCAGCCGCAGGGGTTGTTGTGCTTGACGATCGCGCACGCGGGCCCGGCGAACTCCTCCACCAGTTCACGCGCTGAACTGAGGTCGAGCAGGTTGTTGAACGACAGCTCCTTGCCGTGCAGCTGGGAGACCCCGTCGAGCAGGTGCGTGTGCGCGCCGACGCGGGCGTAGAAGGCGGCCCGCTGATGCGGGTTCTCGCCGTAGCGCAGGTCGCTGACCTTCTCATAGGCATCGCGCCGGCTCGACGGGAATCCCTCGTAGGTGCGCGCGGCGAACCAGCTCGAGATCGCCGCGTCGTAGCGCGCCGTGCAGGCGAACGCCTTGGCCGCGAGCTCTTTGCGCGTCGGCAGCGACAGCCTGCCGGCGGACTCGCGCAGCTCCTCGAGCACCCGGGCGTAGTCCTCCGGGTCCACGACCACCGCCGCGAAGGCGCTGTTCTTGGCCGCCGCCCGGATCATCGTCGGGCCGCCGATGTCGATGTTCTCGATCACCTCCTCCTCGCCGGCGTCGCCGCGCGCGACCGTCTGCTCGAATGGGTACAGGTTCACGCACACCAGGTCCACCGGCTCGATCCCCTGATCGGCCGCCGCGCGCAGGTGCGTATCCTCGTCACGCCGCGCCAGCAGTCCGGCGTACAGGCGCGGGTGCAGCGTCTTGACGCGCCCGTCCATGATCTCGGGAAAGCCAGTGAAGTCCTCGATCGCGCGCACGCCGATCCCCGCGGCGGCCAGCTCGCGCGCCGTGCCGCCGGTGGAGACGAGCTCCACCCCCAGCTCGCGCAGCCCCTCGGCGAACTCGACCAGCCCACGCTTGTCGGATACCGACAGCAGTGCCCTGCGCACGCGCACCTCGCCCGGCGCGGCGCGCTGGACGCCGGCGTCCCGGTCGGTCATCAGCTCGCTGTCGGCGGCCATGACTGCAGCCTATCCCTCGCCCATGCGGATCGCTATGCGACGGGGGTTCTCCGGATCGGGGGCGAGCGCGTCGCGCGCGAACAGCGCCACCGCCCGCGCCAGCAGCGAATGCTCGAGCGGCCGCAGCGCCGCCAGGACCTCGTCGGGCCGGCGCGCATCCGGCAGCTCGACCGCGCCCTGCAGGATCACCGCCCCGGAGTCCACGCCCGCATCGACGAAGTGGACGGTCACGCCGAAGACCTTCACGCCATAGGCGAGCGCCTGCTCGATCGCACCCAGCCCCGGGAACGCCGGCAGCAGCGACGGGTGCACGTTGATGACCGCGCCGGGGAAGCGCGCGAGGAAGGACTCGCCCAGCAGCTCCATGTAGCCGGCCAGCACCACCAGGCGCACCCCGCGCTCGACCAGCCAGCTGGCCAGCGCCTCGTCGCGCGCGCCGCGGTCGCGATACTCGCCGCGGGCGAACACCGCCGTCGGCACCCGCCTGGCGTCGGCGCGCGCCAGCGCCGGCGCTCCGGCCACACTCGAGGCGACCGCCACGACCTCGACCTCGCCCCCATGTACCCGGTCCAGCAGCGCCTGCAGGTTGGTGCCCGCCCCTGACACCAGCACGGCGATGGGAAGTCGCTCGCTCACGCGCCGGTCACGATAGCTGTGCGCGACGATCACCTCGCCTAGACCCGCGGCGGGCCCGCGGCCGGTGCGCCCATCGGCCGCGCGAGCCTGGCCCGCGCTCAGGCGCTGATCAGCGGCGGCGAGGCAGGCAGGTCGTCCTGGCCGTCCTGCTCCAGCGAATACTTGCCGGCCGCCCCGTCGCTGCCGGCCAGCGGATACTCGCCGGTGAAGCACGCGTCGCAGTGGGTGGCCCGCGTCCCGCCGACCGCCTCGTAGACGCCGGCTAGGGAGAGGTAGTGCAGCGAGTCGCACCCCAGCTCGGCCGCAACCTGCTCTGTCGTGCGCCCGTGGGCGATCATCTCCTCGCGCGTTGACATGTCGATGCCGTAATGGCATGGATGCTTGATCGGCGGGGCGGAGATGCGCATGTGGACTTCCGCGGCGCCGGCGTCGCGCAGCATCTGCACGATCTGGCGGGTGGTGTTGCCGCGCACGATCGAGTCGTCCACCACGACCAGGCGCTTGCCCGCGATCACCTCCGGGAGCGGGTTGAACTTGAGGCGCAGCCCGTGCTTGCGCAGCTCCTGGCCCGGCTGGATGAACGTGCGCGCGACGTAGCGGTTCTTGACGAAGCCGTCGTCCTGGGGCAGCCCGGCCGCGCGGGCCAGGCCGCGGGCGGCCGGATTGCCGGAGTCGGGGACCGCGATCACGAGGTCGGCCTCGACTGGCGCCTCGCGCCACAGGATCTCGCCCATCCGCCCGCGCGCCACCTGCAACACCTGGTCGTTCATGCGCGAGTCCGGACGCGCGAAGTAGATGTACTCGAACACGCAGAACGAGCGCCTCGCGCCCGCGACCACCATCTGGCTCTGCAGGCCGTCCTCGCCGAGCGTCACCACCTCGCCCGGCTCGACGTCGCGCAGGAAGCGCGCGCCGATGATGTCGAACGCGCAGGACTCGCTGGCCACGCAGTAGCGCGGCTCGCCGTCCTTGTCCACGAGCACGCCCAGCGCGAGCGGGCGCAGCCCGTGCGGATCGCGAAAGGCCACCACGCGGTCCTTGGTCATGGCCACGATCGAGAAGGCCCCGCGCAGGCGCGGCAGCACGTCGGCGATCGCGTCCTCGACCCGCGCGGCGGGGTGTGTGGCGATCATCGCCGCGATGATCTCCGAGTCCGAAGTCGAGCTGAAGGTGACCCCCCGCTCGAGCAGCTCCTCGTGCAGCTCCAGCGCGTTGATCAGGTTGCCGTTGTGTCCGAGGGCGACCTCGCGGCGGGAGCCGTTGGTGCCCTCTGAGCGCTGCACCGGCTGTGAGTTCTCCCAGGCGTTCGAGCCCGTCGTGGAGTAGCGCACGTGCCCGATCGCGAGCTCGCCGGCAAGCGTGCGCAGGTCGTTCTCGGTGAACACCTGGTTGACCAGGCCGAGCTCGCGGCGCGTGATGATGTGCCCGCCGCGGTCGGCCGCGGCAATGCCCGCCGACTCCTGCCCGCGATGCTGCAGCGCGTACAGCGCAAAGTACGACAGACGGGACACCTCGTGACCGGGCGCATACAGTCCGAAAACTCCGCACTCATCGCGCGGGCCATCACGCATCGTGCTCACAAGCTAGCAGGGCGGGTCATTTCGGCTCCTTGCCGCTCGGGACGGTCCTCCCCAGGCCGGCTTCGATCGCGTCCAGGCGCTTTTCCAGATCGGCCTTGAGGTCGGCGATGCCGCCCTGCGTGTGCACGTCGAGGCGGTCGAGAATCACCACCGCATCGTCGTAGGTGCCCTCGGCGCGCTTGTCCGAGGCGAGGCTCTGGACGTTCTGGCCGACCATGATGATCGACAGCAGCACCAACTGGATGAATGTCTGCGCGACCCACGCGACGATCAGGATCAGTCCCGCGTTGTTGAAGAAATGCGGCACGTCGCTCGCGGGCACGACGTGCGCTTCGATCAGGATCTTCGGCAGGCTGATCAGCGCGATCAGCGTGAACGCGTACGCGCACCACATCGTCCCCACCAGGCGCGTCACGATCACGGCGAACTTGGCGTTGAAGCCTTCGACGTCGCCCATCGCTTCTTTGAGCAGGCGCGGGGTGGGGTGCAGCACCACCCCCAGGTGAACCCGCGTCTTGACCGGCTTATCCATCATCGCCACCTCCCTATCGGAACAGCTCGCCCAGGCTCGAGCTCGCCTTGTTCAGTTCGGCCAGCGTCAGCGTCAGCGTCTCGCCGGCCGCTGCAATCCTCAGCGCCACGCCGCCGACCGCGCCGATGCGCCGCAGCGGCACGCGGCCGGCCAGCGCTTCGAGGGCGCCCGCGCCGCCGCTCACGAGGAACCCGCCGGGGCCCTCGCCGAACAGGGCGCTCGCGAGCGTTGAAGCCGGCGACACCGACCCCGGACCCGCCGCCACGGGCGAGATTGCTTCCCGGAAATCCCCGCCCAGCTCGACCTCCGCGCCGAGATCGCCGGCCAGGCAGCACTCGGCCAGCGCGAGTGCGAGACCGCCCTCGGCGATGTCATGGGCGCTCGACAGCGCGCCCGCTCGCACGGCCTCGCGGACGGCCCGCTGGGCGGCGCAGACGGCCGCGATGTCGAACTCCGCCAGCCCGTCCGGGAGCGCCTGCCCGAGCAGCTTGGCAAGCTCGCTGGCTGCCAGCGACGGGCCGAACGGGCCGGCCAGCGCTACCTCATCGCCCGCGCGCTGGAAGCCCAGCCGTCCGGCGCGGCGGGCATCGGGCAGGCGGCCGACCATGCCGATCACCGGCGTCGGGTAGATCGGGCCGGCGGCGCCCTCGTTGTACAGGGACACGTTGCCGCCTACGATCGGCGCGTCCAGCGCGCGGCAGGCCTCGCCCAGGCCGCGCACGGATTCGCTCAGCTGCCAGGCGATGTGCGGCTTCTCCGGGTTGCCGAAGTTGAGGTTGTTGGTCGTGCCCAGCGGCTCGGCGCCGACGCAGGCGAGGTTGGCGGCGCACTCGAGCACCGCCGCCATCGTCCCGCGGTAGGGGTCGGCTGCAACGCGGCGGCCGTTGCCGTCGATGCTCACCGCCAGCGCGCCGCCGTCGGGCAGCGCCAGCACCGCCGCGTCGGCCTGGTCCGGGCGGCGCACCGTGCGCGACTGCACGATCGCGTCGTACTGCTCGAACAGCGGCCTGCGCGAGGACATGTTTGGAGAGGAGAGGATCGCCAGCAGGATCTCCCGGGGCGGTGTCTGAAGCGTCAACCCGGCCGTGGGTGGCGGCGGCGTATAGATCGGCTGCTGCGGCTTGCGCGGCTGCAGCTCATACAGCGGGCAGTCGTCCACCAGCGCGCTCACCGGCATGTCGCCCACGAGCTCGCCGTCGCAGAGCACGCGCATCCGAGCGCTGTCGGTGACCGTGCCGATCGCCGTGCCGCCGACCTCCCACTTCTCGCACAGCTCCATCACGGCGTCCACGTTCGCCGGCTCGACCACGCACAGCATGCGCTCCTGGGACTCGCTGACCATCACCTCGAACGGCTCCATCCCGGGCTCGCGCAGCGGCACCCGGGCCACGTCGATGTCGATCCCCACCGCCCCCTTGGAGGCCATCTCCGAGGCCGAGGAGGTCAGGCCGGCCGCGCCGAGATCCTGCAGCGAGACGATCAGCCCCCGCTCCAGCAGCTCGAGCGAGCACTCCAGCAGCTTCTTCTCCTCGAACGGGTCTCCCACCTGGACCGTCGGGCGCATCTCGCCGTCGGCGCTCAGCTCGGCCGAGGCCAGCACCGAGGCGCCGCCGATGCCGTCGCGGCCGGTCGCCGCGCCGAACAGCACGACCACGTTGCCCGGGCCGGCGGCCGCGCTGCGCACCAGGCCCTCGCGCCGGGCCAGCCCGAGGGCCATCGCGTTGACCAGGCAGTTTTGCTCGTACGGCGCCTCGAAGTAGACCTCGCCGCCGACGGTCGGCACGCCGATCGAGTTGCCGTAGTGCCCGATCCCCGCGACCGCCCCGTCGAGCAGGTAGCGCACGCGCTCGCCGCCCGGCTCGCCGAAGCGCAGCGAGTCGAGCACCGCGATCGGACGGGCGCCGATCGCGAAGATGTCGCGCAGGATGCCGCCCACCCCGGTGGCCGCGCCCTGGAAGGGCTCGACCGCGCTGGGGTGGTTGTGGGACTCGACCTTGAACGCGCACACCAGCCCGCCGCCCACGTCGACCGCCCCGGCGTTCTCGCCGGGGCCCATCACCACGTGCGCGCCCTCGGTCGGCAGCGTGCGCAACAGCGCCTTGGAGTGCTTGTAGGCGCAGTGCTCGCTCCACAGCAGCGAGTACATCGCCAGCTCCAGCACGTTCGGCGGGCCGCCCTGCTTGGCGCACACCAGCTCGTACTCCGCCCGCGTCAGCCCGAGCGCGAGTGCGTCCTCGACGCTCGGCAGCGCGGCCGATGCCGTGCCCTCGCCGGCCATCAGCCTGCGCTCCTCATCAGGGGGCGTGCGCCCCTCACGCGCGCGCCCCCTCCACGGCCAGGCGCATCGACTCGAAGATCTTCAGCCCGTCGGTCGAGCCGCCGATCAGCTCCTCGACGGCGTGCTCGGGGTGGGGCATCAGCCCGAACACGTTGCCCGCCTCGTTGCGCACGCCGGCGATGTCGTTCACCGAGCCGTTGAAGTTCTCCCCCGGGGCGTAGCGCAGGAGCACCTGCCCGGCCTGCTCCATCGCCGCGAGCGCCTGCGCGGGCGCGTAGTAGCGCCCCCAGGCATGCTTGGCGGGGATGCTCAGCCGCGCCCCGGCGTCGCAGGCCCCGGTGAAGGCCGTCTCGCCCTGCACCACCTCCAGCTCGACCTGCCTGAAGGTGAAGCGCAGGTTGGCGTTTCCGAGCAGCGCCCCGGGCAGCAACCGGGCCTCGCAGAGCACCTGAAAGCCGTTGCAGATCCCGAGCACCAGCCCGCCTTCGGCGGCGAAGGCGATCACCGACTCCATCGCCGGCGAGAAGCGTGCGATCGCCCCCGCGCGCAGATAGTCGCCGTAGGAGAAGCCGCCCGGCACGACGATCGCGTCGGCGCCGCGCAGGTCGCGCTCGCGGTGCCAGAGCAGCTGCGCGTCGCCCACCCGCCGGGCGGCCGCCAGCGCGTCGAGATCGTCGCAGCTGCCGGGGAACTGAAGGACGCCGAACCGCACTCGCTTCAGGCGCCGTCGTCGAGCAGCTGGACCTCGTAGTCCTCGACCAGCGGGTTGGCGAGCAGCTTCTCGCACATCGGCTGCAGCTGCTGCGGGTCCTCGACGTCGAGCTCCACGAGGCGGCCGACGTGCACGGCCGACACGCCCGCGAAGCCGAGCGCCGGCAGCGCGCGCTCGACCGCCACGCCCTGGGGGTCGAGGATCCCGGACTTGGGGCGGATCAGCACGCGCGCCCTCACGCGGCTGCGCCGGCCTCGCTGCGCGCGAGCCAGGCCGCGAACGGCTGGCCGGTGATGCGTTCGTAGGCCTCGATGTAGCGAGCGCGCGTGCCCGCCACCACCTCCTCGGGGATCGCCGGCGCGGGCGGCTTTTTGTCCCAGCCGCTGGACGCGGCCCAGTCGCGCACGTACTGCTTGTCGAAGCTCGGCTGACCGCGGCCGGGCGCGTAGCCCTCGGCGGGCCAGTAGCGGGAGGAGTCGGGCGTGAGCACCTCATCGCCGACGACGAGGGTGCTCGCGCCGCCCGCGGGGTCGCTCTCATCGAGCCCGAACTCGAACTTGGTGTCGGCCAGGATCACGCCGTTGGCCAGCGCGTGCTCGGCCGCAAAGCAGTACAGCTCGACCGACACGTCGGCCACCCGGCGCATCAGCCCGCCGTCGCCCACCAGCTCGGCCGCGCGCTCGAAGTCGATCGCCTCGTCGTGGCCGACATCGGCCTTCGTGCTCGGCGTGAAGATCGGCTCGGGCAGGCGCTCGGACTCGCGCAGGCCAGGCGGCAGCTCGATCCCCGAGACGCGGCCCGTCGCCTGGTAGTCCTTCCAGCCCGACCCGGTGATGTAGCCGCGCACGACGCACTCGACCGGGAGCATGCGCAGGCGGCGCACCACCAGCGCCCGCCCGCGCTCGGATGCGGGTACGCCCTCGCTCGCCGAGATCAGGTGGTTGGCGACGATCTGCCCGGTCATCTCAAACCAGAACACCGACAGGCCGGTGAGCACCTTGCCCTTGTCCGGGATCGGCGTGGGATGCACCGCGTCGTAGGTGGAGATGCGGTCGCTGGCGACCATCAGCAGACGCTCCTGCGGAGCGCCCTCGGGGCCCGTCAGGCCGTACATCTCGCGGACCTTCCCGCTGGCGATGAGGGGCAGGTCGGTGAGCGTGGTCACGTGGCGCGATGCTACCAGCGCGATCGGGCGCCGCTCGGCCGCCACTCAGGCGATCGCGTCCAGCCTGGCGATGATCTGATCGGCGTAGCGGACGAAGCGCGAGTAGTCGAAGATCGCGTCGAGGTCGAGCATGCGACCGCGCTCGTCGGCGGCGAGCAGCTCGCGCAGCGGGATGCCCTCATCCCAGGCGCGCTGGGCGAGCTCCTGTACGACGCGGTAGGCATCGTCGCGGGGGACGCCCGTCTCGACGAGCGCCAGCAGCACCTGCTGGGAGAACAGCGCGCCATGGGTCAGCTCGAGGTTCGCGCGCATGCGCGCGCCGTCCACGCTCATGCCCTGCACCAGCGCGATCGTCCGCTGCTGGAGGTAGTCGAGCAGGATCGTCGAGTCGGGCAGGATCACCCGCTCGGCAGAGGAGTGCGAGATGTCGCGCTCGTGCCACAGGGCCACGTTCTCGAGGGCCGCCTGGGCATTGCCCCGCAGGACCCTCGCCAGGCCCGAGATCTGCTCGCTCTTGATCGGGTTGCGCTTGTGGGGCATCGCCGAGGAGCCCTTCTGGCCGGCCTGGAAGGGCTCCTGCACCTCGCGCACCTCGGTGCGCTGCAGGTGGCGGATCTCGATCGCGAAGCGCTCGAGGCCGGTGGCCGCGAGCGCGATCGCCGAGACCAGCTCGGCGTGGCGGTCGCGGGCGACCACCTGCGTGGAAACGTCCTCGCGCGCCAGTCCCAGGCGGGCTAGCACACGCTCCTCGAACGCCGGGCTGGTGGCGGCGTAGGTCCCGACCGCGCCGGAGACCGCGCCGACCGCCACCTGGTCAAAGGCGCGGCGCAGGCGCGCGGCGTTGCGATGCGCCTCGAAGGCGAAGCCGGCGAGCTTGACGCCGAAGGTCGTGGGCTCGGCGTGGACCCCGTGCGTGCGCCCGACGCACAGCGTGCTGGCGTGCTCGCGTGCGCGCGTGGCCAACGCCGCCACGAGCGAGTCCGCACCGTCCAGCAGCACCTCGCCGGCCGCCCGCAGCTGCAGCGCCAGCGCAGTGTCGAGCACGTCCGAGGAGGTCAGGCCGAAGTGGATCCAGCGCCCGGCCTCGCCGGCCGACGCGCCCAGCACGTCGACGAACGCGGCCACGTCGTGGTCGGTCACCCGCTCGCGCTCGGCGACCGCCTCGACAGTGAAGCTCGCCCGCCGGATCGCCTCCAGCTCCGCCTCGGTGGGGCCCCGCTGCCCGAGCAGTCCCGGCAGCTCCTCGCCGGCGGCCAGCTCGACCTCGCGCCAGGCGTCCATGCGCGCCTGGTCCGTCCATAGGACGCCGAGCTCCGGGCGGGTGTAGCGGGGAATCACGACCCGAGGATCTGCGCGGCCAGGATCGCGGCGTTGCGGGCGTTGTCGAGGCCTACGCAGGCCACCGGGACGCCCGGGGGCATCTGCACGATCGAGAGGATCGCGTCCAGCCCGCCGGCGGCGGTCAGGCGCCCCGACAGGGGCACGCCGATGACCGGAAGATCGGTGTGCGCGGCGACGGCTCCGGGCAGCGCGGCCGAGATGCCCGCGCCGGCGATGATCACCCGCAGGCCGCGCATGCGCGCGTTCTTGGCGTACTCGGCTACCAGGTCGGCTTCGCGGTGGGCGGACATCACCCGCACCTCGTGCAGGATGCCTCGCTCTTCCAGCTCGGCGGCCGCCTTCTCCATCGCCTCCATGTCGCTCTTGGACCCCATCACGATGCCCACGCGCGGGGCGTCCACGTCGATGTCATCGAGCTGGGCCTGCACTTCGGCTTCCTCCATCGGCTGCGGCACGAGCGAGATGCCGGCGGTGCCGCCGCCGGGCCGCCCCTCCTGGGCGGTCGGACCCGGCTGCTCGGGGTCGGCGGCAGGCTGCTGGGGACCGCTGCCGCCCGAGCTCATCCCCTGCATCCCGATCCGTGTGCGGCGTTCGCGACGATGGCGGTAAACCTACAACGACGCGATGAAGTCGTCGATCGGGATCGCCGACAGCGTCTCGTAGCGGCCGGTCCCGCGTGAGCCCAGCTCGAGTGACACGCGCGCCATCGTGCCCTCGTCCGGCGCCTCGATGACCGAGATGAAATCCACGTGGCCGAGCGTCGCCCACTGCGACTTGACCGTCGCGCCGAGCTGCTCGACCTCCTTGTTGACCTCGCGGATCCGCTGCGGGTTGTTCTTGACGGTCTGCACCCCCTCAGGCGTAAGGGTCGAGAGCATGATGTAGGTGGGCATTGGTTCCTCCGACACGTTGGTGATCGCGCCCAGCCGAGCGCTCAGCTCCTTTGTATCGCATAGCCGCTCACGCGCGCCCGAGCCGGCCCTCCGCGCCGAGCGACGGGTTGGCGGTTGACGCCGAGCCCGCGATGCAGTTGCCTGTAGCGGATGCTTCGACGGCGCAAGCGCTGTGCGCGGGCCGTGCTGGCGGCCTGCGCGTGCGCTCTGACGGGGATTTCGGTGAGCCCGGCGGCGGCCCTGGCCGCCCCGCCGGCCGTCACGGCGATCGCCCCGAACAACGGGCCCGCGAACGGAGCAACCTCGGTCACGATCGCCGGCAGCGGCTTCGTCGCCGGCTCGACAGTCGCGTTCGGGGAAGCCGCGGCGACGGGCGTGAGCGTCGTCTCCTCCACGAAGATCACGGCCGCGAGCCCGCCCGGCAGCGGCACGCTGGCGGTGCGGGTGAGGAACCAGAACGGCGTCTCCGAAGCCGTCCCCGCCGACCAGTTCGCCTACGACCCCGCGCCGAGCAGCACGTGGCTCGGCCTGAACGGCAACAGCAGCACCTACCTCGGCCCGGTCGACGCCTACCTCGAAGAGGGCGTCGCCTATGACCGCAGCGGCCCGATCGAGTTCCGGGCCGGACAGATCCCGAAGGCGGGCGGCGCGCTCGAAGCGGACATGCGCGACGGCATGATCCCCGTGGTGGTGATCGACTATGCGGGCTACCACGGCCAGTTCAGCTCCGACCCGAAGTTCCCCACCGAAGAAGGCGGCTCGCTGACCCTCAGGAAATACGTCAAAGGCTTCGTCAGGACCGCCTCGGCGATCCTCGCCGACTATCCCGGCAAGACAGTCCTGTTCGAACCGATGAACGAGCCCTGGGGCTACACGACGCCGCAGTACGACGGCGCCCCCTACGCCGCGGTGATCGCCAAGCTGCTGCCGGTCGCCCGCGAAGCGGGGATACCGGCGAGCAGCATCTACGTGGCCGCCTTCGGCAAGCACTGGATCAGGGAGATGTATGAAAGCCGGCCGAGCCTGCAGATCGAAGTCCAGGGTTGGTACTTCCACCCCTACGGGCCGGCCAGCGGCAGCGCCGATGAAAACAGCGCCGGCATCCAGTCGCTGCCGGCCGTGCAGGCGGAAATGACCTCCGGGCAGAACAACATCATCGTCTCGGAGGTGGGCTACTGCTCCGATGAAGTCAACGGCGCCAAAGGCTGCCACCCCGGGGAAACCAGCGCCCAGGCCGCGGCCAACCTCTCGCTGATGCTGGCCAACGCCCTGCCCTATCACCGTGCGGGCTGGCTGCGGGTGCTGCTCGTCTACTCACGCAACGACGGCGGCTGGGCGATGCAGCTGTCCGGCGGCGCCTTCACCGAGGACGGCGAAGCCCTGAGCGCCTTCGCCAAGGCGCAGCAGCAGGCCAGCCGCGCCCAGGCCGCCCGACGCCGGCGCCTGCGGGCCAGGCGCCGGATCAAACAGCGCTGAAGGCACAGGCGCGGGCGATCAGGCCACGGCCGCGGACTCGGACTCGGCCTCGGACTCGGCGGGCAGCTTCTTCAGCGCCAGTTCGCCGTCCACCGCGTCCACCTCGACCGAGTCGCCCTGGCGGAGCTCGCCGCTCAGCAGCGCCAGCGCGAGCCGGTCGGTCAGCTGCTTCTGGATCACGCGCCGCAGCGGTCGTGCGCCGTAGGCGGGGTCGTAGCCGAGGTTGCCGAGCAGCGTGCGCGCGTCGTCGGTGAGGGCGACCTGCACGCCGCGCTCGGCCACGCGCCGAATCACGCGCGCCACCTGCAGGTCCACGATCTCGCTGATCTGCTCGCGGGTCAGGGAGTCGAAGCGGACGATGTCGTCGAGGCGGTTGATGAACTCGGGCTTGAAGTAGTCCAGCAGCGCGCCGCGGATCTCCGCTTCGCCGCCGCCTGCCGGTACCGGGATGTTGGAGGTCATGATCAGGACCGTGTTCTTGAAGTCGACCGTGCGCCCCTGCCCGTCGGTGAGGCGGCCATCGTCCATCACCTGCAGCAGCGCGTTGAACACGTCGGAGTGGGCCTTCTCGATCTCGTCGAACAGCACCACCGAGTAGGGGCGCCGCCGCACGGCCTCGGTCAGCTGTCCGCCCTCTTCGTAGCCGATGTAGCCGGGCGGCGCGCCGACCAGGCGCGAGACGGAGTGTTTCTCCATGTACTCGGACATGTCGATGCGGATCATCGCGTCCTGGGAGTCGAACATGAACTCGGCCAGCGCGCGGGCGAGCTCGGTCTTGCCGACCCCCGTGGGGCCGAGGAACAGGAACGAGCCGATCGGGCGATCGGGATCCTGCAGGCCCGCGCGCGAGCGCCGCAGGGCGGTCGCGACGGCCTCGATCGCCTCGTCCTGGCCGACGACGCGTTCGTGCAGGCGGTCCTCCATGTGGATCAGCTTCTCGGTTTCGCCCTCGAGCAGCCGGCTCACGGGGATGCCCGTCCAGCGCGCCACGACCTCGGCGACGTCGTCGGCGTCGACCTCCTCCTTGAGGAACACCGGAGCGCCGCCCTCGGCGCGCTCGCGCTCTTCGGATTCGAGCTCGGCCAGCCGCTTCTCCAGTTCGGGGATCTCGCCGTAGCGCAGCTCGGCCGCGCGCTGCAGGTCGGCTTCGCGCTCGGCGCGCTCGGCCTCCGTGCGCGCCTCCTCGAGGCGCGCCTTGAGCTCGCCGACGCCCTGGATCGCCTGCTTCTCACTCTGCCACTGCGCCTTCATGGCAGCCGACTGCTCGCGCAGCTCGGCCAGCTCCCGCTCGATCGCCGCGCGCCGCTCGGCGGAGGCCTCGTCGGTCTCCTTGCTGAGCGAGGTCAGCTCGATCTCGAGCTGCATCACCCGCCGGTCGACCTCGTCGATCTCCGTCGGCAGCGAGTCGATCTCGATGCGCAGCCGCGAGGCCGCCTCGTCGATCAGGTCGATCGCCTTGTCGGGCAGGAAGCGATCGGCGATATAGCGGTCCGACAGCGTGGCGGCGGCTATCAGCGCGCTGTCCTGGATGCGCACGCCGTGATGCACCTCATAGCGCTCCTTCAGCCCGCGCAGGATCGCGATCGTGTCCTCGACGCTGGGCTCGCCCACCA
>Ga0209040_10002039_pt1 | contig 15959 bp, 15 predicted proteins | sample BogFormECP12_OM3_FD_188240 | JGI IMG/M metagenome (GOLD analysis project Ga0209040, IMG submission 188240) | Bog forest soil microbial communities from Calvert Island, British Columbia, Canada - ECP12_OM3 (SPAdes) (version 2) | ecosystem: Environmental > Aquatic > Freshwater > Wetlands > Bog ...
ACTGCGATCTCCTTGCCCGCCACGAATCACCTCCATCGCCGCATCGCGGCGACAGAGATTCAGAAAAACATCACAGATTCAATGACGCTGGCGACTAGGATCACGCTCGAATCCATAAGCACGGTCGGTGACGAGGGTGGGCGCTTTCAGAAGCGGATTGACGGCGGAGAACGCGTCCAAGTGGCGGAAGAGCGAGATCGGCTGGTGCAGAAACGGGATTTTCGCGACGATGAGCGCGACCGCGACGCGCCTCACATATGGCGAATCGAGCATGCCAATGAGCTCCATTACGTCCTCGCCGGTCTTTTGTCGCCATGCCTCTCCGCCGCACTCCGCGGCCTTCCCCGAGTCGCCAACCGGACGACATGGCCCCCGCGGCCCAATGACATGCCTTCCAGATCTGGCAGGTAGCGGGCGGCGAGCGATCCGCCATCGTGGTCCTCGACCTCGATGTAGCCGAGCGCCTGCGCCCGCGTATGGAGAGCCTCCGTGTCCAGGGCGCACCGGAACGGCTCGCCGAGCTCGGTCACGCGCCGGGCGAGCTCTTCAAGGGCGGCGCGAGCGGCTGCGTCAGGAATGGATTCGACGGGATTGGGGTAGTCGAACACGATCTCGACGCCGGCGGGGAAGCGAGCAAGCTCGGACAGCGTGCCGAACACCGCATCTTCCGCCAGATATGGCGTGACGCCGAGCCACATGATGAAGCTTCTGCGATCGGGGTTGAAGCCGGCCCCGATAAGCGCCGGCGCCATCGCGCCGTTCTCAAAGTCGTGGGCGATGTAGGCGACATGCGCCGGTTCGGAGACCCCAGCCTCCTCCAGCCGACGGCGCTTGTCCCGCTGGGACACGGGGTGGTCAAGCTCGAAGACCCGGAGCCCCTGAAGCGCATTCAAGCGGTAGGCGAAAGTGTCGAGGCCTGCGCCGAGAACGATGATCTGCCGCACACCCTCATGGATCGTGCGTGAGGCGCAGTCCTCAGCGAATCGGCTGCGCACCGCGATGAAGAGTCTGAGCCGCCGTCCCTCAAGTCGCTCTGTGATGCGCGCGATCAGGGGTTCGGCGTCCGCACCCAAAATGGCGAGCGCCAGCGGATCGGAAAAAATCCGTCCGCCCTCCAGAGTCTGATGCGCGGCTCGGTGCGCGGCGGCGCCGAGGGCTGTGCGGCTGGCGACGGTAGGTTCCATGGCGTGCACCCTAGCGCGCCGGTAAGATGTGAGAAAGGAAGTTGTCGGCCGCTCACGAGTCCTCCGCGAAACGCTCCGCACCGAGGGGAACGGACTGCGGGTGATAGAGAACGCGGATTCGTGTCATATGGACGCATGCCCGAAGCGAAGATGGAGCCGGCGCGAAAGCGCCGCTATTATGGGTTGTAAGAGGAGGCCCCGAATTTCCGAGTGGATGCCCATTTGGGTTTCGGGAAACGGGAGACTGTGAAATGTGCGGCGTTTGCGGATGCGGCGAGGCCGAGGTCATTGTTGATGAGCGCGGCTCGCAAGCCCCCCACGTCCATGTTCACGACCATCACGATCATGACCATCATGACCATCATGACCATCATCATGGCCATGAGCCGCACGCTCACGACGCACTCGATCGCCTGCATGGCGAAGGTGACGCGGGGCTCGCGCCCGCAAACGCGCCGAACCCGGAGCGCATGGTCAAAATAGAGCGCGACATTCTCGCCAAGAACGACGCCTTCGCGCGCGACAATCGCCGCGCGTTCTCGTCGCGCCGGCTATTCGCGGTCAATGTCGTCTCAAGCCCCGGCTCGGGAAAGACGACGCTTCTCGTGAAAACGATCGAGGCGCTGAAAGATCGGATGGCGGTCGCCGTCATCGAGGGCGATCAGCAGACCTCGAACGACGCCGACCGCGTTCGCGCGACCGGCGCGCCTGCGATCCAGATCAACACTGGCAAGGGGTGTCATCTCGACGCGCATATGGTCGGGCACGCGCTGGAGACGCTGGCGCCCGAGCCCGGCGCGGCGCTCTTCATTGAAAACGTCGGCAATCTCGTGTGCCCCGCCGCTTTCGACCTCGGCGAGGCCAGGCGGGTCGTCGTGTTCTCGGCGACCGAGGGCGAGGACAAGCCCCTCAAATATCCCGACATGTTCGCGAGCGCCGACCTGATGCTCCTAAACAAGGCCGATCTTCTGCCGCATCTCGACTTCGACGTAGGGCGATGTCTCGCCAACGCGTTGCGGATCAATCCTAGCCTCCAGACGCTCGTCGTCTCGGCGAAGACGGGTGAGGGCGTTCCGGCCTTCGCCGCCTGGATCGAAGCTTCGGCCGCGCGCCACGCGGCGGCCGTCGCGAAAGGCTGAGGATGGAAGCGGTCGCCCAGGCGGAACGCAAGGAAAGGCGCCTTCGCCTGCGGGTGCGCGGAGCCGTGCAGGGCGTCGGCTTCCGCCCATTCGCCTATGCGCTGGCCTCCCGCCTCTCGCTCCGCGGCTTTGTTCGCAATGACGCCGAAGGCGTGCTGATCGAGGTCGAGGGGAAACGCGCCGAAGATTTTGTCAGCGAGCTCGAGCGGGAGGCGCCGCCCCTCGCCCGCATCGATTCAGTCGAGATCGCCGACATCGCGAGGAAGCACGACGACGCCTTCGTCATCGACGTGACGCGCGCAGGCCGATCCGCCACCCGGATCGGCGCGGACGCCGCGATCTGCGAGGCCTGCCTCGAGGAGCTCTTCGACCCTGCGAGCCGCTTCTTCAACTATCCGCTCATCAACTGCACGCATTGCGGGCCGCGCTACACGCTGACGCGCGCGCTTCCCTATGACCGCGCCCAGACCTCGATGGCGCGCTTTCCGATGTGCGCCGCCTGCGCGCGCGACTATTCCGACCCCGCCAATCGACGCTTCCACGCCGAGCCGATCGCCTGTCCCAGGTGCGGGCCGAAGCTCAATGTCGCAATCTCCGACATGGCGGAGCTTCTGCGCGCCGGCGGGATTGCCGCCGTGAAAGGCCTCGGCGGCTTCCATCTCATCTGCGACGCGCGCAATGAGGCGGCCGTCTCGCGGCTGCGCGCGCGGAAGGCGCGGGATGCGAAGCCGTTTGCGGTCATGGTGGTCAATCTTGCGAGCGCCGAGCGCCTGGCGGACATCGGCCCCGCCGAGCGGGCGTTGCTTTTGGATCGCGCCCGGCCGATCGTGCTCGCGCGCGGGCGGGGCGGGCTGGCCTCGAGCGTCGCGCCGAACCTGCGTGACGTTGGGCTCATGCTGCCCTACACGCCGCTGCACTGGCTCATTTGCCATGCGCTCGACGGGTCGCCGGACTTTCGGACGTGGCGAGATGCGCCGTCCAATCTCGCGCTTGTGGCGACGAGCGCCAACCTCGGCGGCGAGCCGTTGGTGGCGTCCGACAAGGACGCGCGAAAGCGGCTTGCCGGCGTCGCGGACATGATCGTGACCCACGACCGCGAGATCGTGGTCAGGGCGGACGATTCGGTGATGCGCGTTCTCGACGGGGCGCCTGTCTATTTGCGGCGGGCGCGCGGCTTCGTGCCTGACCCGATCGACCTCGGCGCGGACGGACCGAGCGTCATCGCCGCCGGGGCGGACCTGAAGAACACGGTCGTGGTCACGCGCGGACGAGAGGCGTTCGTCTCGCAGCATATCGGCGACCTCGACGACCGCGAAACGATCCGCTTCCGCGACGAGACGATCCGTCACCTCACGTCGATTCTGGCGGTGAAGCCGGAATTGGCGGTTTGCGACCTGCATCCCGACTTCGCCTCCACGCGCTCCGCTGAGGCGTCCGGTCTGCCGCTTATCGCCGTGCAGCACCATGTCGCGCATGTCGCCGCGGTGGCTGCGGAGAAAAGCTGGAGCGGACCTGTGCTTGGGGTGGCTCTCGACGGGCATGGCTACGGCGCCGACGGCGCGCCATGGGGCGGCGAACTGATCGTCCTCGACGGCGCGAACTGGAAGCGCATCGGCCGCTTTGAGCCGCTGGCACTGCCCGGCGGGGACAAATCGGCGCGCGAGCCCTGGCGCATGGGAGTCGCCATGCTGCATCGCCTTGGGCGAAGCGAGGAAGCCGCCCGCCGGTTTCCGACCGTCCCGGATGCGCAGCGACTGGCCGGGGCGCTTGCGCGCGGCGCCCGCTTCCCCATGACGACGAGCGCCGGTCGCCTTTTTGACGCGGCGGCGGCGCTGGCGGGCGTTTGCCTCATCCAGCACTACGAGGGTCAGGCCGCGATGGAAATGGAGGCGCTGGTCGAGACGCCAAAAGTCGTTGCGGGCGGTTGGCGCATCGTGGACGGCCGCCTCGATTTCGCCCCGGCGATGGAGATAATGCTTCGCGACCAGCTTCACGGTCGTGACGCGGCGGAGGCGTTTCATGGAACGCTCGTTGTGGCTCTCGCCGTATGGATTGCCGACGCGGCCTCGGAGCATGGTCTTATTCGCGTTGCGCTTGGCGGCGGTTGCATGATGAACCGCGTGCTTGCCGAGGGCCTGATGAACGGCTTAAGGGCGCGCGGCCTCGACCCGGCGCTGCCGCGTCAGCTGCCCGCCAACGACGGCGGAATTGCTTTCGGCCAGGCCGCCTTCGCCTACGCCAAGGCGAGCGCCGGAATGAATGTGATGGAGGAGTAACATGTGCTTGGCGATTCCAGTGGAGGTGCGCGAAATCCTGCCCGACGACATGGCCAAAGTCAGCCTGGACGGCGTCATCAAGACCGTCTCCACAGCGCTTGTCGACGACGTGCAGGTCGGCGACTATGTCGTGCTGCACGTCGGTTACGCGCTCGCCAAGATCGACGCCGATGAGGCGCGCAACACGCTTGAGCTTTTGAAGGCCGTGGGAGCGGCCGCGTGAGAGGGCGCTTCAGGTGAAACATGTGGACGAGTATCGCGACGGCGCGCTTGGGCGTTCGATCGCCGATCAGATCGCTCGCGAAGCGCGGCCGGAGCGGGTCTATGATTTTATGGAGTTCTGCGGCGGGCACACGCATGCGATCTCGAGAAACGGGATCGAAGACCTCCTGCCCGCCAACGTGCGGATGATTCACGGCCCTGGCTGCCCGGTCTGCGTCCTGCCGGTCGGACGGATCGACGACGCGATCAAGCTCGCCTGCCGGCCGGAGGTCACGCTGCTCACCTACGGCGACGTCATGCGCGTTCCCGGCACTCGCGGTCTCAGCCTGATGAAGGCCAAGGCGAGCGGCGCCGACGTGCGCATGGTCTACTCGACGCTGGACGCGCTGCGAATCGCGGAGAAGGAGCCCGACCGCAAGGTGGTGTTCTTTGCCGTCGGCTTCGAGACGACGACGCCGCCGACCGCGATGGCCATTCTGGAGGCCGAGAGGAAAGGTCTGTCGAACTTCTTCGTCTTCTGCAATCACGTCCTCACGCCGGCCGCGATCCAGAACATTCTGGAGAGCCCCGACGTGCGTAAGCTCGACGCGATCAAGATCGACGGCTTCATCGGGCCGGCTCATGTCTCCACTGTGATCGGCACGCGGCCCTACGAGTTCTTCGCCGAGGAATTTCAGAAGCCGGTCGTCGTCGCCGGGTTCGAACCGCTCGACGTCATGCAGGCGATCCTCATGCTGGTCAGGCAGGTCAACGAGGGCCGGGGCGAGGTCGAGAACCAATATGTCCGCGCGGTCACCGCCGACGGCAATCTGAAAGCGCAGAATTGCGTCGCGCGGGTTTTCGAGCTGCGCGATACTTTCGAGTGGCGCGGCCTCGGCGCCGTTCCGTACAGCGCGTTGCGGCTGCGGACGCAATATGCGCGCTTCGACGCCGAGCGGGTCTTCGCGGTCGTGACAGTCCCGGCCGCGGACAATCCCGCCTGCGAGTGCGGCGCCATTTTGCGCGGGGTCAAGAAGCCGACGGACTGCAAGCTGTTCGGAACGGCTTGCACGCCCGAGACGCCGATGGGTTCCTGCATGGTCTCGTCGGAAGGCGCGTGCGCCGCCCATTGGAGCTATGGCCGCTTCCGCGACCGTTCGCCGTGCGCCGTCGAACGTCAGGCCGCCGAGTGAACCTCAGTCGATGAGAATCCTGCTGCTCTGTCATTCGTTCAACAGCCTGACGCAGAGACTTTATGTCGAATTGCGTGAGCGCGGTCACTGCGTTTCGGTCGAGTTCGACGTCAGCGACGCAAACACCCGCGAAGCAGTCGATCTGTTCCAGCCCGACCTTGTCATCGCCCCTTTTCTCAAGCGGGCGATTCCCCCGGACGTGCTGGCGCGCGCGCTTTGCCTCGTGGTACATCCCGGCCCGCGCGGCGACCGCGGCCCTTCGGCGCTCGACTGGGCCATCCTCGAGGGATGGCGGCGCTGGGGCGTCACGCTGATCGAGGCGACGAACGAGTTGGACGGCGGCCCGATATGGGCGTGGCGCGAATTCGACTTGCGGGCCGCGACGAAATCGAGCCTTTATCGGCGCGAGGTCACCCGCGCAGCGCTCGCCTGCCTCGAAGAGGCGCTCGTCATGGTCCAGCGTGGCGAGCGCCCCGAGGCCAGCACGGCGGCGCCGGCGCCCCTTAGGGGTCCATGCCGGCGGGGCGATCGCCGCGTGGATTTCGCATCCGACTCCGTTGCGGCCGTGCTGCGCAAGATCGGCTCCGCCGACGGCGCGCCAGGCGCGCCGGTCCTTCTGTTCGGGCGCGAGACGCTCGTCTTCGACGCCCATGAAGCGCGGGGCCTCGCTGGTTCGCCGGGCGCGGCGCTGGCGCGCTCGGGACCAGCCGTCGCAGTCGCGGCGCGCGACGGCGCCGTCTGGATCGGGCACGTGCGGGACCCGGCCCCCCGCGCGGTCAAGCTGCCCGCGAGCGTGGTGTTCGCCGCTGACGTCGCGGCTCTTCCGGAGCGGGATGGTTATCCGACGATCAGCTGCGAACTGGACGGCGCCGTCGCCTATCTGCATTTTCCTTTCTATAACGGCGCCATGGCGACGGCCGATTGCCGCGCCTTGACCGAGGCGACCGCCGAGGCACGGCGCAAAGCGGCACGCGTCCTCGTCCTGATGGGCGGGCCAGACTATTGGTCGAACGGCCTGCATCTCGGCCGAATTGAGACCGCTTCGAGTCCGGCCGACGAATCCTGGGACAACATCAATGCCATGAACGACTGCGTGAAGGCGCTGATCGAGGCCGACGATCTCGTGGTCGTGGCGGCGATGCGCGGCAACGCGGGCGCCGGCGGCGTCTTTCTCGCTCTCGCCGCCGATGAAGTGTGGATGCGCGACGGGGTCGTCCTCAACCCGCATTACAAGGATATGGGCAATCTCTACGGGTCCGAGTATTGGACCTACCTACTGCCCCGGCGCGTCGGTGAGGAGCGCGCAAGATCTTTGGCCGCGGCGCGGCTGCCGGTGGGCGCGGCCGAGGCGGCGCGCCTCGGCCTCGTCGACCGTATCCTCCCCGAAGAGGAATGCGAAGCCGACCGCCAATTGCGCCAGGCCGCGGCGGATATCGCCGAGGCGGCCAATTATCCGGCGCGGTTGAAGGAAAAGAAGGCGCGCCGCGCGCGCGACGAGGCTTGTCGCCCGCTCGCCTCCTATCGCGAGGCTGAGCTCGAGAACATGCGCCGCAATTTCTGGGGCTTCGATCCGAGCTATCACATCGCCCGCCACAACTTCATTCACAGGATTCCGAAATCGCGCACGCCCGTCACGCTGGCGCCGCATCGCGCGCTTCCGAAGCGCAAGAAGTCCCTGGAAACAGTATGAGCCTTCTCAAGCCGGTTCGTCGCAGGCTCGACTTCAAGAACGGCCGGGTCGACTTGTCGCACGGGTCTGGCGGCCGCGCGATGGGCCAGCTCATCGAGGACGTCTTTCTCGCCGCTTTCGACAACGACTGGCTGCGCGCCGGCAACGACCAGTCCGCCTTCGACGTCCTGGCGGGCCGCATGGTGATGACGACCGACGCTTATGTCGTGTCGCCGATCTTCTTCCCCGGCGGGGACATCGGTTCGCTCGCCTTCAACGGCACCATCAACGACATCGCGATGGCTGGCGCGCGGCCGCTTTATCTTTCGGCGAGCTTCGTCATCGAGGAAGGGTTTCCGCTCGCCGACCTCAAGCGCATCGCCACAAGCATGGGCGAGGCGGCGCGCCTTGCGGGCGCGCCCATCATTACCGGCGACACCAAAGTCGTCGAGCGCGGCAAGGCGGATAAGGTCTTCGTCGCGACCACCGGCGTCGGCGTCGCGCCCGCCGGCCTCAATTTGTCGAGCGACGCGGCGCGCCCAGGCGACGTCGTCATCCTCTCTGGCACGATCGGCGATCACGGCGTCGCAGTCATGTCGAAGCGCGAGAATCTCGAATTTGAGACCGAGATCCGCTCCGACAGCGCCGCGTTGCACAGCCTCGTGGCCGAAATGGTGGCCGCGGCGGGCCCGAGCTTGCGCGTCATGCGCGACCCGACCCGGGGCGGGATCGCGGCGACCCTGAACGAGCTCGCGCATCGGTCAAAAGTGGGTTTCTCGATCGAGGAGGAGGCCATTCCCGTGCGCGCGGAAGTCGCCGCCGCCTGCGAGTTTCTCGGCCTCGACCCCCTCAACGTCGCCAACGAAGGCAAGCTCATAGCGATCGCCGCGCCCGAGGGCGCGGAGGCGCTGCTCGCCACGATCCGCGCTCACCCGCTCGGCGCCGATGCGGCGATCATCGGCCGCGCCGTCGAAGACGACAATTGCTTTGTCGAGATGCGCACCGCCTTCGGCGGCGGCCGCATCGTCGACTGGCTCGCCGGAGAACAGCTTCCCAGGATTTGCTGAGGCCGGTGGAAAGCGCTTCGCTATATCAAGCTCGAGGCGCTACTTCTTCTCGTTGGCCGGCGCCTCCGGCTTCTCCGCGTTGTCCAAATCGCCTGGCTTCTCGCCGCCTTGCGCTTCTCCTTCCGCCGGCGCCGCGCCCGCCGGAGACGCGCTCGACATGATGCGCCCGTAGTCGCCTTCGTACTTCGCGGTCGCCAGCGCTGCGTTGTACGTGTCCTGCGCCGTCTTTTTGGCGATTTCGTTGGCCAGCGCGCGCTTCGCAAACTGGTTGGCCTCCTCGCCGGTCAGCGGTTTGTCGTCGACCGAGAGGATCTTGAAGAAGCTGCCGCCGTTCCTGGAGCGAATAAAGAAAATGTCGTCGTTCTTCCGTTTTTGCAGCGCCGCCAACATTTCCGGAGGCAGGGTCGCGGCGTCCAACGCGCTCGTTCCTCGGTTAAACTTGACCCCGAGGTCGTTCAGCTTGGCTTCGACCTGATCGAGACTCTTGAAATCCTTGGTCGCCGTCGCCAGTGACTGCATGTCCCGCTGCGGCGCTATCGAGATTTGCTCGATCTGAAAGATCTGGCGCTTGGCGAACTGATCCGGATGCGCCTGGATGTAAGCGTCGACCTCGTTCTTCGACAGAGCGCTGACCTTCGCCCCAAGATCGCGCTGCACGGAGGCGCCGGCGAGAATCTGCTCGCGCGCTCGCAAGAGGTCGAGATGGACGGTGGGTTCGCGGTCCAGCTTGGCGGCGAGAGCCTGCTGAACGAGATACTTCCGCTCGATGATCCGGCCCAACATGGCTTTAGCGATCTGGTCGGTCCGCTTGTCGGGAGGCACCTTCGCCAGGCGAAGCTCGTTGTCGACTTCCTGCTGGGTGATGTCATCCGGGCCGACATGCGCGATCACTTGGCCGACGACGGTTGCGGTCTCCTGCCTCTTGCCGCATCCAGCAAGCGCGACCGAAGCTCCGAGAGCCAGGGCGGCGGCCACAAGACGCCAGCGGCTAGTGGGAGACCCTGAAATATCCGGCATGCCATTCTCCTCGGTTGTTCGAGCTAGAAGTATTTCCCGACGCCCGCCCGATGAGAAGCTCGTCCCGCCTTCGGCCGAAGACAGTCCACGGTCAGTTCCGGTTCGCCATTGTTCTTGGCGCAATCCACTTCCCCGAGAGGGGCGGCTGGAGCGACAAAGGGACACGGAAGCTGGGGCGCCGACGCTATAAAGCGTTCCCGACGATTTTGCTAACGCTAGATTTTTTGCACAAGAACGGCACGTTAATATGACGCTTGGTTAGTTAGGGACGGCCAAAGCCGGGATGAGCAGAGCAAGCGACGCGAGCCACGTGCTCATTTGCACTGGCCCCATCTCCGAGGTTCCTTTTCAATACTGGACCGTCAGCCGCTCTGTTGGCGCGAAAAGTCAATCGCGTTCGAGCAGAAGTCTTGGAAGAGCGGCTGCGATGGCCGCCACAGCAGGCATATCGCCGACCGTCGCCGTCGTCGACCAGACGCGCAACGTGGCCTGATTGCAGAGGTCGCATCGGCGCAGACGCCGAGGAGATGCGCCATCGAGGGCCGCGAGGCTCGGCAAATCCGCCGCCAAGGGCCGAGTTTCAGCGTTGATATTTCCGGCGGTTCTTGCGGCCGAGATCACTCTACAAATTCATGGACCCGCCGACAGGAGCTGCCTCGGAACTGGTCACCCGTCCTCCTTCCTGTCGCTGTCGGTCTCGTCCGTTTCAGACGTTCTTAGAACACGATACCGATTTCCCTTTGGCGACTCCACCGACAGTTCCGCCAACACCGAAGACGGAGGGGGAAGCCCCCGGCGCCGATTGGCCTTTGACTTGCCACCCTTCGCGGCGCTCGACCGCCGCTTTTCCTCTCCGCTCATGCGTTTGGCCCTGGCTCGAATTGGATGCTTGCGACGGGGTGAATTTCCCAGATGACCGGCATATGGGGGTGCAAGGTCGGCGGGCCAGGGCTGCGCCCATGGGCGTGACTGATGTCGAAGAACGGCGACCCCTCGACAAGTATCGGAATTGGGGGATCGTAGAAATCGTAGCTGGCGCCCGGCGTCTGGTCGCCGAAGAAGCCCTGGAAGGAGTCCCGGGCCGACTTCAGCTTCGCGAAGCTCGCGTCGTCCGGCGGCGGAAGCCCCGAGACTTCCATTGTCATATAAACCTCTTCCCCCGCCTGGAGGCTGTCTCCCACGATCAAGTGAAAGTCGTTGTCATTCTCCCGGCTTGCGGCGTAAAGGAAGGCCGACAACCGTACGTTCCGTTGCTCCTCCGCCACGCGTTCTGAGCTCGAGCCGTCTGAAATCCCCGGATGGTGATGCGTCATGGCGGTCTGCGACGGCAAAGTCGCAATGACCGCAGCCACGGACTCGAAATCCTGCGCCGGCGTGTCCGCGATCGACAACTTTGCCGCTTTGCGCGCCGTTCCCTCGAAATTGTCGCCGGTCGAACGGGTCAAGGCCGCGGCGCCCGTCGATTGGATCCTCCGGACCTGCTGAGCCGTCAAAGCCTCGTCTTTCGCGTCGACCTCGTTGGTCCGTATGATCTTGTAGCGGCCGACGGCCGGCGCGGCTTCGTGAGGCGCAACTTGCGCGCGCGCTTGCCGATCTGAACCGAGTTCCACTGTCGCCAATACCGACGTGGCCGGCGGTAATCTTAAGGGCGCCATCGTCCGCTCCCCTGAGAGACAATCAAAATTCGCTACCGTTAGCGGAAGGTCAGAGCCCGACCTTGCCAGACTTCTTACGTCGCAGCAGGGAATAGATGAGCGCAGCGGAGGCGGCCAAAGTCGCGACCAATATCGCCTCCGTCGTCCCGGTCCCGCCATCCGGCGAAACGCCGAAAATTCGCTCGATGAAATCCATTTCGCCTCCCGCCTCAGAAAACAAGAGCGCAAGCCGATCAAATCACACTCTGACAAAAACACAAGCCGAACTTCAACCCGAAACCGCCGCCGTAGGAAAGCGGAACGGAATCAGACGGAGTGTAACTGAGGGACAAGGAAATTCGCCATGCGTAACCGCGTTCAATCAATCAAGCTATAAGCCGGCAGCGTCAAAAACTCTTCGAACTCGTCGGCGAGCGACATGTCGGAGAAAAGCTTGATCGCATCGGGGAAGCGTCCGCCCTTGAAGGCGGCGGCGCCGACCTCGCCTTTGACCCGCTCCATCTCGCCGGCGAGCGCGTTCTTGAACATCTCCGGCGTCACTTCGCGTCCGTCGTCGAGCTTCGCCTTGAGATGGATCCACTGCCAGACCTGGGCGCGCGAGATTTCCGCCGTCGCCGCGTCCTCCATGAGGTTATAGATCGGCACCGCCCCTCGCCCGCGTAGCCACGCCTCGATATATTGCACGCCGACGCGGATGTTGAGGCGCAGCCCCTCCTCGGTGCGCTTGCCCCTGTGGAGCTCAACCAGATCGGCAGCCGTCACCTGGACGTCTTCGCGTTTCACCGAGAGCTGGTTCGGCTGCGGCATCAGCCGGTCGAAGACCTCCGTCGCGACCGGAACTAGGTCTGGGTGCGCGACCCAGGTCCCGTCGTGGCCGTTGCGCGCTTCGCGCTCCTTGTCGGCGCACACCTTGGCGAAGGCCCCTTCGTTGGCGCTCGCATCGCCCTTGACCGGAATCTGCGCGGCCATCCCGCCCATCGCGAAGGCGCCGCGGCGATGGCAGGTCTTGATGAGCTGGAGCGAGTAGGCGTTGAGGAACGCCCGGTCCATGGTCATTTCCGAGCGGTCCGGCGTCAAATAGGCCGGGTTCTTGCCGAGCCGCTTGATGAAGGAGAAGATGTAGTCCCAGCGGCCACAGTTGAGGCCGACGATGTGGTCGCGCAGCTCGTAGAGGATCTCGTCCATCTCGAACGCGGCCGGCAGCGTCTCAATGAGCACCGTCGCCTTGAATGAGCCGTGCGGGACGCCGAGGACCGCTTCCGCATGGGAGAAAACGTCGTTCCAGAGCCGCGCCTCGAGGTGGCTTTCGAGCTTCGGCAGATAGAAGAGGGGCGTCGCGCCCTGCGCCATCTGGGTTTTGGCGCACTGGAAGACGTAGAGGCCGAAGTCGAACAGCGCGCCCGATATCTCCTGGCCGTCGACTTTCACATGCCGCTCGGGCAGATGCCAGCCGCGCGGGCGGATCATGAGAACCGCGGGGTTGGGTTTTAGCGCGTATTCTTTGCCAGTCGCCGGGTCGGCGAAGTTGATCTTGCCTTCCCACCGGTCCTTCAGGTTTGCCTGCCCCTCGATCATGTTGGCGAACATCGGCGAGGACGCGTCCTCAAAATCCGCCATGAACACCTTCGCGCCAGAGTTCAGCGCGTTGACGATCATCTTCCGGTCTACCGGGCCGGTAATCTCGACCCGGCGGTCGAGAAGGTCGGGCGGGATCGGAGCGACCTTCCAGTCGCCGTCGCGAACGAACTTCGTCTCGGTGAGGAAATGCGGCAATTGTCCGGCGGCGAACAGCTTCTGGCGCTCCATGCGGCGCGCCAGAAGGTCGAGACGGCGCGCGTCGAAGCGCCGATGGAGGTCGGCCACGAAGGCCAACGCCTCGGAGGTCAGAATCTCCGCCTGCCGAGCAATCGGTTTTGCATCGACATGAACGCCTGCGACGGCGGAATGCACGGTCATTGGCGGCCCTCCCTTTTGCGCGGCCCCGCCTTGGTAGACGGTTTTGCCGCGCTTGGGGAGGCCCCAGGCTCATGCTTTCATGCCGCAAGTTCGGTCCGACGCGGGCGCACCTTGACCCGCGCCACCCGTCGCCGCTCAAGCAGCGAAGACGGGTCGGCGTCGAGCGGCAGGGCGCTGACGTCGGACAGGTCCTGTCGGCTGAGGCCGATGTCGCGCAGCTGGTGATCCGACATGGCGGCGAGCTCATTCATGGTTTTGCGGGCCGCGCTCACCCGGGCTGGCCACTCAAGCAGCCTGCGCAAAGTGGCCGTTCCTCGGGAAGCTCGGCGAGAAAAGGAAGCGAACATGGCGTTGTCTCCGCTTTGGACGCGACGGCCCGTTCGGCGCTAAGGAGGCGTCGTCGGAGTCCGTCTCGATTTCGGAACGCCCCCGATATAGTGCGCGGCGATTGATCGGTCCAACGAATGTTTATATAGTATTCGATAACGAATTCGAATAGGTCACGGCCATGCTCGACACCGACCAGCTGCGCTCGTTCCTCGCCATCGTCGATACGGGATCGTTCACCAAGGCCGCCGAGCGCGTGCACAAGACCCAGTCCGCGGTCTCTATGCATATTCGCAGGCTCGAGGAGCAGCTCGGCTGCGCCCTCTTCGTGAAACAGGGCCGAGGCGCGAAGCTGACGGCAGAGGGTGAGAGCCTCGTCGATTTCGCGCGGCGCATCATCCAGGTCGAGGCCGGCGCTTTGGCGGCATTGTCGCGCAAGGGCCTGCGCGGCGCGGCGCGGCTCGGCATCCCGGACGATTACGCAGAGGCGTTCCTCGCCGAAATCCTGAGCCGGTTCAATCGCAGGCATCCGTTCGTGGAAGTGTCGGTCGTCTGCGAAGACTCGCAGGGGCTAGCGGCGCAGGTTGCCGCCGGCGCTCTGGAATTGGCGCTCGTCACCCATTACCCAGGTCTCGCCGGGTTCGAACTCCTGCGCGAGGAGCCGCTGGTGTGGGTCGCCTCGGAGCGGTTTCGCATCGAGGACGGGGCGCCGATACCGCTCGCGCTCGGCAGCGCCACCTGCCTTTGGCGCCGCGCCACTGACGAAGCGCTCGCCGCGGCGCGCTGCCCGTCGCGCGGGCTCTTCTTTTCGAAGAACTACAGCGCCATTGGCGCGCTCGTGCGGGCAGGGCTGGCGGCGACGACGCTGCCGGCCTCCATGGTCGGACCGGGGCTTCGCGTCCTCGAAAACCTCCCCGAGTTGCCGCTGACGCGCATGGGCCTCATCCATGCGCATGGTCGCCAGACGGAGGAGGTCAAGGCGCTCGCCGAGGCGATCCGCATGACGATCGGCGCGGAGGCGCGCCGCGCCGCGTGAAGCGCCGAGGTGCAAGCCAAGGTCTGCAAGCAAATTGTTAAGGTTGAGTCTGCGTTAAGTCAGTCGTGACAGGTTGCCGCAAGTGTTGGGCGCGCCCTTCCGCGGCGCCAGTCGTGTCGAGCGCGCCGTGTCAAATGTCCCCCGCCGGGTTTGGCGATGACGCCGCGCCGCGGCCGCTTGTCGCGCGCGACTGACGGCGCTCACACGGGCCTGAACGCGAAAATCTAGGTGGCTTGTTGCCAGGACGGATGGGCGACGATACCCATTCGGCTTTTCGCCGTAACCTTGAGCGGCGGCTCAAAGGCCTGCATGAAAGACGCAACAGTTTGGCAGGCGGGGATCCTGCGCTCCGCCTGGGGCAACCCGATCCTGCTGGTCGTTTTGACCACGCTCATCTGGGCGGGGCATTCGGTCGTCGCGCGCCTTGCGGTCGGCGAAATCGGCCCGATGACGCTGACCTGCCTGCGTTGGGCCATCGCGCTCGCGCCGATCCTATTCGCGGCGCGCGCTTCTCTGCGGCGCGACTGGCCGACGTTGCGCGCGCGTTGGCCTTACCTCGCTGTGATGGGCGGCCTCGGCTACACGACGTTCAACGCGCTCTTCTACTTCGCGGCCCATTTCACAAGCGCGCTGAATCTCTCGATCATCCAGGGCGCGATGCCTGCGCTCGTGCTGATCGGCGCGCGCCTTTTCCTCGGCGTCCGGTTCACCGCCTTGCAGGCGCTCGGGGCCTTCATCACCATGCTTGGAGTCGTCGCGATCGCCGCACAGGGCGATCCGGCCAGGCTCGCCGCGTTCGAATTCAATGTCGGCGATGTGTTGATGGTCGTCGCGGTCATCCTCTATGCGGGTTACACGATTGCGCTAAGGGAGCGCCCGCCGGTCTCGGGCCTCAGCATGCTCGCCGGCATGGCGGTCGCGGCGTTCTTCACCTCCGGGCCGCTGATGGTCTGGGAGATCGCCCGCGACGGCTTCGCACGGCTGGACCTCGGGGGACTCCTGACGCTCGCCTATGTCGCGCTCGGCCCCGCGTTTCTGTCCCAACTATTCTTCATTCGCGGAGTCGAATTGATCGGACCCGGCCGGGCGGGGGTGTTCGTCAACCTCGTGCCGGTGTTTGGGGCGATCATGGCGGTCGTGCTTTTGGGCGAGCCGTTCGCGCTTCACCACGTGGTGGCGCTCATTCTCGTCGTCGGCGGCATCGCGATTGCGCAAACGGGCGCGGGGAAGGTTTTCAGC
>Ga0209040_10002040_pt1 | contig 15955 bp, 15 predicted proteins | sample BogFormECP12_OM3_FD_188240 | JGI IMG/M metagenome (GOLD analysis project Ga0209040, IMG submission 188240) | Bog forest soil microbial communities from Calvert Island, British Columbia, Canada - ECP12_OM3 (SPAdes) (version 2) | ecosystem: Environmental > Aquatic > Freshwater > Wetlands > Bog ...
CGCCGTCGCCGCCTTCCTGCTCGGAGGAGAAGCAGGTTTCATCACCGGTAGCGACCTGCTCATGGACGGCGGCACCGTCGCCGCACTTCGCGGCGGCCGGTGGGAGGCCTCACGCTTTGCCGGAGCGACCAACGCCATGGAGCACTGATATGGCCGCATGGGATGCTGATGAGCTTGCGGCGATAGCGGCCGCGTCGGAGCTCCAGATCACCCCGCGTCGCTCTGACGGAACGCTGCGCAAGCCCGTCACGATCTGGGTTGTCCGGGTGGGCGAGGAGCTCTATGTCCGCTCGGTCCGGGGCTCGAAGGGCTCCTGGTACCGCGGCTCGCGGGAGCACAACCAGGGGCGCATCGAGGCAGGCGGTGTCGAGCGGGATGTCGACTTCGTAGCGGCCGGACACGGCCTTGACGAGGAGATCGACGCCGCATACCGAGAGAAGTACGGCTACCCGTCAAGCGCAGTCGAACACATCACGAGCCTGGAGGCGCGGGAGACAACGATCAGGCTCGTCCCGACGTCGGGGGCGGACACGCCTGGTTTGTGATCGGCCCCACGCGGTCACGCACGCTGTTAGCAAACACTTTTCGAGAAGCACGAACGGAGGAACCCACGCATGAGCCCAAAGGAAAATCAAGGCCGCGTCGCGGTGATCACGGGAGCATCCTCGGGGATCGGAGAGGCAACGGCCCGCGCTCTCGCCGCGGACGGATATCGATTGGCGCTGCTGGCCCGGCGCGCCGATCGCGTCCAGAAGCTCGCCCAGGAACTCGGCGGCGGCGCCGTCGCGATCACCGCCGACGTCACCGACCGCGACTCGCTCGTCGCGGCCGCAGCGCGGGTCCGGGAGGAGCTCGGCGGCGCCGACGTTCTCATCAACAACGCCGGCGTGATGCTTCTGGCGCCGTTCTCCTCCGACCAGAAGGACGAGATTCGCCGGATGGTCGAGACCAACCTGCTCGGCGCGATGACGGCGACCGAGGTCTTCCTCGACCAGCTGAAGGACGGCGGCGGTGACCTCGTCAACCTTTCCTCGGTGGCCGGCCGCACCGCCCGCCCCGGAAATGCGGTCTACGCCGCTACCAAGTGGGGGATGGGCGGCTGGTCGGAGGCGCTGCGGCAGGAGTTGCAGCCTCAGATCCGGGTGGTGCTGATCGAGCCGGGCGCAGTGGCGACCGAGCTGACTGACCACATCACCCACCCCGGCACCAAGCAGGCGGCAGAGCAGATGTACGCGAAAGAATCCATCTCGGCCCAGGACATCGCCGAGGTCATCGCCTTCGCGCTCTCACGACCCCGCAGCGTCTCGCTGAACGAGATCCTGATCCGCCCGACCGGCCAATCGCTCTGAGTCGGCCGGGATTAACCCCCCCAGGAGGCAACCATGCAGATGACAAGGAACACCATCGAGACCACGATCGGCCCGAGCGACTGGTTCACAGGCGCTGTCTACGTGGACACAGTGGCCGCGCCCTTAGCGCCCAGCCGAGTGCAGGCGGCAAGCGTCCACTTCACCCCCGGCGCCCGCACCGCCTGGCACACCCATCCCAACGGCCAGACGATCTTCGTCACCGAGGGCATCGGCCGATGCCAGCGCCGCGGCGGCCCGGTCGAGACCATCCGCACCGGCGACAGGGTCTTCTTCGAGCCCGGCGAGGACCACTGGCACGGCGCCGCACCCGACCGCTTCATGACGCACATCGCGATGCTCGACGTCACAGACGATGGCGACAGCGCAACGTGGGGAGAGCACGTCACCGACGACGAATACGCCTCCGCCCCAAACACAGACGGCTGATACCCGGCCCCGGCGCACCGCGGGCACCCCCGCAACCCGACGCGAAGGAGCAGCACCATGAACACAGTGACCCTCAACAACGGACTCGAGATGCCAGCCCTCGGTCTCGGGGTCTTCCAGACACCCCCCGACGAAACCCGGGACGCCGTACGAGCCGCACTCGCCGCTGGCTACCGGCACATCGACACCGCCGCCGCCTACGGAAACGAGCGCCAGGTCGGCGAGGCCGTACACAGCTCCGATCTGGAGCGCTCAGAAGTCTTCCTGGAGACCAAGATCTGGATCAGCGACTACGGCTACGACGAGACGCTGCATGGCTTCCAGAAGAGCGCGCGCAAGCTCGGTGTCGAGCAGATCGACCTGCTCATCCTGCACCAGGCACTGCCGTCCGCGTTCGACCGGACCCTGGAGGCGTACCGAGCCCTGGAAAAGCTGCTCACTGACGGCAAGGTCCGCGCGATCGGAGTCAGCAACTTCATGGTCGAGCACCTCGCGGCGCTCCTCGAGCGCGCCAAGGTCGTGCCGGCGGTAAACCAGATCGAGCTCCACCCGTACTTTCAGCAGCCAGAGGTGCAGGCCTTCAACGTCGAACACGGCATCCTCACGCAGGCTTGGTCACCCATAGGCGGCATCACCTTCTACCGCGACGGCAGCCACGGCAGCACCCTGGACGATCCGGTAATCGGAGACATCGCCACGGCGCACAGCAAAACCCCGGCCCAAGTGATGCTGCGCTGGGGTCTGCAGCAGGGCCGCTCCGTCATACCGAAGTCAACCAAGCCCAGTCGCATCGCAGAGAACATCAACGTGTTCGACTTCGAGCTGTCCGCCGAGGAGATGGTCGCGATCGATTCCTTGGACACCGGTCAGCGCGGCGGGCCTGAGCCCGACGCGATCACGTTGGAGGCGTTCGGCCGCGCGATCCCGGAGGCCTGACAATCGTCGCCTGGCCGTGAGCGCGGTACGGGCCGCTTGACCCTTCAGTGCTCATGGCTATCGCCCGCGCCACCACCGGATCGAGATGCCGGTCACGGCGTGGGCGTGCTGCTGCCTTCGCCTGAGAGCAGTCGTCAGCACCGACAGTTCGATTGCTCCTGCAATGGACGATCAGCAGCAACGCTCCGCGGCACTCTGCTGGCTACTGCTCGTCTGAGATTGCGAGCGCGTGCGGGTTGCCGCGGGCGGTGATGCCGGCGCCTGGGATGGCGACGCGCGATTCGCGGGTGTCGTGAGCACCGCGGGCAACTGAAAGCAGGTCCGCACGCCGGCCCACCGCGAGTCCCGCAAATCGCCAAGAGGAGGGGAGGCGCATCGCCCGCTCTCGGGGCCGAGCGAGCGTCTGAACTGAGTCCTCGCTGACGCTCGCTGAGGACGAAACCCAGGCGAACCTTCGGCTTGTATCCATCCGCCTGCTTCATCCCGCCGGGGCTGTTGCACAAAGCCTTCTGCGAAAACCTGGCCGGCGCTCACTGTGACGGTCGCTGACGGGGGCAGCGGCGCCGAGGCCGGGCAGAGAGCGCCGCAGGCGAGCCATCACTCGCGGCTTTTTCGACCTGCCCTGAGAAAGGCTTCAGTGAGCCCGCCAGGGGTTTGCGCAACAGCCACCGCCGGAAGCGTAAGCTGCCCGGGGCTCACGCGCATGATCGTAGCCGCCGCCAGGCTCGCTGCTGGCGAGTTTCGTTAGTCGTTTCGCCAGACCCTCCTGGCGGCAGTCGTCAGCCGCACCCCCAACTCCCAGGACCGAGCCCGTCACTCGACGAGCTTCCCTGCGAGCTCGCCAAGGCGTCGATCGATCATGATGCAGCCCACCGAGTGTTCGGCCTCGATCAAGAAATCGCCTCTCTTGCATCGGGCAAGCCGCTGATTGCCCTCGCGGTTGCGATTCTGCTCGGCCTGCGCCACCCCCTTGATCCCGACCATCTGGCGGCGGTAGCGGCCATGGCCCGCGACTCCCGGCAACGATCTGCCCTTATCGGGCTCTGTTGGGGCATGGGCCACGCGAGCACGGTTCTCGTCCTGGGGATACCTGTCGTGCTATGGACGGCGGCGATGCCGGTTAGCGTGCACGAGGGCATCGAGGCCCTGATCGGCGTGGTGATCTTCGCGCTGGGGCTGCGCCTGTTGATCCGACACGGGCGCGGTGAGCTACACGCGCACCCACACGACCCTCCTCGCTCGCTGCGCGAGGCGTATGCGGTCGGAGTCGTCCACGGGGCGGGCGGCAGCGCCGCAATTGGCCTGCTCATCCTCGCGGCGATACCGGCCAAGGGGGTGGCATTGGGGGGGCTGCTGGTGTTCGCGCTCAGCACCGCACTGGCGATGAGTGCCGTGGCTGCCGGGCTGGGTCGTGGGCTGCGCGCTCTTCCCGCCGCGCCCATCGGGGTGCTCGTCTGCGCCTTCGGGCTCTGGTATCTCGCAGCCGCAGCCGCAGAAGCGCCCTATCCCTTCTGAGAAGCGAGGCTCAGTTCGCTAGCCGCTTCGCAAATCGCTTCTAGTAGGCCAACTCTATGGATCGAGGCCGTCCCTCGCAGGCTCGCCCCGTGCGCTCTCGTCGTGTTTGAGCGGTCCACCCTCCGGTGAGGGATACTCGGAGCACGATGCCCGAGGAGTCCACGACCCCCGACCTGGTTGAGCTTGTGGGCAGGGCGTTTGAGGCTGCGAATCGCCGTGATCTCGACGCCGTGGCCAGCAGCTTCGCCGAAGATGCGACCTTCGACGGCAGGGCGTTGGGGGACCACTTCGAGGGGCGGGCGGCCATTCGCAGCTTCCTTGAGGACGGCGCTCACGCTCGCAACGGACGAAACCCAGGCGCACCTTCGGCTTGTATCCATCCGCCTGCTTCCCGCCGGAACCGTAAGCTGCCCGGGGCTCACGCGCATGATCGTAGCCGCCGCCACGCTCGCTGCTGGCGAGTTTCGCTAGTCGTTTCGCCAGACCCTCCTGGCGGCAGTCGCCAGCCGCACCCCAAACTCCCAGATCCGAGGCTGTCCCAGATCCGAGGCTGTCCCTCAAGGGCCGGCGGCCCCCTCCGGGGACACTCCCGGCGGCTCCACGAGACGCGAGCCAGACGAAGCGACTATCGTCCTGCGCCCTGAAATAGACTCGGACTTGGGTCCTCGCCGCCCCCCCTGGCGAGGTCCCTGGCGGACGGGACCGCCCCTTGCCGCGCCCCCTTATCGCCTTGGGCGCTTACGTGCTCGGGGCGGTCCCAATCAAAACCACGCGGTACGCCCCCCCTTCTGCCCTCCTTGGATGCGCACCGCCCCGGCAGTCCGTTGCCAGTACAGACTCGCGGAAGTCGTCGGGGGTGTCTGTGCCGTTGGTCACGGTCGTTCGAGGCGCGCGAGCCGCACCGCTCGCGGCGTAGCGGTATGCAGCGGCATACTGGATGGGCGATGTCGCAGAAGAACGTCGAAATCCTTCGCCGGTGCGCTGAATTGCTGAACGTCGGCGACTGGGACGCTGTCCTTGAGCTGTATCACCCCGACGTTCACGTTGAGTTCCGCGATCTCCAGCCCTCTCCCGACATGCCCGAGGTGCTTCAAGGCCGTGAGGCCATCCGCCGCGTGGTGGCACATTGGACCGCGCCCTACGACGAGTTCGGGGCAGAGATCTACGAGTACATCGACGCTGACCCGTGGGTCATTTGCGACACGCGCTCGCACGGCAAGAGCAAGGGCAGCGACGTATCAATCGACCTTCATTTCGCGGACGCCTACGAGGTAAAGGACGGCAAGATTGTTCGCGCAATCGTCGGCTACCCGGATGTAGCAACGGCAATCGAGGCCGTGGGGCCTGCGAAGTAGGCGTGGCGAGTTTCGCTAGCCGTTTCGCTAGACCGTCCTAGCAGTAGGCCAACTCTGTAGATCGAGCCTGTTACTCGCCAAGCTCTCCTGCGCGCTCGCCAGGGCGCGGGCCGTGCCGCTCGCGGCGTAAGGCGTCGATGCCGGGGGTACCCTCGGTCCACGAAGTACGCGTTCGCGTCGGCGGATCTTCGTTCAGCAGGTGCCGGCGCGAGCCCTTGTTTAGTCGCGTCCCGTGGATGGTCAGGAGACATGCCCGCTGCCGGACGATCCCGTGCTCGCCGCGTGGGCGACGGCGCTGAACGACGCCGGCTACTGGGCCCAGATGGTCGACCGGAACTGGCGATATCTCTACATGACCGACGCCCAGCGCCTGAGCCACGGCGGACTGGTCGAACTCGTCCCCCTCTCGGTCGGGGTGCCCTTTTACAGCCCCGAGTCGGTTGCCGCGCTCCTTGCGTAGCGTGGCCGTCTGGCCACGATGGAGAGCGTGCGCGAACAATTCGAGGCGCTTGGCCCCTACATGCTCGCCGCGGCCGAGGGCGGCCGTGAGGAACTGCGCGAACTCGTCGACCCCAGGCTCCGCGACATCGTCGACCGGCTCTCACCGGCCGACCTGGTGAGCGCGCGCTCGGTGGTTTCCATGAGCTACAGCGCCGGCATGCGCGTCGAGACCCCGATCACCCTGATACCCGTCCGGGACAGCGACGGCCAGCTCCTGGGAACCGTAGTGTTGAGGAAGCCTGCGGCGAGCATGGCGGTGCTCGGGGCGATGGCCGCCAGTGGTGATCTGCGCCACTTCGAGCGGATGCAGCAGGTCGCGAAAGCGGGCAGGCGTCCGGCAGCGGTGCTGTTCGCAGACCTGGAGTCCTCCTCTCCGCTCGCGCGACGGCTGTCCACGGCCAGCTACTTCGCGCTCGGCAGGCGCATGACGCGAGCAGCAGAGGGGTGCGTGATCGACGCCGGAGGGCTCGTCGGCCGTCACGTCGGTGACGGGGTGGTGGCGTTCTTCCTCGCCGAGAGCGCAGGGTCGGAAACAGCCGCGGCACGCTCCTGCATCGAAGCCGCGCGCAGCATCAAAGACACGATGACCGATGTCGCGGCGCGCAGCGAGCTCGCTCCCGAGGAGCTCCTCATGCGCTTCGGCCTGCACTGGGGCGCGACGCTGTACGTCGGGCAGATCACCAGCAGAGGCCGCGCGGAGGTCACGGCGCTCGGGGACGAGGTCAACGAGGCCGCGCGCATCGAGGCATGCGCCACCGGCGGGCGCGCCCTGACGTCAAAGCCGCTCCTGGAGCGCCTGGATGCAGAGGACGCAGCCACGCTCGAACTCGACCCCGACCACATCACCTACACCCCCCTCGCCGAGCTGCCCACGGCCACGGAGAAGGCCCGCCGCGACGCCCCCGCAATCGCCGTCTGCGAGGTGTAGGGCCCGAGTCGGTAGGCTGCGTCGCTCGCGCTCACTCACAGATGGGAGCGTGATTGCGGCCCCGCGTAAGACGACCGCAGGGGACGACCTGCGAGCGTCTCGTCGGACTTCTGCTTCCGCCATGGCGAACCGGGCGTCTTGCTTGCCGGAGCGCGGACGAGTGGTCGTCGTCCCGAGCAGGAGCCGTGGGCCGGGTTACTCGCCCGCTCGCTTTGCTGCGGAAAGCAGTGATCAAGGGGTCGGGGGCACGTGGCGATACCGCGGGTCGCACTCTCGGTCGGAAGAGTAAGTTCTGGCCGTGCCCATCGCGAGATTTGAGCAGGACCACGACGTCGGGATCATCACGATCTCGAATCCTCCCCTGAACCTATTCAGTCTCGAATTGATCGCCGACCTGATCGCGGCGACAGCCGAGGCTGAGGCCGCCCCCATCCGTGCGTTGCTGTTGCGCAGCGAGGGTGAGCACTTCACCGCTGGCGCAGGTCGACGAGGTCTTCGGGGGTCTCACGGAGGCTGATGGCGAGGCGCGGATCGCGGGATTTCTTGAGCTCGCGCACCCCACCGCATACCGCGAGCGGGGCATCGCCGCGGCCGACGCGCTGACCGCACACGCTTGCGCGACGCTGTTCGAGACCGATGACCTCGCGCACGGGATCGAGTCCCTTCTGTCCCAGGGCCCTCGCAACGCCACCTTCCACGGGCGCTGAGCGCGGGCACCAGTCGAAGCCGCCATGCGAGGGAGTGGCGGAATCCTCACCGATCCTAACGGACCGGCCCGGATGTCATTGCGCCTCAAGCTCCGAGATGACAGCCGTGTCGGCGATATCAAGCGCATTACCGAGCGAGTGAACCGCCCCCCTGCCAGCCGGTCAGTCATTCGGAGCGCATGGAGACCCTATGCCAAGCGCATCGCGCTGCTTGCCGTATCCGGCGCATCGCTCTATCTGCTCTTGCCGAGTCTGATCGCGGTCTTTTCGTCGTGGCGTTCGCTGACGCATCTCGACTGGTACTTCGCGGTCCTCGTGGTCGCATGTGAGATCGCGAGCTTTATCTGGCTGTGGCAGCTCGACCGGATCGCGCTGCAGACGCGCGCCTGGTTTCCCGTTGCAGCAGCGCAGTTGAGCGGGAACGCCGTCGGTCGGATCGTGCCGGGCGGCGGCGCCACGGCCACGGCGTTCACCGCCTCGATGCTGCGAAGGGCCGGCGTGGACACGGGCGAGGCCGTAGCGGCCTTCACGGCGTCGACGGGACTCCAGCTCGCGACGACGCTGGCGCTGCCGGTACTCGCCCTACCGGCGATCATCGCTGGCGTACCCGTCAGACATAGCCTCGTCACCGCGGCCTATCTCGGGATCGGCCTACTCGTAGTGCTGCTCGCCACGGGTACAGCGGCTTTCTTGACCGACGCTCCGCTCAAGGTCGCCGGCGGCGCGATCCAGTGGCTGCTCAACCACACCATTCGTCGGCGCCGGCCCGTGACGCAGCTCCCGCAGGAGCTGCTCAGGGACCGCGACTTCATCCGCACGACGCTCGGAGAGCACTGGAAAGGAGCAGTCGTGGCGGCGGCGCTGAACACCGGGTTCGATTACCTCGCGTTGCTCTGCGCTCTGCGTGCTGTCGGGGCCGCCCCACAGCCGTCGCTCGTCCTGCTCGCCTACACCACCAGCCAGTTGCTCGCGCTGATCCCGTTCACCCCCGGCGGACTCGGCTTCGTCGAGGCCGGCCTCGTCGGCGCGCTCACGCTCGCGGGGGTGCCCGGCCGCGACGCACTCGCCGCCACGCTCCTCTACCGGCTCGCCGCGTACTGGCTACCGATTCCGGCCGGCGGCGTCGCGTACCTCCTCTTCCGAAGACGCTACGATCGGTCGCCGGGGGACACGACCGAGGTGCGCGACTCCAGCGACTGACCTCGTGGCGGCGCCTGCGCGTCGTCCTAAACGACAGCTGGACCTCCGATAGCGGCTGCTTCTGCTCCTGGTCGAAGGCAGCGCTCTCGCTCGGCGGCCCCTGGCGGCGGAAGCCGGGCCGGGAGTACATGTGTTCAAGCGGCCGCGACCGAACGACGCTGAGGGATCACCGAGGTGAGCGCCGGCGATTGACGCGAGCGCGCGCGAGTCCGTAGATAGTGTCGAGGGCGAAACCCACATCTGGCCAGACACGCGGGAAGCTCGCCTTGAGCGCTACCGATCGCAACGTCCGCGATCATGCCGGCGACGCTACAGCCGGGTGGCGGTTCGCGAGAAGGGCGAGCCCTCCCGCGGTAACGAGCCCGAGTGCTGGCACGGCAAGGCGGGCGGCCCGAGGCGAGAGCACGAGCTCGAACAGTGGCACCGGGTCACCAACGCGCTCCTGCAGCCCACCGAGCGGACAGTTGCCCCGGTTTGCTGCGACGAGCGCGCCCTCGCCAACCAACGCGGAGACGGCTATCCAAAGCAAAGCTCCGCGCCGCCCAGTCAGCGCGCACCACCACACGTACACGATCGCGAGCAGAAACGCCGTCGCGATCGTGGCGTGGACGAACCGGAAAGCCAGGCCGGCCGCTGACAGCTTCCGGTGCGAGCTCATGCCGCGCCTCCCCAGCGCGTCCCTGTTCATCACCGGATCACATTATCGAGCTGCTCCCAGCGCCTGGGTGACCGAGACGGTCGATCCATAGCGGCCCGTCTCATCGGGCGTTCATCTGGAGCGAGAGCCCTCACGGTCGTCTCACGTCGACGGCCTACCGTCGGTCTCACTTGATTCACACAACAACTCGAACGAAGGAGAACAAGATGATCAAGCTCAGGAACACACGTCTCGCAGCCGTCAGCGCCGTCGCCGCGCTCGCGATCGGCGCCGTGGCCGCCCCGGCTGGTGCACTCGCGGCGTCTCACGCGAGCAAGGCGAAGACCGTCACATCCCACAAGACGACCACCAAGACCACTCCGCGTCACGACTCCTCGCCTGACAGGGGCAGCAGCCTCGACAGCCCGTCGGACCGGTAGCTCTGTGCAGGTCGGTTGGCAGGTTCGCTCGCGCGGCGGCTCATCCGAGCCGCCGCGCATCGCGCCGCTTACGCGCGGCTGAGGCGACGCTGATAGACCCTGGGCATGAGGATCCTGGTCGTTGAGGACGAGGTCAAGCTGGCGAGCCTGATCCGCCGTGGCCTGCTGGAGGAGGGACTGCTGGCCGATGTGGCGATCAAGGGAGAGGATGCGCTCTGGATGGCCGGCTCCTCGGAGTACGACGTGATCGTGCTCGACGTGATGCTGCCCGGCATCGACGGGTTCAAGACATGCACGCGGCTTCGCGCCGACGGGGTGCGCACGCCGATCCTGATGCTCACTGCGCGCGGAGACGTGGCAGATCGCATCCAGGGCTTGAATGTGGGCGCAGACGACTATCTGATCAAGCCCTTCGCGTTCGGTGAGCTGGTCGCACGGGTGCACGCGCTCGCACGACGCGGCGAGGTCGAGCGCCTCCCGCTGCTGGAGGTCGACGATCTGCGACTTGATCCGGTTGCTCACCGGGTCTGGCGAGGGAGCCAGGAGATCGTGCTGTCTGCCAAGGAGTTCCTTCTGCTGGCAACGTTGATGCGCCACCCGGGTGCGGTGCTGTCCCGTCAGCGACTGCTCGAACACGCCTGGGACAGCGAGTACGAGGCGCGCTCGAACGTGGTCGACGTCTACATCGGCTACCTGCGGGACAAGGTCGATCGTCCCTTCGGATGCACGAACATCGAGACGGTGCGCGGGTCGGGGTACCGACTCGTGGCGATGGCGGACGAGCCTACGGGGCTGATGGGCGCGGGATGACGATCCAGGCGTCGGCTCCACCGTCAGGAAGGTTCGCTACGTGCGCGTCGCCTCCGTGGGCTCGCGCGATCGTGCGAGCGATCGACAGGCCGAGTCCCGCACCGCGTCCGCCCCGTCCCGGATCCGCGCGGGTGAAGCGCTCGAACGCGTGATCTATGAAGTCCGGCGGGAACCCTGGCCCCTCGTCTTCCACGTGTAGCTCCACGCCCCCCTGGCCTGCTGATGCTCGCAGGCGGATCTCACCGGCCCCGTAGCGCAGCGCGTTGTCGAGTAGCGTGCCCAGTGCCTGCTCGAGCCGCTCCGGATCGCCCAGCAGTCGCTCGTCATCGGACGGTTCGATCTGCGTTCGCTCATGTCGGGGATCGAAACGCTCGCGCACTTTGCGGAGCAAATCGGCGATGTCGATGTCCACGCGGCGGACATGGAGGGCGTCTTCATCCGCTCGGGCCAGCCCGAGCAGGTCGTCGGCGAGGGCCGAGAGCCGGTCGACCTCGCTGTCGGCCGATCGCAGCGTGTGCGTCAGCTCCTCCACCGATCGCCGGCGGCGCAGCGCGAGCTCGAGCTCGATCTTCAGGGTTGCAAGTGGGGTGCGCAACTCATGGCTCGCGTCCGCGACGAACGCTTTCTCACGGGCGAGCGATCCCTCCAGACGGTCGAGCATGTCGTTGAGCGTGGTGCCGAGCCGGCGGATCTCGTCACGGGCCGGTGGCAGTGGCAGCCGCCGGCCGGGCTCGGACGCCGTCACAGCGGCGGCGCGCTGACGCATGAGCTCAACTGGGCGCAACGCGGCCGAGGCGAGCGCATAGCCCGCCACCGAGGCGACGATCAGCGCGAGCGGACCGACGATCGCGAGCAGCACAGCGAGGCTCGACAGCGCGCTGGCGCGCTCGTCCAGTGTCGCACCGACTATCAGTACCCCGAGACCGTGGCCCGGGGTACTGACCGGCGTCGCCAGCAGGCGCGACCCCTCGAGCAGCGGCCCCGTCGACCCGCGAGTCACCAGTTGCGTGTGGCGGAGCGCAACGGAGAGCTGGGCTGTCGTTAGGAGCGGGCTCTTACCCAGTTGCGAGGTCGCGGCGAGAATGTGTCCCTGCGAATCGAGCACCTGCACAAAGCTCTCGTGTCCTTGGAAAAGCGCGCCCTGCACTGCGCCTGCCAGGCCGGTATCGGATCGTTCGATCAGCGGCGCAATGGCGGCTGCCTGTGTGTGAAGGTTGAGGTCGATCGCGCGGTCCAGCTCGGTGCGAAACCTCAGGTAGACGAACAGCCCCGTGAGCGCCAAGACCAGGAACATCGTGGCGGCGAACACGAGCGTCAGGCGGAGCCTGATCGGAACGCGAGTCACGTCACCGCGACCCGGCAGGGGTTGGAGGTCTCAGACACCCAGCAATTACACCAGTGCGAGCCCGACTTCCTTTCGCCGTGGATCACTCGCGCAGGCACGCGCGGACCCCGAGTACTATGCGGCACGGCCCGCGCCGAGCGGTCTCGTCAGCCGTGCAGGGCGCGCAGCGCATTGAGAATCACGGCAAGGTCGATGACCTCTTGGAAGAGCGCACCGGCGACTGGGGGTAGGTATCCGAGCGCCGCCACAACCATCGCCGCGAAGCTCAGGGCCATACCGGCGACGACGCTCTGGCGCGCGATGTGGACGGCGCGCCGCCCGGCATGAACTGCGTCCGCGACTCGGTCTACCCGGTCGACGGTGATCACTGCGTCGGCGGTCTCCGAGGAGACCGTCGCGCCGGCTGCGCCCATCGCGATGCCGAGGTCGGCCAGCGCTAGCGCTGGAGCGTCATTGACGCCGTCGCCAACCATGATGACCGGCCGCAAATCCGCGTCGCTGCGCAGACGCTCAACGACATTGAGCTTCTGTTCCGGGGACTGCTCAGCGTAAACGCGGTCGACGCCGAGTTCGCGCCCCACCCGCTCTGCAACCGAGCGGCGATCACCGGAGACCATCGCGACGTGGCGGACGCCCTCCGCGCGCAGCCGCGGAACAATCTGGTCAGCGTCGGCGCGCAGGTCGTCCGCCATGACGATCACACCACCGACGTGGCCGTCGACCGCGACGAGTACATGCGCCTCGCCCGAACCGCGACCGGTCATGACGGCCGCCGAGGCCAGCTCCTCGTCGGGCACGCCCGTCGCACGCACGAACGCTCGGCTTCCGACCGCGACTCGGTGACCGTCCACCGCTCCCCGGATACCCTGGCCAGGCTCCTCGGCCACATCACCGGCCGAGTCGAGTCCAAGGCCGGCCTCGAGCGCGGCGTGGACAAGCGCCTCGCCGAGCACGTGCGCGGACATCTGATCGATCGAGGCGGCGAGTTGCAGGAGGCCTGCGGGCTCGAAACCGTCGTTGGCCAAGATCTCCCGTACCTCGGGCGTGCCTACGGTCAGCGTGCCGGTCTTGTCGAACAGCACCGTGCGAGCCTCGCCGAGCGTCTCGATCGCCCCAGCTCCCTTCACGATCACCCCCGCGTGCGCCGCCCTTGAGAGTCCCGAGACGAGCGCGATCGGCGCAGCGAGGATCAGCGGGCAAGGCGTGGCCACGACTACGACGGCGAGCGCTCGTATCGATTCTCCGCTGAGCGCCCACGCCGCGCCGGCCACCAGCAGGGTCGCGGGGAGGAAGAACCCGGCGTAGCGATCGGCCATGCGCACGAACGGAGCGCGATGCGCCTCGGCCTGCTCCACGAGCCGCACGAGAGCAGCGTAGGCGCTCTCGGACGCCGGCCGACTGGCCTCAACCTCGAACGGCGAGCCGGCGTTCGCGGTACCGCTGAGCACCGGCATACCCGTTGCAAGCGTCACCGGGAGCGGCTCGCCGCTGAGGGTGCTGGTGTCCACGACGGCTTCGCTGCTCGCCAGCGAGCCATCTACGGGCACCACCTCGCCGGTGCGCACAACCACGACATCGCCAGTCTGCACCTGCTCGACTGGTACCTGCTCGATGCGGTCACCCACTCGGCGGTGCGCGACCTTGGGGGCACGCTGTATAAGGGCAGTGAGCTCTCGTCGGGCCCGTGTCGAGGCCAGGTCCTCGAGGGCCGCTCCGCCCGAGAACATTAGGCCGACGATCGCTCCTGCAAGCTCCTGTTCGAGTGCGAGCGAGCCGACCATCGCGATCAGGGCGATCGTGTCGACGCCCAGGTGGCGCTCGACGACGACCGTGTGGCCGACCTCGAGCGCGAGCTCGAAAGCTAGGAGCACGACGGCAGCTCGCCAGATTTCATTTCCGGCGGCCCCCTCCCCCGCAAGATGCAGTAGCCCTCCTGCCGCGATCGCGACGAGAGCTATCGTGGCCAGGATCGGCGCTCGGTGCTCGACCACGCCGTCGAACCAGCGCGAATGGATCTGGCGCTTCGCAGGAGCTATGGCTGGCGCGGATGGGTCCGACGCGGCCATGCCGTGAGTATCGCTCTAGAGCCTCCTGGCACGATCCGTAGCGCGCCGCAGGTCCTCGCGGTCAGGCGTCGCTCACGACTGTCCTTCGCTGGCGACAGGTTGGCTGACCCGGACCGAGAAGCCGCACAACACGAGCGCAGCGATGGTCAACGCACTGGCTCCAAGGGAGGTTGCGATCATGCCGCTGTCGGGCGTCGTCAGCTCAAAGAACCGGCGGGTGCCGGGAATCAGCAGCACAGCCACATAGACGCCGGCGAGCACAGCGCACATGCTGGCGACCAGTGTCGAGCGGCGCCAGGAGCCTTCCGTCTCCAGTGCCATGACCAGGTACAGCCCGCCAGCGATCAGGACCGTGACAGCAACCGTCCGGGCGTTCGCGACGGACAGATCGAGGTCGTGTAGCGCGAAGAGGTAGCCGGCCACGACGCCGGCGCCGAGCACGGCGCCTGCGGGTACTGCGAAACGAGCCACGCGACTCGCGAAATGCTCGGGCTTCCAGGGGCCGCTGCTCGGTGCGAGCGCGAGGAAGAAGGTGGGGATCCCGATCGCCAGGCTCGCCGCGAGCGTTAGGTGACGCGGCAGGAGCGGGTAGGACTCAGAGCCAATCCCGATCGTGAGAATGAGGAAGGCGGCAAAGGCAGACTTCGTGATGTACAGCTTGCTCACGCGCTGGAGGTTGCGTAGCGCGCGTCGGCCCTCAGCGACCAGCACGGGCACGCTCCCAAAATCGCCCGAGATCAGGACCAGGTCGGCCACGCTCCGCGCCATCTGGGTACCGCTGCCCTGCGCAATCGCCAGCCGTGCGCTCTTCAGCGCCGGAACGTCGTTGACGCCGTCGCCGACCATCGCCACGTAGCGCCCCTGCTCGGTCAGGGCCTCGACGATCGCGCGCTTGCCCTCCGGCGAGATGCGCCCCACGACGGTCGTATCTGCCGCGAAGCTGCGACGTGCCGCCGCGTCGGCGGGGATCGCGTCGCCCTCGCTCACGCCGCCGACGTCGATGCCGACATCTCGCGCGATAGCCGCAACCGTCTGGGGGGAGTCGCCTGAGAGCACCTTGACCTCGACGCCTTCCCGTTTGAGGAACGCGATCGTGTCACGGGCGTTCGGGCGCAGTTCCTCAGCGAGGACGACGGCTCCCTGAGGCTCCAGATCCTCTGGTGGCAGGTCTCCGGGCGGGTCCGGCAGTGGGCCTTGCATGCCGGCCAGGACGAGCACGCGTCTGCCCTTGCGCTGGAGATCCTCGGCTGTCGCGGCGAGCGCGCCGAGGGGGAGTCGTCCCGGTGCGCCGAGATAGAGCGAGCCGCTTGGGAGGGAGATCGCGCTCCAGCGGCGTCGGCTGGAGAACGGGATCTCGCCGAGCACCGATTGTGCCTCTGAGGGGCAGGCGTCACCGATCGCCTGCAACGTGATGTTGCGCGCCGAGGCGCTCGCCGCGAACTCCCCCAACATCGCGCGCAGCTTCTCCTCGGTCACGCCGGGTGCTGGCAGCACCTCGACGACGCGCAGGGAGGCGTCGGTAAGGGTGCCCGTCTTGTCGATGCAGAGGGTGTCGACGGACGCCAGGGACTCGATCCCGTTGAGCTGCTGAGCGAGCACGCCGCGACGCGACATCCGCAGTGCGGCGGCGGCGTAGGTGAGGCTCACCAGCACGATGAGGCCCTCGGGGATCATGCTCACAACACCGGCGGTGGAGGTGGCCACGGCCGTGTGCAGGTG
>Ga0209040_10002041_pt1 | contig 15948 bp, 13 predicted proteins | sample BogFormECP12_OM3_FD_188240 | JGI IMG/M metagenome (GOLD analysis project Ga0209040, IMG submission 188240) | Bog forest soil microbial communities from Calvert Island, British Columbia, Canada - ECP12_OM3 (SPAdes) (version 2) | ecosystem: Environmental > Aquatic > Freshwater > Wetlands > Bog ...
GTCGGTGCGCATGCGGCGTTCTTCCATCACCACGCTGCGCTCCTTGTAGAACTCGCGCATCACCGGATGCATCATGCGGTCCGACTCCAGCGCCGCCCAAAGCTCAATTTCGTTTGACGGCATCGAGTACATGTAGCCGGTTTCGTCATAGCTGGTGAAGGCGTTCAAGCCCACACCGCCGTGGCTCTCCACGATCTCGCCGAACTGGTTCTTCACCACGTATTTGTCGGCCGCCGCAATGGCGTCCTGCCACGCCTTCTTCAGCTCGGCCAGCTTCTTGGGGTCCTGCCCCACGCGCTTGATGCGCTCGGCCTCATACGCGGCGTAGGTCTGCTCGACTTTTTGCAGCGCAACTTTTTCCGCAGCGTAGTCCGTGGTGCCGATGTCGGGCGTGCCCTTGAACGCCATGTGCTCCATCATGTGCGCCAGTCCGGTTTCGTTGCGCGGGTCCTGCGCCGAACCGGCGTCCACCAGCGTGAAAAACGAAAATACCGGCGCCTCGGGCCGCCGCCACAACACCACCGTCAAGCCGTTAGGCAGTGTCTTCACCGAAACCCGTTTTTCGTATGACGCCAGATCCTGCGCCGCCAGCGGCAAGGCGGCCGCCAGTAGTAGCAGGCAAATCAATTTGGCGAACCAGCGTTTCATCGTGCCTCCAAAACAAGTGCTAACTTGATGCAAATTGGAAAGTTACGCAAGGACAGACGTGCAAGTCAAACGAATGAGAGCAATTGTGGAGTCCCGCTTCGCGCGGACCGTCCAAAAACACGAAAACCCAGCCGATTGGCCGGGCCATAGACATTCAGAAAACTTTCTTCTTTCTCAATTCTTAATTTCATTATAGCACATTGGAGTGGTTTTTGTTCACATTTTTAGAACTTTATATTCGTATTGTTTTCATGCGCTTAAATCTTCTACCGTCACCTTTTGGGTATTGACATGTAAAAATGACACAGCCAGGAAAGGCGACTTGGAGTTCCGATTCGGGAATAGGGCGATTGCAAAACTCCGTGTTCAGCCTGCATCATTCCTACGGCAAGACAAACCAATGGCCAAAGACATGGTAGTTGACATCGAGGGTAAGCACCTCAAGGTGTCGAATCTTGACAAGGTCCTGTATCCCGAGGCTGGCTTCACCAAGGGGCAGGTGATCGACTACTTCGTGCGCATCGCTCCGGTGCTGCTGCCCCATCTGCATGGGCGTCCCCTCACCATGAAGCGCTATCCCAACGGGGTAAGCGGTCCCTTCTTTTACGAGAAGAATTGTCCCGAGCATCGTCCGGAGTGGGTACAGACCGCGCGCGTGTGGAGCTCCGGCAACAACACGTGGATGAACTACTGCATGGCCGAAGACTTGCCTACGCTGGTGTGGGCGGCGAACCTTGCCGACCTCGAGCTGCACACCAGTCTATCCCTGAGCAAAGACATGATGCGGCCTACCTTCCTCGTCTTCGATCTCGACCCCGGAGCGCCGGCGAACATCGTGCAGTGCTGTCAGGTTGGAGTGTGGGTACGCGACATCTTCGATAGCCTGGGGCTGAAGTGCGTTGCCAAGACGTCAGGATCGAAAGGCCTTCAGGTTTACGTTCCCCTCAATACCGCCGTCACCTATGAGCAGACGAAGGCGATGGCGCACGAGATCGCTCGGCTGTTGGAGAGACGACATCCCGAGCTGGTTGTCTCTGACATGAAGAAGGCGCTGCGCGTTGACAAGGTCTTCGTGGACTGGAGCCAGAATGATGACCACAAGACGACGATCTGTGTTTACTCGCTGAGGGCGAAGGAGAGGCCGACCGTGTCCACTCCAGTGAAGTGGGACGAGGTGGAGAGTTGCTTGAAGAAAGGCGATGCCACGCTGCTGGTGTTTGAGTCGGGTCAGGTGCTGGAGCGAGTCAAGAAATTCGGCGACCTCTTCGAGCCGGTTCTGAAGTTGAAGCAGAAGTTGCCGAAGGTGGAGGCGTTGGAGAAGATCAGCGACGAACAGGTGACGAAGAAGCGTTCAACGATCCCAGCGACAAAGTCGCGGACGAGGTAGGTCTCGCATGACCAACAAGCCATCTGACGACGAACAGAGAAATAATCTTCCACTCTACGTAGGCACCTCTGGCTGGTCGTACACCATCTGGAAGCCTGCGTTTTATCCCAAGGAAGTTGCGTCGAAGAGCTTCCTGAAGTTTTATGCAACACAGCTCACCGCTGTCGAGGTGAACTACACTTTTCGCAGCCGATTGTCGGAAAAAGCAGCGACGGGATGGATGGCTGACGTTAATCCCAATTTTCGTTTCGCATTGAAGGCGAACCAGTACATCACTCATATTCGACGGCTGAAGAATGTCGAGGATCCGCTACAGCGATTTCTTCCCACGCTGCAACCTTTGGCGACGCAACTGGGACCAGTGCTGTTTCAACTGCCTCCGAACTTGAAAGCAGACGTGCCGCTGTTGCGCGACTTTCTCGCGCTGTTGCCTCGGAGCTTTAAAGCTGCTTTGGAGTTTCGCCACGAGTCGTGGTTCACCGACGAAGTCTATAATGCGCTAGAGGAACGCAACGCGTCGCTGTGCGTAGCGGAAACCGAGAAGCTCAATACGCCGGAAGTTCGCACCGCCAATTTCATCTACTTCCGCTTCCGTCAGCCTAGCTACAGCGCAGACGAGGTGAAGAAGTTGGCCGACCGCATTGAGCGTTGCGTCGCCGATGGAGTTGAAACGTACGCTTTCTTTAAGCACGAAGAAGATCCCCGCAGCCCGCTGAATGCCGTGGAACTCCTGAATACCGTGCAGAAAAGAATCAGCGACGCGAAATAACATTCCCGTGGCTAAAGCCCGGGCATGGTTGGCAACTAAGGCGCTGGCCTAAAAGGCCAGCTCTTCCACCGCTAACACGCTGTTGCCAACTTGGGTTCTCTCCCATTTCGGCCTACAATCCCCAACAGCACACGCTTTACACTTCTGTGTTATGGAGGCACGCTGTGCCCACCGGTTTGTTCCCGATTATTGTCGTTGTTATTTTCGTGCTCTACATCATCAACTCGATCAAAATTCTGGCCGAGTATGAGCGTGGGGTCATCTTTCGTCTTGGCCGTTTGCTCTCCACGCCGAAAGGTCCAGGCATCATTCTCGTCTTCGCTCCAATCGATCGCATCGTTCGCGTATCGCTACGGCAAGAGGCGCTGGAAGTACCGCCGCAGGACATCATCACCCGCGACAACGTGACGCTGAAGGTCAACGCCGTCATCTTCCTGCGGGTCATTGACTCCAACAAGGCGGTGGTCGCGGTTTCGAACTACATGTACCAGACATCGCAGTTTGCGCAGACTACGCTGCGCTCGGTGCTGGGGGAAGTGGACCTCGACGAACTGCTGGCGCACCGCGAGAAGATCAATCTGCGGCTGCAATCGATTCTTGACCAGCACACCGATCCCTGGGGCGTGAAGGTGACCAACGTCGAGGTGAAGCAAGTTGACCTGCCGGAGACCATGACGCGCGCCATGGCCAAGCAGGCCGAAGCCGAACGCGAGAAGCGCTCGAAAATCATCCACGCCGAGGGCGAGTATGCTGCGGCGCAACGCCTGGTTGACGCAGCCCACCTGCTGGCCGGCGAGCCGACCAGTATTCAGTTGCGATATTTGCAAACTTTGACCGAGATCGGCGTGGAGAAGAACACCACCATCATCTTCCCCGTTCCCGTGGACCTGCTGGCCGGCCTCCAACAACTGGTGAGGCGCGACGCGGCCAAGATCCTGAAGGATGAGAAAGCGGAAGCACAATAGCGAGTTCGAGGAGGGCCATGGCTTCAGAGGACACCGAGATAACGTTGGGCACCGGTCGCATGCTGGGATTGTTTTTTCTGCTGGCGGCGATTTGTGGCGTGTTCTTTTCTGTCGGCTATTCGCTGGGCAAGAGTTCTGCCCGCGAGCAAGCGTTGAACGACCAGCCGAGCCAGGTGCTGGCGGCCTCTCCTCCGAATGCGACTGGCGGCAGCCAGAATGAAGACAAGCCTTCCGCGGTGATTGCGTCGAAGCCAGCCACTGACCCAGCGGCGCAGACGCAGGCCAGCGAGCCGACTCCGCAGAAGCCCCTCACCTTCTACAAGGCGGTACAGGGAGGCACAGACAGCGAGCATCCGCCGGCGAAGGAGAACCCGCCAGCGACCGCGTCCAAAGCGCCCGTCGAGGCAAGTGCTGCTCCGGCGCAGTCCGTTAAAAGTGTTCCGCCGGCTGAAGCAGCGGGACATAGCACTGCCGGCACTCCAGCGGTCAGCCACTCAGCTCCGATGACCGGGCCGGGAACGATTGTGGTGCAGATCGCCGCGCTCTCCCGCGAAGATGATGCGGTCGCGCTGGCGGGCGCGCTGCGCAAGAAGGATTACAGCGTCTTCGTGGTGAACAATCCCGCCACCAACGACAAGTTTTACCACGTGCAGGTGGGCCCGTTCGCAACCGTCCAAGAGGCGGATGCGATGAAGGCCAGGCTGGTTTCCGAGGGCTACAATCCGATTGTGAAGAGGTAAAACCATTCACCACGGAGACACGGAGGTTTTGTTTTCGGAGTCTTTCCACGGTGTTGGCGGCCTGCGGAAGACAAGGGGCGTCTTCGTTTTGTATCAGGGCACGACTTCAGAGGCCGCTGAAAAAGTCGAAAAAGCAGATCCCTCACCGACTAAAGTCGGTTCGGGATGACAAAGATAGAGGACTAGCAACGGCACAGCTAAAGCTGTGCCCTTTCAAAACGCATCGTAACCGAGTTTTTCAGCGAGCTGTAAAGTCGTGCCCTGATACAAAGCAATACAAGCCTGCCCCAATTCCATTTATGAGACGAGTCACAATTGGGTAGGTTGAGCACGGCGGCAGAGTCCAGCATCCTTATCGTTCTTATCCCACTTTGTGATATCTACAGTCTTACTTTGTGGTACTTCTACTCCCACCCTGTAGTACTAACTCGCCCTTTTTATCCCACTCTGTGGTACTACAGCCTGCTCCGAGGATGCGATAGCGCTTTCGAGGTGCTCCGCCGCGCGCTCCGCATATTCCATTGAAGGCGTAGACATCACCCGCGACTCACCGGTGATGAGCCGCGCCGAGCGCGCATAGGTCAGGTAACTCCACGCCCACTGGAACAAGACCAAAATCCGGTTGCGAAAACCGATAAGGAAGAAGACATGAATGAACAGCCATGACAGCCAGGCAATGAATCCGGAGATGTGCAGCTTGCCGAATTGTGCGATGGCGGCGGCGCGGCCAATGGTGGCGAGCGAACCTTTGTCAACGTAATGGAACTTCTTGCGCGGGTTGCCCGCAAGGTCGGCTGCGATCTGGCGGGCCACATATCTGCCTTGCTGCATGGCCACAGGCGCCACACCCGGAAGCAACTTGCCATCGACTTGCTTGAGGCTGGCCAGATCCCCGATAACAAACACTTCGCGGTGTCCTGGGAGGCTGAGATCGGGTTCGACCAGCACGCGGCCGGCGCGGTCCACTGGCGCTCCCAGATCCCGTCCCAGCGGTGAGGCGGAAACGCCGGCAGCCCACAGCACCACCGCAGCGGGCACCACTTCGTCGCCAATCATCACTTCGCCGGAACGCACATCCGTGACCGCCGAGTCGGTACGCACCTCGACCCCGAGATGCTGTAGCTGCTCCACGGCGCTGCGACGAAGGTCCGGGGGATAAGCGCTCAGTACGTCGGGACCAGCTTCGACGAGCAGAATGCGGGTTTTGGCGGGATCGATATTGCGGAAATTGTCGGCCAGCGACTTGCGCGCAATTTCCGCGAGTGTTCCCGCCAACTCGACGCCGGTAGGGCCGGCGCCGACGACAACAAAAATCAATGGGCGATGATGGCCGGTGACCGCGGCTTCGCGCTCCGCAAGCTCGTAGGCCAGCAGAACGCGGCGACGGATCTCCAGCGCGTCCTCCAGGGTCTTCAGGCCGGGAGCGAGCGGTTCCCACTCGTCATGTCCGAAGTAGGCATGGCTGGCGCCGGCCGCGACCACCAGGTAGTCGTAGGGAAGCTCGAACCCATGTAGCTTGACGACGCGCCGCTCCAGGTCGAAGCCGAGCACCTCGCCGAGCAGAACTTCCACGTTGTCATACTGGGCGAGAATTTCGCGGATGGGCGCGGCGATTTCTGCCGGCGACAGTCCTGCGGTCGCCACCTGGTACAGCAGCGGCTGAAAGGTGTGGTGGTTCCTGCGGTCAATCACCGTGATCTGCACGGGCAGACGCGCCAGCTTCTTGGCAGCTTCCAGACCACCGAATCCCGCGCCCACAATCACGATGTGCTGGGGTGAATTTCTTGACATGGCTCACATCATGAGATGCGCGAAGGCGTGGAAGGGTAGCAAGTTTGCGCAGAAAGGCCTGTTCACCGCCCTTCGGCTTCGCTCAGGGCAGGCTTCGGAGGCGGCTTCGGCAGCTTTGACCTTCGCGACGGTGTCCTGAGCGACAGCCAGCGTGGCGAACACCAGAGTGATGACGACGAGGCAAACAATGCGCAGCTTCATGGGTTCCTCCTGCGCAATGGTAAAGATACTAACCGTGGCATCGGTGCAGTAGGAATGGCTCTGAATCCCAGAAAACCATTTTGCGCTGTATAGGGGTCCTTCGGCTCCGGTTCGTCCGCCGAGCGGACGAACTTGCGCTCAGGATGACAAAAAATATGGGATGGCGCTCTCAAGCCCGCAAGTGGTACGGAATGGAGACGACGGTGATGCGCTGGTTATCGTTAAAAAGCAGGAGCGCGCGGATGGCTTCCGGCCGATTGTTGTGCAGCAAATAGTGGTACCAGTGACTCTCCATCAGCTCGGGAACCAGCATGGTGATGTTGCGGTCCGGATGGGTGATCTGCTGATTGAGGGCGTAGTTCACGATGGGCTTCACGATGACGCGATAGGGCGAATCCAGCACCACCAACTGCGGCAAGGGCAGGCCGGCAGCGCGGGCGGGGGCTTCCACGACTTCGCTCCATTGGCGACACAGCTCGTCCGTCCGCGGCCCGCACGCGACATGCAGCACGTGGATCTCGCGCGACAGCGTCCAGGCGTAGCGCAGGGCATTCTCGGACACCAGGCTCCAACAGTCAATTGGGAGCAGCACAATCGGCTCCAAAAGATTTTCCGTGTGGATGGGTGTGTCAGAGTCAATTTCCTGCGCCACAGCGGAGTAGTGACGCTTTACCGAACGCATCATCAGAATGAGGGCCGGGACCAGCAGGGCCGTAATCCACGCGCCATCGACAAACTTTGCCACCAGAACCACGAGCGTGGTGATGCCGGTTGCGGTTGCGCCGAGTCCGTTCAGCAACATGCTGCGCGTCGCGCCGGGCCCGCCCACGCGCTTCCAGTGCACGACCATGCCCGCCTGCGAGAGCGTGAACGCCAGGAACGCGCCAACTGCGTAAAGCGGAATGAGGCGGTCGGTAACGCCGCGGAAGATGATGAGCAGCAGGCCGGTGAGCAGGGCGAGAGCATAGATACCCTGGGCAAACACCAGCCGGCGTCCGCGGATCACAAAGGCGTGCGGCAGAAATCGATTTTCCGCGATTGCGCGCGCCAATCGGGGAAAATCGGCAAACGCGGTGTTGGCTGACAGCGACAGCACAACCAGGATGGAGCCGATGCTGATCCAGTAGAACGTCCCCCGGCCCGTCACCGCGGCCAGTAGTTGTGAGAGGACGCTGTCGTAGCCGGGCAATCCGGGATCGGTGGCCGCAATGCCATACGCCGGAACGAGATACGCGATTCCCAGCAGCATTACGATGAGGATGGCAATGATGATAGTCAGGGCCTGCTTGGCGTATTTGTCCGTCTGGTCGCGAAACGCCATGACGCCATTGCTCACGGCCTCGACGCCGGTCATCGCGGTGCAGCCGCTGGAAAACGTGCGCAACAGGAGCCAGGTGCTCATCGCGCTGGTGACGTTGGCCAGCTTGGGTGGCGCCACCACCGGAATTGGGTGCCCGCCCGCAGCCAGCGTCTTGTACAGGCCAAGAGCGATGAGCCCCAGCAGGCAGGCGATGAAGACGTACGTCGGCAGGAGAAAGAGGCCGCCGGTCTGCTGCACGCCGCGCAGATTGATGATGGTGATGATAATCAGGATGCCCAGGCACAGGCGCAGCGTCTGGTTCTGTAGCGACGGCACCGCAGAAACCAGCGCGCCCACTCCGGCAGAAATACCCACCGCCGCAGTGAGGACGTAATCGATCATGAGTGCCGCCGCGGCCAGGAGCCCAGCCCTTTCGCCGAGGTTCTCGCTGGCTACGGTGTAGGAGCCGCCCCCTTGCGGATAGGCAGAGATCGTCTGCCGATAAGAAAAATAGACGATGCCGAGCAGCACCACGATGCCGATGGTGATCGGCCAGATGTAAGCCACTCCCGCCATGCCCAGCGGGATAAGAAGCGTTAGGGCGGCCTCGGGACCATACGCCGCCGAGCTTAAGGCGTCCAGGCCAAATATCGGAATGCCTTTCAGCGGCCCGATGCGCTCGGCTTTCTCTTCCTCGGTGGCCAAAGGACGGCCAAATAATGTGTCGGCAATGTTCACGCGGTTTCTCTCTCGCGGTTCTGCAAAGACAGGAGCCCCACAGCCTCCTGAGTGAGCACCAGCATAATAGCTGACCGGGGCAACGTTCTTTAATACTGTGTAACAATTGCAAGGGGGCGGCGCAATGTGGGCTTTATCCCGATCGCGCCGTTTATCGTTAACTCGTAGCTACCTTTTTCCAGAAAGGACCAGACCTTTGTCATGGCCGCGTAGAATCCTGTTCGCGCTCGCAATCATCGTTGCTCTTCTGCTCACCGGATGGGCAGCCGCGGCGCTCCACTTCGACTCGCCGTTCCCGGCATTGCGGACACCCGCCGCGGTGGTGTACCTCATTGTGGTACTGGCAGCGCTGGTGTTCCTGCGTCGCGGCGGCAGGGGCCTGCTGGTCGCGTATGCCGCATTCGCCATCGTGGTGATGTGGTGGCTCTCCATCAAGCCGACGAATACTGCCGACTGGCAGCCCGACAACGCCGAAACCGCCTACCTCGACCATAACGGCGACCAGGTCATAATCCACAACTTCCGCAACTGTGACTACCGCACCGAGGAGGACTACACCTGCCAGTGGGAGACGCGGTCGTACAATCTGTCCAACCTGCGCAGCGCCGACATCTTCATTACCTGGTGGGGCTCACCCTGGATTGCGCATCCCATTGTCAGCTACGATTTCGGCGACCAGGGGCATGTTGCGATGTCAATCGAGACCCGCGATGTGGTTGGGCAGAGCTATTCCGCCATCCGCGGATTCTTCCGCCAGTACGAACTGACTTACATTGCGGCCGACGAGCGCGACCTCATTCGCCTGCGCACCAATTTCCGGAAGGACGAAGAGGTGTACCTGTTCCGCACCACAGTGCCCCCAGCGCTGGCGCGCAAGATCTTCCTCGAATACTTGGAACGAGCCGACAGCCTGCACCGGCATCCCGAGTGGTACAACGCGCTGACCAATAACTGCACCACCAACATTGCGGTGTCGGCCTCCGAGGCCCAGGACGTTCGAACGCGCCTTGACTGGCGGATTTTACTCAATGGCAAGATGGACGAGATGATGTACGAACATCATCGCCTGGTTACAGGCGGACTGTCGCTGCCGGCGCTAAAAGCGCAGGCGCACATCAATCCTGCGGCGAAGGCAGCAGACGACAGTCCCGACTTCTCCAAACTGATTCGCGAAGGGCGGGTCGGCTTCAGCGAAAAGCCTCCCGCTGCGACGGCCAGTCCGGTGCCTGGTTCGTGAGGAAGAATTGCGTTGAAGTGTGCGCCTACGCGGCCTCAATTGGCCGTTTGACGTGTGTTAGATTAGAGATTGTGGGCCCGTAGCTCAGTTGGTAGAGCAACGCACTTTTAATGCGTGGGTCGCAGGTTCGATTCCTGCCGGGCTCACCATGATGTGCAGAGGTCCTTCGTCGCTGCGCTCCTCAGGATTTCGGCGCGCGGCTCAGACGCCGCGCAAGCGCCTCAAGTTCGATTCCTGCCGGGCTCACCATGCCGAGCGCTAAAACCCCCATATTTAAACCACGGATTGACACGGATGAACGGGGATTTAGTCCGAATTGGATCGACTGATCCGTATTGATCCGCGAGAATCCGCGGTTTCTTCGTTTCAGCCTTCCTTCTGCACATAAACCGCGGTCCCGTATGCCAGCACCTCGGTGACGCCCTGCATGACTTCGGTGGCGTCGTAGCGCATTCCAATGACGGCGTTGGCGCCAAGCTCACCCGCGTGTTGCAACATGAGGTCGAAGGCGTGTTCGCGCGTCTGCTCGCACAGGTTTGTCAGCAGCGTGATGTTGCCGCCGACCAACGTTTGCAGACTCGCGCCAATGGTGCCGACGATGGAGCGCGAGCGCACGATGATACCGCGCACCAGTCCGAGATTGCGGACAATGCGGTAGCCATCCAGAGTGAAGGCCGTGGTCACCATGTTGTGCGGGACAGCGCCAGCCGGCGTTGCTGTGGTCGTGTTCATGCGAGTCTCCTTGTGGCAGTTCCGGAGTTGCTGTAGCCGGTTGGAGCACGCCTTCAGGCGTGCATGAAAGTTGCTTCCATCAATGGCGGCTTTAGCCGCCGAGGTAAATCTCGGCATTACCTCAGCGGCTGAAGCCGTTGTTCTAATTGCCGCATTGGTATGCACGCCTGAAGGCGTGCTCCACCCAGCGCGAGCTACAGCAATCCTCGAACTTACCTATGAATTCGAGGGCAGCATAACATGCCGGTGTCGCCTGTGGCTGTGCGCTCCGCGACTGCGCCGCGTACACTCGCAAAGAAGGTTCGGAGACTCGGATTGAAGCCGCAATCAGCAAACAGCGATCGCCGTTTTGTCACAGTGCTGGTCATCAGCTTCGCGCTAGGGACGGCGGTCGCGCTTGGCGTCTATTTGGTTTGGCGGTCACATGCCGGTTTGCCGCAGAATCAAGGGCTGTTCACCGCGATTGCGCTGACGATTTGCCCGCCCTTCATTCTGTCGTTCGCCATTGGCCCAAGGCCGGATTCCGATCTCGCGCTGGTGTTGACCGTGGGCACCATTTTGTTCGCTAACGCGTGCCTTTACGCAGGCGTTGCGGCGGGGCTGTACGCCGTGGTGACGGTGCTGACCAAGCGCAAGGCATAAGCGCACATGCGCTGTGTCATCCTGCGATAGAATCTGCCTTGACCCACATGCAAGTGCAGACCCAGCCGGCGCATTCAGCGCCTGTCCCCGGCTCCACAAACACTGCGCCCCAGTCCCGATGGCAGGGCATCTGGCGCTCGCCGGGATGGATGGTGCTGGTTGCGTTTGCGGTGCGCGTGCTTTGGATCGCCCTGGCGCACACCTACCGTATTCGCACCAATGAGGCCAACTTTGGATTTGGCTGGGAGATCGGCCGGCTCGCGTATTCGCTTGCCAACGGCCACGGCTTCGGCTCTCCTTTCGGGGGCGATACCGGGCCATCAGCATGGAACCCTCCGGTTTATCCCTGGATCCTGTCGGTTGCGTTTCGTCTTTTCGGCAATTACTCGCACGCGGCCGCATTTGCGACGCTGGCGTTCAACAGCCTCGTCGCGGCGCTGACAAGCTGGACGGTATATCGCACTGCGCGTCGCATCTTCGGCGAGAGGGTCGCCCTATGGTCGGGCTGGATTTGGGCCGTTTACCCCGACACAGTTTTCTGGTCAGTGAAGTGGATCTGGGAGACCAGCTTGTCGGCATTTCTACTGAGCCTGCTGTTCATGCTCACGCTGGAGATGGAGGGCGACGAGCGCGCCTCGTCATGGCTCGGTTACGGCTTGCTGTGGGGAGTTGCGGCGTTGACCAATCCCTCGGCGCTGTCGTTCTTGCCGTTCGCCGGATGCTGGCTGGTTTATCAGTTGCACCGTCGTGGAAGGCGATTCCTTGTGCCGGCCATCGTGGGCGCAGTCGTCTTCTGGATGACCCTCATGCCGTGGGTGGTGCGCAATTACGAGGTATTCGGCAGGCCGGTTTTCGTGCGCGATAACTTCGGCAATGAGTTGCGCATCGGCAACAACCCACTGGCTGAGGGTATATACGTACTGGCATATCATCCCGCCCACAACATCTTTGTGCTCGAGAAATATAAGCAGATGGGCGAGCCGGCTTTCTGCGCCGAACAGTGGCGCCTGGCCAGGGAGTGGATAGCCGACAATCCCGGCAAGTTCACAGCCATCAGCCTGCGGCGCGTCATTTATTTTTGGAACGGCATACCGCGGGAGTACAAGATTCCGTGGCTGGCAGAAACCAAAAACACTCACTTGCTGCTGGTGTCGGTGCTGGGCATCTGGGGATTGCTGTTGGCGATGAAGCGGCACGTCCACGGCGTATTTCTGCTGGCCAGCCTGGTTATCTTCTATCCGGCGATCTACTATATAACCTTTCCGCAACCCCGTTACCGGCATCCCCTCGATCCGGAACTGCTGATTCTCGGAGTCTATTTGATTTCCCAGGTCCAAACCCGCAGCCATACTCGCGATCAGGCCGAAGAACTGCCGGCCGCATTCGAAGACGAGGTGCTTCCGCAATTCCACACGCTATCGATCATCATTCCGGTGTACAACGAGCGCACGACGGTGATGAAACTGCTGCAGCAGGTGGCACGGCAATCGCTCAGCCTGCACAAGGAACTCATCATCGTGGATGACTCCTCGACGGATGGAACGCGCGAGCTACTGCAGGAAACCGACTTGCCCAAGCTGCTAGGCGGCGACGGCGCGAACAGTGTCAAGCTGGTGCTGCACCAGAAGAACCAGGGCAAAGGCGCGGGGGTTCGCACCGGCCTGGAGCATGTGACCGGCGAGATGGTGCTCATCCAGGACGCAGACTTGGAATATGATCCGCGCGACTACCCGCTGCTGATTGAGCCGATTCTTGAAGGCCGCGCCGACGCGGTCTTTGGCAACCGCTTCCACAATGGGCCTCACCGCGTGCCGCGCTATTGGCGGTATGTTCTGAATCGCTGCTTCTCGCTGCTGTGCAACATGCTCACCGGCCTGAACATTCACGACGTGACCGCATGCTACAAGGCCTTCCGCACCGAACTGTTCTCGCAGATCCATATCCGCTCCGACCGCTTCAGCATTGAGACCGAGGTCACGGTCAAGCTGGCCAAGATAGGCGCGCGCATCTACGAGGTGCCCATCATCTATCACGGACGCACCTACGCAGAAGGCAAGAAGATCAGTTGGACGGACGGCGTCGCCGCGGTGTACCACCTGCTGGTTTATCACTTCAAGGATTAGGTGTGGCTGGAGGATAAGCTTGACAATGTGGCAGGCGCGGTGTTTTTGATGCCAGACTTGCGATTCCCCCCCCGATTGGAAGCCAATGATCGTGAAGAGAATCGCGTTTCCGGGATTGGTCAGCCGGCGTTCTGCCGGTTGACCTGCTGGGGCTTGGTGAGCATGCCCACAAGATGGTTCCATGAGACCACCCACGGGACCATCAGCGAAAACAGCAGCCTTGCGCCGAGCTGGCGAAGTGAAGTCTTGCCAGGAAAGCCTCGCCAGTCGAGCCGGAAGGCAAAATATATTTCCAGCCCGAGGACGCACAGCAGCGGAATGAAGGTGAGCGGAAGTAGCGCGAGCGCAACCACCTCAGCCACGCAGCGTGCCAGGTTGCGAAAAAGGCGAGCCGACCGCACGCCGGCAGCGCCATCGGCAACGGCATAACGGACCAACTGGTCGATGGCTGTCTTCGCGGTCAAGCTCGGGCGGTAAACAGCTTTGGCTTGGTCGGCAAAAGCGGGCGATGCAATTTTGCGGGCGCGTATGTCGAACAGGGTATCGTCAATCAGAAAGACGGTTTCCGGAAATCCTCCAGCGCGCTCCCACACATCTTTGCGAAACGCCATGGAGCGGGCGGTGCACGACTTGGTCTTCTCCTCGAGGTGCAGCTTGATCCCCAGGAACGGCGCAGAGGCCACGTCCCAGATGGTGCGGCCCTTCGCGTCGATGCAAGATCCACCGAGCGAATATTCGGCTTCCCCGCTCACAATGGGCCCCGTAAGCCGCTGCAACCATTCCGGGCCGTAAATGCAGCCGGCATCGGCGCAGGCAATAATGTCCGACGATGCTCTGGCTATGGCCACATTGCGGCCTCGAGCAATCGGTCCGGAGGATCCCTTCAGGCTGCAACTTTCATCCCGAATGGCAACAAGGCTCGGAAAGCGTGAGCTGGCAGCCTGCATCCGTTCCCAAGTACCGTCGGTCGAACCTCCGTCCACGATGATGACCTCTGCGGGACGGAGAGTCTGCGACATCAGGCTCGCCACCAGTCCGTCAATGTCATCCGCCTCGTTGAGCACGGTCGAGATCACGCTGATCGCGGCCAGAGGCGGGCGCCGCCGGTAGTCGCGGTCGCCGGGCTTACGCGTCCACATGCCGTCAATGGGTGGGGATGAACTCTGGATCACGATAGATTGAACCGTTTCGGAGCGGGTTAAGTATGATTTTATACCCGGTTTTGATGTGGCGGTGGTTTGCCCACTCATCACCTCTCCACGTGACACCGGTCACTGCGATTGCCGCCATACTGCGCCAATGTCATAGAGGAGAGCTAGATGCTCCTCGTGTCTCCCTATCTTGTGCGGCCTCGAACGGCGCTGCGGCGCGCGCCAAACTGGCTCAGCTCCGTCGCACCGCTGCTTTTCATCCTGCAATTCGTTGTTTCGGCGAATGCTTTCGCTGCGACGGAGACGCCTGCTCCCTCAGGTAACGGCGTCTGGATCGTCGGCGTATCCGGATTCGTGCTGCTCAGCATTGTGGTTGCGGTTTCCCGTGTGCGCATCAAGGCTGCGCGACGCGAGGCAGCGCGGGCCAGCGAGCTGGCCGAGCACCGCGAGTACGAGCGCAACGCGGCGCAACAGGAGCTGGTGCGACGCCTGGAGGAGGAGCGCGAGCTGGCGAAGGAGAAGATGCAGTTCGAGTCGCAACTCTCAGAATTTGAGAAGTACGCTTCGCTGGCGCAGCTCGCCCTGGGCGCAGCCCACGAGATCAACAACCCTCTGCTGGGGATCCTGTCGCATCTCGAGCTGGAGTGGAAGGACGCCAGTGAAGACCGTCGAGTCGAGATCGAGCAGTGTATCGAGGGCGCCAAGCGCATTTCGTCCGCAGTGCGTGGTTTGCTGGACTATGCGCGTCCCAGCCCTCTGAAGCTGAGCAAGGTCAACTTGCACCGGATGGGAACAGAGACCCTGAGTTTCCTGGAGCACCAGCCGATGTTCCGCCAAATCACCCTCCAGAACTGCATTCCGGTTGACCTGCCCTACATCAGCGCCGACGCCAATCAGCTCTCGCAGATCCTAATGAACCTGCTGCTCAACGCGGCACAGGCCACGCCGCCCGGCGGCACGATCACGGTGCTCGCCGAAAAAGTGCGCTTCGCCGATGTAATCGAATTACGAGTGCGTGATACCGGCTGCGGCATTCCGGCCGACATTCTGCCTCACGTCTTCGAGCCGTTCTTCACCACCAAGCGCGGGAAGGGCACGGGCCTCGGACTGAGCATTACCCAGAACTATGTGCACAGCCACGGCGGCGACATCCAGGTGGAAAGTGTTCCGGATTCAGGCACGACAGTGCGCGTCACTCTTCCGATGCAGCAGGCCGGTAAGCCCACGCCGGCCAGCGAGGAGGTCATCGCTTAGATATGGCTTACTCCATCCTCATTGTGGACGACGAGGCGCTCACCCTGCGCACCATCGGCCGCGCGCTCGACGCCGAAGGCTTCGAAGTGTTTCTCGCCAGCAACGGCGAGGACGCGCTGAAGACAATCGCGGAAGAGCGGCCGGACCTGGCGCTGCTCGACGTTGTGCTGCCCGGCATCAACGGCATCGAGGTGCTGCGGCAGGCAAAGAAGATTTCGCCCACGACGGTCGTGGTCATGATGAGCGCCTATCACCTGGTGGAGCGCGCCG